>Ga0233427_10002491_pt1 | contig 17364 bp, 15 predicted proteins | sample SI_118_April2016_5_FD_179885 | JGI IMG/M metagenome (GOLD analysis project Ga0233427, IMG submission 179885) | Seawater microbial communities from Saanich Inlet, British Columbia, Canada - SI_118_April2016_100_MG | ecosystem: Environmental > Aquatic > Marine > Inlet | place: Canada: British...
TGATCGTCGGCGAGGCCCGCCGCATCGGCCATCGGCATGGGTGGCGGCTGTTCATGGCCGGTTTTGCGGCCCAGCACGCTGAACAACTTGAAGAAGATCACGCCGGCCACCACGGCAAAGATAAGAATGTCCACGATTTTGCCTGCCATTCCGGATCGGTGAGTGCCGACAGATTCTGCGATCTTGCCGCGAAACTGTCTTGTAGCACCAATCTAGATCGGATCGCCTTCAGGTGGAACCATTTGCGGTTCCGCCTGAGCGCGATCTTCTCATAATCAAGGAACGGACCAGCTCTGCCGGGTTGCGGGGGTACGATCGAGTCGTGCGGACTGGCGCTGGGCCCATCGGGTGCCAATATAGAGATGGCAATGAAACGAGCACCATCAACCATGCCCCTGCTGCTTCTTGGACTTTTCCTCGCTGTCCCGCTGATCGAGGTCTATCTCTTCATCGAGCTGGGCAGCGCGATCGGTGCGTTGTGGACCGTGTTGCTGTGCGTCGCGACCGCGGTGACCGGCGCTGCCCTGGTGCGGTTCCAGGGCCGCACGGTGATGGCCAGTGCCCAGGCAGCCCTGCGTGCCGGCCGGATGCCCGCGAGCGAAGCGTTTGACGGCATATGCATCGTGATGGCCGGTTTCTGCCTGCTCACGCCCGGATTTTTCACCGATACCGTCGGCTTTTTGCTGCTGATCCCACCCTTGCGGCATCTTTTGCGCCGTTACATCGCGCGCCATGTCGCAACGGTCGACCTGCACATGCGCGCCGGCCCGGGTCGCACGATTGTCGATGGCGAATGGGAAATTGTCGATGAGCCGGTGGTGCCTGGCAACGAACCGCGCCTGACCGATCGCCGGAAAGACATGTGATCAGCGACCACGAAGCCATGGCGATGGCGCGCGGCGAGGCCAAGGCCGGGATGGCCGAAGGCGGCGAGCCGGTGGGTAGCGTGATTGTGAAGGACGGCGAGGTCCTGGGGCGTGGCCGTAACCGTCTGCGCCAGGATGGTGACCCCACCGCCCATGCGGAAATGGAAGCTTATCGTGCGGCAGCCCGGCAAGTCGGCAGATCCCACGCCGTCGAAGTCGTGGAAAGCATGCTCCATGGCGCAACCGTCTTTACCACCGCCATGCCCTGCGAGATGTGCGCCGGCGCTATTCTGCGCTTCAAGGCGCCCCGCGTCGTAGTTGCCGAGGTCACAAGTTACAAGCCGGCCGGGACGCAGGCCTTGATGGAACGTCAGGGGCTCATCGTCGATGTGCTTGATGATCAGGCGACCCTGGCAATGATCGAGGACCACCTCCGGGCATACCCGGATCGGCGCGAAGCCCACGAACACGGCGACGACCGGCCCCAACACTTTAGAACGTCTCGCAACTGTGTCGCGCCGGTTGTCGCGACCGGCACAGCATGCTAGCCAGCACAACAATCTAGAGCCCCCAAATGGAGTGATCATCATGGCCGACGAGACCCCGGACGTTGCGGCCCCCGCTGCCGCCGCGGACCAGCCGCAGCCCAAGCTGATGCTGCACAGCCAGTTCCTGCAGGACATGTCGTTCGAGAACCCGGCCGGCGCCAAGAGCTTCTCGAAGGCCGACATGAAACCCCAGGTTCAGGTCAACCTGAACGTCGACTCGCGCAAGCTGGGCGAGACCCTCTATGAGGTTGCGCTCAAGATCACGGCCAATGCCAAGCAGGACGACGAGCCCTGTTTCCTGACCGAGATCGATTATCGCGGCGTTTTCTCGCTGACCGGTGTCGACGAGAAGGTCGCACCCCAGGTTCTGCTGATCGAAGGTCCGCGCACAATCTTTCCGTTCGCGCGTCGCATCATCGCCGATGCCGTGCGTGACGGCGGCTTTCCGCCGCTGATGCTTGAGCCGGTCGATTTCGTGAACCTCTATCGCCAGCATGCCGTGCGCCGCACGGCTGAAGGCGAGGAGGCCGCTGCACCGGCCGACGCCTGAACCGAATCGGACTCTAGATCGCTTCGACGTTGCCCGCATCGACCTGAACGCGAACGCGCCGGCCCATCAGCGAGAGCAGGATCGCGACCCTGGACTGATCGTCGATTTCGAGGAAAACACCTTCGAGGTCGGCCAGCGGCCCCTCTGCGATGCGCACGCCCTGACCTTCTGAAAGGCCCAGGCCAGGATCGATTCTGACCAGGCCCTGGGCGTCACAGCGCGCCTTGATGGCCTCGATCACCGTGTCTGCGACCGGTGCGGGCGGATCGCCACCGACCAGCGAGATGACGCCGACCGTTCCCAGCACGGAACGCCATTGTTCGGCGTCGAGATCAATTCTGACAAAGAGGTAACGCGGGAACAGCGGCCGGCGCACGGTTTCGGTTCGTCGTGCATGCCGCCGTTTCTTCAGAAACTCCGGCAGCCAGGCCTCGAAATCCTGGTTGGCGAGATGCTGTGCCGCCCTGCTCTCGGCCTGGGATTTGGTCTGGACGACATACCAGCGTTTCATCGCGGTCCGTTGGGCAGGCGCTCTGTCTTGACGTCGATATCGAGGTCGCGCGCCAGGATCTCATGCATGTGAACCGCGCCGGCAAACTTCCCATCGCCATCGGTGCACAGCAGGAAGGTGAAACGGTTGGCCTCCATCAGGCGCAAGGCATCGAGCATCAGGGCTTCGGGGTCGATCGTGGTGGGATTCGGAGTCATCACCTGCCCGGCTGTCTGGCCAGCAAAACCCTCGCGGTCCGAAAGCGCGCGGCGGATATCACCTTCGGAAATGACACCGACCTGGTCGATCGCGATGCCATCGGCACTGTCGCCGTCGTGAACGATGGCAAACCCCCGTGCCCCGGCCGTAATGGTCTCGAGGACGTGCCAGATTGAATCGGTCGGCTTGAGCCAGGGCAGACGTCTGGCCGGAGTCATGACCTCGGCGACCTTCATCAGCTTGCGCCCAAGCAGGCCGCCGGGATGGAACATGCGGAACTGTTCGGGTGTGAAGCCGCGAATGTTCAGGCTGGCAATCATCAGGGCGTCACACAACGAGAGCGTCGTGGTCGACGACGAGGTCGGGGCGAGCTGGTGCAGGCCTGCTTCGGCATCGACCAGGGTCTCGACCACCCAGTCGCTTGCCTGGGCGAGCGGGCATTCGCGATGGGCAGTGATGGTGAGGATCTTTGCACCGAAATCACGCAGGGTCGGGGCCAGGACCCGTAGCTCATCGGTGTTGCCGGAATGGGAAAGCAGGATCGCCAGAGTCGCCTCGTGCGCCTGGCCCAGATCACCATGGAGCGCTTCCTGGGGATGGAGGAACACGGCGCGATGCCCGGTCGAGACCAGGCCCGCGACAAACTTGGTCCCGATATGGCCCGATTTTCCGACACCCAGAACGACCGCGCGGCTGCTCGGTTGCGCTAGGGCGTCGGCTGCGGCCAGAAAATCATCGCCCAAGGCATCGGCTGCGCGACGCAAACAGTCTGCGCCCTCGCTTAGAACTTCGCGTCCGGCATTGAGGGGGTCGGTGCGGTTTTCACTCATGTCTTGTTTTGTCCCCTTAATCCCAGGCCGGTCGACAATCCACCGGGCGTCAAGGTCGCCACGACCGGGACCAGAAGAAGAATATAGGTCGCTTGCCACCAGAAGGACCAGAACGAGTAGCTGATCAGCGAAGCAAACCAGAAGGCCGCCGAAAGACCCAGGACCGCCGCGCCGGCTGCGCCATCACGGCGCATCGCGCGTAGTGCGCCCGCGAACAGGAACAACAGGGCCGTCGCCATCGCGGCCAGACCGATCGCGCCGGTTTCGATCAGGACCTCGATCAGGACATTGTGGGGATGGGAGGGCAGAACCTCAACCGTAGAGCCGTCGACGATTCCAGCGCTTCCGGGCAAGGTCGAGACCATATCGGGTCCGATGCCGAAATAGGGCGCGGCGTGCACCTGTTCCAGTGCAAAGGCCCAGATCGATTGACGATGGGCGTCGAGCAGCCAAAGGGGCAGGCCCAAAGCAGCATCAATCTGATTGTTGCGCTGGCTGTCCATGGCGACCGCCACGATCATGGCAAGGGCCAGTGCGAGCACGACGGTCACACCAATCAGGCCAAAACGCCGCCAGGCCATCCAGGTACCGACGACGCCAAGCGCGAGGCCGGCGGCGACCAGACCCGAGCGGCTCTGCAATGAGAACAGCAGGGCGATGGCGGCCGCCTGGAAGACCAGTGCGGCGATCTGCCAACCGCCGCCGATTCGCCAGCCGGCCCAGAGCACGACCGGCATCAGGCAGGCTACGACCGTGCCATAGGATTTCATGATCTGGGCGGCGATGTCCGAGATCGCGATTTCCTCGCCATGGCCCCGCAGCCAGGCGAAGGTTTCGGGCAGAACGTGAAGCGCGACGAGCCCCAGAATCGCGCAGACGAGCGCTGCTGCGACCAGAACCCGCAGCACCAGGTCGTTGAGGTCGCTGCGTTCACGCAGGACACAACAAAGCGCTGTTCCGGCGATGAGCAGGAGCACCATGCGCAACCAGATCTCGCCCGATTTGGCGATGTCGGGCGACCCGACCACGGAAATCAGCCACAGGCTGAAGGTCAGCCAGACTGCACAGCCCAGGGCCGACTTGAACGCGTTGTTGATGCCACGGACCAGTTGTTTGCGCCCGATGGCGCCGAGCAACCCGACCAGCGCGATCACAGCTGCAACGGCCAACATGCTGCGCCCGGCAAGGAGCAACGGGATAGAGAGACCAAGTGCGGCCGCGCCGAGCAGATGGAGCCGGGCCCGGTGCGACGGTTCGCTGGTTTTGCGATCCAGATCATGCGCCGTCATTGTGGTTCCGCCATGTCGCGATGACCTAGGGTCCGATCGGTTCAGGTCGAGACGACCTGATGTGATCTTGCTCTAAATCATTTTATGGGACAGCGGAACCGTTGCTGCGGGGCGATTCAAACAGATCAGGATTTGCTCTATAAGCACGCCATGCTGATGGTCACCCTGATCGCTGCGCCTCTGACCGGGTTTGCCACCTGGGCGCTGGCGCGCATGGTTCTGGAATTTCTGGTCGCGCGCGACTTGATGGACCGGCCCAACGAGCGCTCGAGTCACTCACGCCCGGTTCCGCGGGGCGGCGGTATTGCCGTGATGGTGATGGTCCTGCCGAGCTGGCTGTTTCTGGCCCTGATGACAGGAATTTTCAGCCAGGTCTGGCCGATCGTACTGGCCGCGGCCCTGCTCGCCATGATGTCCTTTGCCGACGACGTCAAGGGCCTTTCGCCGCTTCCCCGTTTCGCGGGCCACGTTGCCGCAGTCGTGCTGGGCCTGCTGCTGCTGCCCGATAGTGCGCTGTTGTTCGATGGCTGGCTGCCGTTATGGGCCGACCGGGTGATCGCCGGGCTGGCCTGGGTCTGGTTCATCAATCTGTTCAATTTCATGGACGGCATCGACGGTATCACCGGGGTCGAGACCATTGCTGTGGCCGGCGGCCTGGCCGCTGCCTTGCTGGTCGCCGTGGCCGGTCAGGGTGGCGACTGGTCGCATGCTGCGCTGGCAGCCGTTCTGGCCGGTGCCGGCGCGGGTTTTCTGGTGCTGAACTGGCATCCGGCGCGTCTGTTCCTGGGTGATGTCGGCAGCGTGCCGCTGGGTTACCTGTTGGGCTGGCTTTTGCTCTGGGTGTCCTGTGTCGCGGGCCTGTGGTGGCTGGTTCTGCTGTTGCCGGCCTATTACTGGGCCGATGCGACGACCACGCTTGTCTGGCGCTTGCTGCGTGGCGAGAAACCCTGGCTGGCCCATCGCGATCACGCCTATCAGGCGGCGATCCGCGCCGGCACACGCCATGATCACGTCGCGTTGCTCATCGCGGCAGTCAATGGCGGTCTGGTCGCAAGTGCTCTTGCGGCAATGATCGGCCTGGTTCCGGTCTGGTCCGTATTGGTGTTCGGCGCTCTCCTGACAACGCTATCCCTGTGGTACCTTCGCTGCCGCATGGGCAGGCAGAACGGTTCTTCCTAGATGGCGCGAATTTCGAGATCACATGTCACTGCGTTGCATGACGTCATCATGGCGGCGCTTTCGTTCGTGCTGGCGCTTTATCTGCGTCTGGGTGACGCCCTGTGGATCCAGGGCAGCAGCTATCTGATCGAGGGCATGGTGGTGTTTGCCGCGATTGCCGGGGTCGTGTTCCTGCGCACCGGCGTCTATCGCGGTGTCTGGCGTTATGCCTCCCTGCCCGATCTGTTCACCCTGGCGCGTGCGGCCACGGTGACGGTGCTGATCTTTCTTCCGATCATCTTCCTGGTCTCGCGCGCCGAGGACTACCCGCGCTCGGCGATCATCATCAACTGGTTCACCCTGATGGCGCTGACCGGCGGGCCGCGCCTGATCTACCGCATCGTCAAGGATGGCGGTCTGGGCCATGTCCTGGAGCGGACCAACCCGGATGCCATCCCGGTCGCACTGGTCGGCGCCGACGACGAGGCCGAGCAATTCACCCGCGCCATGACGCGCGACTGCGATGCGCCCTATGCCGTGGTCGGTATGATCGATCCCAGCGGAAGACGGACCGGTCAGCATATTCGCGGTGTGCTGGTGCACGATGGCAGCAACGGACTGGACCCGGCGCTCGAGGCAATCCGGCGGCGTGGTCCCCGGCCCCATCGCCTGGTCCTGACCAGCGACAACAACAAACCCGAAAGGGTGCGCGAGGCCCTGAAAGCGGTCGAACATCACGGCATGGCGCTGTCGCGGGTTGGGCGTATCACCGATTTTGCCGACAGCAATGCCGCGAGCGAGGAGATCCGACCGGTCGCGGTTGAGGATCTGCTGGGTCGGGCGCAGACCGCGGTTGATCGCGATTCGATTGCACGCCTGGTTGCCGGGCGACGCATTCTGGTGACCGGCGCCGGCGGCACGATCGGCGGAGAACTGGTGCGCCAGATCGCCGCCCTGGATCCGTCCCATATCACCCTGGTCGAACTTTCCGAGGTAGCGCTCTATGAGATCGACATGGAGATGGCACGCGAGTTTCCCGGGATCTCGCGCCGCGCCATGCTGCGTGATGTCCGGGACCGGAACCGGCTCGACCGTGCGTTCGATCAGGAGCGGCCCGAGATCGTGTTCCATGCTGCGGCGCTCAAACACGTACCGCTGGCCGAATCCAATCCCAACGAATGTGTCCTGACCAATGTCGGTGGCACGATGAACGTGGCCGATGCCTGCGGGCGCGCCGGGGTCTCTTCGATGGTGCTGATCTCGACCGACAAGGCGGTCAACCCGTCCTCGGTGATGGGCGCGACCAAACGCATCGCAGAGCTCTATGTGCAGAGCCTGGGCCAAACCGGTAAAGGCACCCGTTTTGCCACGGTACGGTTCGGCAATGTGTTGGGTTCGACCGGCTCGGTTGTGCCGCTGTTCCAGAAACAGCTCGCCACAGGCGGCCCGCTGACCGTGACCCATGCCGACATGACCCGCTTCATGATGACCGTGCGTGAAGCGGTCGAGCTTGTCCTGCAGGCCAGTGCTCTTGAGGGCTCCTCGGGCAGCCTGTTTGTCCTGGAGATGGGCGAGCCGGTGCGGATCCAGGATCTGGCGCGCCAGATGATCCGTCTGGCCGGCAAGGTCCCCGATGACGAGATCGCGGTCGTTTTCACCGGCATGCGCCCGGGCGAAAAGATGCACGAAGAGCTCATCTATGATGATGAAACCCTCGCAGGAACGGCGCGCGAAGGGATCAATGTTGCCAGCGGAAGGGTCGTTGTGCCCGACGATGTCACGGCGCTTCTGGGTGCTCTGGTCGATTATGCACGTGCCGGCGAGGCCGAAGCGACACCCGGCCTGATCCGCTCAATCGTGCCGGAGTTTCATGCGCCGGGAGACAACGCGGAAACCGGCCGAGCTTGACACCTGTGTTCGAAATGTGAACAAAGGCGTTATCCGGCCGGATGCGGTCGGGTTCGTTTGCGGAGACACGCGGTGTCAACACGGCGCGAAGCCACAGAAGAGCAGGCGATCCGCCAGATTCTGGACCGGATCGAGGTCGACGACGAGATCAGCCAGCGTGACCTGGCCGACGAACTCGGCGTCGCGCTGGGCATGGTCAACGCCTATATGAAACGCTGCGTGCGCACCGGTCTGATCAAAATCCAGCAGGCCCCACGCCGCCGCTACAAGTATTACCTCACGCCCCAGGGTTTTGCCGAAAAGAGCCGCCTGACCGCACAATATCTGCGCGACAGCTTCGGTGCCCTGCGCCGCGGACTCTCGAGCTTCGACCGGCTTTATGCCGATCTCGAGGCCAACGGCGTCAAACGCATCGTGCTTTGTGGCGACGACGAGATGCTCGAGATGGGCATTCTGGGTGTGCTGTCGACCGAAATTGAGGTCGTCGCCGTGTTTAATCCTCTGGGCCCAAGCCATGAGGTCCGCGGTGTACCGGCTGCCGATCCGGCCAACCCGCCCGAGGTTGACCGCTGGGTTCTGGCTGTTCTCAAGAACGGCAACGAAGCGCTCGATGCCCTGCGCGAGGTGGTTGATGACCGCCTGATCGCGATGCCCGATGTGTTGCGCCTGTCGCTGCTGCTGGGCGTCAAGGAACGCGCCTGAGGCAGCCTTGGGCCATCACAATTCTGTGGCGTCAAACGGATTTTGAGGCGTAAGGTTTTCGGACAGGTCCCCACACGGGAGTCGAAACCATGCCCGGTTACATCTCAACCTACACCTACCAGCCAGCCGCCGGCCACGTGCCGCAGTTTGCACCGCGGGACTACAAACATTTCTCCGTCGAACCGGTAACCGGCGCGATGGGTGCGGTGGTTACGGGACTTGATCTCACAACAGCCGGCGATGCAGCAATCGCGGAGCTCGAAGAGGCGCTGACCGATCATCTGGCGTTGATGATCCGCGACCAGGACCTTGCGCCCGATCAGCAGGTGGCCTTTGCCCGGCGGCTGGGAAGCCCGGTGCCCTGGCCCCATGCCAAACCGATGGAGGGGCACCCTGAGATCACCGAGTTGATCCAGGAACCCAATGACAAGTATGCCTTTGGTGGTACCTGGCATTCCGATTCCTGCAGCTTCGAGCGGCCGCCGAAATACACCATGCTCTACTGCGTCGAGAGCCCGCCTGTCGGCGGCGATACTGCGTTCTCGAACCAGTATCTCGCCTGGGAAACGCTCGACCCTGCCCTGCGTGACGAACTTGAGGGCGTGAAGTGCCTGAATTCCGATGAAGTCGGCTACGCCACGGTTGCGACGAGCGACGAGGTCATGGGCCACACTACGACCACGATCGCCTTCGACCGGGATCATATCGAGGAGGTCCTGCATCCCGTTGCACGGACCCATCCGGTGACGGGCAGAAAGGCGCTCTATACCAACTCCAGTTTCACGGCCGCGTTCGAGGGCAAGACCCAGGAAGAGAGCCTGCCGCTGCTCGAAAAACTCTGGGAACATTCGATCACCCAGGAGTTCACCTGCCGTCTGCGCTGGAAAAAGGGTTCGCTGGCGATCTGGGACAACCGCTGCTGCATGCACTACGCGACCAGTGATTACCCAGGACACCGCCGCCATATGCGCCGGATCGTGCTTGAAGGCGAGCGTCCGGTTTAGGCCGATGCCCGATCGCACCCAGACCCGGCCGCTTCCGGCCTTGGACCATCCGCTGGCCAGCGACATGCAGGACGCCGTCCTGCATCGCCCGCAGTTTGAGCCCCGGAACTACCAATACATCACGGTGGAACCGATCTCGGGCGCGCTGGGTGCGGAGGTCGCCGGGATCGATCTTGCCGCGATTGATGACGCAACCATGGCCGAGGTCGAGCAGGCGATGCTGGATCACCTCGTTCTGGTGTTCCGTGACCAGAACCTGGAGCCGGCCGATCAGCTTGGCTTCGCCAGACGCCTGGGACAGGTCGCTCCGTGGCCCTATGCCAAACCCATGGAGGGTTATCCCGAACTGACCGAACTGGTCAGCGGGCCCGGCGACATCAACAACTTCGGCGGATCCTGGCACACCGATTCCAGCACCTTCGAGGCACCGCCTGCCTACACGGTGCTCTACTGCGTGAGCTGCCCCCCGGTCGGCGGCGATACGAGCTATGCCAACCAGTATCTCGCATGGGACACCTTGCCCGAAGATGTGAAAACCGGGATCGAGGGACGTCGTCTGGAACATTCGACCGCCCGGGCCTTTGGAGACCACGCAACAGGCAAGGGCTCGCCCGACGCGACGACAACCCCCGTCAGCGTACCGACGCAACACCTGAACCTCGTGAGCATGCATCCGATTGTGCGCACCCATCCGAAAACCGGCAAGAAGGCGCTCTACGTCAACACGGGCTTTGCCTTCAACTTCGAGGGCTGCAGCGACGAGACAAGCAAACCGCTGATGGACGCGCTGGCGACCCACGGCAGCCTGCCAGAGTTCACCTGCCGCGTGCGCTGGCGTCCCGGCACCCTGGTGGTCTGGGACAACCGCTGTTGCCTGCACTACGCCCACAATGATTACCGGGGGCAGCCCCGCACCATGCGCCGCGCCGTAGTCGCAGGAGAACGCCCGGTTTAGAGGGTGTTCGGTTTGTTTTTAGCCTCAGGCGCCGGCTCTCGTTCCGCTTTTTGTTTTTTGTTCCCTCAAGCGCCGGGCGCGTGCTCCGCCCGCTTGGCTCACGCCGCAAACGCGGTGGGAACGCCGTCGCCGGCGCTCAATCATCCACCCAGCTTCTACTCCGCCGCGATCGCCGGGTAATCCCTTGCCGCTGCTTCCGGCGTGAGCAAGCCGTCGGTGACATCGCGGTCGATCGCGTCGCGGGAGCGTTCCGTGGGATCGCCGTAACCGCCACCACCGCCGGTATAGACGGTCAGGACATCGCCCTTCTGCAGGCTCATGCCGGCCTTGGAGTTGATCGGCAGGGTTTCGGTCCCGCGATGGACTTGGCAACGCGCGAGGGTCCCGTCGTCGCCACCGAATAGGCCCGATGGGGCGATGCGGAAGCGGTCGGCATAGACTGCGAAGGTGACATCCTCGGCGGTGATCTCATAGGCACGGGTGAAACCAAGACCGCCGCGCTGGCGACCGGGCCCGGCGGAATCGGCGAGCAGGCCGTAATCGACGACGCGGAAATAGTCGTATTCCATGTCGAGCGCCTCGACCGGCGTGTTCGAACAGTTCGAGAGCGGGCTGTCGATCGCGTCGCAGCCGTCCTGTTCGACCGAAGCGCCGTAACCGCCCCCGAAGATCTCAACATAAACCCGGTAACCGGTATCGGAGAGATGCGAGAGCGCAAAGACCGTGGTCGTGTCGAAGCCGCCGGCGATGACCTTCTCGGGCGCTGCCTGGCTGAGCGCCTTCATGACGGCGTTAAACACGCGATAGGCCGGTTCCATGCGCGCACGTACCGGCGCCGGTGGTTTGGGGTTGAGCAGCGAACCATAGGGCGCGGTGATCGTGAACGGGCGTTTGACCCCTTCGTTGAACGGGATATCGGCACTGGTCAGGACCGATTTCACGCAGGCCAGAACGGCCGAGACGGTCGAGGAGAACGGGCAGTTGAGGTTGCGATGGACCTGTTGTGCGCTGCCCTCGAAATCAACCGCGATGGTATCGCCTGAGATCGTCACCCTGGCCTTGACCGGCAGCGGGTCGGGCGTGAGCCCGTCGTCATCAACCGCGTCTTCGCCGAGGTAAACCCCGTCGGGGATTTCGGCGATAGCCGAGCGCACGCGCCGCTCGGAATAATCGAGCAGTTCGGCCATGGCTTCGAGCACGGCATCCTTGCCGTATTTGGCGGCGAGTTCCTGGATGCGCAGACCGCCGATCGCGTTGGCCGCGAACTGGGCGTTGAAATCGCCGATCGTGAGCTGGGGCACGCGGATGTTGGCCGCGACCAGGCGCTCGAATGGGCCGCCGTTCCAGTCGCGATCCATGTTGTAGCAGCTGGCTGGAATCTGGAGGCCTTCCTGATAGACGTCGGAAGCATCGGCGTTGAGTCCGGGAGCGCCGCCGCCGAGATCGAGATGGTGCGCGACCGAAGCGCCAAAGCCGATCACTTCGCCCTCGAAGAAGATCGGCGAGAAGATGAAGACATCGGGCAGATGCTGGCCGCCGTTGAAGGGATCGTTGGTGATGTAGAAATCGCCCGGCACCAGGGTATCGACCGGATGGGTTTCGGCACAGGGACCAAAGGTCATCTTCATCGGGCCAAGCTGCATCGGGATCAGTTCGGCCTGGGCCACGACATTGCCGTCCCTGTCGAGCAGCGCGGCAGAGGCGTCCTGGGCCTCGCGCACGATGGTCGAATAGGCGCTGCGGATCAGCTTTGCGCCCATCTCGCGCGCCCCGGCAATGATGCCCTGGCTGATGACGGCATAATCGACTGGATCAAGTGACATGGTGAGGTTTCCTGATGCTTCGAACGTCTGGTGCAGGTAATCGACGATGGGAAGAGTAATGGGCTCGGCGCGGCCTCGCCATGATTCTTTAGTTTAGCCTCAGGCGCCGGGCGCGTGCTCCGCACGCTTGGCTTTCGCGCCGTTGGCGCGGGCTCGCAGTCGCTTCGCTCCCTTGTCCGGGATGACGCCTTTTGGAGAGGTGGTTGGAGCGGGAGGCCCCAGAGGGGCCGACGGCGAGCAACTGCGAGCCCGCCGCGATAGCGGCGTTAGCCAAGCGAGCAGAGCGAGAGCCGGCGCCTGAGGTTAAACAAACAAACCAACAACAACCTCTACTCCGCCGCTTCGCCCCAGCGATAATCCCGGCGGGCGGCTCCAGGCGTCACAAAGCCATCGGCGATATCTTCGCTGATCAGCGTGGCTTCGCGTTCACCGGGGTCGCCATAACCCGCACCGCCGCCGGTCATGATCGTGATGATGTCGCCGGTTTCGAGCGGCGTGATGCCTTTGGGCGCGACGTCGATCACGATGCCGGCGCGTTCCACGGTGCAGCGCGCGCACTGGCCCTGGTTGCCACCGAACAGGCCCTTGGGGGCCAGCTTGAAGCGGTCGGCATACATCGTGAGTGTGCTGCCGGGTTTGAGGATTTCATAGATCCGGGTGTAACCCAGCCCGCCGCGCGTGCGGCCCGCGCCGCCGCTGTCGGGGCGCAGGCTGTATTCATGCAGGCGGAAGAAGTCGTAATCGAGATCAAGCGCCTCGACCGGCGTGTTGGTGCAGTTGGCGAGCGGGCCGCCGACGGCGCTGACGCCGTCGAGATGGCGCGATCCGCCATAACCGCCGCCCAGAACCTCGGTGACAACGCGGTAACGTTCGCCGTCGAAGCTGGTCATGGAAAGCGCCGTGGTGGTGTCGAAGCCGCAGGCGATGACTTTTTCGGGCACGGCCTGGCTGAGCGCCTTCATCACCGCGTTGAACACGCGGTAACAGGCCAGCATGCGGGCATGGACCGGTGCCGGTGGTTTGGGATTGAGCAGCGAAACATAGGGAACCGAAAGGGTCACCGGCTGGGTCATGCCGTGGTTGAACGGGATGTCGGCGCTGGTCAGTGCCGCCTTGATCGGGGTGAAAGCGGCCGAATGGGTCGAGGAAAGCGGGCTGTTGAGATTGCGTGCGACCTGGTCACTGGTCCCGGCAAAATCAACATGGATGGTATCGCCCTTCACGGTCACGGCGGCGCGGATGATCAGTGGTTCGTCATGGACGCCGTCATCGTCGATCGCGTCCTCGCCATGCCAGGTGCCGTCGGGTATTTCGGCGATCGCTGCCCGCACACGGCGCTCGGAATAGGCGATCAATTCTGCCATCGAGGCTTCGAGTGTGGCCACACCGTATTTGGCGGCCAGATCCTTCAATCTGCCGGCGCCGACCCCGTTGGCTGCGAACTGGGCGTTGAGATCACCCAGGGTGAGATCGGGCACGCGGATGTTTTTCGCGATCAGGCGCTGCAGCGGGCCGCCGAACCAGTCACGTTTCAGATTCCAGCGCGCCGGCGGCAGGCGCAGGCCTTCCTGATAGAGGTCGGTCGCATCAGCCACGATCCCGGCAGCAGCACCGCCGAACTCCAGGTGATGGGCGACCGAAGCGGCAAAGGCGATCACCCGGCCTTCAAAGAAGACCGGCTGGAAGATAAAGACATCGGGGATGTGCTGGGCGCCGTTGTAGGGATCGTTGGAGAGGTAGAAATCGCCTTCGACCAGGTCCTCGACGGGATGATGGTCGACGCAGGCCTGCCAGGTCGCGGTCATCGAACCAAGCTGCATCGGGATCATCTCGGCCTGGGCGACAATCCGCCCGTCGCGGTCGAGCAGCGCGGCCGAGGCATCGGCTGCTTCGCGCACCACGGTCGAATAGGCCGAGCGGACCAGTTTGGAGCCCATCTCGCGCGCGGCCGCGATGATGCCCTGGCTGATGACGGCGTGGTCGACGGGATCGATGGTCATGGTGTTCTCCACCCAGATGAGCCCCATCACTATACATCGCGGCTTGTCCTGTGGCGCAACGGGGTTTAGCCATGGTGTCGATGGCCCATAAACCCAAGTTCACCCGCGAAACCCCCGACATTCGCCGCCAGGCGCTGATCAATGCGACGCGCCGCTGCATGGCGCGCGATGGTGTCGAGGGTGCGAGCGTGCGGCGCATCTGCGATGAAGCCGGCGTTTCCCAGGGTCTCCTTCGTCATCACTTCGGCGGCAAGGACAATCTGATGGCCGAGACCTATCGCGCGATGGTCTCCGAGCTGGGGAGCGCCACGCGCAATCTGATTGGTCGTGATGGCCTTGGCCCCGAGGAGCGCCTGTCGCAGGCCATCGATGTCACCTTGCGCCCGCCTCTGGCAGCGCCGGACCGCCGGCGTGTCCAGCTCGCCTTCTGGGACCTCGTGCCCCGCAATCCCGCCATCGCGGCGATGCACAAGAAACTCTATGGCGACTACCGAAAAGACATCGCCGGCGTCATTGCCGAGGTCGCACGTGCCGACGGCGTGGCAGTCGATGCCAAAGCCCTGGCCCGTGCCTTGACTGCGTTGCTCGATGGCCTGTGGCTGCAGATGTGCCTGGAGCCAAAGCTGTTTTCCGCGCGCGCGGCACATCGCGAATGCCTTTCCCTGCTGGGCCGATCGCTGCCCAGTTATGCTGATATCTGATTCTCGTTATTTCGCGATCGTATAATAGGCGATAAGACGCTTTCGAACACTTCGATGCCGGGAACCCTGCCATGACCACCTTCAATGTCTTCATCTCCTGCCACCATTTCAGCGATCCCCGCAGCCACGAGCAGCTCTTCACCGATCTGGTCGAACAGGCGCGCCATGCCGAGGCTCTGGGTTATGACGCGCTGTCGGTGCCCGAGCATCACTTTGTCAACATCCTGATGAACCCCGACCCGCTGATGTTTGCCCTGCATCTGGCCAATGCGACCAGCCATGTTCCGATATCGACCTCGGTCATCGTGCTTCCCTTCCACGACATCCGTCGTTTTGCCGGGCAGGCGATGCTGGCTGATATCCTTTCGGGCGGACGCATCGAACTTGGTATCGGGCGCGGAGCCTTTGCCTATGAGATGGGCCGCATGGGGGTCGAGGTCAGCGAAACACGCGACAGATTCGACGAGGCACTGGCTGTGCTCGAAGCCCTGTTCGACGGCGAAGACGTCGGCTGGGAAGGCAAATACTACAACTTCGAGCCGATCACGGTGATGCCGCGCTCGCCCCGCCGGCCCAAGATCGCGATTGCAGCGCTTGGCCCCGAAGCGATCTATCACACCACACGCAAGGGTTATGACCTGCAGACCACACCCCTGCGTGGTGGTTTCGCGCTGGCAGTCAAACAGATGGAAGCCTTCCATCGCGGCGCCGATGAAGCCCTGGCTGCGACCGGCAAACGCCCGAAAATTTCGATGCTGCGTTCGGCCTATGTCGGACGTGACGACGCCGATGTCCGTGAGAAAGCCCGGTTGGTCTACGAATACGGCCAGCGTTTCACCAACGGCTTTGAATCGCCCGGCACGGTCAAAAAGGGCGAGCTCGAAATCATCGAGCTCGATTACGGCTTCGAGGACGCGATGCACCAGCTGATCGTGGGCACCCGCGACGAGATCATCGACAAGCTCGGCGCCTATGTCGAACTGGGCATGGATGAACTCGCACTCGACATGCATCTGGGGATTCCGTCGCACGTCGATGTGATGGAATCGATGGAGAGGTTTGCGGGTGAGGTCATGCCGGTGTTCAGGGATGGCAAGGTGGCCGAGGCGGTATAGGGGTTTTGTTTGTTTAGCCTCAGGCGCCGGCCTTCGCTCCGTTTTTTGTTTGTTCCCTCAGTCGCCGGGCGCTCGCTCCGCTCGCTTGGCTTCCGCGCCTGTGGCGCGCCGGCGCAGTCGCACCGGTCGGCGGCCGCTTTGCTCTCGCCGCCGAATGCAGTCACTGGCAGTGGTGCCTCCGACTCTCATCGCCACCCCGGGTGTCATCCCGGACAAGGGAGCAATGCGACTGCGATCCGGGATCTCGATCAGGCACGACAGACAGGTTTGTGCCGCCCGAGGCCCCGGCTCTCCCGCTGGTCGGCCGGGGTGACACAGATTGTCTGAACAGAGATGAACCACGCTGAGGTGGCGGTTAAGGCGAGCGACTGCGAGCCCGCCGCGAATGCGGCGGAAGCCTAGCGAACGGAGTGAGCGTCGGCGCTTGAGGCTAAACAAACAACAAACAAACACCGGCGGCTTGTCTCGCCTTCACGATCCAACGAAAATCCCACCACTTGCACACCCCCGGGGAGAACCCACCATGGCCGCCATCGAAGTCGACTACACCGTGACCGGATCGGGTCCGCCGATCTTCATGGTCCATGGCATTGGTGGGCGCCGTTCGGGCTGGAACGATATCATCGCGTTTCTGAAAGACGACTTCACTTGCATCACCTATGACCAGCGCGGCCACGGCACCTCGCCGGTCCCGCCGGTGCCTTATTCGCTCGACGAGCTGGTCGAGGATCTCGAAGCGCTGCGCGCCAAACTCGGGATCGAGAAGGCCCATGTCATAGGCCATTCGCTGGGCGGTATGATCGCGCCCGCCTATGCCCGGACCTACCCCGAGCGCGTGATGACCCTGGGCCTGCTCTCGACCGCGGCAGCGCGCACCCATGAGGATGCCGCCAAGGTGAAGGGTGTGATCACAGCGATGGAGGAAAAGGGCATCCCTAACATCCTCGATACCCTGGTCGACCGCTGGTTCACCGATGATTTTCTGGCAAACAACCCCGACCTCGTGCAGGCCCGTCTGAAAGAGGTGCTCGACACGCCGGCCGAGGTTTTCCTCGCCGTCTTCCGCGTCTATGCTGCGACCGAGATGGCGCCCTGGCTACACCAGATAACCGCCCCCAGCCTGGTCCTGACCGGCGAGTTCGACGGTGGCTGCAATCCCCGCCTCAACGCCATCATCGACAGCCTGCTCCCTACCAGCGAACTGGT
>Ga0233427_10002494_pt1 | contig 17342 bp, 19 predicted proteins | sample SI_118_April2016_5_FD_179885 | JGI IMG/M metagenome (GOLD analysis project Ga0233427, IMG submission 179885) | Seawater microbial communities from Saanich Inlet, British Columbia, Canada - SI_118_April2016_100_MG | ecosystem: Environmental > Aquatic > Marine > Inlet | place: Canada: British...
GGAAAGATAGTTTTCCATTAAACCATTTTTTAAATTGTGCATCAAGAGGGGCATTATTAATCAAATCAATAAATCTTTCACCATGAACTTTTGCTGCCATTAAATTTCTGTAGAATTTTTTTTCTTTATCTAAAGTTATTTTTAATTTAGGAACTTTAAAAGATTTATTAATAGATTTATCAGGGAATAATTGACAAAAATTAATACTATCAGTTGGATTGATCTCATCGGCTTTTGAGGAGAATGATAATAAAAACAATGTAACTAAAAAAAAGAATTTAAAGTTCATTAAACAAATGTTCATAGAGAGATCAGCATGAAAAAGCGAAGAAAAAATATTTTACTTTTGTGCATTTTTATCTCAGACTTTAAGAGGATTAATTTATTTTTAATGTTCAAATTTTTACAATCCTTCAGATTTTAATTTAAAGCTGACTATTAAGATAATTACATAGAAATCTTTAAAATCTTACTTCTAAAAAACAAACAAATTAATTAGTAATGGTAAGATTATAAATTATTTTGATAATATTTATTGTTTATTACATATTTAGAATGAGGTTACTTTTTTCAGTTTTCCTATTACAGAAACGACACACCTTTGCTGAATATAGGGTCTCCTCAGAACAATGAGGACACTTTTTCATTTTCATAAATGAGAGTTATTTTGAACTATGAAAGAATTGTACTACCTGACTAGTCAAAAGTATAGTATTTCAATTCCATCTTGGATACTTTAGATGGGTAATGTTGATCTCTGATCACATTGATCATAACATCCCTTTCGTGTTTCCTTTTCAATACAGAAGACACAGAAGTATTAAACCATTGTTTACCTCTATGAGTTTTAATCCCCCATTGGTTTAGTTTCTTACTGATCCTTCTATATCCTAATCCTTCATTTCTCATCAACAAGATCAAAGAATAAATCATATGTTGATGGATACTGTATCCTTTATCGTATATTAGTGAATTGGATTGAAATTGTATGTTGAATTCTATTACTGGAGTTGTATTGGTAAAAAAAGGTTCCATACAAAAACCTTCAGTCACGGTGGAATAGAATTGTATGTACCAGTTTAGAGGGAACAATTCCTTGTTTAGAATTCACTATTGAGATAGAGTCTAACAATCTCATGTACAACCCAAATAAAGAGATAAGAGATAGAGTTTTCCCTGTCAAGATTAGTAAGTTCTCAGTCAAATACTATACTTTTTGAATAACTTTAGTTGTAGAATGAACTTAAAGTTCAAAAAAGACTTTACTATGAAAAAACTCCTCGTACTTTTATTCTCATTGCCGATTTCACTGAAAATCATAATAATTTATATAGTCTTAAATACTAACTATCGAACAATTTACTGATGATTACTCAACCTAGTCTAGTTTTTTGTATAATTTAGTATCTTTTTTAAAATTTAGAATTATGATTAGTTCAATTAGGCACATAGGTTTTGTAGTTAGAGATATTGAAGAATCACTAAAATTTTATTCTGGTGTCCTTGAATTAGATGTTTATAGTCGATTTACCGAGAAAGGAAGATTTATTGATAACTTGACTGGAATAAAAGATGTTACTTTAGAGTGGGTTAAACTGATAATCCCAAATGGAGGATTAATTGAACTTCTACAATACCATTCTCATCCTGACTCTTCAAATCAAATTACCAACTTTCCATCAAATAGATTGGGGTGTTCTCATGTAGCTCTAACCTCTTCGAATTTAGATTTGTTGTATAGACAGTTACAAAGAGCAGGTTATTTTTGCAAGTCAAAACCTCTAACAACAGTTAATGGAAAGGCCAAAATACTTTATTGTCATGATCCTGATGGTGCTATTGTAGAACTTATAGAAGATTTAAAATAACATCAAAAAATTAAGTTTTAAACAAAAAATCAATGAAATATTATGATTACTAAATGTCTTTTTCCTGCTGCTGGATTTGGAACACGTTTTTTACCTGCTACTAAAGCAGTTCCAAAAGAAATGCTTCCTATATTAAATAAACCGTTATTGCAGTATGGTGTTGAAGAGGCAATAGAAGCAAATATAAAAAATATTGCCATTGTTACTGGAAAAGGAAAGCGTTCAATCGAAGACCATTTTGATAATTCATTTGAATTGGAGGCACAATTATTAGGTACCTCCAAAGAGCATTACTTAAGTGAGATAAAAACAATAATTGAAACTGCTACATTTACATATGTTCGACAAAAGGAAATGCTTGGCTTAGGTCATGCCATATTAACTGGCGAAGCACTAATTGGCAATAATCCTTTTGCAGTTATTCTTGCTGATGATTTATGTGTAGGCTCTAAAGAAGGAGTTCTTAAACAGATGCTAGATATCTTTAATAAATACAAATGTTCAGTAATTGCTATTGAAGAAGTTCCAGTTGAATCTACATATAAATATGGAATTATAAAGGGAGACTTGATCAATGACTCTAATGATATTTATAGAGTTAATGAAATGGTTGAAAAACCAACCCCTGATAATGCTCCAAGTAATCTTGCAATAATTGGACGTTACATTTTGACACCAGATATTTTTGAAATACTAAAAGATATCAAGCCTGATAAAACTGGTGAAATTCAGATTACTGATGCTCTCCAGATGCAAGCCAAAAAAGGCAACGTGATTGCATACAAATTTCAAGGAACTAGGTTTGATTGTGGAACTATTGATGGATACTATAAAGCTACAAACCACCAAGCCAAGCTGCAAGGAATAATTTAATATAATGAAAAGTTATTAGACTAATACCTAAATATAAATATATTACTTTTTCTTTTCCCAGTTCCAAGCATCTTGGCACATTGCATTTAAGCCTAGTTCAGCTTTCCAATTAAGAAGCTTTAGAGCCAGTGAGGGGTCAGCATAGCATTTAGCAAGATCGCCGCCTCTTCTTTCTGAAAACTCATACATAATTTTTTTATTACACGCTTTTTCAAACTCTTTAACAACTTCTAGAACAGAAAACCCAGTCCCTGTACCAAGATTGACCACTATTATTTTTTTATTATCTTGCATAAATTTGAGTGCCTTACAATGACCTTTAGCAAGATCTACGACGTGAATATAATCTCTAACACCAGTGCCGTCTTGAGTTTTATAATCATTACCAAATATTTTCAATTTTTCCAAATCACCAATTGCAACTTTTGAAATATATGGAAATAAGTTATTTGGTGATCCACTTGGAGCCTCTCCAATAAGTCCACTTTTATGAGCGCCTGCAGGATTAAAATATCTTAATATTGATATGCGCCAATCATCATCTGAACTGCTTAAGTCATGAAGTATCCTCTCAATTACTAACTTTGAACTACCATAAGGGCTTGAAGCAGCCAAAGGAGCACTTTCACTAATTGGCATTTCATTTGAACTTGCATACACTGTTGCAGAGGAACTGAATATTAATGACTTACAGTTAAATTGATACATAACTTCAAGTAAAGTTATTGTTCCATTTATATTGTTGTTATAGTAACTAAGGGGCGCTTCTATAGATTCATTAACTGACTTAAATCCAGCTAGATGAATTACACTCTCAATTTTGTTTTCTTTAAAAATTCTCAATAGTGATGCCTTATCCCTTAAATCATTTATATATAATTTTGGCTTATGTCCAGTTATTTTTTTTACACCATCCAGAGAATTTATTGAAGAGTTACTTAGATTATCAATAATAATTGCTTCATACCCCTTATTCATAAGTTCAACACAAATATGAGAACCTATGTAACCTAACCCTCCAGTTAAAAGAACTTTTTTCATAACATTCTATATTTTTTAAGTTTGTTCATTATCTACTTCTTTCCATGCTCTTTTTAAAACAACGTGATAAGTTAAAGATAGAAATATAAACAGATAAAACATTAAATTTTCAGGAAAATCATTAATTTCTAACATTACACCAATTAAAGCCATTGCAATTGCCATAATGATAATTAGAAGTAAAGCTTGCTTTTCTGAAAAACCTTTATAAATGAAAAAATGATGCAAATGCCCACGATCAGGTGAAAAAGGTGATTTTCTTTTAGAAATCCGTCTTATCATAATTGATGAAGTATCTATTAGCGGTACTGCATAAATCCATAATGCAGTAACTGGTGAAAAGATAGAGTCAGCTCCTTGAGTATAAAAAATTAAAACCCAAGCAATTGCCAACCCTAAAAAAGTACTACCAGCATCACCCATAAAGATTTTAAATCTACTTTTATTCCCAAGCCCGACATTAAAAACTAAAAAAGCCGCAATACTAGTAATAAAACATAGAACTATATTAATAGCCAAATAATCACCAGCTAGAATTCCAAAAAAGCCAACAGATAAAAAAGTTATAAGACTTAGTGATGCACACATACCGTCAATTCCATCAGAAAAATTTAGTGAATTTAAAACTCCTAAAATTGCAAAAACAGAAAATAAAATTGAAAATTCATCTAAATAAATGATTTGATTTGAAAAAAAAAGCCCGCCTAAATTTTTTAATGACACATCTCCAAAATAAGTAATAATTAATGCCACTATTATTTGAATGAGAAATCTGAGTTTATGAGAAATATTTTTATAATCATCAAAGACCCCAACACAAAGTATGATGAAAGAAGATAATATTAACAAATTATATTTAGTTTCGATATAAATAATTTCAGAAAATATTAACCCAAATGAAACTCCAGCAAACATTGCTATACCTCCAATTAATGGAACACTTCCTTGGTGGATTTTTCTTTCATTTGGAATATCTAAGAGGCCAAAATGAAATGCAAAAGGCCTTAAAGCCAATATACAAAAAAAAGTTACAAAAAAAACATAAAAAATAAGAAGAAAAATCACAAGTTTAGTTTTTATAAATAAACTGGGAAGCTTTTCGCAGCATCTTATTTATGAGTGTAAATACTGTGAAATCATATTTTTTCATAATTAAGAAATCTTCTTTTGTTTTTAGCATCATTGATTTGAGGTTTTGATTACTTACTCCACCCCGTTGCATCTTAACCAAAACCTTGGGTATATATTTTGTAGATATTTTCTCTTGAAATAACAATCTAAGCATCATTTCATAATCTGAAGAAATTTTAAAATTAATATCAAATTTACCATACTTCTTATAAATTTTTAAGTAGGTGTAAAATGTTGGATGGGGTGGCATCCAACCTTGATAAAAATTCAAATACTCCAATTTACCAGCATTCCATTTTCGAGTTATCTTGTTTGGATGTTTTTGTGAAAAATATTGTAAATCTCCATAAACAGAATCAACATTATGTGAAATTATATTTTCTACTATTATTGAAATAGTATTTCTTTTTTTCAATACATCATCAGAATTTAAAAAACCAACTATATCACCATTAGCAAGATCTAATCCTTTATTTAAAGCATGATAAATACCTTTATCTTTTTCAGAGACAATTAATGCAATTTTATCTTTGAATTCACTAATTGCCTCGAAAGTTCCATCAGTGGAATTACTATCAATGACTATATGCTCAATATTTTTATAGTCCTGAGACACAACAGAGTTTATTGCATTTTTAATTGTTTTAACATTGTTAAAAACAATTGTAATAATCGTTACAAGTGGTTTATCAGTCTCTAAATTCATTGCCATATCAAAATAATGAGAATCTAGTTAGTGAGTCCAAAAAAAAATTAGTGGGCCTGCAAATAATTGATCGTGCCATTCTTAACTTCATATTGTTTAACTTTCTTCCAGTCTATTATTTTATTTGCCTCACTTAAGCTAACAAAATCAAAATCATCAAGGTATTTTTCGGCTTTTATATATGAATTCTTTAAGCCATAATATGACTTAAATCTTCTAAATGTATTCAAATCTTCAATTATTGGTTGATCATAATCAAAGTCTCTTGGGTGGAAATACGTCATGATATATTTCTCTCTCTGCATTAAATATTTAATTATCTTATATGGAAGAAACCTAAAATAACCTCCTCCAGAAAAAGCTATTTCTTTAGGGCCAAATTTAAAAGAATTAACTGGAAACTCTTTAATTATAGTTCCAGCATAATTGACTATTGAAGGATTAGATCCAAATTCTTTAATTCTCCCTCCATGTGAATGATTGCCCAAAAAAACTGAGCAGTCATATTCAATTCCCTGATAGGCTAATTCTTCAAAGGCCCATAATGTTCTCCCAATTAATGAAAAACCAGGTGCCCTATAGGCTTTAATTTTTTTTCCTGTTAAATTCTCAAGTGAATTTATGGATATTTCTAAATCTTTTTTGAAGAAGTTTCTATCATGCTGATAAATCAACTGATGCTCATTTGAGTGACTTCCAATTTCATGGCCTAAAGAGTCAATCTCCTTAATTATGTTAGGGTATTTTCTAGCAACCCAACCCAGGCAAAAAAAAGTTGCAAGGTTATTACTGTCATCTAGAAGCTGAAGTATTTTATCCATGTTGAGTCTAAGCCGGTATTCAAAATTCGACCAACTAGACTCTTTCTTAGTAGATGGATTGTTAAGAATATGGAACCATTCTTCTATATCAAAAGTTAATATATTCATGATTTTTTCTCGATATTTCTAATAACTTTTACAGGATTACCTGCAGCAACTGACCATGGTGGTATATCAATATTTACAAGTGATTTTGCTCCAATAATTGATCCTTCACCAATTCGGACTCCAGGCATAATAGTTGAGTTCATACCAATCATTACTCCATTTTCAATAACAATTTTATTCTTTTTATATGAGAGTTTAGCTGCATTATCTCCTTTAAAATAATCATCTAACTCTCTTTGATGACATAACAATAAACACATATTAGTTATATGTACATTATCTCCAATTTCTATTAAATTTGCATTATTATAATCTAGCCAAATACCATAACCAATAAAAACATTTTTTCCAACTTTTGAGCCCATTTTTCGCCATATATAAGGTCTTATAAACCTATAATTAAAAGGTGAAAATATTATAGAATACATACAGTATTTTAATAATATACTTTTCCAATATCCATTCATCGCCCTATTTATTGCTCCAAAAAAAGAAACATCATAATACTCACCTTCTGAAATCTTTATTCCTAATCTGGTAATCAATCTAAAAGTGATACTTTTTTTCATTATTTGTTAAACTTCAATAACTTAATTAAATTTAATATTATTTTTCGAAAAATTTTAAATGGTAAAGTGTAAAAAGCAAGCTTCAGGCTATTATTGCTCCAAGCTTTATAGCACTCATAATTAGATACAACAAAGCTTCTAAGATTTTTTGAGCTTGCCCCTCCCAGATAGAAATTAACAACAAAAATATCAACCATATTAGCCTTAAGTTTAAAAACATGCAATACTCTTAATAGAAACTCATAATCACCAGCAATTTTATAACTTTCATCATAGTAGCCGCATTTATCAAAAACAGTTGCTTTAAAATAAACACTTTGATGTGATGGAAACCAGCCAAGCTTCATTAGATTATGAGTGTACTTTGGACTAATATTTTTCCTAATTAATTTATTTCTTTTTCTTCCAAAAACTTTTGAATGGCCATAAATCAAATCTGATTTATTTTTTTTAAAAGACATGTAAATGTTGGTAAGGGTAGTTTTATCACAGAAAGAATCACCTGCATGTAAGAGCCCTATAATATCTCCAGTAGCAAGTTTTAAGCCCTTATTAATAGCAGAATATATCCCAGAATCAGATTCAGAAACAACACAATCAATTTGGTTAAAATAATTATTAATAATTTCGAGAGAGCCATCAGTTGATCCTCCATCGATTAATATATACTCAATGTTATTATAATCTTGAATCAATACTGACTCTATGGTCTCCTTAATATGATCTTTCATATTCAAACAAATTGTTATTACTGAAATTTTCATCTTTCAATCTGAAGAATTTCTTCATATAAATCCAAATACTTAATAAAGTTCTTATCTTTATCAAAATAATTCTTTGATGCACTAATTAATTTATTGGGGGGGAAATCAGCGAAATTATTATTTTTTATTTCTTTAATTTTCCTTGCTAGAGCTTCTATATTCCCTTGCTCAATAATACAGCCACATCCATTAATAATTGATTCAGGACTTCCCCCTGTTTTATATGTAATAATGGGCGTCCCACAAGCAATTGACTCAAGATTTGTTGATGGATAGGTATCCTCAAAAGTAAGATTTAAATATAAGTCTGCATCAGAGTATATGCTAGCTAACTCCTCTTGATCAGAGGTTCTTTCAATCAAGATAATATTATCTGGAAGTTTTCTTTGTAACTTTGAATCCACTCCAACTAAAACTATTACAAAATTATTATCCAAATATTTACTTAGCTTAATAAATTCATCAAAACCTTTTCTTTGAGTCCATACTGAAGCGACACCTAATAAAATAAATTGGTTTTTAATTGATAATTTTTTTTCAAAAATATTTTCTTTTTTTGGCTTAAAAATATTTAAGTCTATTCCATTTTGAATTACTCTAGAATCAAAATTTTTCAAAAAGGATTTTTTTAATTTTCCTTGTAACCAAAAAGAAACTGGCACCATTACCATTTTTGAATAACCTATTGAATTAAACAGTAACTTTTTGACTTCATAATTATCTTCAGAGTTATCCTTTAAAACACTTGCTGGATACACCGACTTCTGAGGACAGTCATTACAATAGTTTTTCCATTTTGAGCATCCCACATATTCAAAATGACTGCAATGGCCTGTAAAATTCCAGCAATCATGAAGAGTACAAACTACTCTAGAATTAGTTGATGTTAAGTATTCGAATAAAATTTTAATATTTAAATAATAGCCATGTAGATTATGCAAATGAATAATATCTGGCTGAATTCTATCAATATTTTTTATTAGTTTTAAAGTAGCTCTTTTTGAAGCAAAGCCATGTTTGTCAAAAATTCTAGTAATTAAAGCATGTAACAAAAAATCAAATTTATTGCCAATTCTATTTGTAATAGACTTATTATTAATTTTTGGATATCTACCACTATACATAATGAAACTTTCATGTCCATTTGCTAGGCAAATTTCACCTATTTGACTGGCTATTTTGCCTGTTGAGCTGGAGTTTAAACTTGTATTTATTTGAAGTAACTTCATTACTTTTAGTCAAAATCAAATTAAGTTGATTTTTTTATAAAATTATTGTTAAATTTTTGATGGTACATTAAAGCTATCATAATTCCAATCAAAGGGAAAGCAACAGAAACTGCTGAATTAAGTAATATAAATAATAATAGAATTTCATACTTTCGAAACTCATTATGAACATCTCTTAAAAAATCATAAAAATATAGCAATACAAAAAGTGAAATGAACCCTAATTCATAAATAAATGAACCAATAAATGATAATATTTTATTACTTCCTAGGCCAAACCAAAAATAGCCATTAAAATAATTTGATAAATAGACAGAAGTCTCATAAAAGCTATTAACACCTCCTGGCATCCCATAATTTAGTATAAAGCCAAGGTACGGAAAAATTGCATTAGAAACTCTATCATTAATGCTTGCATCAAATCTAATTATTTTCAATATTCGATCAAATAAATTCCCATCCAAAATAATAAAAATATTAATTAAATTACTGAGCCTGCTTTCAGGATAAATAGTTGTAATTAATAGTAATAGAGCTACAACTATTATCAAAGAAATAAGGATTAGAAAAAATACTATTTTTTTCTTAATAAAACTTAGGATTAAAAAACCAATACTAACAACTAAAAAGACAAGAACCATTGATGACTTTGACAACAACAAAATGGAAAAAATATTAATTATTATCAATAAATTAATAGAATTAGTAGGCTTGTAATTATAAATAATTAAATAGATCCACGACCAAAAAAATAATGTGACCCCAAAAAAAGTAGGTTCTGGAGTAAGGCTTGATACTCCTCTTGAGGGGTCAATAAAACTATTTGGAATAACTAAAAAATTTAATATATGTTGATTGAAATACAATTGAAATAAAGAGGCAAATATGTATATTAGATTTCCAATTACAAGTAATTTTACTGGTATACCATATCTATGGATATAAATACATGTAGCTAAAATTGTCACAAAAAATGCAGCATAAGATGATACAGCCCTGACAAATAGCAAGTCATTGCCTTGAGACACAGATAACAATGTCAATAAAACTACACATAATAAAAATATAAGGTGCTTTCCTCTAGTCAAAAACAATCGATCCGAAATCATAAAACAAAAAATTGTTAAAATACCCATCACAATAAAATGAGGCTGAGTATCCATTGAGTTGGTTCCGAATGACACATAAGGGAATAGTGCAAAAATTAAAAATAAGTTCGCAACTCCTTTTGTAATATTTAAATTCACAAAATTATCGAACTCTCTTAAAAAAAGTATGAAAGTTGTAGATTTTTCTATACGAGTTATAGAAAAAATCCAAAAAATAACTTCTTGGAAGCTTTAATTCGTCTTTAATTTTAAAAACTTCATTTTGCATTTGAATCGCGTATTGACTACTTAATGAATCATTTCTTTTCATAAATTCTGATAACACCGTATTTATTCTTAACCCAAGGAATTTTGATAGTATTACTCTTTTCATAAAATGGTAATCAGAAGCCAGTATATATTTAATATTGAAAAAACCTATATCTGCAAAAACCTCTCTTTTATAAATTATTGAAGGCTGCGCCCAGGGTATAACTGTTATTTGAGGTAAAAGACTTTTAGGCAAAGGAGGTACTTTATATATATAAATACTATTTCCTGAGAAATCAATCAGTCGACAGTCTCCAAAAACATAATCAACATTTTTATGTTTATTAAATTTTTGCTCTACTTTTTCTAATGCTCCATCTACATATCGATCATCAACATTTAAATATGATAAAAATTCTCCTTCTGCCAACAATAAGCCTTTATTAATAGCATCATACATACCATCATCATTTTCACTTATAACTTTTAGATGTGGATATCTTTTTATGATCTCTAAACTTAAATCTGTTGAACAACTATCAATTATTATATGTTCAAAATCAACATTTTGACTTAAAACACTTTTAATGCATCCTTCAATATACTTGGCTCCATTAAAGTTTGGTGTAATTACTGAAAATTTCATGAGAAGTAGTTATTCCGTCTTAAGTATGAAATGAAATTTATCTATTTGAGGATTCATTTATTATTTCGTGAGAACTTAATAAACACTAAAAATCTTCAATTTCACCAGTTTCGATATTAAATACAGGCATTCCTCTTATTGAGTTGATACAGCTCTGTCTTGAAGAAAATAATAATTTACCATTAATATCTCGCTCATCCCTGAATTTTGCTGATACAAAACATTCGCTGATATTTTTTGAAGGAATGAGATTAAGAAAATTATTTTTTAAAAAATAAGCATTATTTCCTGAAGAGTTACTTCCGATCAAGTAATATCCTTTTTTCTTAGCAAGATTCTCTAGAGCAGCGATAGAGGCTCCAAAATATTGACCTGAATGATGAGCCTCTAAAGATGAAAAAACTGAATCATAAGGAACAGTTATAGCCCTATCAGGGCCAAAATTTGAATTGTATTCTAAAATAAGAATATCAGGACTATATTTATCCATATCTATAGCGTCTAATATCCAGTAATCATTTCCATCCAGATCAATATGTAATAATCCAACTTTTTCAAAATTTGACTCATTAAGAATTTCATTAATATTATCTTTATTAATAAAAGCTGTCTTTATATTTAAGTCATAGCGCCAGAAAAATGAGTTATTTTTTAATATATCTGTACATTTTTGTGATCCATCAATTACAAAGCCGGACCAATTATTGTTAATTAAGAGAAAGTGAGTATTACTCTCATAGTAATTTCCAACCCCAAACTCAATGAATTTTTTATTTTGAATATTTAAGGCGTAAATTAAATATTGAATAATACCATCATCTCCCCATTGTGAAAAAACTCTAAATTCCTTAGAAAATAGGTCTAAATATTTTTCATGATTTCTCCATAAATCTGAGGACATTAATAATCTAGCTTGTAATGACAAAGAGCGATCTTCCCAATCTAAATTGATCCATTTAAGATAATTTACTATTAAACTAAGTTTGTTTTTTATGATAGTTCTAAATTTCATGTCATCAAACCTCTTTTTTTACTTGGTTATACTCTATTAAATTAAAATTTATTAGAGTAAATTAAAATAAATTAATAAGTTTTTTAATTTTGTTTTTAAGCGACTATAGATAACTTCAATATTTAATTTTAGTAGAATATTAATAACCTTAATTTTTTTAAAAAAATTCATAGGCTTACTTAATTTAATGACAAATAAACTTAGCTCATAAAATGGGAGAAAAATTTCTATTTTACTATTTCGTACTCTTTTGTAATGATCGGCTCTTTTACTTTCTCCTTCATCAGTATTAAATAATGTATACCCCATTTCAGTTAAGTTTATTTTTCCTTTAGAAGCTAGGAAGATGTCTACGGCCCAATCTATGCCAAAAAAAACAGGATTGTTATTTAATAATGAACAGTCTCTAAGTATATTTGTTCTAGTTAACGAATAAAAAATACCATGAGAAGACCAACAATGATCAAAAAAAATTTCAAACCTTCTATATTCATCACTCTCTTTTAATGCAAAACTAACATTTTTATTGTTAATACCAAATCGATTTGGACAAGTAGAGGCTATATAATCTGAATTTGAAGCTAAAAAATTATAATTTAATTCAACAAAATCTAATGAGCGAATATCATCTGCTGCTGACCACATAAAATACTCTCCTCTAGCCTGTTTTAAAACAAATTTAAAGTTTGGCCAGCCTCCGATATTCTCAGGTTGTTGAAAAAACTTGATTCGATTATCTTTATCACCAAATTCTTTACAAATTTCTGCAGACTTATCAGAAGAGGCGTTATCAGAGATAATTACTTCAAAGTTTGTAAAAGTTTGAGAAACTATAGAATCCAAAGATTCTCTTAAATAAGCTTCGCCATTAAATACTGGAACACCTATGGAAACTTTTGGTAAGTCTAAATGCATTTAATCTAATTTAAAAGTTTATAAATTTTATTAACGAATTAATTTTTTATGGTTATATTAAAAAAATAAAGGTGCATGTAAATTCAAAATGGAATCTTAGATTTAAATAATTATATTTTCTTTAAATAACCATCTGGAGCAACTGTAATCAGTAATTTATCTTCTATTTCTTTATCAATTATGAAAGAACTATTATTTTTTAGAAAATCCCACACTGCTGTTTTAGGATTATCTCCTGGACCCCAAGGCCTTTCTCCACTAGAGTCTTTTGGTAAATCTTCAATAACCGTATCAAAAACAACACAATAGCTACCCTTAGAAACCAATTTAGCATAAGCATTTAATTCTGACAATACATGGTCATTTGTATGATTGGAGTCAAGAAAAATTAAAATACATTTATAGTCTTTTGAAAATTCATGAACCTCATTAATAATATCAGGGTCAATAGATGAGCCTTCAATTAATTCCATTCTATTTCTCATTGGGTGATCATTTAGTGCCTTAAGATTGTGATCTCTGATATCAATATCTATCCCTAAGACTTTTCTTTTGGGATTTCTGGGATCTAGAAAAGAGTTTAATTCAAGTGCATCTGAATAATCTAGAAGAGCAAGCATGGAGGCACTTAAGACAAGTGAGCCTCCATGGGCAATTCCAGTCTCAATAATTAAGTCAGGCTTTACTTTCCAAATAATTTCTTGAGTAGCAACAATATCTTGCGGGTACTGAATAATAGGCCTTGACAACCACTCAAAATTATATGAATAATCAGAGTTTACTGACTCAGTAAAAAATTGGCTTGCAAATTTTTTTAAATTTTTAGAATGTTTTTTCATACAATTATTTTATATTTTGATAAAAATTTCATTTATAACACCCTTATAGTCAATTTCAAGACTATCTTCTCTTGGGAAATAGTCATTAATCTGTGGTTCACGATAGACTATTTTATATCTATTTATGCTACATTTTGAGAGAACCTCAGTAAGAAAAGTATTGCTAAGTCTATTTTTACTTTTCGTATCATCTATTATTATGAGATTTCTTGTCAAGCTTATATCTTGAAAAATATATTCATAATCTGCATTTAAATGGGAATTGATTGAGAATAATGAAGATGTTAGAGATTTTTTTAGCATTAAATCTCTAAGCTCTATGCCATATTTAAGTGACTGGTTAAAACAAATAATTGTCGCATTATTACCTTTATTGTATTGAAAGAACTTGCAATTAGGATCTTTGTATTCAACTTTTAAATCTAGCACCTCTTCTCTTAAAAGCTTTTGGCCAGTGCTTAATATTCTAAAACCAGGTTTAAAAAGAAATTTGCTAATGATACATTGAGTATCTTGTTTATTAGTAAAAGAATAACCCTCAACACCAGCAATCGAGCAAAAATCATCAAAATTATTTAATGCAGACTGCGGTCCCTCAAACCCACTATCGACTGTAACAGGAAAGACCGTAAAAGATGCATTTGGATTTGTCTGTCTAATAATATTATAAGTATTGACAAGATGGTCAATTCCAAGCAAAAGAAAATCCATTTGCTTCATAAAAAAAACTGATGAAATATTATTCAACATTAATCCAAATCCTACACCAACAAGTAAGTTTTCACTATTTTGCGTATTTATTATAAAACCCTCATTTACTTTAAATCCCCGAGTCAGGCCACTTAATGAGGAGCCCGCATCTATATTTTGTCCATATAAAACTATATTAGAATTTGCACTTAATTGCTCTTTAATAACAGTATTCACATATTGAACATATTTCATGAAATTTCCTCCATTATTTGTTCTCGTAAATCAACTGCAATTTTTTTAAGTTCATATATGGAAAGATAATTTTTTAATACATATAGTGGATCATCGAAAGAAGATCCGATTAATGGATATTCTTTCACTTGAAGATCTTGAGCAGGCCCGGCATGATAATTTACAAATTTACCTTCAGGATAGTCTGCGTTTTTTAAGCGCCAAAAACCGAAAGTAGTCAGCTTAACTTCAACAACTACTGGAGTTTTGTTTAATTCAGCATTACTTCTTAGAAGCTTTAGATGATTCAAGTATTCAAAAGGGTCATTACCTTCAAGTAAAAGATATTCAATATCAAATGAGCTTGTCAATTTTTTTAAATCAATATTTGCCCTTCTTTCATGAATCCTAGTCCCTAATGACCATTCATTATTTTCTACAATAATAATACTTGGAAGATTATTTGATTTCAAAAAAAGTAAACTTTCATAAAAAACACCCTCTTCAATTGCCCCATCTCCAGTTGAAATAAAGACAACCCCTTGTGGATTGTTAATTTTATTTCCAAGAGCAAAACCACTTCCAACAGCTAAATTGTTTCCCAAAATACTTGAAGAATAGATAATATTTTTATCTTTGTTGGATAAATTCATTGAGCCCAGATGCCCTTGAGCAAGACCAGAATCCCTCAGATAATACTCATCAAGGTCTTCTTTTAAAGTTCCCATTCTTCCTAGATTATAATGAATATTTCTATGTGTTAAGAACAAGCAATCCGTCTTGTTCATTACAGAATCAACTGCTATAGCAATTGATTCATGCCCCATTGCCAAATGTATGGGCACATTAAAATCACCTTTCTTATATCTATTATTAACAGCAATTTGAGCTAGTCTTAGCCAGATTATTTTATGAATAATTTTTAAATGTTGTTCGGTCATTAATTTAAGAAATTAATTTAGATTTAAGACTCTTTAAATAAATTAAAGCTTCTTTAGAGTCTTCAATTGGTGCCCAGCTTGCCATTTCTTTCCAAGAAGAGGGATTATATATTCCATCCATTTCTTCATATACAATAACCCTTTCAGACAACATAATATATGTATGCCATGTAAATGCAGGAACAGCTATAAATTCTTTTTTTCCTTTTTCTAAAATAATTGAATCAACCACAACCCCCTTATCATTGAAAATAATCAAAGCAAATGATCCTTCAATAAGATACATATTTTCAATTTTTTCATCGCCTGGATGACAATGCGGCTGCATATATGAATCAGATAATATAAAGTTAAAAACTTTATTAACATAATCCCCTTTATTATGTAATATTTTAGGAGCCCTATTTCTTTCTGAATCTTCAGCTAAATCAAAGAATTTCTTTATTTCATTCTTTGATAGCTGTGGAGTTTTTTTGGAGATTCTCATATCATTCTATCCAATTCAAATCATCATCTATTTGGTTAGACTTGTGAAGATGCTCAATTTGTTGAAGTCTATAATATTCACGTCTATTAAAGATCTCTTTGCTTAGTTTAATATTTCTAAAATTATTTAATAAATCTAAGATACCTTTTTCAACCGACCATTTACATTTAAACTCAGGGAAGGTTTTCAATACTTTATCAAATGAAACTTTGTAACTTCGAGTATCAACTCCATCCTGAATTTTTCTATCTTTAATTAGCTCATTATCTAAATTCTGCTTCTCACTATCAATATAATTTAATTCAGATCCCTCTACATTGTGATGAATGATTTTAGCAATATCAATAATTCGATAATTGTCATCATTACTGCCTATGTTCAAAATTACAAGGCTATCAGTATCTGGATTAGATTCAATACTACATCTAAAGGACTCACAAGCATCATCTATATGTAAATGTGGTCTCCATGCTTGTCCATTTGAATTAAGTGTAATTTTATTTGAAGTTATTGCAAGACCGCATAACATGTTTATCACTAAATCAAAACGAATCCTTGGAGACAAACCATAAACTGTTCCAAACCTTAATGCAATTGGAATAAATTTTTTATCTGATAATGCTGAAAGACCTTCTTCAACCTGCAGTTTATTTTTGGAGTATGGAGTTTGAGGATTTGTAGGACTATTTTCAGTAAGAAATCCTTCAGGAGCAGCTCCATAGACTGAGCAGCTTGATGGATAAATAAATTTAATCCCCATTTCTTTACACATCTTAGCAATTCTTAAAGCATAATCTCTGGAAGGATCATAAATTTGTTCAGCTGACATATGACCAAAAGGATCATTTGATATACCAGCTAGCAAAATTAAAACATCAAATCCATAGAGATCCTCTCTAGTAATATTTCTGGCATCTTTTTTTATTAGACTTTCAGCATTTTTCTTAGTAAAAATTCCATTAGAGAAAAAACCCGTATCTATACCACTACAAAAATAACCATACCCTTCAAGATAGTCTGTTAAACGACTTCCTAAATAACCCTGAGAACCAACTATTAATATTTTCTTAGACATTTTTTAATTATAAAAATTTAAGTTGAAATGAAGTT
>Ga0233427_10002496_pt1 | contig 17332 bp, 12 predicted proteins | sample SI_118_April2016_5_FD_179885 | JGI IMG/M metagenome (GOLD analysis project Ga0233427, IMG submission 179885) | Seawater microbial communities from Saanich Inlet, British Columbia, Canada - SI_118_April2016_100_MG | ecosystem: Environmental > Aquatic > Marine > Inlet | place: Canada: British...
CGCTGTGAGAATGGCGACGGCTTGAAAAGTGATGACCCGGCGATACCGGTGCACATCGGTTGCCAAAAGCAGCAGCAGCCCCCCGTACAAGGCGCACATCGCGGACATGCCACGCACGAGGTACTCGACGATGGGTTCGCCGGGAAGTTCGCCAAGGCCAATGGCGGTGTAACCGGACTGCGCCCACGCGATTGGCATCAGCATCGGGGCAATCGCCAACGCGCAGATAACGCCTGCACCGCGCAAAATCCACACCAACAGTTTTTCGGCAGTTTCCGGTTTCATTTCATCGCTTAGTTAAGTGAGAGTCTAACAACGTTTGGACAGCCGTGCAAAGGGCATTGACCCGCGCCGCCATTGGTAAATCGGACGGCGACTCGAGCGTGTACGAAAGGCGGGTTTTTTTCAGCACGATGTAAAATGCCTCGGGCCAAAGCGACCGCGCTTCAGGGGAGACGATCGGTTTGAGGATGCCGCCGCTGGCCGGTCGGTCGTCGATGCGCTCGGAACAGTCAATTGGGCAGGCCGTGCCAACGGCGTCGATAACTTCCTCCGACACGGCGGGCAAGTTGTCGGGGTTCAGTTCGTAAAGGTAGAAGCCTCTGGCTTCCCAGTCCTCGTGCAGACAGATGCCAAAATCAAATGTGGGTAGAGTGTCGATCCATTCGGTGTGCGCCTGCACTTCGCTTGTCTTGATGTAGCGATAGTCGCGGTTGAGATCGATGCCGGCTTGGTTTTCGCGGGTATTGCCAGGGAAGCCGGTCGGGTTGAGGCAGGGACAAGCGAACAGGCTTACGCCGCTTGGCCAGGTGTTGGCCTCGATCAACCTGAGCATGGCTAGTGGCCCGGCAGGTTCGTCGCCGTGGATCCCGGTGGAAATGTAAACGGCTAGTCGCGGCTCCGTGGCCAGGCGCTGCAAACCGTACAGCGGCAGATCGCAGGTGTTTGGGAAATTGCCGATCGACCAACCGTGCGCTTGGGCAGCGGCGAGAGTGCGCTGCAGCACGTCATCGATGTCGATGGTATCGCCGCCGTATCCGCCAATGTTCCTTCCGAGCGGTACAGCCATTTGTCGGATGATCTAGGCAGTCGCAGCAGTCTCGGCGGGTTGGTCGTCACAACCACAACGGCTACCACAGCCTCCATCGGCGGAAACTTGGTCGGCAAAATCGTTGTCCCAGTCCGGATCGAGCCCGAGGTCGCGCAGCATTTGCAAATCCTTCTCGACCGGCTGGTTAAGCGTGGTGAGATAGTTGCCGACCATCAGCGCACTCGCGCCGGCGGTGAACACCATGCTCTGCATGTCGCGCAGGTTCACCGTGCGGCCGCCGGCGATCATGATTTCTTTGCGCGGCAGGATGAATCGGAACACGGCGATCGTTTTGAGAATCTCCATCGGCGGCAGCGGCTCCTGATTTTCGAGCGGCGTGCCTTCGATCGGGTTGAGGATGTTTATCGGGACGACGTTGGCGTCGATCTCGCGCAGTTGCATCGCCAAGTCCACCCGGTCCTCGCGTTCCTCGCCCATGCCGATGATGCCGCCGGAACAAATCTTGATGTCGGCATTTTTCAAAAACTGAATCGTCTTGAGCCGGTCCTCGAACGTATGTGTCGTACAGTGCTCGGGGAAGAAACGGCGCGAGCTCTCGAGGTTGTGGCCGTAACAGGAGAGGCCGGCGTCTTTCAATCGGTCGGCAACGGCTTGGCTGTCGATCAGGCCCAGCGAGGCGTCCGGGCGCGACTTGCCGTTCTCTTTCATTTCGCGAATACGGTCGCAGACCTCGTCGAGCATCGGGCCTTCCTTGAGTCCGCGCCAAGCGGCGACTAGTCCGACGGCGGTGACGTCGTTCGCCTTGGCTTCGGACATCGCCTCGGCAACCGGCTCGGGATCGACGAATCCGTAGCGCGGCGACTCGGTCTGGTACGCTGCGGACTGTGAGCAGAAGGAGCAATTCTCCGAACAGGCACCGGCCTTGGCGTTGACGATTGAGCAGAGATGAATCTTGTTACCTTTGAACTGTTCGCGGATGCGGTTGCCCCACGCGAGCAGATCCATAATATCGGCGTTGCTCTCGATGCGGACCAACTCGATCGATTCGTCGCGGGAGATTTGTCCGCCGTTGAGAACCCGTTGGCCCAGCTCGGCAATGCGTTCCCGAACCGGCATCTCTATTGTTGAGTCAGCCAAAGTCATGCTCATGCGAGCGGCAATCTAACTAAAACCACCCGATTGGCCAAGCGCGACGGTGTTTCAAGTTTTCAGTTTCAAGCCAACCGGCGGTGACTTACAACAGGCGTGGCATGGAGACGGAACTTTTTGGAGGGACGAGGGAGGCGGACTTGGCAGGGTTGCTGAAGCGTTTCTTTGGCTACGAGTCGTTTCGGCCGCTGCAGGAGGAGGTGATGCGCGATGCGCTCGCCGGGCAAGACACGTTTGTGCTGATGCCGACCGGCGGAGGCAAGTCGCTCTGCTATCAATTGCCGGCGTTGGCCAAGGGCGGATTGACCGTCGTCATTTCGCCTCTGATTGCGTTGATGAAGGATCAAGTCGATGCGCTGCACGAGGCGGGAGTCGCGGGGACATTTTTGAATTCCACGCTCAATGCCGACGAGGCTCGCCGCCGCTTGGCCGGTCTTTACAACGGCGAGTACCGGTTGCTGTACGTCGCACCGGAACGGTTGGTTTTGCCGGAGATGCTCGAGCGCTTGGCCGAGTGGCAGCCGTGGCTGATCGCGATTGACGAGGCGCACTGCATCAGCGAATGGGGCCACGACTTTCGTCCCGAGTACCGGCAGATTGCCGAGTTGCGAGGGCGCTTTCCCGAGACGCCGTTCATGGCGCTGACTGCCACGGCGACCGAGCGAGTTCGGGCGGACATCGTGTCGCAGTTGACGCTGCGCGACCCCAAGCGTTACGTCGCCAGTTTCAACCGGGCCAACCTCACGTACCGGGTCATCCCGCGCAATCAGCCGCTGCGGCAGGTGCTGGACGTGGCCAAGCGGCACGACGGCGAGAGTGGCATTGTTTATTGTGGCTCTCGCGCCAGCACCGAGCGCTTGGCCAAGCGCCTGTGTGAGCAGGGGATACGGTCTGTGCCGTACCACGCCGGGTTGGACGCCGGTACGCGCGCGAAAAATCAGGAGGCGTTTATTCGCGACGAGATGCAGATCGTGTGCGCGACGATCGCGTTCGGCATGGGCATCGACAAGCCGGACGTGCGCTTTGTGATCCATCACGATCTGCCGAAGAATATCGAAGGCTATTATCAGGAAACGGGCCGGGCCGGGCGCGACGGCCTGCCGGCGGATTGCGTGCTGTTGTTCAACCCGTCGGACGTCGTTAAGCAAGGCCGGTTCATCGATGAAAAAACGGATGAACACGAACGCACCATTGCGCGGCAATTGCTGCAGCAAATGGTTCACTTCGCCGAGACGAGCGACTGCCGCCGCCGCTCGCTGCTGGACTATTTCAGCGAGGCGTTCACGGACAAAAACTGCGGCGCATGCGACAATTGCCTCGAGCCGAAAGAGACATTCGACGGCACCGAGGCGGCGCAAAAGTTCCTCGCCTGTCTGTACCGGATTCGCGAGAGATCCGGTTTTTGCTTTGGGATGAATCACGTCGCGGGAGTCCTCACCGGCGCGGACACAGATGCCATCCGCAAGAGGGGGCACGACCAGATTTCCACCTATGGCATCGGCGGTGAATTTGGTCGGGACGAGTGGAAGGCGATCGGCCGCGAGTTGGTGCGCTTGGGCTACGCGCAACAGACGCCCGGCGGGATGAGCGTGGTCGAGTTGACGCAGGACGGCCGTGACTGGATGCGCAGTAAACAGCCTCTGGAGTTGACTCGCCCCGTCGTGCCCAAGTCGAAGAGCAGTGAACGTCGGCCGCGCAGTGAGCGGGCAGGGGAGATCAAATGTGACGAGATGCTGTTCGAGCGACTGCGCGAGTTTCGCCTCGAGTTGGCCGCCAAGCGAGGCGTACCGGCGTATGTGGTTTTCGGCGATGTCGCCCTGCGCGAAATGGCGAGAGACTGCCCGGCGACGATGGAGGCATTCGGCCTTATCAGCGGTGTCGGCGATAAAAAGAAAGCCGAATACGGCAAGCTCTTCATCAGCGAAATCGCCGCCTACCTTGAAGAGAAAGGGTAGGTGATATTCTTCATAAACGCAGAGCACGCGGAGACGTGGAGGGCTGCAGAGGAAGGGAGCTGCGTTCGCCGCTTGGCAACAGGATTGTGCGCTGTATGGAACAACAACACTGCTGCGTTCAGGTGGTCGAGTGGTTTGGCTTATTTGTCACCTGAGCTTTTGTCTTAACTGATTGAGCCGCTGCGCCACGCAAAAGAAAATTCTTATCCGTAGTCACAGGATCTTACCCAGAACATTCCCCGCCTCGACCACTCCACCCATGCTGATCGGGCGGTTGTCGCCCATCACGAAAAACTCCCCTTCAGCCAGCACAAGTGGCCGGAGCCTCGCGCCAATGCGGCCGTGGCCGTAATTCTCGTACACATTTCCGTTAACGGTCATTTGGCCGCGGCGGATACCGATGCGGTCACCGGGCAGCCCGATGATGCGCTTGAGGTAGAAAGGGCTTTCGCCCTCGTTGCCCAGCACCACGACATCCCCGCGCTGAGGTGCCAGGCGGGTGTACTCGAGCGTGTGCATCCATAGAGTCTGCCCGTTTTCGTAGGTAGGGTGCATGCTTTTTCCATCCACGAGGATGCGTCTGTACCGGGGTTTTCCGTCCGGGAAGAAATACAGCTTGCCAATCGAGCTCACCGTCAGCAACACAAGGAGCCGAAACAGAGTCCAGCGCACATTTCTGCCGATCAACAAGCGACGCCAAAGAGGCAAGGGACGTCTCGCCCCCAACCCGGCAGCAGTCGTCTCGACAGGTGACTCATGATCCACGTCGGCAGTTTTCCTGCAGCGCAGAGGCTTGTCGACCGAATACTCACAAATCCCCTTTTGGCAGATTTTGAAAGAGCAGAAATCCATACATACCCGAAGCCCTTGCTCAAATGGCTGCCACCCTCTCACTCTCTTTTGCCTGAAAAATGGGAAATAAAAAAAGTTGTAACTCTATGTTGTGACCCGACTGTGTGAAATGGGATTAAACCTGATCCAATAAGATGAACTAGCTTTGTGAAGAAAAACCTTACCCGTTGTTCTGGATCTCTCATGACCGCTCCCGATTAAAAACGGATTAAATGCTCCTTTCGAGTTGGTAAGCCTCTTAGTCCAGCGCGGTTTTTTCTTCAACGTGCTATTACTGGACGACGCGCAGATGGCAACCAGAAACTGAAAGCACCAGTGATCCTCTACTGTTCGATTACCTGAAAACGACTTTTCAGTATCGACTAGCTACTCCTTCCTTGGGAAAGGTCTCAGACCTAGGAGCATCTCAGATTTTTCGGTAAGCGGTTTGGAGGCGAAGCTCTTATTAGTGAACTCAGCGAGGCTGCTTTTGACTTGGTCATAGACAGTCTGGCGGTCCTGACTGGTGTCGATTTCAATACACAGATTTTTGCTCCTGAAGAGCTCGACGGTGGGCAGTGTCTCTGCCTTGAAGGTGTCGAATCTCAGCTTGATGCTCTCAACATTATCATCACTTCTGCCGGTGAAGTTGGCGCGACCCAGAATACGCTGCTCGAGAACGGCGTAGGGGCACTCAAGGTAGAGCATTTTGGGGAGGTCAATTTCCCGGCCGAAAATCTCATGCCATCCTTCAAGATTGGTCAGGGAGCGGGGGAAACCGTCGAGGAGAAAGTTGTTCTTTCCCGTGGTTCGGGTGGTATTTTCCATCGCGTTTTTAAGCAGAGTCACAACGATTTCGGTGGGCGCCAACTTTCCGACTGCGAGGCATTTCTCGATAATGTTGGCCCTCGGCCCGCCCGTCTGACGCTCGGCGCGGAGCAGTTCTCCGGTGGAGAGGTGTGTCCATCCGAGTTGAATCTCAGCAAGCTCGCACATGGTTCCTTTTCCGGTGCCGGGTCCTCCGAGAACAAAGACGACATTGGGCTTTGGGCAAGGTTGTCTCGGGTCACAGTGGTGGAGCACTATCCTGGGGGCAGGTGCCACTCCCATTTTGTAGACGTTCCATTCCCGGTCCGTCGGTGGCAGCTCGTCTTCGCAGGTGGTTTCGTAGGCGAGATGACCGTCCAAACGCGAGATTCTCCAGGATTGGTAGCTGTTGGAGTATGAGAGAGAGGGGCTTCTGGCAGCGGCGCCATCGGCGCGATCCCAGGCCATCTTGCCGTTCCAGTAGCCGGAACTTGACACGGTTCCTGATTCAGATTTGGCGGGAGGTGCCGTTGAGGGGACGAAGAGTCCATCAACTTCGGGAAGGCCGGATCCCGACACTTCGATAAAGAGGGTGTTAGGTTTGAGCTCGTTTGTCTGGACCATGTTTTCTTTGCTGATAACTGACTACTTTGGAGATGGCATCATATGAGCGCCCGCTCACCACGATCTAATAGTTACGAGAGAGCGGGTCAGCTTACTTTCGGCTCAAAGCAGTGTGAACGGTGCTCAAGGTCGGTTGTTTTCCAGAAACCACTTCCGTTTTGGCGTCGATGGGAATAGCGCTGGGTTATTTTTTCTTTTTGCCCCACGGCCATGGCTTGGCCAACGAGGCGACGGCCCAGCTTTCCCATCGGTCTGCCATTCGCTTGAGGCGTTTGGGTTGTTTTTCGGCCAGGTTGTTCAGCTCCGTGCGGTCGGCCTTGATGTCGTACAGTTCCCACGGGCCGTTCGCGCCCTTGGCGACGAGTTTCCATTTGCCGTCGCGCATGGCCCGATTGCCCTCGTGCTCCCAGTAGATTGGTTTTTTGCGCCCGATCTTTTTGCCGTTGAACGCAGGGGCGAGCGAGGTGCCCTGCATCGGGACGATTGCTGTGTCGCCGACTTTCTCCGGATAAGTCGCTTGGCCAAGGTCAACGCAGGTGGCCATAAGATCGATGAGGTGGCCGGGCTGGCTCTCGAGTTTGCCGTGTCGCTTTTTGCCTATGCCGCTTGGCCAATGAGCGATGAGAGGCGAGCTGATGCCGCCTTCGTGCACCCAATGTTTGTACTCGCGGAACGGCGTGTTGCTGGCGTTGGCCCAGGCGAGGCCGTAGCCGTGGTAGGTGTCCGGGCCGCCGGTCATCACTCCTGTGCCCTGTTTTAGCACGCGTCCGTCGCGCGTGCGTTTGGGGATCATGTCAGGCTGCAGTTCGCCTTTGGTCATCGGCTTGAGCTGGTCGGGATCTTTGTCCTTGTACTGGATGCCCTCGCGGCGGCCCATGCCCTCGGCGCAGCCGCCGTTGTCGGCGAGGAACAGGATCAGAGTGTTGTCGTACTGGCCAGTTTCCTTGAGCGCGGTGACGACCCGGCCCATGCCCTGGTCGAGCCGGTCGACCATCGCGGCGTAGGTTTCCATCAGGCGCAATTCCCATTCCTTGTTTTTGGCATCGGCCCACTTCGGCGCCTTGCCATCGCGCGGCGTCATCTTCCACTTGGGATCAATGAGCCCCATCTTGATCTGTCGCTCGTAACGCGCCCGGCGCATGGCGTCCCAACCGGCATCGTACTTGTCCTTGTACTTGGCGATGTCTTCCGGCAACGCGTGCATCGGCCAGTGCGGTGCGGTGTAGGCGACGTAAATGAAGAACGGCTCATCGCCATCGTGCTCGCGGATGTAGCGCGCGGCATGGTCGCTGATGGCGTCGGTGTAATAATAGGTTCCCTTGGGCTGATAACCCTCGTCGGTCAGCGGAGAGACCTGCGTGTTTTCGCGTGTGAGCGAATTTGGATCAAAAAAACTGCCGGCCCCGTGGATGGTACCGTAAAAACGATCGAACCCCCGTTGCCGCGGCCAGTTGTTCCTCGGGCCGCCGGGTTGGATCTTGGGGGTGACGTGCCACTTGCCGGCCATGTACGTCGAGTAGCCGGCAGTGTTCATCACCTCGGCGATGGTGCGGACGTTTTTGTTCAAGTCGCCCTTGTAGCCGGGGAGGTTGCGGTTGCCCATCATGTGCCCGATGCCGGCTTGGTGCGCGTAAGTGCCGGAGAGCAGTGTGGCGCGGGTGGGGCAGCAGCGGCCGGTGTTGTAAAACTGGGTGAACCGCACGCCGCCCTCAGCGAGTGTGTTGAGGTTGGGCGTGTCGATCTCACCGCCGTAACAGCCAATATCGCTCCAGCCCATATCATCGGCCATGGCGATGATGATGTTGGGCCGCTTGGCCGCGAATGCCGAGGTGGCCAAGGCCAAGCCGAGAAGGCTGGCCGACCACCGGCGGACAGAAGTGGGAATAGTTTGCCTCGTCATATTGCTTGTTGGACGGCACCAACTGTACCGAACACGCTCCCCGCTGTCGAGCTGCGCTTGGCCAAGCACGTCGGCTACTCGGTGCTCCAGTCGATCTTGACGCTGAGCTGTTTGCCGAAGCGGTTGTTGTAAAACACGCAGCCATTTTCAGCACCGAATTCGTGGACCATTTTGGTGATCTTCACGTCGTAGCAGCAGTATTCGGCGATCTCCATCATTTTGCCCTGCTTGAACCACTTCAGCGCCTGCAGGCCGTCGGCGGTTTTCTCCGCGCCAAACGTGGCCGAGGCGATCGAGTCGAGCTTGAGCCGGTGCGAGAGGATTTCCTGCAGGTCCACCATCAGATCGAGCGAGGGGAGTTGCCGTAGGTCGAGTGTCGTGTAGCCGTGTAGCACCTCGTAATCGAAGCGGATGTGGTTGAAGCCGACGACAAGGTCGGCGCGTTGCAGTTCCTCGATGAGGTCGTTCACCTCCGACTCCGCATAGATCGAATACCCGCCCTTGCCAGTGCTATAAGTGACCCCGATGCTCATGCCCATTTTGTCGATATGACTCCAGCCGCCGACGTCATCGGCGGAATGCATGGTTTCGAGGTCGAAGTAAACGATATTTTTCACTGCAGCAATCGCTTGGCCGAGCGTAGCGCAAAGACTGGTCGGTGGAAACAAAACTCGACGATGGGTGGGTGGGGGCGTTCACTCGGTTCCGAGATGGGCGACGAACGGAAAACTGGGCAGGGCGATGCGGCGACACTGCATGAGACGTCGTTACGCCTGGCGGATACGGACGATGTTTTTCCGGTCCACTGGAAGAGCGGTTCGCTGAAGTATTCCGATTTTAAGCTGATGGCGGAGGGTGGAACGGCGAAGCTCTTTACCTGTCGCGATGTCAACCTTCATCGTGAGGTTGTTTACAAGACGCTGCACCCGGAGATGCGACAGTCTGAGGTCGAGACGCAGCGGTTCCTGCGCGAGGCTCGGGTGACGGCTAAGCTGCAGCATCCCGGCACGGTGCCGGTTTATGAAATGGGGCGCGACCGCAGCGGCGACATGTTTTTCACCATGAAGCATGTGCGCGGTCGCAACCTGCGCGACATCCTGCACGGCCTGCGTGCCGGCGCCGAGCGGTTGACGCAGTTCTTCCCGTTGCCGGTGCTGGTGGATTCGTTGATCCAAGTTTGCCAAACGGTCGCCTATGCGCATGACCGCGGCGTCATCCATCGCGATCTCAAGCCGGCGAATATTCTCGTGGGCGGTTTTGGCGAAGTCATCGTTCTCGACTGGGGCCTGGCCAAGGTTTGGGGCGAGCCGGATGTCGGCGTCGAGGCATTCCCTGCCAAAGCGAATCCGGTACTGACGCCGGCCGGCCGGCGCTACGGCACGCCGCTTTACATGGCGCCGGAGTTGGCCCGGGGTGATGCGCAGATCGACGGGCGGGCGGACGTGTTCAGCCTCGGTAATATTTTGTTCGAGATGCTCACGCTTGATCAACTGCTCTCCGGTGAGACGGCGCGAGAAGTCGCCGACAACCTGCTCAACCAACCGTTGCCCAAGCCAAGCGAAGCCGCGCCGGATCGTGACATACCGCCTGGGCTTGAAATGATTTGCCGCAAGGCACTCGAGAAGGAAAAGCGCGATCGTTACCCCTCCGTGCAGGCGATGCTGGAGTCGTTGAGAGCCTACCGACTCTCCGGCGACGGGGCGTAGCGTCTGGCCAGGGCCGCTGCCGTGCCTAGGAACGCGAGGTTGAAGCCGCCCAGGGTGAGAATGATCGTCTGCTGCGACGGCGGCTCGGCGGTGTTGGCCAGCCAAGCCAGCATCAGTCCGTAGGCGACGGCTATCCCGACCAGCCAAGGCACCGCGCGATATCGCTCCTTGGCCAACAGCGCCGCCACGAAAACATTCGCCAACGCCAGCGGCAACATGCTCCAAACGAAATACGGAATCAGTGGCGTGATTTCGGTGACTATTTTTTTCTTCGCGGCCAAGGCGGAGAAACGGTCGGCGATGTCCGGCAGCAGCCAGGCGGCGAGTGTGCACCCGATCCCAGCCAACACGCCTAGGGTGGCCGTGCCGAGGAGCGCCTGAAAAAGCACTCTCGATTTCGTTCCGGCCACTTCGCGCACAAGCTTGGGAAACATCACCGCAGCTAGTGGCCCGGTGAAAACCACCAGCCCGCGCCCGATCATCCCGGCCGCGCCGTACGGGCCGGAGTCGGCCTCGGGCAGGATGGCCCGCGCCGCGATCATGTCCGCGCTCAACATGAATTGCCCCGCGCCCAAGCCCAGCGTGAGCGGGATGATTCGTTTCAGCCAAGCCTTGGCCTCGAAGTTGCCCCGACTTGCACCCGATTGACCAAGCCAAACTTGGCGTCCGTGCCAACCGGCAAGCAGACAAGCCGTGGTGAGGCCGATCAGAACACCGGTCGTCGCTCCCGCAGCTTGGCCACCAAGCAGCGCGACGATGATGCCGACGGCGGCAAAACGTCCCACTCCGTTGGCGATCGCCGCACCGCCGAGCCACGCGAAGTTTTGTCTGCCCTGCAGGATGCCGAGCAGCACCGGCAGCCAAAGCTGCGGCAGGCCAAGCAGCAGTGTCACGTAAAGCGCCGTTGGTTTTTCGATCTTTAGCGACTCAAGAATGGCCTCTTGATTCAGGAGGATGAGCACCGCAATTGCCATCCAAACGCACAGGCAAATGAGGAGCATTTTCCGGGTGGACTTGGCCAGGTCGAATTGCTGTTGCGGCATGATGGCGGCGGCAGTTTGTTGCGCGAAAACCGTTTGCAAGCCGAGCGCGGGGATCATCATGAGGTTGAGGATCTGCAGCAGCGTGACAAACAGCCCGTACTCCTCGGGACTCATCCAGCCGCCGAAAATATGCACCGCAAACATCAGCAGGCCGCTGATGAACGTGGTGATCACCAGCCAGCTTCCCTGCCGGTAAAACGCGCGTTTGGAGTCGGCTTCGATCATGAGACGATGGCTTCGAGTCGGTCAACTGCCTTGGCGCAGATCACTGGCCAATCGAGTTCGGCGGCGACGCGCCCGGCCAAGTGCTCCGACTCGGCCCGAGGCGGCGGGTTGTCGAGCAGGTCGATGACGTCGTTCGCAAACTGGCCGCCGTCGAACGCAGAAAAACGCACGGACGGTTCGTCGCCAAAAAACGACTTCACGCCGGCCAACGGCGTGCTCACGACCGGCAAGCCAAGCGCGGCGTACTCGACGAGCTTGGCTACGAAAGCGCAGTGCGTACCGCTCGACGACTCGTACGGGATGATGCCGACGGTCGCTTGGCCAAGCCGCTCGGCGACTTCGCTGTAAGGGACGAAGCCGGTGCACTCGAACTTGGCCAACGGCGCGGCGGCGAAGACGCGCTTGGCCAGTTTTTTGACGGTGTCAGTCTCGCGGCCGATGAAAAGGAAATGTGTCTCCGGCCTGTCCAAGGCGATGGTTGTGATGGCGCGGATGGCGATCGGCCCGAGGTGATGCGTGTCGAACGAGCCGTGCATGGCGACAGTTCCCGGTCCTCGGTTCTTGGTTCTCGGTTGGAAAAGTTTTGCGTCGTGGCCGTAAAGGATGGGGTGGAGCCGGTCGGCGGCATAGTTGGTTTCAGCGAAGCGGCGGGCGAGTTCGTCGGAGACGGTGAGCACGGCATCGGCGTCGTGGCGCTTGGGCAGTGAAAGCTCGTACGCCATCAGGCGGCGCAGCACGAAGCGTGGCATCGCCCAAGCGGGCCACGACTCCATAAAGCCGGTGAGGAAATCGAGAAAGTTCATCACCACCGGCACGTCGAGATCGGCCTTGAGCTTGCCGGCGGCGACGGCGGAGATGGCGTGCTGCGACAGGATGGCATCGAACGAGATGTCTCGCGCGATACGTCGAACGAGCCTCCGGAGCGCGCCGGGATAGGCGAGGTACTTGAGCGAGCGAAGCCGGGTGTAGCGTCCCATCTCCCAACCGGTAAAGGGGTGGACGGTGATGCCGAAGCGCGCGGCGACGGCGTCGCGGTCGGGGAAGTCCGGGCAGAACAGGTGTACTTCGTGTCCTCGCCGGGTGAGTTCGCTGACGAGGTAGTTGGCTTCTGCCGAGCCGCCGCCGCTGGGCGGATAAAACGGTTCGTGCGTGAGCAGGGCCAATCTCATCGCGCGGGAGTGTGCCGCGAAATCATGGCAGCGACAAAAGGAATCGCGTCAGCATGTCGGTGCCGCGCTCGAGTTGCTCCAGGGTAATCCACTCGTCGGCCGTGTGCGCCTGCGCGATGTCGCCCGGCCCCCAGACGACGGTCGGTATGCCGGCGCCGGCGAGGTTGGCGGCGTCGCAGTAGTAATCGACGCCGATCGGTTTTTTCTGCCGGGCAGACCGCATGAAGTCGCGCACCCATGGCAGGCCGGGGTCGGTTTCGAGAGCGGGACAGGTATAGCCCTTAACGTCGATCAGCTTCGCCTTGAGGCTGTGCTTGGCCAAGACGCCGTGAAGTTCGCGCCGAATTTTGGCGAATGTTTCGCCGGGGAGGGTGCGACGGTCGAGGTCGGCTTCGCAGTGGTCGGGAACGATGTTCGGCTGCGCGCCGCCGCGGATGGTGCCGGTGTTGATCGTCGCGTGACCGAGCAGCGGGTGGCGGCGTTTGCGCAGCAACGCGGCATAGTCGGTCTCGATGGCGTCGATGCATTGGGCGAGCGAGTGGATCGCGTTGCGGCCCAACTCGGGGCGTGCGCCGTGGGCGGCCTTGCCGGTGGCGATGAGGCGCAGCCAGAGGTCGCCCTTGTGCGCGGTGACGATTTTGCACCGGGTCGGCTCGCCGACGAGCGCGAGGTCGGCTTTCATTCGCAGCTTGGCAAAGGAGCGCGAGCCGGTTTGGTTACACTCCTCGTCCATCAAGCCGACGAAAACGATCTCGGTTTCACTGGGACGCTTTTTGCGGCTGGCCACGTTTTCGAGCGCGCGGAACATGGCTGCGATGCTGCCTTTGGTGTCGCACGCGCCCCGGCCGTGCAGCTTGTTGCCCTTTTTTGTGGGACGATAAATTTTCGGGTCGTCGCCGCCGACGGTGTCAAGGTGCGGTGCGAGAATAATACGGTGGCGCGGTTGGCCAAGGGGCGAGAGGCGGACGATCAGGTTGTCGCTCCCTGTCGCGACCGGCTGGCGCTCAACATCGAGCCTGGCCTTGGCGGCGCGCTTGGCGAGGTAATCGGCGACCTTGGCCTCGCCGGCGTGCGGATCGTCCGGCGGCAGGAAAGCGGCGTTGACGCTGGGCAGCGCGATTAGGTCGCGCAGGAGTAGGACAGCCTGGCTCACGGAAGGAGTTCTACCGTGACTCGGCGCGGCGGGCAATCTAGCGATTGCTCAAGTCAGGCAATGATGTCGTGGGCGACGTTGCCGTGGACGTCGGTCAGCCGAAAGTCGCGGCCGGCGTATTTGTAGGTCAACGCCTCGTGATCGAGGCCCAGCAGGTGGAGGATCGTCGCGTGCAGATCGTGGAAGTGCATGCGGTTTTCCACTGCGGCAACGCCGTGCTCGTCGGTCGCGCCGTAGGTCATGCCGCCTTTCACTCCGCCGCCGGCCATCCAGAAACTGAAGCCGGTGGAGTTGTGGTCTCGCCCGTCGTTCTGCTTGATGTGCGGCGTGCGGCCGAACTCGCCGCCCCAGACGACGAGGGTCTCGTCGAGCAGTCCGCGCTCCTTGAGGTCGCGCAGCAGCGCGGCCAGCGGTTGGTCGGTGGCGGCGCAGTTGCGAGTGAGCGCGGAGTTGAGGTTGCGATGCTGATCCCAGTTGCCGTGCGCCACCTCGATGAACCGGACGCCGGCCTCGGCGAAGCGACGCGCCATCAGGCATTGGCGTCCGAAATTCTCGGTGGCGCGGTTGCCGATGCCGTAATTCTCGAGCGTGGCTTGGCTTTCATCGCCGATCTCCATTAGCTCCGGCACGGCCGACTGCATGCGGAATGCGAGTTCGTACGACTCGATGACGCCCTCGATCTGCGAGCTTTGTTTTTTGCGATCGAGCAGGTCGCGGTTCAGTGACTGGACAAAGTTGAGTTGCTTGCGTTGCAGCTTCCCGGAGACCTGCTGGTTGTCGAGGTTGCGCAGCGATGCGGTGCGGATGTTTTGGTTGAACTGGCCGATCTTCGTGCCTTGGTAAAACGCCGGCAGAAAGGCGCTGCCGTAGTTTTGCGCGCCGCCGACGTTGTCCGGCGGGCAGAGCGAGATGAAGCCGGGGAGGTTCTGGTTCTCGGTGCCCAGCCCGTACAGCACCCAGGCACCCATTGACGGCCGCACGAACTGGAAGCTGCCTGTGTGCAGTTGGAGAAAACTCTGCGGATGCGCCGGCACGGAGGAGTGCATGCCATTGAGCAGGCAGAGGTCGTCGGCGTGTTCGGCCAGGCGCGGGAACAGCCCGGAAATCCTCAGGCCGCCCTGACCGTGCTGCTTGAATTCCCACGGCGACGGCATGAGTTCGCGGTTGCGGAACTTGGGCAGTTGCTTGCCCTCGTCGCGGGCGAGCGCCGGCTTGTAGTCGAATGTGTCAACGTGCGACGGGCCGCCGCGCATGCAGCAGAAGATCACGCGCTTGGCCTTGGGCAGGAAGTGCGGGCGCCTGGAGGCGAGCGGCGTGCCAGCCGCGGCCTGCGCGGTGCCCATCCCGGCAAAGGCCATGTAGCCGAAGCCGGCCGAGAGACCGCTGAGCATGTCGCGGCGCGACAGCAAATAGCGGTGGTTGCCGCAGGTGCTGTTGTTCCAGTTGTTCATCGTTCTGTTTTTGTCTGGTGCGAGGCCGCGCTTAGCCAAGCGCTGTTGGCTTGTCAATCGATATAGCGGAATTCCGCGCTGGCCAGCAGCGCCTGGCAAAGCACTGTCCATTGGCCGGGGCGGTCTTTTTCCTCGGCGACGGAGTTCAAAAATTCATGGGCTCTCGACACTTCGTCGTCGGTGGCCGCGCGCGCGAACGCAAGCTCGTAGGCCAGGCGGATACCGTCCGGCCTGCCCTCGGCCGTGTCCATCACGCGCTTGGCCATGTTGAACGCCTGCCCGATCACGAACGGGTTGTTCATGAGGTAAAGCGCCTGGGTCGGCACGGTGGTTTCGTTTCGTTTGCCGACGATGAGGCTAGGCTCGGCGGTGTCGAACAGTCGCATCATCTCCGGCAGGGCGTTGCGCAGGATCGGCAGATACACGCTGCGCTGGCTGGTGTTGCGTTGCATCTGGCTCAATTGGCGCTGGGCGCGGCCGACGTTGACGTTGCCAAGCTTGGTCACCACTGAGCCGCCGGCCGGTTGGCGGTCCAGCCGGCCGCTGGTGGCGAGCATCGCGTCGCGCAATGCCTCGGCACCGAGGCGCTTGTGGTTCATGCGCCAGAGGAAGCGGTTGCTCGGGTCGGCTGCGGCGTTGGCTTCGGTTGTGTCGCTCGAGAGTTGGTAGGTCCGGCTCAGCACCATTTCGCGAATCATCGACTTGACCGACCAGTCATGTTCTACAAAGCGCACCGCGAGGTAGTCGAGCAGCCCGGGGTGGGTGGGGCGTTCTCCGGTCGCGCCGAAGTTGTCCATCGTGCGCACGATGCCCTCGCCGAAGAGGTGGTGCCAAATGCGGTTGGCCATCACGCGCGAGGTGAGCGGGTTATCCGGCTGCGTGAGCCAATTGGCCAGTTGCAGGCGGCCGCTTGAGCGGTTGCTGATTGGGTACGCCTTCACGCCGTCCATGACCTGCGGGAAGCCGCGTTTCACGGTCTGGCCCTGGTTGCGGATTTCGCCGCGAACCAGCACCCGTGCGTCGCCGATCCGGCCGTCGCGTACGCCCATCGCGTAATCGGCGTCCGGCGATTTCTTCTCGAGGCTCTTGATGTTAGCGCGGGCGTCGCGGATGTCACGGGTGAGCGTGCGCATGCGCGTTCGTTCGTTGCCGGTGGCGTTGCTCCCCTTTTCCCGGTATTCCCGCATTTCCTCCTCCATGATGAGGAGACGACCGTTGAGCCGGTACAGGCTGTTGTCGTGCTTGCGGGTTTTCTCGACGCGATCGGCCTCGTTGCCGGCGATGGCGTGCAGGTCGGACGCCTGGCGGTTGCCCTGTCCGTTCACCGTCCCGTAAAGCGCATCGGTGCTGCGAAAGATGCCGGCCATCGCGTAGTAGTCCCGGGTCGGGATCGGGTCAAACTTGTGGTCGTGGCAGCGGGCGCACGAGACGGTCAGGCCGAGGAACGCCCGCGTCGTCACGTCGATCTGCTCATCGACGACGTCGAGCTTGAAGAGCACCTTGTTGCCCTGGTTCAGCGGCTTGGGGCCAAGCGCGAGGAAACCGGTGGCGACCAGTTCCTCGTCGGTCGGTTCGCGTTTGTCGCGGCCAAGCAGGTCGCCGGCAACCTGTTCCCGCACGAACCGGCGAAACGACTTGTCGTCGTTAAACGAGTCGATCACGTAGTCGCGGTAGCGCCACGCGTGAGGGTAGGTGAAGTTGCGCTCCATGCCGTTGGACTCGCTGTAGCGGGCGACGTCGAGCCAGTGCCGTCCCCAGTGCTCGCCGAAGTGCGGCGAGCGCAACAACTCGTCGACGACTTTTTCGAAGGCGTTCGTCGACGTGTCGCCCAAGAACGCGGCGACCTGTCCCGGCGAGGGCGGCAGACCGATCAGGTCAAAGTAAATGCGTCGGACGAGCTCACGGCGGCTCGCGTCGCGCACCGGTGACAAGTTGTTCGCCTCCAGCTTGGCCAGGACGAAGCGGTCGATCTCGCCCCTTGGCCAGGCGCTGTCGGTGACTTCCGGCGTGGCCGGCGTGGCCGGCGGGATGAACGACCAAAATTTGCGGCCGGCCTCGAGGTCGATTTTGCTTTTGACCGGGTTGCCGCCGTTGGCCACGCGCGGGTCGGGCGCACCCATCCCAATCCACTTGGCGAAATTGTCGGCGACCTGCCCGGAGAGCTTGTCGCGGGGTGGCATCTTCAGTTTGCCGTCACGCCGGATCGCCTGCAGCAACCGGCTTTCGGCTGGTTTGCCGGGGACGATCACCGGGCCGGATTCGCCGCCG
>Ga0233427_10002498_pt1 | contig 17316 bp, 20 predicted proteins | sample SI_118_April2016_5_FD_179885 | JGI IMG/M metagenome (GOLD analysis project Ga0233427, IMG submission 179885) | Seawater microbial communities from Saanich Inlet, British Columbia, Canada - SI_118_April2016_100_MG | ecosystem: Environmental > Aquatic > Marine > Inlet | place: Canada: British...
CGTCCAGCTGTTAAAGGCACATGTCCAACTTGTGGAACTAACGTATTCCGTATTGGCGCAATGCCAAAAGAATAGATGGAAATTATTCCACCTGATTCCACTTTTTCAAAAACAATATAGGGAATACCCTATACGTTTTTTTTATGACTACAGATTATGAAAATTTACTTAAACGAATCGAGGATAAATTAGGTAATTCTAATGTTGAGTCTTCAACTAGATTTGAACTCCCTATCGTGGATATTATGTGGGAAGGACAAAAAACATTTTTACGAAATTTTTCAGAATTCCCTAAAGTTTTGAGAAGGGAACCTGATAAAGTCCTTCAATACTTGTCCAAAGAGTTTGCTGTACCTGCAGAACGTCTTGGCGATAAAGCAATGTTTGTTGGTCGTAGGGCCCCTGATGATTTTACTAGATTATTTCAAATTTATGTTAAGGATTATGTCGAATGTCCAACATGTAAAAGCCCTGATACTAAAATTTTAAAAGAAAATCGTATTTCATTTTTAATTTGTGAGGCATGTGGTGCAAAATCTACTTTGAAAGGTAAATATGCCTAATGCAATATTCAGTAAAAATTTCTGATTACCAAAAAAATACAATGCTCAATATGTGTGATAGTGAATTAATAGGAAAAGATATTGTTGATGGCAAATTAAAAATTCACATAAGTGAAAATTATTATGGTAAACAGATTGTTGAAAAAGATGAAGCAATCTCTATGATGAAATCTGCATCCATCTTAAATTTAGTAGGTCGTGAAACAATCTCTTTAGCTATTGATCTTGGTATTGGTTCTAAGGATGGAGTTAAAATTATTTCTGATGTTCCATTTTTAATTATTTTTAACACATAATGATTTTTTTATTTACTCTTTTTTCTAATATTTTAATTAAAAAGCAATATCTTTTATCTAGTATGGAAAATAATAACTATTGACTGACACAATTAGTAGAAAATTAGAATCTAAAATTGATAATAAATTAATTTCAAAATCTAAACGACGAGAACTTGAAGATGGATTCAAAAAAGGAAAAGTCATCAATGAAGTTTTAGATAAGCCTACAGTCATGACACTTTACAAAATGATTACAGATCATGTAATTGCATATGTTAATGGTTCTGTAAGTGCTGGAAAAGAATCTGTTGTTTTTTGGGGTGTTGCTGATGATGATACTAATGTTGCTTTAAAAATTTATTTGGTCAGTACTTCCAACTTTAAAAAACGTGAACCTTATCTTACAGGTGATCCTAGATTCCGACATGTCAAAAAAGGCACCAAAAATTTAGTCTATTTATGGGCAAAAAAAGAATATCGTAACCTAACCCAATGTTATGAATCTGGAATTCCTGTACCTAGGCCTCTCTATGTGACAAATAATGTACTAGCTATGGATTTTGTAGGCGTTAATGGTTCTCCTTGTAGGTCTTTACTGACATCAAATATTGAACAAAATGACTATGAACAGTCAATATCTTTAATCCGAGATATGTATGATAAGGCAAAGTTAGTTCATGGTGATTTTTCAGAATATAATATTTTTAAAACTGATGATGGCTTAGTTGTATTTGATTTAGGTTCTGCTGTTGATCTTAGACATCCTAATTCTAAAGAATTTCTTAAAAGAGACATTAATAACATTACAAGATTCTTTAAGAAAAGAGGAATGATTGTTGAAGATTCTGATGTTGTTTTTGAGGAGATAGTAGATGAGCTTTGAAAAATTAATTCGAATACCTGATGATCGGATTGGTTCTTTAATTGGAAAGTCTGGTAATGTTAAATCATCAATTGAAAAATCTTGTTATGTATCAATTGATATTGATGGTGATAATGGCGAAGTTTTCATAAAATCTGTTGGTGATATTGAAAAAATGCAACCATTCAAAGCAATAGAAATTGTTACTGCAATTGGAAGAGGATTTTCCCCTGAAAATGCAATGACATTGTTGGAAGGTGAAAATGCATTACATGTAATTGATCTTAGAGAATTTGCTGGAAAATCTAATGCGAATGTTGAAAGGATAAAAGGGAGGATCATTGGAGAAGGAGGTAGAGCAAGAAAAAATATGGAAAATTTAACTAATTCACACATTTCAGTTTATGGTAGAACTGTTTCAATTATTGGGGATGCAAGTAAATTAAGATTAGTTGTTGATGCTATTTCTGCTATTTCAAGTGGAGGTATGCATGGTGCAGTTTATGATAAATTAGAAGCTGCAAATAGAAGAACCAAACAAGAAAAAATGCAATTATGGGAAGATCAAGATGTCTTCTATTAAAGAAAAATTTAATCAAATTTCTCCTAGTGAATTTTTTTATAGTAATCGTGATTTAGCTGGATTTAGTAATCCTACTCGTTCATTATACACTGCTGTTCGTGAATTTGTTGAAAATGCATTGGACGCATGTGATCAAAAAGGAATTCTTCCTGATGTTCATCTTACAATAAAGGCTGTTGACCCTGATAAACCAGATCCTAAGCCCTATATTTTGACTGTAAAAGATAATGGCCCTGGAATTGATGCAGAACATATTCCACTTGCATTTGGAACTGTACTTTATGGTTCTAAATTTGGACTCAAACAAGCTAGAGGGATGTTTGGATTGGGTGCAACTATGGCAATTTTGTATGGACAAATTACAACCAACAAACCTGTAACTGTAAAAAGTTCTTCAGACGCAAAAATTCAAAATCAATTTGAAATATTATTAGATATTCAAAAAAATAAACCCGTTATTGTAAAACATACAACTAAAGAAGTTGCAAAAAAAGGTTTGAGTGTAAGTATTTGTTTAGAGGGTGATTATTCAAAAGCAGGAAACAAAATTCGTGATTATGTTTATGAAACTTCATTAATTACTCCTTATGCATCAATAACTTTTGATGATCCTAAAGGACAAAAATTTAGTCATCCTAGATTTGTAAAAGAAATTCCTCCACCTCCAACTATAATTCGCCCACATCCACATGGAATTGATGTTGAACGTATACGAAGAATGATTGTTGAATCACAATTTGAAATTCCAACAATTGATGATGCAATGATTGAAAAAGTTAGAAAAGATTTAGGTCTATCTGTGAAGAAACTAAGTTTTACATCTATCATGGAAAAAGCAAAGAAAAAATGGAAAACACTTCCACGTCAAGTTAGAGTTGTAATTGCTTTAATGTCATTTTTGAAAATGGATTTTGAAAAATTAAATAAAATTAGAATTGAGGATATTGACATGCCAAATAAAAAATTATTTTATTGGGACTTTGGTGATTCCCAATCAAAATCAGTTGATATGGATCCTGAAAGTCAATATTATAAACAATTAACAAACACTGTCCAAGGTGAACCTCTTACTACATTTTTGACAAAAAGATTTCAACGTGTAGGTCCAACAACTGCAGTTAAATTTGCAGCATTTGCTAAATTAAAGCCTGAAAAAAGAATGGGAACTTTAACCAATCAAGAACTTGTTAATCTGAGTGATGCACTTCAGAAATTTGATGATTTTATGGCTCCTGATTCGAGCTGTTTAGCCCCACTAGGTGCAGAACCATTAGAAAAAGGAATTAAAAAATTCTTTAATCCTGATTTTGTCGCTGTAGTTCAACGCCCAGCCTCTGCTTATTCTGGATTCCCTTTCATTATTGAGATGGGTATTGCTTATGGTGGTGATATTAAAACAGGTGGACCTCATGTGTATAGATATGCTAACCGAATTCCATTACTTTATGATGAAGGAAGTGATGTTGTGATTAAAGTTGTAAACGATACTGATTGGGGACGATACAAGGTAAAAGGTGAACCACCTTTCATTATTGTATCTCATATTTGTTCAACTAGAATTCCATACAAAACTGCAGGAAAAGAGAATGTTGCAGATAGACAAGAGATAGAACGAGAATTAAGATTAGCATTACAATTTTTGTCTAGAAAACTTTCTTCTTTCATGTCTAAACGTGGTCAAGCTGAGATGGCAAAAAAGCGAGCTAATCTTTATGCAAAATACATTCCAATGATAGCAGAATTTTGTACAGAACTTTCTGGAAAGAAAAAAGAACCTAATTATAAGAAAATGTTAGAAACTGAAATTGCATCTGAAACTAAAAAAGCAGTAAAGGAGGAAAATGAAATTGGCAATAAGTAAAAAACAAAAAGAAAATAAAATTAAAGCTAGAAGTAAAAAAGCCGATGATAAACAAAAAACTATTCTTGAAATGCTCAAAAGTCATGGTGCAAAAATATATGATGATCTAGATAATGGTCAATTTCCAAAATTTTCAATTCCTAGTAGATCTGTAAGTAATATTGTCTATGATAAAAAACTCCGACAATACATTTTAGGTAATAATGCTGCTTTACGAAGCTCTCGAAATTCAGCACAATTAAGATCATTTACACAATTAATGTGGTTGGCATTTTTTGCAAATAGATTAACTAATGAGAGAAAATCATCAACTTTGAGAGATGTTTATTACTCCTCACAGGCTTTTGCTGTTGAATTTGAAGACCAATCGGAATCTGATAATATCATTGTAGATTTAGAAGCTGTTACCTCTAGAGCTCGAGAAGATTTTCATATTTTTCCTGAAGAACGAAGTTCCATTTTTGGAGATTTGAATATTGAGTACACTATCCCTGGTTACGAGGGTAAGACTATGAATTTAGCTAATCATCCTGATGGTTATTCGATTGGTCCCAGTTTAACAACTGCAGAATTAGTTGATACAAGTGCTGAAATTGTAATTGCTATTGAGAAGGGTGGTTTGTTTACAAGATTTGTTGAAGAACAAGTTGATAAAAAATTTAAATCTATCATCATCAATACTGGAGGACAAGCACCACGTTCTACTAGAACTTTGTTGAAAAGACTTCATGATGAAATGAAATTACCTGTCATCTGTCTTACTGATGGTGATGTGTATGGAGAACATATTGCAATGGTAATTAAATCTGGTTCAGCTAATGCTGCACATCTTAGAGAACTAACGGTTCCTGATGCAAAATGGGTTGGAGTTTGGGCTACTGATATTGAGAAATACAAATTACCTACAATTCCAATGACTGAATCTGATATTAAGAGATGTTATGATTTACAAAAAGATCCTAGATATCAAGATGGTATATGGAAAAAAGAGCTTGATGTATTTTTAAAATTAAAAAGAAAAGCTGAATTGGAGGCTTTTTCAAAATATGGTCTTACAAATATTACTGATAAATATTTGCCACAAAAATTAGAATTAGCAAAAAGTCTTTAGTTATTTTATTCTAAGTGTTAATACACCATTTCTATATTTGAAATCCATTATCTGCATTTCATTTGCTCCTTCAATTGGAACTTCCTTAGAAAATCCTCCTGTACCACGAACATATAGTATCCCATCTACTAATCTAACTGCAATTTTATCTTCAGGACCTGGAACTTCTGCTACAAAAACAAATTCCCCCTCACCTTTGATTAGATCATATACCCAATTCTTTGTTTCTTGTTCTCTTGCTTGATCATATGTTGCAGGTTTTTGCTCTACTGCCATTTTTTTAATTACTTTAACCCAATAGATCATTGTAACTGCTGCACCACCAATCAAAATAAAACTGACATAACCTGAATCTGCTCTTTGAGTCATTATGTAAATTATTCCTAAAAATAAAATTACAATTATGGGAATTACAAAATTTAATGATTGTTCGTTTGAATACGTTTTCTTATAACTTGACAAGCAATACAAATCAGTGCCCACCAAATATAAAGTATCTTTGATTTTTATTACCATTTTTGATAATCTCCCTGTTGCCTAATCCGACAAAATCTAAACTTAAGATTAGTGAAATTATCTTTAAAGGAACTATTATGGGTGCAATTGTAACGATCCCATCAATTATTGTCTTTTTGATTACTTGGACTGTTCTTGATAATTTGATAACTGCTATTATTGTAGGTGCAATTGTTCATTTTATTGCTATGGGATTTAGTTTAAAAATCTCAAAAAAAATATTAATTAAAAAATAATTTTTTTAGTAATGTTTTATGTACTTCTTATTTTCTTTAAAAAAATAATGGATTCGTCAAAACTTGAAAATGATCTAATTTCTGAAATCAAATTAACACCCATACAGGCTAAAACTTACTTGTTAGTTACTTGGTATGGAAAAATGTCTTCTATACAAATTGCAGACAAATTAAAAATTTCATCTGAATTTGCTGAAAAAACTGGTGCTGAATTAATGCGTCTTGGTGCTTTCATTGATATTTCTGAAACTGAATTTGAAGCAATGCATCCAAGATTTACTGCTGTTAACATGTATAGAAAAATGTGTGAACGAGAACATATTGAATTCAAACGAAACAAAATTGTTGATAATATAGGAGTACTTTTAGAACAACCTTATGATGATGCAAGAACTAAATAATACTAATAATTTGTGAACAATATTGAGTGATTCTGAAAAAACTATTGATAAATCTGAAGAAGAAAAACCAAAAACTCCTGCAGTTTACAAATGCTGTGACAATCCTCAGATTACATACTATGGAGTAGTTAATATCAACATAGATGAACGAACTATTGGTTCTGTTGATGTATGGAGATGTGGAGTTTGCAAGAAATATTTCTGTGAAGAGAAGCAGCTTGGAATTGAAGAATTAACTGATGTAGTTGGCATGCCTAAAATTGATTCTGATGCAAAATGGGCAGTTAATGTGTGCAAATTACAACAAGGAAAATACAAATGGAAATTGGTAAAATTAAAAGAAAACGGTACAATTCAACACGAATGTTTGGATGAGAAAGTTATTCCATTGAACAGTGAAAATTTTAAAATTGAAGACGAACAACATTGGAGCTTTTTGATTGAAGATAATGTTAACAAAGCTATAGAGATTTAAAATAACTTATGGATCTTAAAGTTCACATTAATAATATTCATGGTAGCCAGATGGCTGCAAAGATTAGTGGTAACTTTAGTATTGATGAAAATGAATTTCGTTTTACTGCAATAGCCTTTGGTAGAATCGGTGGACAAAATGTTGGTGCTAAACTTTCTAAAATTACTGAAACTGAATTAGAAAAATTAGGTTATGATGTTGAGGAAGTAATTATGAATCTTCAACAAAATTTACTTCAGGGGGATCTGACTCTTCCAGAAGGACTCAAAAGAGAATCTTTTGTAGATGATTAGAATTCTGCCTCTTCTAATGCTTTAGCACAAGAACAAGTTCTTGTTTTAGGAATTTTATCAATTAATTCTGTTAAAATTTTCTTTGTTATTTCTACATTTTTTGAAAGTGTTTCTAGGACTTCTTTTGCTGTAACTGGTTTATCTGCCCATACATCATAATCTGTAACTGTTGAAATTGATGCATAACACATTTGTGCTTCTCTTGCCAGTTGGCATTCTGGAACTAATGTCATTCCAATAATATCTGCACCTGTTGTTCTATAAAATTTTGATTCTGCTCTGGTTGAAAATCGTGGACCCTCAATACACACATAGGTACAATCTTTGTGAATTCCAATATTTTGTTCATCTGTTACTTTAAGAATTGATGATTGTAATTCTGGACAAAATGGATCTGCAACTGAAATGTGAATTACTCTTCCGTCTTCCGAAAATGATCCATCTCTTGATTTTGTAAAGTCTAAAAACTGAGTAGGTAAAACAAAATGGCCCGGTTCTAATTCTTCTTTTAAACTTCCAACTGCAGATGGTGCAATGATTCTTGTAATTCCTAATTCTTTAAATGCCCAGATATTTGCTTTAAAATTAATCATATGTGGTGGGATTGTATGTTTTTTTCCGTGTCTTGGAAGAAATGCAATTTTTCTACCTTTAAAAATTCCTACTGTTATGGTATCTGATGGTTTTCCATATGGTGTGTCTATTTGAATTTCTTGTGCATTTTCAAGTAATCCTGAATCATAAATTCCAGTTCCACCAAAAATACCAATTTCTACATCTTTTTCCATTAATATTTCACCAATGATTTACAATTGTATTTGTTTAGTCCTTTAATTCCATTCAAGTCTGTTAATTCTATAATGAATGCAAATCCTGTGATGACTCCTCCTACTTTTTCAATTAATTTTCCAGAAGCTTTTGCTGTTCCACCTGTTGCTAGTAAATCATCACAAATTATCACTTTTTGACCTTTTTCAATAATATCTTTTTGTATTTCAATTGTGTCTTTTCCATATTCAATTGTATATGCTAATTTTGCAGTTTTTCCGGGTAATTTTCCAGCTTTTCTGATCATTATCATCCCTTTGTTGTATTTTAATGCCAAAATTGTTGCAAGTAGGAACCCTCTTGATTCAATTCCTGCAAACACATCAACATCCTTTGGATGGAAATATTTTGAAAATTCCTCTGCAATATATGATAATGAAGATGGATCTTTTAAGACTGGACTAAAATCTCTAAATAATATTCCTTTTTTTGGAAAATTTGGGTAATCTGCTATTTTGTCTTTTAGGTTCATTATGATGTCTCTAATTAGGTGAAATAAAATTGTTTTATTTTAGAATTATATCAAATGTTATCTCATTTGAATTAACTGAATCACGTGCTTCTAAGATGTATGTTCCTGGTAATATGGTCTTAGGAATTGGCCAAAATGTTTGACACACGAAATCTTTAGTTGTGTTACATGTAATTGTTTTATCTATAATTTGACCTGTCTCATCTTTTATGACCATTGTTACTAGTGTTTTATGTTTTGTAATAATGTCAATTTTTAGTAGTTCTCCTTGTTTGTTTATTTCATTTACTTGAATTTTGAGTCCTTCTGTTCCTACATTTGATACTTTGAATTCAATTGAATCCATATTTGTTCCACTGATCACATCAATTTTCCATATTCCCTCTATTGCATCTGTTGGAATTTTTAATCTGTCTTCAGTAAACATTCCTACATTGTTTGATGGCACCTCCAAACTTTTAATTTGATTCCCATTAGGATCCATTAAATTTACAGTCATCAAGGAATTGGGGTTTGTGTCACCCAATAACAATATTGAATCACCTTGATTATATTCTACTTGTGTAATTTTTGCATCAATATTTCCAGAACCAACTTGTAATCCTACTGAAAATATTTTTTCACTTTGCGTGCCTGATTTTTTAATTACTGCTGTATAAACTCCTGATTCGTAACCTTGTAGTTTTAATTCATATTCTCCTCTACCATCTGCTCGTAACTGTATTGGCGTTTCAGATTGTTTTATAGTTCCTGTTGGACTTATTATTATTAATGTAATTTTTTCTGATGGCTTTCCTTTGAAATCTATTTTTGCTGTCTCTGATGTTCTATAATTTTTTTTATCAAAATCAAAGTTTATTGGAATTGTTGCAGTCGTACCATATCCGATATATATGAATTCTTTTTCGTTTCCTACTGTTGCAATTAATACCCATGTCCCTTCTTTGTCATCGTTTTCAGTAGTTTGATATTCAAATTCCACAAAACCTGATTCATCAATATTTAGAACTTCTGATATAACTTCTTTATCCAAATTATTTTCTAAACTTAATGTTAATGATGTATTTGGTAAAGATGTACCGTTAACTACAATTAATTCTCCTGACTTAAAATATAATTTTGTTGGTTTTAAATCAATTATTTTATTGGATTCAACATTCCAATTTTTTAAAATTTGTTTTTTACCATCTGAAATAATTAATGAATATTTTCCAAACTCTGCATCAAATCCTATGTTAATTTTTTCTGCTTTCCAATTACCTGTACTGTCCACTTGTGTTGTTCTTGTATTAATTATGCTTTCTTCTGGATCAATGATTTTAATTGTGATTGATTTACTTGGAGATCCAGTTCCAAACACATCTAATGTATCTCCTCTATACAATACATTATCAATTGGATTTATTGTAAGTTGTATATTATCAGATTTTTCAATTCTATTCATTTCACTTCCTAGTCTCAAACTCATTGTTTTTTCTTGACCTTGATTATTTTTTATTTTAAATTCTACTCTTTCATTGGTTTCAATATTTGGTACCTTCATAGTTGTGATAAAAGAACCATTTTCATCTGTATGGAATTTTCCAATTTGGATTTTATCTATATAAAAATCAAATTCTTGAGAACTTTCAAAATAATCTCCTGTAACTCTTATTGTTGATCCACTATTTGGTTTATCTGGAATTATTCTAAACGTTGAATCTGAAAATATTTTTCCACTAGATGAATTAACTTTTTCTTTTATTGTATTTGAATTTTCTACTGGCATTGGGATGTTTGATCTAAATGTTATTACTCCTGTTTCAATTATTTCATTTTCTTTATTCAAAACTTTCCAATTGATAATGGGATTTGTTTTATCTGTTTTAATTCCAAATTTTACTGATTCTCCTATCTTAATTGTTTCAGAAGATGTAAAAATTATAACTCCTTGTTGATTTTTTTCCCCTATCCATCCTTTTTCAGTTTTAAATGATTCAAAATTGAAATCTTCTTGAAGCCAAATTCTTAAAGTTTTGATATCCTGTGTTGAATCATTTGTCAATGTGATTATTGTTGATTCTTCTAACCCAATACTTGCAATGCTTATTTCATTAGCATACACATTTGATGGAATTAAAATTAAAGATACTGAAAATAATATTATTGTTGCTAAGATGATTTTTCTTTTATGAGGTACGGATACATTATTTTTATTTTCTATCTTAAGTCCTGTTCTTTTCCTATCTATACTATTCTTAATTAATATCATAATGTTTCTTTATTTTTCCCTTTTTGAAATTTATCTAGGTCTGATTTTGTGGTAATATTTTGATATTGTCTAATCCTTTCAGCAATTAGTCTATACAGTGATCTAAATTGATCTTTGGTTTTATCTGATAAGAAATTAGTTTCTTCTAATGTGATTTTTTCACAAATATACCTTGTAATCTCTTCATTGTTGAATTCTCCCCAATCGTCATCTCTATGTTCTTGCCATATTTTTTTCAATTTTTCTAAAATTCCTTTACTGCCTACTGATTCAATATTTTCAGGTGTTAGATTCGAATAACCCTCTTGTCTTAATTTAATTTCATAAGTTTGATTTACTGCATGCAAATAATCTTCAATTACGACATAATCTTCAATTGATTCTAATTTTTTTCCTTCTCTTTCAAAAAATATAGTTTGAATTGATGAAAATTGATTTGATTCTAATTGTACAGAAATTTGTTTTGATTCTTCTGTATTATCTAATAAAACAAATGTTTTGTAGCCATGATTTCTATAAAAAATTGCTAAAGGTAATACTGAATTTTTATTATACGCTGCAATTACATTCAATGGGTTCATTGAAATATTTGGATCCTGTAAAAACTTGTCAAATGAATTAAGATACATTGAATCTGACATTGTTTCTACAATAATCACTGGTCTAGAATTTGTTCCAATTTCTCTATCTACAATTGCTTCTACTTGACCTCTGCATAATCCATACAAAATCGGTGTGAGTGTTTTATCATCTGCATTCCAATAATCATAAAATATTCTACTCAGGTGTTTTCTTTTATCTAATTCCACCACTAGTAAATTGCCTGGTGTATAGTCAAATATCATAAATGGTGAGTGTGTTGCATATAGAACCTGATTTGATCCTGCCAAATTTTTCAACAAATCTGAAATTCCCATTTGTTGTGTAGGATGAAGATTTCTTGCAGGTTCATCCAAAAGTAATATTGCTTCTTTTAATTCTGAACGTTGTGTTTCAGCTGCAAAATTCACAATAAATGAAAATGTCCATTTAAAACCTTCAGCACGTCTATTTAACAATCCTGTGTTTGTAATTGTTCCATCTTTGTGTACATCTGAAATTACTACACTCATAATATTTCCTGGATTGTATCTTAAATCTACATGAATTGGATCTCCTTTCCATGCGGGATTTAATTTCTTAGTTAATCTATTACTTGCAGTATTTAGTAATTTAATACATTTTGATGGTTGTTCTTTTACCTCGTCTAATTCATTGATGTCTAGTTCTGCTAAATAAAATAAATTTCTGACTGTTTCAGCTTTATCAAATTCCTCAACAAATTCAATTGAATCTTGTCTTTGTTCATTTTCTTTTCTTAAATATTCATTTAGATTGATATTTCCATAAATTTTTTTATAATCTGAAAAATATACAAATCTTGGATGTAATTCTGCAGAAATAAAATTATTTAAAGCAATTTTTTGACTTTCACCACTTAGAAGATTAGAAAATTGATTTTCTGATTTATGGTAAATTTTTTCCCATTCTTCAAGAATTTTTGATTCTTCAACAATTATTACATTTAATTCATTACTAAATTCTGCCATGGCACTATCAAAGGATTCTTGATTTTTTGGAACTGGCCCATCAAATAATTTTGTATTAATTTGAATTCTTATGTGATTTGGAAGTGTATCTAAAAATTCAAAAATTTCTTTTGTAAAATTTTCCCATGAATTAAGTCCTTCATCCTTAATTTCACTAATTTCTGTATTTTCGAATTGATATTGTACTTTTGGATTTCTATTCGTTCTAAATAATTTGATTTTTTTAATCTCTGGTAATTCTGGAAACTTCTCTTTTATAATTTCTATTTCATATTCGTTTAAATCAAATTCTCCTTCTGCTAATTTAATTTCATCTTTAAGTTCCTCTGACATTTCATCACAAAGATCTAATTCTGAAATTTGTTCATCTCTATTTAGTAAAGTTAATGCTTGTAAGATGGTTGTTTTTCCACTTTCGTTCCTCCCAACAAAAGCAGCTAGATCACCTACAGTAATCTCCCCAGAATCATGAATGCATCGATATGCTCTGACCCTAAATTTTCTAAGTCGCATATAGCGATATTTACACGGATACGATTTAACTTATTCGTCACATTGTAGTCTTGGTGTGAATTTTTGCTAAATAGATATAAGGGAATTAGTGAATTTATTACAAAATGGCATCTTCAAAATTAATTATTGTATTTGTTTTACCTGTAATATTCTCAATCATTTTTGGATCGGCAGTAATGGCTGATACTCTACAAAAACCTGATCGAGAATTGAATATGTGGCCAATGACTTTTTCTGGAAATTCGTCACATGATTCTGGTATTAAAATAATTGGACTTGAAAATCAATATTCAGTTTCAGAACCCGTAGAAATTCAAGTCAAAATTAATGATTCTGCATTTACTTGTGGCGATCTGTATATCACAGTTTTTGCTTCTGAAAGTGACAATGTAGTAACTCAAAGCGGTTTTTTTAATCAATGCCTAAAAGATGGACATCTTTTCCCAATTAATGATAAATTTTCTAAAGTCATAACCGTTTCAGGTTCTTACAAGATAGTTGTTGACATTGTTTCTATTGATTTATCCAAATTTTCTACTACTGGAACATTTACTGTTAAATAGGAATGAATTATTACAAAAAAAGTAACAAATTGAGTTTAAAATATGAGGTAATGATATGACAAAAATTGATGAAGCAAAAAAAATTAAAGCAGAAATTGAGTTGTTAAAAAAGAAGACAAAAATTCTTGAAGCAAAACCAACTAAAAAAGTAACAAAAAAAGCTGAAGCAAAACCAACTAAAAAAGTAACAAAAAAAGCTGAAGCAAAACCAACTAAAAAAGTAACAAAAAAAGCTGAAGTAAAACCAACTAAAAAAGTAACAAAAAAAGCTGAAGTAAAACCAACTAAAAAAGTAACAAAAAAAGCTGAAGCAAAACCAACTAAAAAAGTAACAAAAAAAGCTGAAGCAAAACCAACTAAAAAAGTAACAAAAAAAGCTGAAGCAAAACCAGTGAAACCAAAAAAATTAACCAAAAAAGAATTAGAAGAAGAAAAAAGAATCGCTGAAAGAACAGTTGAAGATGAATTAGAAGAACAACTCACTGAAGCAGAAATTGAAAATTTTCAAATTGAAAAAGTTGACATGGAAAGATTAACAAATAAAATATGTGATATTTTAGCAGAACGTGAATCTGATGGTATGCTACAAAGTGAATTATGGAAAAAACTTAAACTTTCAGGTCGTGATGGTTCTAGACTGTCTCTAAAACTTGAAAGAATGGGAACTATTACTAGAGAAAAACTTTTAGAAAATGATCGTTGGACATACAAATTAATTTTAAAGAAAACTCCTATCAGTACTCAATCTATTGAAAATTCTCCTTGTTTAGTTTGCACTGTTGAACAAAAATGTTCATTGGATGGTGAAATAAGTCCTAAAACATGTCAATTAATTGAAGATTGGGTAATTGCTGAATACAAAAAACCTTCGAAGGCCAAATGAAACTAGCAGATGCACGTAAAGATCATTATCGACGATTAGCACACGAACAAGGTTTCAGAGCTAGATCTGCATTCAAATTAAAAGAATTAAATCAATCTTATCGTTTAATCGGTCCTGGATTTTATGTGTTAGATCTTGGATGTGCTCCTGGTGGTTGGACACAAGTTGCTGTTAAGTTAGTTGGAAATCAAGGAAAAGTTATGGGTGTTGATTTATCATATGTTGAAGAAATTCCAGGCGCTCATATTGTTCGAGATAATATTGAGAATGAACATTTGGTTGATGATGTTTTATCTTACTTTGGGCGTAAAGTTGGTGCTGTAGTTTGTGATCTTTCACCTCAAGTAACTGGAAATTGGTCTGTTGATCATGCTAGACAAATTTCTTTAAATTATGATTGTACAAAAATTATGGATAAGGTTTTAGCTCATAGGGGAAATGCTGTTTTCAAAGTATTTGATGGTGAATATTCTTTGGAGTTTAGAGATTATGTTAAGAAAAAATTTGCTAGAATAAATCTTACAAAACCTGATGCAAGTAGAAAACAAAGTAGTGAATTATATTGTGTTTGTATGGGTTTTACTGGATAAATTAAAATATTTTAATTATTTCATTTATGTTTGCATTAGTTCTAAATCCTGTTGGATTAAATGATGTAACGCTAGATGTAAACCCGTTTTCTTTTAAATTCATTATTATTTTTTCTAATTTTGGTGGTGACGATTTTATTTTTTTAGCAATTTCATCTAATGTAAAATATGTTGGAGACATTTCTGATTCATCTAGACATTTGTAAAGTGTTTTTTCACAAGATTTATGAATTTTTAAATTTAACATTTCTTCAATCATATTATTGACATACTCTTTATCAAATATTCTTCCAATCCATAATGGTCCTGCAATACTAGTTTTTGATTTACATAATTCACATTCGTGTTGTTGTTCTAATGATGTTTTTCTATGTCCACAATTTTTGCAATGTATTATGAATCCTAAATTCTCCTCTTGATCTATTCGATTTAATATTTTGACATATGTTCTATAGTAATGCATTTCACTTTCAACAAACATTGGAATCATTTTTACTCCTAATCTGGCAGCAACTGATCTAAGACTTCCTAAAATTAATCTAATGGCCATTTCATTTCCATATTCTACTCTTATTGGAATTCCACCATATTTTCTCTTACAAGCTCCTTGGAATAGACCGTTTAGAACTTGGAGATCTGTAGCTGCTGTGGAAAGGATTCCTCCATGCATAGTTGCTCTAATTCCACAATCAAAAAATGCTGCAGGTGATCCAAATGGGTCAATATCTACCAATGTTCCTCTATTCCCTTTTCTAGAATGTTCATTTAGAAAGACACAAGCTTCTTTTTCAGAAAACTCAATATTTTTTAGATTATTTAGACTGGCTGAATCTTCTGCAATTTTTAGAGCAGTTGGATTAAGATCATTAATTAAAATTTTTTCAATTTTTAATTCATTTGCAACACGTAATCCTCTTGCACCTACTCCTGACAATGCTTCTAGGAAAATTTTTGGACCATCAAATTTTTTTAAAAATGCTGCATATGCAATTATTGAAAAATCTCTATTTGTTCTTGCTTTTGGGTTAAAAAATGCTGGTTTGATTGGTGGAGTTTTTTCTGTTAATGATTTTTTTGGAACTATTAATTTTGTATTTCCTTCTATAATTTCTTGAAATAATTCCTTTGAATCTTCCATTTCTTTTTCTAATTTTTCATAACGTATAACGGTTTAATACTTGTATTTGAAGACAAAATTTGTGCAAGTTTGTGGAATTGATGATGCTGGACGTGGTTCTATGTTGGGACCTCTAGTTATAGCTGGTGTCTCTTTAGAAAAAAAAAATTTAAGAAAATTAACTTCACTTGGTGTAAAAGATTCAAAAAAACTCTCGTCAAAATCCCGTAAACTTCTTTATAAAAAAATAATTCAAATTGTTGATGATTATTATATTGTAAAAATTCCTCCACGCTCTATTGATGCTAGTGTTAGAAAACATCTTCTAAATAATTTGGAGGCAAGGTATATGGCAAAAGTTGTTTCAAAATTAGATGCTGATACTTCGTATGTTGATTCTTGTGATGTTAAGCCTCTTAGGTTTGGTAAAGAAATTTCTCAACTTTCAAATGGTCATAAAATTAAATCATATCATCATGCCGATAGTAGATTTGTAGCAGTTTCAGCTGCATCAATTCTTGCTAAAGTAAGTAGAGATAACTCCATTGAACGATTAAGAAAAATTCATAATCTTGGGAGTGGTTATCCTTCTGATTCTACTACTGTTAAATTTGTGACTAAATTTTACAAAAAAAATCATGTAATGCCAGTTTTTGTACGTAAAAGTTGGAAACCTGTTCTAAAAATAATGGGTAAAAATTAGTTTTTGTATTTTGCAATAACCATTGCATGATCTTTATCATATGGGTGTAAATCTATTGATTCTAAAATCTCAAATTTTTCTCTTAATTTTTCTATTTCTTCTTGGACAATTCTTTTTGGTGCTTTTGTAACATCTATGCTTCTAGTTTTAATTACTAAAAAGAAAAATCCATCTTTTTTTAGAAACATGTCACAATTATCTATTGCAATTTGTGTTTGATCAGGTTGTGCTATGTCTACATACACTACATCCACTTTTCCAAATACTGAAAAATATTCTTTAGGTTTTCTTGCATCTTGTAGAATTGGCATGATATTTGGTCTATGTGTTGCTACTCTATCTAAGAAATCTCTTGCAACCCTACTTGCATGTTCTACTGCAAAAACTAATCCACCTGGACCTACAATATCTGAAATATGACTTACTGTTGTTCCAGTTGATGCTCCTAAATACAAAACTTTAGTCTTATTTTTGAAAGGAAAATTTTCTAGTCTATTCATTATTGATGCTGCTAGTTTACTTCTAAATGGATCCCATAATCTGTATTCTATTCCTTTTTTGATAATTAATTTTTCTTTGTACACTTGATTTCCTGGAACTAAATTTTCAGTAGAAATTTTTTGTTCTC
>Ga0233427_10002500_pt1 | contig 17306 bp, 18 predicted proteins | sample SI_118_April2016_5_FD_179885 | JGI IMG/M metagenome (GOLD analysis project Ga0233427, IMG submission 179885) | Seawater microbial communities from Saanich Inlet, British Columbia, Canada - SI_118_April2016_100_MG | ecosystem: Environmental > Aquatic > Marine > Inlet | place: Canada: British...
AACAACTGCATTTTTTAGAAAAATGTCTTGAACAACCAATTAATCTATGATCTTTGCATTTACACAAAATACATTTTTTAACATCAGTCATATTTTTTTGAGAAAATCTCCCACGTTTTCCATCATATGTGCATTTTCTAATGCTTCCAATATTTTTAATCTCATATTTTTAATTCTGTGAATGTCATCAAAATACAAAGGCGACATGGTTTCTATTTCTTTTTCAAAAGAATAATTTTCCAAATAATGATTAAATTTTACTTGTAATTCCTTAAAATCAGATAATGGTATATCTTTAGAATCAATTTTGTTTGTCATTACTTTAAGAAACCCGTTAACCTTCAACAATTCTTTCTCAATATGACCAAGATCACCAGGCTTGTCATCAAATTCTTTAAGAATATTATAAGAGTCAATAAAATGATTGAGTACTTTTTCTAAACGTTCTATGTGTGTGACCATACTTGTTTTTGAGATTTATCCAATCTATAGTTTAGGAAAAATAGCTTAACTTGTGTAAAATTTACACATTTGCTTTAAATTATCACCAATTATGTGTAATTGCAATGCAAGGTGATGCTTATCTCAAATGTATTGATCCTGGATGTGGATTAGAATATCCAATTGAGAGTACAAATGTTCAATGCGAAAAAGGCCACATGTTAGATGTAAAATACAAAAATAAGCCGTCTGAGAATCTCAAGGAAGTTTTTGCCAATAGAGGCAAAATGGATGAAGGAATAATATTTAATGAAAGTGGAGTTTGGAGATTTCGAGAATTATTAAATTTTTGTCAAATTGATACAAACAACACGGAAGAATGTTCAAAATATTTAGTATCTTTAGATGGTGCTGAAGGACGACAATCTAAACCATATCACATGTCAAAAGTTGCAGATTTTGCAAATATTTCGAGTGATAATTTGTGGTTACAGCCGGAAGGGTACAATCCTAGTGGTTCTTTCAAAGATAATGGTATGGCAACTGCAGTAACTCATGCTAAATTAGTGAATGCTAAAAAAATTGTTTGTGCATCTACTGGAAACACATCAGCTGCAGCTGGAATGTTTGCAGCAAATGAAGGGATTGGATGTGATGTCTATATACCAGCAGGACAAATTGCACCAGGAAAATTAAGTCAAGCATATCAATTTGGTGCACAAATAGTAGAAGTTAATGGTAATTTTGATGATGCATTAAACCAATCATTAGAAGATGCAAAAAAATTTGGCGGATATACTGTAAACTCTATCAATCCATTTAGAATTGAAGGACAAAAAACAATTCCATTTAGAGCATTAGAATATTTGAAATGGGATGTTCCCGATTGGATTGTTTATCCGGGAGGAGCTTTGGGGAATACTTCTAGTTGTGGAAAAGCATTAATGGAATTATATGAATGGGGATGGATTAAAAAAATCCCAAGAATAGCTGTAATTAATTCGGAAGGAGCTAGTACGTTATCTGATTTGTATAATGGAGAATTTGAAGGAGAAGAGCTTCGATGGAATAAGGGTAAACCAAACACCGAATTGATTACAAGGTATTACGATCATTTAGATAAAGAAGGCATAAGACCAAAAACTAAAGCTACAGCTATTCAGATAGGTAGACCTGCAAATATTTTGAAAGGGTTACGTGCGTTAGAATTTACAAATGGTGTATCCACAACTGTTTCAGACTCTGAAATGCTTGATGGAATGTCTATTGTAGGTCTTAATGGATTTGATTGTGAGATGGCATCAGGAGCTACAGTTGTAGGAATTAAAAAATTGATCAATGAAGAAATCATCAAAAAAGACGACGTGGTGGTAGGAATTCTTACAGGTCGTCAAAAAGATGCAATGTTACCAGTAGAATACCATAGTAATTCTGAAAATAAATTTGCCATACCTCCAAAAAAATAGCCTCAGAAGGTAGATAGAACTCAAAATAAAATAATTATTAAACTTAAGAGTTAAATCTAAGGTTTTCAAATTTATTGTAACCAAAAGATGGTGCAAAAAAACTAAATGAGTAATAGGCATAGTTGTTCTAAGAAATTATTTCGGAGAAAACAATGGTAGATTTATGGATTGAGCTAGTAACATTAGCAGTTCTAATTGGATTATCTGGGTTTTTCAGTGGTTTAGAAGTTGCGTTAGTAGGAGTTCGAAAATCTAAAGTTATTCAACTGTTCAATGAAAAAGAAAAAGGATCAAAAGCCCTGCACAAATTAAAAACAAATCCTAGCTGGATGATGTCAAGTGTGAATCTTGGAAACAATCTAGTTAATGTTGGTTCTTCTGCACTGGCAACAAGTGTTGCAATTAGATTATTTGGAAATGATGGGTTGGGGATTGCAGTGGGAGTAATGACATTTCTAATTTTGGTATTTGGGGAGATCACTCCAAAAACATATTGTAATGCAAATGCAACTAAAATTGCATTAAGGTATGCTCCAGTCTTATTGGTATTTAGTTATGTGTTTTATCCAGTTGTAAAATTCTTTGAGGTCATAACAAGAGGAGTGGTGAGATTAACTGGAAGTAGTTATGCTCCGCCACCAATTACTGAAGAAGAGATCAAAGGAGTGATTGATCAAGGATTGGCAGAAAAAGCTCTTGAAAAAGAAGAGATGGAATTAGTTCATGGCGCTTTAAAATTCGACGATACAGTAATTCGTTCAGTAATGACTCCTAGAACCAAAATGTTTTCACTTAATTCCAAAATGCTTCTTTTTGAAGCATTACCGCAAATCAATCAGAAAGGATTTTCAAGAATTCCAATTTATGGTGAAAATAGAGATGATGTTGTAGGATTTATTCATGTTAGAGATGTTCTTAAAGAATTAGAAAAAGACAACAAAATGTCTAGTCTTGGACAGATTGCAAGAAAACCCGTTTTTGCATCTCAAGAAAAAATGGTTAGTTCACTATTACAAGAAATGAAAGGGAGGAAAACACACATGGCAATTGTAGTTGATGAGCATGGAGGCGTTGAAGGGTTAGTTACTTTAGAAGATCTGCTTGAAGAAATAGTTGGAGAGATAGAAGATGAGACAGATCTTACAAGAAAGATAGGCTATGAAAGAATTGATCATGATACAATAATTACAAACGGAGATATGGACATTGATGTTATTAATGAAATTTTTAAAACAAAAATTCCAGATGGTGATGATTATGCATCATTGAACGGACTACTACATGAAAAACTCCAAGACATACCACAAGAAGGTGACAAAGTAGAGATAGATAATCTCAGAATAATTGTAGAAAAAGTTTCAAAAAATGTTCCTCAAAAAATTAGAATTGAGCGAATCTAAAATTAATCTTTTTTAGCAAAATGATCTTGTAGCTTTTTCTTTTTCTCAACCATATTGAATATTGATTCAGTATGTGCAAAAGATTCTTCATATGATTTTTCAAACAACATTGCTTGCAACAACATGTGATTTTCAGGAATTACAATCCCTGTTTGATCATCTGAATACATGATTTGAACAGTGTCCCCTATGGATGTGGTCATATTTGCATGAATGTGGATCATGTTAGTGTCTACAAAATTGAATCCCATACTTTGAGCATAATCTCTAATGTCTTTGGTACCTTTTGCAGTCCAAACAGTAGCTACTCCAAATTCGTTTGTAAAAATTTCATGTATTTGAGATGGTTTTGGTGCAGTGTCTTTAAATCGTATATCCATAATATGCAAATGCATTTGTCTTGTTGGAACTTTAATTGCTCTCACATACAAAGGGGCATCCTTTCCAAAATACAATTTAACATCATCGCCATGATGAGGTTTTTCAGTCATTTCTATAGTGTCTGAAAGTTTTTTGTCAGTTTGTTCTAGATCTGCCCATCTTCTTACAAGAGTCACATCAAATCGAACTAATTTATCTCCGAAAGTGTCACGTAATGGTTCCAATATGCGACCCATCCCTGTAACATTACAACTACCTTGCATTACATGTTGTTTACCAAATGCAAGATCATAGTTTGCTCTAGAATTAAATAATAAATCTGAAACAGATTCATCTCCTAAAATTGATTCACCTCCTTGATAAATAGCAGGGATATTTTTTGGTTCATATAGATTTTTTTTATTTTTGTAACCATGGCCTCCAGGTGCAGCATCTATTACCAAATCACAATCATCTAGTGCTTTTTCTATACTTCCAGAAATTTTATAATTTGAAAAATCATTAATTTTTTTTTCTGGAACATAGACATCAAGACCTTTAGAGATTGCAAGATTTACTTTATCATCGGGAGAATACTTACCAATTCCAACAACTGTGATTTCAGGATCGTCTTTTAGAAAGGATGTAATTCTACTACCAATTGAGCCATAACCATTAACAAAAACCTTCTTCATGAATTACAAATGTATAGCCCATTTATTTAGATTACAACAAAAGATCTAAAATCATAATCTTTTGTAAAAAATGAAGGGAAGATGAATTTAGGCACATAGTTGTAAAATTAATTAAAATCAGATTAGAAATGAAATAGATTATTTATAAAATAACAAACATCTGAGAAAGCCATACACTATGTATTCTAACATGATTTTATTCATTTTATTCATGATGGTTTTAGGTATTTTTGGATTAAATTTTGTATCAGCACAAACAGATACAATTACCAATATTGATTTTTTGCAAACAGGTGTATTAGATACAGTAGAGAATCAATATCATATTAGCAATGAAATTAACATAAGGGAATTTCGAAATGGCGAAATTATTCGCATTTCAGGACTAACAATAGAAGGATTTCCATACATAACATATTCAAAAATTTTAGAATTTAAAACAGACACACGGGGTATGATTTTTGTGGATGGAAAATTTATCAAATTATCATTTGAAGAAAAATTAAATCAAGAAACAATTCAAATAGAAAAAAATAATGAATTGTTAATTTTAGTACAATATACTCAAAGAGTTTATTCAGAAAATAATGTACAAATAGATATCAAAACTTTCTATCCAGAACAAAACATATTAAATGATTTTAATCAAAACTATGGATTTATTTCAAATACAAACATCAGTGTAACAATTTTAGATGAAGATAAACAAGAATTTTATTCGTCTAGTGAAAATACTGATGATAAAGGTCTTTTAGAAATACAATTCCCAATACCTGAAAACTATCCAAAACAAACATTTGAAGTTACAGTAAATGCTGAAAATGAAAATTCAAAATCATCAAAAACTTTTCAGATTTTTAGCTTAGGGGAGGAATCAGATGATGGAAGTTCATCAACACCATAGAACAAAAGACTAAATGTATTAAAAAAATTAAATGACATGTTGATACACGGACCTTCACTTGGAATAGGGGCAATAATTGCATCAGTTGTAATAATGGGCATATTTTTTGGGTTTAATCAAAATGAAACAGGACTTGTACTAGAACCAACACCTACAGTTGAACAAATGGGGCCTGCAAAAGTTACAATGAGTACATTTTTGGATAATGGATCTCCAATATTGGGGAGTCCTAACGCACCAGTCACATTAGTAGAATTTGGAGACTATCAATGTCATTTTTGTAATGTTTTCTTTCATTCTACTGAAGATGAAATATTGCAAAAATATGTAGAAACAGGAAAAGTAAAGATGATCTTTAAGGATTTTAACATAATTGGTCCTGATTCAGTTAATGCATCACATGGAGCACATTGTGCAAAAGATCAAGGATTGTTTTGGGAATATCACGACATATTGTATTCAAATTGGACTGGTGAAAATAATGGATGGGCATCTTCAGAAAATCTTTTAAAATTTGCACAAGAAATTAACTTGGATATAGATCAATGGTCAGAATGTATGGTGAATGGAGATAATTCACAGATAATTCTTTCAAGTAATGAAAATGCAAGGTCTCTTGAATTAACAGGAACTCCGGCATTTTTTGTAATTGGACCCGATGGAAAAACAACCAGACTATTTGGAGCACAGCCATTTGAAACATTTGAAAATATTTTTGAAGTAGAATTAAAAAAATAATATCAAAATTATACGATTGTTTTATTCTTAGATCAAAAAATCATTCATAAATTAGATTTTCTTTGAACAAAGTCGATCATTTGAAATTCATTAATAAAATACAGACCAATTAAGGCTACCTCACACGTTTGCTAGAATTTACTCAATAACCTTATTAATGAAATATCGGAGGCAAGCTTATGGCAGCTGGAATAGATGACATTGAGATTTACATTCCAAGATTATACATTGATGCAGAAGATTTTGCAAAAGCCAGAGGACTAGACCCTGTAAAATTACAAAAAGGGTTAGGAGTATCCCAAATGGCAATAGTTGATTCTAATCAAGACCCAGCAATTCTTGCAGCAAATGCATGTTTGAAAATTATGCAAAAAAATAAACTATCTCCAGAAGATATAGGGAGATTATACGTATCAACTGAATCAGCTTTTGATGAATCAAAGGCAATGAACTCTTACGTTATTGGAATGTTAGAACAAGTTTATGGTCAAGGTGCATTTGAGCACTGTGGAGGTATTGAAACTAAATTTGCATGTGTAAGTGGATCTTATGCACTATATGATAATACAAACTGGATTAGAGCAGGCGAAGCAGAAGGAAAACATGCACTAGTTGTGGTGTCTGATATTGCAAAATATGACATGGGTTCTAGTGGAGAGATGACGCAAGGTGCCGGTTCTGTAGTCATGTTACTCAATGACAACCCACGATTATTGGCATTTGATCCTAAAGTTACAGCTACATCAATTAAAGATGAATATGATTTTTACAGACCGTTTGGAAAAGAGACCCCAATTGTTCACGGACAATACTCCAATATGCTTTACATGATTCAGGTACGAAAGGCACTAGAAGCATACAAGAAAAAAATTGTTTCCTCAGGTCTAGTCAAAATGGAGCAAGGTGAAACAATTTTAGATCATATGGATTACATCAACATGCACTTACCATACAGCAACATGGGCAAAAAAGCATTAGCATATTTAGTAAGACATGAATGGCGTCAGCTTCCAAGATGGAAACGAGTTTTATCTGAAATAGGAATTGATGAACCAGTACCAAAAGATCCACGTGGAACAATTGAATCAGTGTTAGGTGATGAAGAATTTATGACAAAAGATCACGAATTTACTAAATTGTTTACAAAAACACCAGAATATCAAGAAGTGTATGAATCAAAACTTGCAAGTTCTCTTATTGCATCAACAATGATTGGTAATTTGTATACTGCATCACTGTATTTGGGATTTAGAAGTAGTTTAGAATATGAATATCAAAAAGGAATTGATTTAGAAGGAAAACGAGTAGGATTTGGATCATATGGTAGTGGAAGCAGTGCAATGGTATTCAGTGGGGTTATTCAGCCAGGATATGAAGAAATTGTAAAGAATATGAATTTGGTAGCAGAATTGGAAGATAGACGAAGACTAACACTTGAGGAATATGAAAGTCTTCATGAAAATAGACTATCTCCTGAAAAATCTATGCTACATTCAAAAAAAGAATTCGTACTAGTGGATGTAAAAACAGAGACAGAGACTAGAGGCGAAAGACGCTACATCTTCAATGAATGATTATCGAACACGTTACAAAAAATCAGTTAATTCCACAAAGGATCTAGGAAATAATTCCAGTTATTAGAAATTTTATCATATTCCCAAATACACAATGAAGCCCATCTGTCAACATCTGAATCTGCGGGTAAATAATTAACTAAATCATAATTTGTTTCAGGATCAGAACCATAAACAAAACACAAAATACTATAAAATCGCTGCTTATCAAATGAGTGTTCATCATGGTATGGCAATTGTTCTACATCGGTAACTTGGCTTCCCCAATAATCATACCAGTTCGCAGTTGCGTATAGTGCCTTGACTCCTTGCTGTCCTTCTGTTAGTAAGATTATTGTAGAAAGCTGATCTACTGCATCTTCTTCTTTTCCTGTAATTGGGATGTTGTACATGTCAATTAATGCATGACCCAATTCATGTAACAACGCTTCATACATGCTATCTTGAACTGCAATTCTGATGTCTTCTTCAGAATCAAAATACATTGATTGTATATCTCTCGTCATGAGAATTAACTCATAACAAAGTATGATAGATTTGTATTGTGAAGAATAAAATGCATTTACTTCATCACATTGTTCAAAAGAAATTTCTACATCATAAGGAAGTTTAATACCATTAATCCCAGACAAATTTACCATCCATTCATCATTTTCCATTGCCCATTGCATTATTTCATTATAGTATGGATCTGCTGGCTGATAATATTGTATATAAAAATCCCCAACATCAATTATGTTTTGATTTTTATTTGAAACGGAAATAATTCCATTTTCAATAAGAAACTCCATTGCATTTTTGTATTCTGAATCAGAAATATCTCCTTGACTCCACCAATATGCAGTGTTTCTAACCCAATCTGGAATATTACTTTGATTAGTTTGAGAAAAAGCACTTGTAGGAAATATCAGAACAAATGAAAACATGAAAATAAAAAATCCATTTTTGTACGACAACACACCAAATATTCCAATTTTAACTATTTTAAATTTTTAACAAAGATCTCTTTATATCGTATTATGCCTTTGTTAATTTATGAACATAGAACCCTATGTTGTTCTCTTGCTTGTTTTGTTTCCAATAATACTTTTTACACCTCAGGTATTTGCTGATACTTCTTTTGTTAGTGCAGTACCTAGTTCATCCGTACCTGGATGTGAAGAAAACCTTTCTTGTTATTCTCCATTCCAAACTAAAATTTCAATTGGCGATTCTGTTGTTTGGACAAATGATGATAACGCAGCACATACTGTCACTAGTGGTACTGCAAGTGTAGGTGCATCTGGAATTTTTGATTCTAGTTTATTTATGGCTGGAGAGAGTTTTAGAGTGGAATTTTCTGAATCTGGAGTTTATGATTATTTTTGTATGGTACATCCTTGGATGACAGGTATTGTTTTGGTGGATTCTTCTCCTACATCCAGTCAAGGTACTTCTGGCATTACTCCCAGAGGTACGCCTATTCCACTTGATTCAAGACCAAAAAGTGTGAGTGGATTTACAAATTACCAGAATGATGAATGGAATTTTTCAATGGATGTCCCAATTGAATGGGAAATTCAAGAATCTGCAGCATCTGATGAAGGCTGGAAGCAAGTTGTTCTTTTCACCCCAGATCCAGATTTTCTTAGTACTTATCTTTCAATTGATTATTTTTTTAATGATGATAGCTTCAAGGGACTTTATGGAAATAATGCATTATCACAACTTGAGGATAATGTAAAGTCTTGGTGTGATGCCCAAACTTTGGATGAATCGGGGTTTACATGTAATGATTTTGAACTAATTCAATCAGAAATTCTGGATGAACAGTATATTGTTTCATACACATTTACTGAAATAGGAAACAATGGAATTAATTTCTATAAGACGGGGGTACTGAGTGTTCTTCCATTAAATGATTTAGAATATCTTTCAATTGATATAGAAATTGATTTTGATAATATCGAATTGCATTCCCAACAAATAGGATACATGTTAACTTCAACTGACTTTTCAATATTTGAAACTATGTCATCTCCTGACACCACAGTTCAACCTAGTAAGGATATCCCAAGTAGTCTAAATTTTAAAAAATATACCAATAATGACTTTAATTTTTCTATAAATTATCCATCTGAATGGTTGGTAGATAATGAATTAGAAGTGGACGGGGATTAATTATGGGAAAATTTAGTAAAATTCTTGTACCACTTGACGGTTCTAATAATTCCAATAGAGGATTAGATAAAGCAATAGACATTGCAAAATTAAGCGGTGCAGAAATAATAGGATTTTATGTATTTCAACTACCCCTAGTTGCAGGAATCAAATACACCAAAAAAATGAAAGATGATTCACAAAACAAAGCAGTAAAAGCAATTGGACCAGCAATGAAAAAAGTTCAGCAGTCTGGAATCACATTCAAACATAAAACAAGTGGTGGCCACATAGGCTCAGATATTGTGAAATTTGCAAATAAAGGTAAGTTTGACATGATTGTCATTGGTGCTCGTGGAATTGGTGGTGCAAAAGAAGCATTCTTGGGAAGTACATCAAATTATGTCCTACACAAAACAAAAACTCCAGTACTAGTTGTAAAATAATTCAATACAATTTTTTCATTTTTATTTCATTTTAGAGTATTTTTGATATAAGTAGGGCTTTTTAGAACAATAACTAATGCAGGAAGAACCAAATCCAATCAAAGATTATCTATTTGAATACATTGAGAATTCATCAACCATTCCAGAATTAATTGTAAAAAAGAAATTTGATGAGGTAATTAATGAAATAATACAAAATTGTTATGACAAAATAGTTTCTATGGATACTAAAGATGTGGCAGTAGGTATTTTGGCAACAGGTGTTTTACATTATTTACTTACAAATTCACTTCTAAACAGTCAAAGAAAATTAGAGCATAACGGAGTTGAATTAGATATTGTAATTCCAGACATTAAAACATTAGAAAAGGATCAAAAAAGATCACTAATAATTTGTATTCCAAAATCATCAGATAAAGAAATTATTAGTAAAAAAGTATCACAGTTAGAGAAAATTCAAACAGTTAAAGAAAATATATGGATTGTACTTTCAGAAGATATCAAAATAGATAAAAAATCCTTTTTGTTATCCAAAGAAAAAAATACATTTTCAAAAATCATATTTGAAATTGCACAATTTAGCAATGTAAACAGTACAAATAAATTCAAAATTTTGCGTATATGATAATTATTTTGAAAGTAATTTCAAATTAATATTTTTTTTAAATATATTATACAAGGATGAATCACTCAAGTCTTTAAGAAATGGAATTGCACCCAAGACTTTGATTCCAGTAAGATCTTCTAAATCTTTTTTTAATTGTTTTATTTCATATCCCTTATCAAAATTATTTATTATGATTCCTTTAACTGGAATTTTGTATTTTTGGCACATTTTTACTGTCATAATAGTATGATTTACAGTTCCAATTTTACTACTAGTTACAATAATTGTAGGGATTTTCATATCTTTGATTAAATTTGTAATGTGATAATCCTTGAGAATAGGAGTCATAATTCCCCCCATTCCTTCAACAAGTACAACATCATGAAGTTTAGATAATTTTTTGAAACTAGATAATACTGTAGAAATTTTGGGTTTAGTTTTTAATTTTTTCCAAGCAGTATATGGAGATGCAGGTATTTTAAAAAATTGGGGATTTACTAGGTTTTCAGGATCACGCACCATTGCAGCATGAGATAAAATATCAATATCTTCTGATTTGTAACCCTTTTTTTGAGCAGTACCAGCTGCAAATGGTTTCATTACCCCAACATCTATGTTTAATTTTCTAAGAGACACTGCCAAACCTGCTGTGATGTATGTTTTTCCAATATCAGTATCAGTTCCAGTTATGAAAAAAGATTTCATTGTAATTTTATAAAAATATTAGTTGATTAAACCTTCGTTATCACGGGGGCTAGTTGATTAATTCATCGGTGAAGTCCAAACTCCAATACGCTTAAGTTTGTAATTCTTACAGGAAATTAATGGATCTAAATGAGTTACATCAAAGAGAAATTGATTCACTTAGAGATGAAAATGTGGAATTACGAAAAAAAGTGAAAGGACTCGAAGTGAAAATAAAAGAATTAGAGAATTCTAAAGATTAATCGTTCAATTATTAAGATCTGAAATAATACAAAATCCATTGAAAAGTTCTGTTTGGCATCCAAACACTCAGATGAAGGAGTGGGGTTCTTTTGATAAAATCACAAATGCCAAAGGAATGTGGTTAATTGATTCTAAAGGTAACAAAATGATAGATGCCGTAGGTTCCATGTGGTGTAATGTTTGGGGACATTCAAACCCACAATTAGTAAAAGCAATCAACACTCAAAGCAAAAAATTACAGCATTCATCCATGTTTAATCTCACTAATGAGCCTGCAGAGGAACTAGCTCAAAAACTAGTAGAAATATCACCTGGAATGCACAAGGTATTCTATTCAGATAATGGTTCATCAGCAATGGAAATTGCAATCAAAATAGCATTACAGTACTGGAAAAATATGGGTGAGAAAAAGAAAACAGAAATTGCAACCTTAGAAAATGGATATCATGGGGATACTTTTGGTGCAATGTCCGTAGGGTATGTTCCAGAATTTTTTGCTAAATTTAAAAAACAATTATTCTCAACAATACAATTTCCAGTTCCAAATAAATATAGAGTGCCAAAAAAATATTCATTCTTAGAATATCAAAATTATTGTCTTGAAAAAATAGAAACAAGGTTTTCCAAAAGTAATAACATTGCAGCCTTTGTTATGGAAAGTGGAGCACAGATGGCAGGAGGAGTGGTAATTTATCCAAAAGGATTTCAAAAAAAGATAAAACAATTATGTAAAAAATATGATGTTTTATTTGTACTAGATGAGATAGCTACGGGTTTTGGACGATTGGGTTCCATGGTACAATACGAAGAACAAAAAAGTATTCCAGACATTGTAGCATTTGGAAAAATGTTAACTGGAGGATATATCACAATGGCTGCAACATTAGCTAGTAAGAAAGTGTATGATTCATTTTTAGGGGAATTTAATGATTGGAAACATTTGTTTCATGGTCATACATATACTGGAAACCCAATTGCAGCAGCAGTTGCAAATGAAAATCTAAAAATGTATCAAAAAAATAACCTGATAAAAAAAATAGAAAAAACATCTAAAATATTTGAAAATTTTTATCAAGAGATTTCTGAAATTGATATTGTAGGAGACATTAGGCATAAAGGAATGCTTATGGGAATAGAACTGGTAACTGATAAATCAAAAAAAACACCAATCCATCCTAAAAAATCAATAAATAAAATATTTTTTGAGCACGGTAAAAAAAATGGAGTTTATCTCAGAACTTTGGGAAATATTGTAATGTTGGTTCCTCCATTAGCAATTTCTGAAAATGAGTTGAATTCACTCCTAAATAGAACAATAAAGACAATAAAATCTGCAAAACCCAACCTAGTTTGAGTGTTAACCCCCAAATTCTTCCAGGTTAACCTTTCCATTATTTTTATAAATGGAAAAACAAGTAAAGTAATTGTGAGTGTTTTAGAATTTATCAAAGAGTGTCAAGAAAAGGTTTTTGCAGGAACCCATATTTCTGCTGAAGATGCAAAAAAATTACTAAATATTCCAGATGAGAATTTAAAAGATCTTGCTAAATGTGCAAATGAAATTACTAGAGATTTTAATGGTGAAAAAGTGGATGTTGAACAATTAAACAATATTAAAAAAAATGCATGTAGTGAAGACTGTACATTTTGTGGTCAATCGGCATTTTTTGATACAGGGATAGAATCATATCAATTACCAACTCCCGAAGAAGTAGTAGACAAGGCAAAAAAAGCAAAGCAGGAGGGTGCAGAATCATATTGCCTAGTTGCAGCATGGAGAGAGCCATCTCCAAAAGATTTTAAAAAAGTTTGTAAAATTATTCAAGATGTTAATGATAAAGTTGGAATAAGTGTAGAGTGCAGTCTAGGTTTTCTCACCATACAGCAAGCTGTTAAATTAAAAGAGCTCAATGTAAAAAGATATAATCATAATTTAGAGACTGCAAAATCAAAATTTCCAGAAATTTGTACCACCCATACATACGATGATAGACTAAAGACTCTTGGAATTGCAAGAGAAGCAGGATTAGAACTGTGTACTGGTGGAATTATAGGGCTGGGAGAAACAAGAGAACAAAGATTGGAATTAACATTAGAGTTGGCAAGGTTATTTCCTGAAGAAGTAACAATCAACATTCTAGTTCCAGTCCCAGGAACACCATTAGAGTTACAAACTGAATTAAAAAATACCGAGATTATCAGAATGTTTGCAGTGATCAGATTTCTATTGCCTGAATCAGTAATCAAAATTTCAGGGGGCAGGGAAACGATGCTAGATGATGCAGGTGAGGAATTACTTCAAAGTGGTGCAAATGGCATTATTACTGCAGGATATTTAACAATGGATGGGAATGAGGCTGAAAAAGACCTTAAAATGATTGAGAGAATTGGCCTACAAACATAAACTGAATTTTATTGATTCAGAATTAGATAAAATAAAGCAAAATAACCTGTATCGGAAATTAAAGTATGGGAAATCTCAAGGATCATGCATTACAATAAATACAAAAAAATTACTAAATTTGTGTTCAAATGATTATCTAGGAATCCCAACAACTAAAATTCAAACAAAACAACTACAATCAAGTTCAAGACTAGTATCAGGAAATGACGAATCATATAAAAAATTAGAAGACAAACTTGCAAAACACAAATCACAACAAAATAGTTTGATATACCCTACAGGATATATGGCAAATCTTGGTGCAATATCCACAATTGCAAACAAAGGCGATTTAATTTTTAGCGATGAATTAAATCATGCAAGTATTATAGAGTCATGTAAATTATCAGATGCAAAAATTTCAATTTATAAACATAATGATATGAATGATTTAGAAAAGAAATTAAAACAAAAAGCAAAAAATAAGTTTGTGATAACTGAAGGTGTGTTTAGTATGGATGGAGACCTGTCATCACTAAAACAAATTACAGAGTTAGCAGAAAAATCCAAAGCAGTTACAATTGTAGATGATGCTCATGGAGATTTTACAATAGGCAAAGATGGGAAAGGCACTCCAGATTATCTCAATGTTGGAAAAAATATTGACTTGTACATTAGTAGTTTAAGTAAAGGATTAGGATCATTTGGAGGATATGTAGCATCACAAAATAATGTGATTGATTTATGTATTAATAAATCAAAATCATTTATCTATACATCAGCATTACCTTCATTTTTGATAGAACACTCATTAGATAGATTTGAATCAAATAGAGAAAAACAAAAAATGAAACTAGAAAAAAATATTATTCGGTTATCAAAAGGATTACAAGACATAGGATATGAGATTAAATCTAAAACACACATCATACCGATAATCATAGGAAAAGAAAAACTTGCCATGGAGTTTGGGAAATTTTTGATAGATAATGGGATTTTTGCACAGCCAATTAGATATCCAACTGTTCCAAAAAATGAAGCTAGATTGAGAATATCAGTTACAGCATGGTTGACAGGCACGAATATTGAAAAAGCCCTAAGGATTTTTGAAAAAGCATATAGAAAATTTTACTAATTAGCGCATAGCATCAAAGCCGAGTAATGCAGGGGAGCCAATAATTACAGCCAAAGTGACCACTATTGCTAAAACAATACCTACAATGACAAATCGCATATTCATGACAAAAATAAGTACAGCCTAGTTAAAAATTGATAGTCTTAGGATAGGGGTGAGATGTGGAATAATCCTTTAAAGGAAAAATCATGAATGTGGTACATGGCAGACCCAACAATATTTGTAGCATTACTTGCAGGACTTGGATCATTTGTAGCTCCCTGTATTTTACCAATGATTCCAGCATTTCTCGCATACATATCTGGAACTACAGTTACAGAACTTGGTTCAAAAAATGGAACCGTGTTGGTTGTTAATAGATTAAACATTGTACTCAATACGATATTCTTTGTTTTGGGATTTTCGGTAGTATTTTCAACTTTGGGAGTAATAATCAACAGTGTTCTTTCAAATGCTGCAGGCGAACTCACGGGAACTCTTAACTTTGTAGGCGGGATTATCATCATATCTTTTGGAGTATTTTTATTGCTATCTGCAAAAATCCGTTCATTAAATGTAGAGAAGAAATTCTTTCCTAAAAATTCAAAGTCAAGCTATCCAATGTCTTTTGTGTTTGGTTTAGCATTTGCAGCAGGATGGACTCCGTGCGTTGGCCCTATTCTTGGAACAATACTAACTTTAGCAGCAACTACACCTTCACTTTCATTTACTTTGTTACTTGTGTATTCACTTGGCTTAGGAATTCCATTTATCTTGATTGGAATCTTTTTCTCAAGAGCGACAAGAGTCATTCGTTCAATGACAAAACATTTGAAATATTATAATGTAATTTTAGGAGGCTTTATCATCGTACTTGGAATTTTAGTATTCACAAATCAACTTGCATATATTGCAAATTTTCCACTACTCAATGAGTTGGTATTACTAGGGTGATCAAATGAATTCCGAAATAAAAACAGGATTGATTTTAGGAGTGATAATTGTTGTAGGATTAGGCGTTATTGGCCTAGTCTTCTCAACTCTTGATGAACAAGTTCAATCAACAACAACAGCTACTGATGAAAAGGGGGTTGAGAGAATTGATAAATCAGGATTCAAAACAGCTCCAAAGTTAGTTGGAATTGCAAATTACCTGAATACAACACCTGAGGAATTAGAAAAAGAAATTGATGGTAAAGTAGTACTTTATGATATTTGGACATATAGTTGCATTAATTGTATTAGGACACTTCCATACATCACTGCATGGGATGACAAATATGCAGAGCAAGGATTGTTAATTGTTGGAATACACTCACCTGAATTTGAATTTGAAAAAGATGTTGAAAACGTAGAACTTGCAGTATCAAAATATGGAATAAAGTATCCAGTGGTTTTGGATAATGATAAAGAAACTTGGAAAGCATTTGAAAATAATTACTGGCCAAGAAAATACATTGCAGATCATGAAGGTTACATTAGATATGATCACATTGGGGAGGGCGGTTATCAAGAAACTGAAAAAATAATTCAAGAATTATTAAAAGAAAGATCTAATTCACTTGGAATGCAAACTGGGTCTGCAGAAGAATTAGTAAACATTGATGAATTTGAACATTCTTGGTTACGATCTCCTGAATTATATTTTGGTTATTACTTTGCACAAAATCGTAATCAGCTAGGAAATGAAGAAGGATTCAAACCAAATCAAGATGTAACATATTCACTTCCAGAGTCAATACAACGTCATAATTTCTATCTTGATGGAACATGGACTAATTTGAAAGGAAGTATGAAACTTGTATCAGATACAGGGATCATAGTTCTCCCATATAGTGGAAAAGAATTGAACATAGTAACATCAGGTAAAGCAGATTTAGAAATATACATAGACGGATTACCAATAAAACAATCGATAGCAGGAACAGATGTTAGTGTAGATAGTATTGTACAAGTAGATGAACCAAGATTGTACAACATAATACAAACAGAGACATCAGAAGAACACACCATACAAATAATTGCAAACACTCCTGGATTTGAGATTTTTACATTTACCTTTGGATAGTGTAACCAAGACAAGGTGTAACT
>Ga0233427_10002502_pt1 | contig 17278 bp, 13 predicted proteins | sample SI_118_April2016_5_FD_179885 | JGI IMG/M metagenome (GOLD analysis project Ga0233427, IMG submission 179885) | Seawater microbial communities from Saanich Inlet, British Columbia, Canada - SI_118_April2016_100_MG | ecosystem: Environmental > Aquatic > Marine > Inlet | place: Canada: British...
CGTTACGAGAACAGATTTCAACATCACGATTTCGTGAGACTGCCCAACGGCAACACGATGGTTCCCGAGTGGGTGGAACTCTCCGCGGAACTCCACAAGAAGGTGCGGGGCGGGCACCGGCTGCCGCGTGAACGGCTGCCTCGGCTACTTGGCGACGACCTCGTCGAGATCGACCCAGCCGGGAACGAGGTCCGTCGCATCCACACATGGGAACTGCTCGACCCGGTACGCGATCCCATCCATTCGACCAAACGCCGGTGGGAGTGGACCCACGTCAACTCCATCGATGTCAACGACGCGGGTGACATTGTTTTCTCGGCAAGGACTAACGACCGCGTCGGCGTCATCGATGGAGCCACGGGAGAACTGACGTTCAAGTTCACCGACACTCACGGCCAACATCACGCCACCTGGGTGGGCGACGACCTGATCCAAGTGTTCGACAACGGCGTCTCAGCCTCCCGTGTGTTGGAGATTTGTGTGAGCACCGGCGACATTGTCTGGAAGTACCAGAGCCGACCGACGCATCAATTCTTCTCGAACTACATCTCAGGCGCTGAACGGCTGTGGTCTGGATCCGTTCTCGTCTGCGAGGGGTCGAGCGGTCGCATTTTCGAGGTGACACGCGACCACCAGGTGGTATGGGAATGGATCAACCCATTCGTCAACCACCGAGCCAACGGAGATCCGGCTGTGGGCATCTACCGAGCGCACCGATACCAGGCCGACCATGCTGCTCTCCAAGGCCGAGACCTCGACCCGAAAGCACACGCGAATCTCAATCGCATCAACGGACTCCTGTAGCCGCCTCTAGCGCCACGGCTCCGATGCCAGTCACGAAGTTCGGCCAACCTTCTCTCAGGCCGACAGACGGCCGCTCGACACCATCTGACAATGAGGTTGGCCTGCCGCTGGGGCTTGCTCGGCGTGGTGGTCACGTAGCCCGGGAGCGATGCGTCTATCGTCGTGCCATGGGCCTTGAGTGGGAGCAAGTCGTTGTCGCCACGCCTGACCCGGGTGCGCTGGGTCGGTGGTGGTGCGAAGCGCTCGGGTGGGTCGTCGTCGATGACGGCCCATCGGTCTTTGAGATTCGGCCACAGCCAGATCGTCTTCCAGGAATCTTGTTCTTGGCCGTCGATGAGCCCAAGCAAGGCAAGAACCATCTACATATCGATCTTCGTCCTGACGACCAAGACGCGGAGGTTGACCGACTCATCGCGCTCGGAGCATCTCGTCGTGATGTTGGACAGGGCGACGTCTCGTGGGTGGTGTTGGCCGATCCGGAGGGCAACGAGTTCTGTGTTCTGCAGAGCCGTCGAGCTACGACATAAGCACGCGGGAACGCTTGGGGCAGCGATGCACAGGTGCCGTAGCCGGTGTGCACGAACACCCACCCGAGATCTGGCAATGAACTGTGAGGTCGGTCAGATGAGCTGGATCGGGCAAGCGGCGCCGTTCAAACCGTCGACGGCTGCGCCCAGTTTCCTGCCGAACACGCCGCCCCGAGTGATCGTGAGTTCGACCGCCAGCTTGAGGAGGTCCGGATCAAGCAACACCTCGTGCCCGTCGATGTGATGGACCGAGTAACCGTCGAGGCGCCGCCCCTTCGTCCTGGTATCAACTGATACCTCGAACTCGCGTTAACCCCTCATCCTGGACCGACGGCCCATATGTGCCGTTCTTGAGCGGGCTCGGACGGTTGGAAAGCGCGGTGTGGAGCGGGGACCGATGCCCGTGATTTCCGAGCCGGTGCTTGCGACGCGTCCGGGTCAGGGCTTTCGCCAGACGGATATGTGCGATGACGATTCGTCGGTGAAAGGGGATCGGTGCCAATCGGCCCAGCGTGCTTCGAGCGTCATTCCTGCGAGTTCGGCCATGAGGTCAAGTTCTGATGGCCAGACGTAGCGAAAGGCTGGAGAACTGGTTCGCACTTTGTCGCCATTGATGTGGAAGTGGTGCGAGACCGAGATCTGATTCACGAGGTCCACGTACTCTTCGAAGCCGAGGTGATTCGCTGACACATCGAACGGCACGATTGTTTCGCCCGGAGCGAGTCGGTGGAGCTGCGGCATCATGTTCTCGATCAAGAAACACCCGCCCGGCGCAAGGTGCGCTGCAGCATTTCGGAAACAATCCACCTGCTGTCGCTGGGTTCGCAGGTTCATGATCGTGTTGTAGACGAGATAGACGAGGGCAGCATCGTCGCAGACTTGTGTCTCGGTCATGTCGCCAAGCGTCACAGAAACGGCGCCCGCCGGGTCCTTCTTCCGGAGTTCCGCCAGCATCGGTTCCGAGAATTCGATTCCATGCACTTGCACACCCGCCGCAGCCAAAGGCAGCGCCACCCGTCCAGTGCCCACTGCGAACTCGACAGCCGAGCCATCTCCGACTAAGTCGTTGAGAACGGTGACGGTCGGGTCGAGAATCTCCGGGCTGTATAGCTCGTCATCTGGGTCGTCGTACTCGGCGGCGACCACAGGGTTGAGGTGCGGGTCAGGTAGGGCGAGATACTCCGATGCAGGCATGGCGTGAGCTTTGCACGGATCAAGACCAGCGGGCTGGGAGTTACCGCCGGACCCCGGGTATCTGGACCCGCCCATATCCGGCAATATCGAGCTGCTCTGGGAAGGCCTCAGATCGGCTGAATGGAGCAGGCCGCTCCGTTGAGGCCGTCGACTGCAGCCCCGAGTCAGCGGCCGCATACATCACCCGACACGATGGTCAACTCGACCGGAAGCTTCAGCAGGTCCGGATCGGGCACGCGCTATGTCCCCACGTGCGATCTGCAGGCCACGAGCGTAGGGATGCTCAGCGTCCCTGCGATTGACGAAGTTGTCGGGATGCGCGATCGTGCCATCCGCCCAACTGAGAGAGAATCGGTGTGTTGACGCCCGGGACGTACATGATTGATGTGGGCGACGTCGTGCTCTCCGTTGCGATCAGCGGCTCGGGGCCGCCATTGCTTCTCACTACTCCCGGGTGGGGGGTGAGCATCCACGCATACCAGCACTTGCGCCCTTTGCAGGAGCGCTTCACCGTCGTCTGGGCCGAAACGCGGGGAACAGGGAAATCCAGCGCGCCGGACAATGGCGACTACAAACTCACGTCATTCACCGCCGACGCGGAGGCACTCCGTGTGGCGCTCGGAGCCGAGCGGTGGTGGGTAGCAGGACACTCGACCGGCGGTGTTCTCGCTCAGCACTACCTGGCCCACCACACGGATCGGTGTCTCGGTGCAATCCTACTCTGCACCTATCTGCCACTCGAGCCGGGCCGCTTCGACGACGTCGTCGCCCGAGCCACAGCACGAGCAGGCGACCCAAGATGCGATCGCGCCATCGAGGCGTTCTCCACGCCAGTGGCAACCGACGACGAAGCAACGAAGAAGCTCGGCGAACTCCTACCCCTGTACTTTCACGACGTGGAAGCTGCGGACCGGTTCATGGCCGAGTGCGATGGACTGTCGTGTCGCGTCGCGGCGATGGTCGCGGAGGACGAGACCAATCTCGATCGGACCGCAGTCGAGATCTTGCCGGGCATCGATCTCCCGGTCGTGATCGTCGCCGCTTCGAATGACTTCGTGTGTTCAGCGCCATGGAACCAGCAGATCCACCAGCTCATCCCTGGTTCGAAGTTCGTGTTCATCGAGAATGCGGGGCACTTCCCGTGGTTCGAACAGCCCGGCCAGTTCTGGTCCGGGCTCGATGACGCCCTGCCGGCTCTTCAAGGGTGACCTGCCGGTATTGGCAGCGATGGTCCTCGGAAGTTCGATGGGGCGACCAGAGTCATGAACGAAGCTGGGCCGAACGAGATTCTCGTTATGTCAACTGTGGTCCAGACAATGGGAGCCGGCGCACGTCGATTCAGCCCCGTTGGAGTCCGAGAGTTGAGGGGCATCGATGAGCCAAGGGAACTGCATTCGCTGATCGACGACACAAGCATGTCTCAGTCCAAAGACCACCCATAACCGGCAATATGAAGCGCCTGTTCCCAGTGAGTCTCAGATCAACTGGATGGGACAGGCAGCACCGTTGAGGCCTTCGACAGCGGCACCGAGGCCGCGGCCGAACACACCGCCCGACACGATCGTCAACTCCACCGGAAGCTTCAACAGGTCCGGATCGAGCAACACCTCGTGCTCACCGACGCGCTGACGGGTGTAGCCGTCGAGACGACGACCCTTCGTTCTGGCATCGACCGATACCTCGAACTTCTTACCTCAACCGAACGGCTCAAGCAGATCAATGATGGCTGTCCCGCCCTTTCGGCGAATGTTGGCCGCTGCCTTCTCGGTCACATGAAGTTTCATAACGGGTTCAACCATCTCACGACACAGTCGATTCCCCAACCAGCAAGACTGACATGGTGCTGTGTCTGACTCCAGAAGCGCTGGTGCGACCAATGTGACACTGCCGAGTAGGGTCGGCGACCGTGAGCGCCCGCGAGAGAGCCGACAAAGACAGCGAGCGATTCGACGAGTGGATCCGTCATGCGAACGAAAGCGGCGAAGAACCAGCCATCCCGGCTGCCACCGTCGTGGTGTTGCGCGACACCGATGACGGCATGCAGACCCTGATGCTGAAGAAGAACTCCAAGATCGCTTTCGGTGGCATGTGGGTCTTTCCCGGCGGCAAGATCGATGCCAACGACTATGACGAAACCGGCGACCTCGTTGCTGCGGCACGCCGCGCCGCCGTGCGCGAAACCCACGAGGAAGCCCAACTTGACGTCGACGCCGAGTCACTGGTGATGATCGCCCATTGGATCCCACCATCGATTGCGCCGAAACGGTTCGCTACCTGGTTCTTCGCAGCTCCGGTCGACACCGACCACGCCGTGATCGACGACGGCGAGATCGTCGAAATGGAGTGGACCACGCCCTCCGCCTGCCTCGCTCGCCATCATGAGGGAGAAATCGAGATCGTTCCCCCCACATGGATCACGCTCCACACTCTTCGCAACTACACCACCGTGGCCGAAGCCCTCGAAGATCTTGCCTCCCGCCCCCCTCTTCACTATGCGACTCGGGTGACCAAGGGTGAACACGGCCGCGTGGTTATGTGGCAGGGCGACGCCGCCTACGAGTCCGGCGATGCAGCCGCCGAAGGCGGACGCCACCGACTTGAGATTCGGGAGTCCGGCTACGTCTACGATGACTCAGGAGCCCTATAGGTGACTGCTGAACTCCCTGGACTCACGGCGGCGGAGGTCGACGAACGCATCGCTGATGGGCGCATCAACAATGTGCCGGATGCTCCAGTTCGCACCCTTCCGCAGATCATGCGGGCCAATGTCTTCACACCGGTCAACGCGATCATCGGCACACTCTTCGTCTTGATCCTTGTGGCTGGCTTTCCAGCCGACGCACTCTTTGCCGGCGTGGTCGTCTCCAACAGCGTTATCGGGATCGCACAGGAAGTGAAGGCTCGACGCACGCTGAACACACTGGCCGTACTGTCCGCACCGAAGGCTCGCGTCCGCCGCAATGGCACCGCCGACGAGATCGGTGTTAGTGGCGTCGTGGCCGACGACCTTCTAGAACTCGCCCCCGGTGACCAGATCGTGGTTGACGGTGAAATCGTCGCTGGACTCGGCCTTGAGATCGACGAGTCGCTACTCACCGGCGAGAGCGACCCCGTTGAGAAAAAACTCGGAGATGAGGTGATGTCGGGCTCATTCGTGTCTGCTGGCTCAGGCCTCTATCGCGCCACCAAAGTCGGAGCCGAAAGCTACGCGGCCAAACTCGCCGAGGAAGCTCGACGCTTCGAACTCGCAGGCAGCGAACTTCGAGAGGGCGTCAACCTGGTATTGCGATGGCTGACCTTCGTCATCCCACCCGCGGCGGTGCTGCTGCTTCTCCGCCAACTCGACACCCAAGACCGGTGGCAGGACGCCCTGCAGGCCACGGTCGCCGCGGCCGTGGCGATGGTGCCTGACGGACTCGTGCTCCTCACCAGCTTGTCGTTCATCACCGGCGTGATCGCACTTGCCCGCCGCCAGGTACTGGCCAAGGAGCTTGCTTCGGTAGAACTTCTCGCCCGTGTCGACACTCTCTGCCTCGACAAAACCGGGACAATCACCACGGGCGAGATCTCGCTCGGAGGTGTCGTGGCCCTCGGCACAACCACCGAACACGAAGCAGCTGCGGTGCTTGGCGCACTTGGGGCATCGGACCCGTCTCCCAATGCCACCCTCCAAGCAATCGTGGCGCACTACGACTCGCCGGCATGGGACGTTGGCGAGAGCATGCCATTCTCCTCGGCGCGTAAATGGGCGGCGACCGAGTTCTCTGGCCACGGCACGTTCTATCTCGGCGCACCCGACATCCTTTTCGGGGCCGATGACACTGACGAACGAATCATGGCTGAGCAGGCAGCGGCGCAAGGCACGCGTGTTCTCCTCGTGACCAGGTCCAATGAGGGCTGGTGTGGAAGCGAACTCGGCAAGAGCCGTACACCCGTCGCCCTTGTCCTTCTCGAAGACACGGTTCGCCCCGACGCCGAAGAGATCTTCGGATACTTCCAACGCCAGGGAGTCGAGCTGAAAGTGATCTCTGGTGACAACCCCGCCACCGTGGCCGCGGTTGCGCGGAGGGCCGGCGTAAGCGATACGGCTATCGGATACGACGCCCGTAACCTTCCCGAAGAGCAAGAAGCACTTGCCGATGTGCTCGACATAACCACGGTCTTCGGACGAGTGACACCCCACCAGAAGCGGGCGATGGTGCATGCCCTGCAGAGCCGCGGCCATACGGTGGCCATGACCGGCGACGGCGTCAACGATGTCCTCGCTCTCAAGGATGCTGATATGGGAATCGCCATGGGCGGCGGCTCATCGTCTACCCGGGCCGTCGCCCAACTCGTGCTCCTCGACAACAAGTTCGCCACCCTCCCTCGAGTACTTGCCGAGGGCCGCAAGGTCATCAACAACATCGAACGAGTGGCCAACCTCTTTCTCACCAAAGCGGCCTACGCCGTCCTACTCACCGCACTCGTCGCCATCGCCGGATCGCCATTCCCGTTCCTTCCCCGCCAACTCACACTGATCGGCACGTTTTCCATCGGCCTTCCCGGCTTCTTCCTCGCCCTCGCGCCCAACGACTCGCTTGTACGCCGCGGCTTTCTGGAACGGGTGCTTCGCTTCTCGATCCCCGCCGGGGCCATCGCAGGAACGGTGACCTTCGTGCTCTACGAGATCGTGCGACGAATGGACGACGTGACGCTTGCACAGGCCCGCACCGCAGCCACGGTGACACTCCTTTTGATCGGGCTAGCAATCCTCATTCTCATCAGTCGACCGCTCAAGCCATGGAAACTCGGACTGGCAGCGGCCATGGCCGGGTTGTACGCCTTCAACATGCTTTTACCTGCCGCTCGAGAGTATTTCGAGCTCGATTTGCCTTCCACAGGAGCATTGGTGGCGGTTGCCATCGCCGCAGCGATCGGTGCCAGTGGGGTCACTCTCGTCACCTACTTCCTCGATGAGTGACCCGACGAGGCCCGTTGAACCCATGGCCGACCGCACCGTGCACCTGCTGGTCAGCCCGGATGCGGGCCGAGGAAAGGCAGCGAACGCGCTCGAAGCGATCCGGACGACATTTGCTGACGAAGGCGTCGACCTAGTCGACATCAGCGGCGCCACTGCTGCAGAGTCGCTAAAGGCCGCCCACCGGGTAGTCGACCAGGGCGCTGAACGAATCATCACTGTAGGCGGCGACGGACTCGTCCATCTTGCTCTGCAGGCGGTCGCTGAGACGCAAACCGTTCTCGGCGTGATTCCAGTGGGGACCGGCAACGACTTTGCTGCAGCTCTTAGCCTGCCCACCGATCCGGCGGAAGCCGTCCGCTCTGCCCTCGGCCCAGCGCTTCCGACGGACGCGCTAAAGCTTGGCGAACACTGGGTGGCCTCTGTGGCTACCGCTGGATTCTCCGGCGACGTGAACGAGCGAGCGAACGCCATGCGGGTGCCGCGGGGCCCATCCCGCTACACCATTGCCACCCTCGTCGAGTTGCCCCGTCTCCAACATCGGCGAGTCCGCCTGACCGTCGACGCCGAGGTGCATGAGTACGAGGCCGCAATGCTTGCGTTCGCCAACACCCGCGACTTTGGTGGCGGAATGCAGATCTGTCCCGACGCCGACCCCGAAGACGGATTGGTCGACATCACTGTCGTCGCCGGCATTGGGCGATTCGAACTTCTGAGATTCTTCCGCTTGGTGTTCGATGGTCGCCACCTCGCACACCCAAAGGTCCACACGCATCGTGGCTCAGAGGTCACAATCGAGTGCGAGAGTCTTGCGTTCTGGGGCGACGGTGAACCCCTTGGCCCTGCACCGCTCAGATGTCGTACCGTGTCCGGCGCGATTCGACTCGCCCGAGCTGCCTCTTAGCGCGGCAGAGATTCAGGCGGTGCGAGCCATCGCGGTGCGAGCACGATCTTCGGCGACTCGCTTGCGGCCGATGATCGGCGTGGTGGGAGGGAAGCCAGCCGCGGCTCGCTCGCTCTCCGATTCGCCACCCCAGTATCCGAGTTCACGATTGGTACGGGCGTAGTCACGGCACTTTGACATGGAGTCACATTCCGAACAAATCACCCCGGCAGAAGCTTCGCGTCGAACACGGGCCTCGGGGCGTTCAGCGAATGGAGCGAAGAAGACATCGCTGTGTCCAGCACAGGATGCTGACGCCATCCAGCCTGTCAGGCCGATGGGGCCAATCGTCTCCTTCTCGACCATGTCGATCATTCGCATGCTCGCTTCCCTGGGGACTTTCCTCCACACCGCCCGATGTGTCGCCTGGTTCCCCTTTCGGCTAAGACCGAATCTATGAAACCACAGCGAAAAAGTCCCGCAAATATCGATACATTTTTCCGCTAGCTTATATCTGTCTTGCCGATAGCCTTCCCCTGATCTACCTACTGCACGAATTTGACATTGCTTCTGCCCTCTCGTTGACCTCGCAACATCACACGTAGTCCCCGACGAGTTACGTGGCCTCATTGCCTAACGTAAGGATCCGCCAGACGACAAGCGATTGAAGCACCTCGTCGCGGGCAGGATGAAGTTGCTGGGGCTTTGATCTCTCCACGAGCTGCCATCTACCGGCTGCTTCAAGGGTCTCGGCATCGACCATCAGGTCGTCGGCGATGTCCTGACGCACGGTGATCACCGCCACCGAACCATGCCCACCCACACGAACCAGTTCGGAGAATGCCTCACCGCCGACGTGGCCATGTGTGAATACCCCGGTGGAAATTACGGCATCAACCGATGACTCTGCCAACGGCAGATCGAGAATCGTTGCGTGGACTAGTTGGTCGTAGACACCCTGACGAGCAGCCGTAGCAAGCATTCCCGACGAGAAGTCCACACCGATCAAGTCACCCTCGAACCCACAGGACCGAAGCGCAACACCCACTTGCCCCGTCCCGCAGCCTGCATCGAGCACAACCGAACCCGAGCCGTGAAGCATCAAGCATTCCGCCGCAGCGTGTGGCCCCCGCCAACCCCACTCGTCATGATCGGTGTCATACGTCGATGCCCAACGGTCATAGCGTTCAGCCAGGGATGAAGCATCCGAATCAAATATCCAGTCGAGACGATCACCCTTGTCACCTGACCGCTGCGAGGTCACGCCGACGCAACCACTCCATCGTCATGCAGAAACCCGATCTCCACAGCTGACAGGCCGAGCGTCTCGCTGAGAATTTGCTCGGTGTGCTCACCCAGGCGAGGCGCACAGGTCGGCTCAACCGGCAGCATCCCGCCAAAGGCCACCGGTGATCCAGGTGTGAGATAGGTACCGATGCCCGGCTGCTCCACATCCCTGAAGAGTTCGCTCTCAGTCGAACAGCGAGGATCACTCTCGACCAACTCGGTAAACGTCTGATATCGACCCCAGCAGACACCATGTGTGTCGAACCGTTGGGCGACCTGATCAATAGTGTGCTCAGCGATCCATGGAGCAATCCTGGCAGTGACGGCCTCGCGGTGCAGGAATCGTTCGCCTTCATCGCCGAAGTTGCTACCCAGGTCCGCCTCAAGAGAGGCAATCGCAATAGTTGCGTCTGTGGCTTCGAGGAGCCCGGACCATTGCTTCGGACTGATACCCACCGCGTAGATACTCGTGCCATCCGCGCATGTGAAGGTCGTCCCATAGGCGCCATAGAGATCGTTACCGAAGCGCTGACGCTCGGTGCCATTGATCTGCGCCTCGGCGACATGTCCGAGAGCACTCACCGCAACGAGGGCCACATCAGATAGCGCGAGGGACATGTGCGCTCCCTCACCGTGCAGGATCCTGCGGCGGTCCGCAGCAAGGATGCCAATCGCCGCGGTCTGGCCACAGATCAGATCCCACGCTGGCAGCACATGGTTGACGGGATCGCTAGAGCCGACTGGACCTGTCACCAGGGGGTACCCAATCGCGGAGTTGACCGTGTAGTCCAAAGCGGTGGAGCCGTCCCTGTTGCCGGTGATATTTAGTGAAATCAGATCGTCACGATGCTGCGACAAGACATCGTGACTCATCCAGCCCTTTGCCGGGAAGTTGGTGAGGAACGTGCCAGCATCGGCAATGAGTGCGGTAAGGATTTCTTTCGCCCGGTCCGACCGCATGTCGACGGCGATAGAGCGTTTCCCCTTGTTGAGCCCTGCCCAGTAGATCGACTCGCCATCTTCGGTGAGCGGCCAACGCCCATAGTCGATCCCGCCGCCGATCTGATCGAACCGGATGACATCAGCACCAAGTTGGCCAAGCGTCATCCCTCCCGATGGCGCGGCGACGAACGCCGTTCCCTCGACCACGCTCAGACCTTCGAGAGGGGGAATCATTTCTGTCCTATTCCAATCAGCTAACCGGGTGCGGACTCTACCCCTGTGTCACGGTCCTGCTCATGGCGAATCCCGCTGGCTAGGGATCGTCGAAGTGAAGGGGTTACAGTCTTGCTTGCGAGTCCGCGCCTGACTAGTCGCCCCGAAGAGGAGTTCTCATGCCTGAAGCAGTCATTGTCTCGACCTCACGCACCGCCATTGGCCGAGCTAACAAGGGGTCGTTCGTCGATGTCCGTCCCGACGATATGTCGTCGTTCATCCTCACTGATGTCATGGGCAAGATTGATCTCGACCCGACTGAAGTCGAAGACGTCATCTGGGGCATCGGTCAGCCCGGCGGCGAAGGTGGCTACAACATCGCCCGCGTGATCTCCTCCATGCAGGGCCTTGAACTCCCCGGCGTCACCGTCAACCGCTACTGCTCGTCATCGCTTCAGACCATCCGTATGGCGGCCCACGCAATCAAGGCTGGTGAAGGCGACTGTTTCGTCGCCGGCGGCGTCGAAACCGTCAGCCGCTACAGCCAAGGTGCTTCCGATACCGGCTCCCACAACGAAAAGTTTGCCGACGCAGAGGGTCGCACCAAGTCCCGTTCCGGTGAAGACGCCGAGAGATGGCAAGCCACTGCCGGGCTCCCCGATATCTACATCGCCATGGGTCAAACCGCGGAGAACGTGGTCCAGCAGACCGGCATCAGCCGACAGCGCCAGGACGAATGGGGCGTGCAATCGCAGAACCGTGCCGAAGCCGCCCAGGCTCGCGGCTTGTTCGAGCAAGAAATCACGCCCTACACCCTCGCCGACGGCACGATCATCAGCCAGGACGACGGTATTCGCGCCGGAACTACCTACGAGAAGGTGTCGACTCTCAACCCGGTGTTCCGGCCCGACGGCACCGTCACGGCTGGAAATGCTTGCCCGCTGAACGACGGCGCTGCTGCCGTTGTGGTGATGAGCGACACCAAGGCAAAGGCGCTAGGTCTCGACCCGATCGCTCGCATCGTGTCATCCGGCGTTTCTGCTCTCAACCCGGAGATCATGGGCCTTGGTCCGATCGATGCCAGTCGCCAAGCTCTTGCACGCGCCGGCATGACTGTCGCTGATCTCGATCAGATTGAGATCAACGAAGCCTTTGCCGTCCAGGTTGTCGGCTCCGCCGACGTGCTTGGTCTCGACGAAAGCAAGCTCAACCCGAACGGCGGCGCCATTGCACTCGGTCACCCCTTCGGTATGACCGGTGCTCGCATCATGACCACTCTTCTCAACGGTCTGGGCGACTCCGGCGGCACCGTCGGTCTCGAAACTATGTGCGTCGGTGGCGGTCAGGGCATGGCGATGATCGTCGAGCGCCTGAACTAGTCCTCACACGAAGAACGAACAAAGCACAATTGAAAACCAAAGCACGCCTGGGGTCTGTCCCCAGGCGTGCTTTGGTTTTCGTGGCGGACGGTCAATCCTTTAGGTTTGAACCTAGAGCGGTACCATCACCGACGCCGGACACCAAGGGAATCTATGGATACCACCACCGCTGATGTCGACGCTGGTCACTTCTTTCTTGGACCTGTTGTTGACCCCAAATCTGGCGACCCCGTCGCCGACGAACGGATCATCTACGAAGCAGCCGATCTGACCACGCACGGCGTGATCGTCGGTATGACCGGCTCGGGCAAAACTGGTCTCGGCATGTGCCTGCTGGAGGAGGCGCTCCTGCAGGGCATCCCCACACTGGTCATTGACCCAAAGGGCGACATGGGGAACCTGTTACTCACGTTCCCTGATCTGACACCAAGCGACTTTCGTCCTTGGATCAATGAGGGCGAAGCCAAGCGTGACGGCGTGAGTCCCGACGAGTTGGCCGCATCGACTGCGAAGTTCTGGGAAGACGGCCTCGCCGGATCAGGCATCGGCAAGGACCGCATTGCTCGGCTCCGGGCCGAGACGGACATGACGATCTATACGCCGGGGTCCAACTCCGGCGTTGCCCTAAATATCATTGGCGACCTACGGGCGCCGACAGACACCAACGATGCTGAAGCGTTGCGAGAAGAAATCGACAGCCTCGTCCAAGGTCTGCTCGGCCTGGTCGGCGTTGAATCCGATCCACTCTCGGGCCGAGAGCATGTCTTGCTCGCCAACCTCATTGACCACAGCTGGTCAGCGGGCAAGGATCTCGATCTCGCTCGGCTCCTCGCCCAAATCCAGCAGCCGCCAATGCGAAAGCTCGGCGTCATCGAGATCGACACGTTCTTCCCGCCCTCTGATCGCACCGCGCTTGCCATGAAACTCAACGGCCTGCTCGCCTCGCCATCGTTCACGGCCTGGGGCGAAGGCATTCCACTCGACATCGCCTCGATGCTGGAGACACCGCAGGGCAAGCCTCGAGCCGCCATCATCTCCATCGCTCACCTTTCCGATGAAGAGCGACAATTCGTTGTCAGCCTCGTGTTGTCAAAGCTGGTCACCTGGATGCGGTCCCAGCCTGGAAGCCCGGATCTTCGCGCCCTCGTCTATATGGATGAGGTGTTCGGGTTCGTGCCTCCCACCGCTCAACCTCCGGCCAAACGGCCGATCCTCACGATCCTCAAGCAAGCCCGCGCCTTCGGCGTCGGAATGGTGCTGTCCACCCAAAACCCGGTCGATCTCGACTACAAAGCCATCTCCAATGCCGGGACCTGGATGATCGGGCGTTTGCAAACCGAACGAGATAAGGCTCGCCTCCTCGAGGGCATGCGATCAGCGGGTGGCGATGCCGATATCGATGCCATTGGCGACACGATCGGCGGGCTTGGTAAGCGAAAATTCCTACTGCATACCACTCGTGGCGGAGAACCAACGACCTTCGGGACTCGCTGGGCGATGTCGTACCTCCCGGGCCCGTTAACCCGCGACCAGATCTCTGTGCTGATGAAAGACCAGCGCCGTCTCGCGCCTACAGCAACCGCACCATCAGCTACTCAAAGCAGCGCGGCCTCCCACACGGCAACGACCCAGGCTCCCCCCGAGCCCGCGCTCGCCAACGACGAGACCGCCATCGCACCCAAGGTCGCCGAAGGCGTACAGGTCAGATTCCTCGACCCGGCCGCGGCCTGGGCTGATACGGCCGGCGCCGAAGCCGGGGGTCGCCGACTCCAGCCTGCGCTGGCGGCCCGGGTTCGGCTCCTTTTCGATGACACGAAGGGCAACCTTCGCCACGAAGCCGAGTGGGAGGCCGTCGTGCCGGCGCTGGGGGCAGACGTTGACGGCGTCGATTTCGTGCCGGTCGATTACGACGACCGAGATCTACGTTCAGTGGCACCGCAAGGCACCGTCTATGTGCTTCCCGACGCAAAGATCCATACAAAGACGTTTTTCCGTGATGCCGAACGGGTGCTCAAGGATCATCTCTACCGCAGCGAGTCACTGACCCTTCTCCGTAATGACGAACTGAAGCTTTATAGCAGGGTGGATGAGACCCAAGAACAGTTCATGGCCCGCTGTGAGAAGGCCGCCGACGATCTCCTCGACGAAGAGGCCGCAGAGTTGCGCACCGCTATGGCCAAGAAGGAGGATCGAATTCGTGTTGCCATTTCCAAGGCCGAAGATCGGGTAGCCGAGCTACAAAGCGACTCTTCGGACCGCAAGCGAAACGAAGTGCTCGGTGGAGCGATCGACGTGATCAGTGGCCTCTTCGGCGGCAAGAAGAGTGCTCGAAGCGTCCTTGGCGGGGTACGACGAGCCTCCTCGAAGCGCCGTATGAGCGCGAACGCGTCAAATAGGCTCCAAACGGCAAAAAACCGACTCGAAGAGAAGGTGGACGAACTCGACGAACTCGCCGATTTACTCACCGACACGCTCCAAGATGCTGCCGACGAGTGGGACACCAAGGCCGCCACAATCGAGGAATTCCTGGTTGGTCTTGAAAAGACCGACATCACGGTCGAGGACCTCGTGTTGGTCTGGATTCCGACCGCATAAACAGGTCACTAGTCGCGTCCACTCGCTAAGGTCAGGTCCATCTCGCTGCTCGACTACACCCCGACCAGTACCGACGAAGACGATCTACTCATCGCGTTTCTGGAGTGGGCCGACAGCACCGGACTCGATCTCTATCCCCACCAGGAAGAGTCAATCGTCTCCCTTCTGAGTGGCGACAATGTCGTGCTCGCCACACCCACGGGATCCGGCAAGTCGCTCGTGGCGATGGCAGCAGCCTGGGCCAATCTCGTGAAGGGCAGGCGCACCGTCTACACCGCTCCGATCAAGGCGCTGGTGTCGGAAAAATTCTTCGAGATGAGCGCGGCCCTCGGCCCCGACAACGTCGGCATGGTCACCGGTGACGCGGCCGTCAATGCTGGCGCGCCGGTCATCGTGTGCACTGCAGAGATCTTGGCCAATCGGTCACTGCGAGAGGGCAACAACACCGACGTCGACCTCGTGGTGATGGATGAGTTTCACTACTACGGCGACCGAGACCGAGGGTGGGCGTGGCAGGTACCGCTACTCGAACTCCCCTATACGCAGTTCCTGTTGATGTCCGCCACCCTTGGCGATACCGACGGGTTACGCGAGGATCTCAGCCGCCGCACCGACCGCCCCACCACGCTGGTGTCGGACGCTGAACGGCCCGTACCCCTCGACTTTGAGTATCGCGAAACTCCGTTACTCGACACGATCGGCCATCTGCTCGACGACGGCCGCCAGCCCGTCTACATCGTGCATTTCACGCAGAAGGAAGCCTCTGCTCGCGCCCAGAGTCTCACCAGCCTCAACATCCTCACTAAGGAGGAGAAAGAGGAGATCAAGACAGCTATCGGCGGCTTTCGTTTCGACACCCCGGTCGGCAGGGATCTCAAACGCTTCGTGTCGGCGGGCATCGGCGTTCACCATGCTGGCCTCCTCCCCAAGTATCGCCTCTTGGTGGAGAAGCTGGCCCAACAAGGCCTCCTCAAACTCATCTGCGGTACCGACACGCTTGGCGTAGGCGTCAACGTGCCTATCCGAACCGTGCTGTTCACCCAGCTATGCAAGTTCGATGGCCGCCGGGTGCGGGTCCTCACAGTCCGCGACTTTCAACAGATCGCGGGCCGAGCCGGCCGCAAAGGATTCGACATCGCCGGTTCCGTAGTAGTGCAGGCCCCAGAACACGTCGTCGAAAACAAGGTCGCTGAGGCCAAGGCTGCCAACGACGCCAAGAAACGCAAGAAGCTGGTCAAGCGCAAGCCTCCCGAGCGGGGCTACATCCACTGGGATGGCGACACGCTCGCTCGCCTCAGCGGTGGACGGCCAGAGACCCTCTCATCGAGCTTCGGTGTCAGCCACTCAATGATGCTGAACGTGCTCGATCGCTCCGGTGACGGATGCGCGGCCATGAAGATCCTGCTGACCGACAACCATGAACCAAGGAAGCGCCAGCGCGACCACATCCGCCGATCAATCTCAATATTCCGATCACTCGTCGACGCCGAGATCCTGGAGATTCTTGATCAACCCGACGATCTCGGCCGCCCTGTGCGCGTTGGACTCGACCTCCAAGACGACTTCCGCCTCAACCAGCCCCTCTCGCTGTTTGCCATCGAGGCAATCGAGGCACTCGACATGGAAGCACCCGACTACGCGTGGCAGGTCTTGAGCGTGGTGGAGAGCACACTCGAAGATCCGAAAGTCGTGCTCATGGCTCAACTCGACAAAATCAAGGACACCTTGATCTCTGACCTCAAGCGTGAGGGCGTCGAATTCGACGAACGTATGGAGCAGCTAGACAAGGCCACATGGTCGAAACCAGAAGCTGAGTTCCTCGAACCAGCATTCGAGATCTTCGCCCGCCGCCACCCATGGGTGGGTCGCAATCGTGTCAGCCCAAAATCGATCGTGCGAGACATGCTTGAGCACGCCGAGACGTTCAACCAGTACGTTGCCCGGTACGGACTCAAGCGGTCCGAGGGCCTGCTGCTCCGCTACCTCACCGATTGCTACAAGGCGCTCGCTCAGACAGTGCCAATGGATCACGTCAACGACGAACTCGACGACCTGACCGAATGGCTCGGCGCAATGATTCGCCGAGTCGACTCCAGCTTGATCGACGAGTGGGAGAAGCTCCGCAACCCCGCAGAGATAGGTGACGAGCCGGCACCACCCGCCGAGCCGCTTGCCTTAACCGCCAACAGGCAGGCATTCACCGTGATGGCGCGCAACGAGTTGTTCGCTCTGGTGACGCAGATCGCACTACGACGCACCGACACCCTGGCCGAGGACCTCGCTGGCTATTGGGAAGTCCACGACCACATCCATATCGACGCAGGGGCACGCGCCGCAGAGTGGTTCGAGATCGACCTCGACGCTGGCACGGTCGCCCAGACGCTGTGTGATCCCGAGGGTTTCAATGAGTGGGTGCTGGAGGCCGAGATCGATCTCAAGGCCAGCGACGCCGAAGAGCGGGCCGTTGTGCGGCCGCTGCGGGTTCGACGGCGCT
>Ga0233427_10002505_pt1 | contig 17259 bp, 17 predicted proteins | sample SI_118_April2016_5_FD_179885 | JGI IMG/M metagenome (GOLD analysis project Ga0233427, IMG submission 179885) | Seawater microbial communities from Saanich Inlet, British Columbia, Canada - SI_118_April2016_100_MG | ecosystem: Environmental > Aquatic > Marine > Inlet | place: Canada: British...
TTGTAGATTCAATAAATGAAAATTTTGACTTAAGTCCTCGAGGAATTAGAGAGATGTTAAATTTAAATAAACCGATATATGAGAAAACAGCTGCCTATGGCCACTTTGGAAGAACACCAGACGATAACGGTTCATTTTCATGGGAAAAAACAGATAAAACAGGGCATTTTTCTAAATAGTTTCTGTTGAATTAAAAAAAAACTTTACTATATTGCTCTTACATTATTGAATTTACAAAATGGGCATATGCCCATTTTTTTTTGGAGCAAACTAAAACATGTTAAATAAAAGAGCAGATAAATTAGAATTATTAAGAATTGCTGAAGCAGTAGCTTTAGAAAAATCTATCGACAAAGAGCTTATTATTAGTTCTATGGAAACTGGTATTGCAAAAGCCGCTAAATCTAAATTTGGTCAAGAAAATGAAATTAAAGTTTCGATTAATAGAGATAATGGTGACATTGAAATCTTTAGAAAATTGATCGTTGCTGAAAATCCTGAGAATTCTAATATAGAAATTAAACTTGAAGATGCCATTAATTTAAACGAAACAAATAAAGATAAAGCAATTGGTGATGAAATATTACAACCTTTACCTTCATTTGATTTTGGAAGAATTGCAGCTCAAACTGCTAAACAAGTAATTACCTTTAATGTTAGAGAAGCTGAAAGAGAAAGACAATATAATGATTTTATTGATAAAAAAGATTCAATTTTGAGTGGTATTGTTAAAAGATTAGAATTTGGAAATGTAATTGCTGATCTTGGAAGAACAGAGGCAATTATTCAAAAAAATGAAATGATACCAAGAGAAAATATAAAAGCTGGTGATCGAATTAAAGCTTATTGTTATGATGTTAGAAGAGAACCAAGAGGTCAACAAATATTCTTATCAAGAGCGCATCCTAAGTATATGGAAAAGCTTTTTGTACAAGAAGTTCCTGAAATTTATGATGGCTTGATAGAAATTAAGTCTTCTTCAAGAGATCCAGGAAGTAGAGCAAAAATTTGTGTCAAAGCAGTTGATGCTTCCCTTGATCCAGTTGGTGCTTGTGTTGGTATGAGAGGTTCTAGAGTTCAGGCTGTTGTTAATGAATTACAAGGTGAAAAAATTGATATTGTGAATTGGTCTGAAGATCCAGCAATTTTAGTTTCAAATGCCTTATCACCAGCAGAAGTTCAGAGAGTTAATGTAGACACAGATAGAAAAAAACTAGATGTAATTCTTACTGAAGAAAATTTAAGTAAAGCGATTGGTAGAAGAGGTCAAAATGTTAGGCTTGCAACTAAGTTATTAAATTATGAAATAAATATAATGACTGATGCCGAAGACTCAGAAAGAAGACAATCTGAATTTAAAGAAAAAACAGAAAACTTTGTTAAGAATTTAGAATTAGATGAAACATTAGGTCAATTACTTGTGGCAGAAGGATTTTCATCAATAGGTGATATTAAAGACACTACAGCAGAAAGCTTGATGAAAATAGAAGGTATTGAAGAAGATACTGCAAAAGCTCTTATAGAAAGAGCAAAAGAGTTTCATCAAAAAGACCAAGAAGATATTTCTCAAAGAATAAAAGAATTAGGTCTTCAAGATATTTTAATAAATCTAAAAGGACTAACACCTGGTATGTTAATGACTTTAGGTGAACAAAAAATTCTTACATTGGAGGATTTTGCCGACTTAGCATCAGATGAACTAACAGGTGGATACGATATTGTAAAAGGTGAAAGAGTAAAAATTGAAGGTTATCTTGAAGATTTTGCTTTATCAAAAGAAGAAGCAGATGAATTGATTATGTCTGCGAGAAATATTGTCTACAAAGATTGAGTGATGAGCCATGGAAAAAAAAACAAAACTAACAATATCTGGCACAGCCAAAAAATCATTCAAAAATATTGAGATTGCAAAAACTCAAGGAAAAAATTCTGTAGTAATCGAAAAACAATCAAGTAAATTTCCAAGTAGAGGTGGATCACCAAGACCTGGAGGTTTCAAACCAAAAACTACCTCAACTTTTAACAAAGGCGCTCATGTAAAACCATCATTTGCACCTAAATCACCAGTAGTAACAAACGATTTTGAGCGAAGAAAACTTGCTGAACAAAGAGCAACAAAAAGACTTAAAGGGGACGAAAATAAAGATAAGAAAACATTAAAAGCTGGAACTAAAAAAAGAGAATCAAAATTAACAGTTTCAAGAGCTTTGAGCGATGAAATTGAGGCAAAAGAAAGAAGTTTAGCTTCTGTTAAGAGAGCAAGACAAAAAGAAAATAAAAACTTAACTAAAAAAGAGGCTCAAGAAAGTTTAAAACCAGTAAAACGAGATGTAAATATTCCAGAAGCTATTACGGTTAGAGAGCTTGCTAATAGAATGGCTGAACAATCAAGCAATGTCATCAAATTTTTATTTGGAATGGGTGTTACTGTAACTATTAACCAAACATTAGCAGCTGATACTGCTGAGTACTTAGTAAAAGAGTTTGGACACAATCCAATAAGAGAAGAAAAAGCTGAAGAAATAATTCAAAAAATAAAAGCTACTAGAGTAGAAAATTTAAAAAATAGACCCCCGATTGTAACTGTAATGGGACATGTAGATCATGGTAAAACTTCGGTGCTAGATGTTTTAAGAAGTGCAAATGTTGTGTCAGGAGAATTTGGTGGAATTACCCAGCATATTGGAGCTTATCAAATAGAAAGCCAATCTAACAAATTGACTTTTATTGATACTCCTGGTCATGCAGCATTTACTGAAATGAGAGCAAGAGGATCAAAATTAACTGATGTAGTGGTTTTAGTTGTTGCTGCAGATGATGGCGTAAAACCACAAACAGTAGAGTCTATTAAACACGCAAAAGCTGCGAATGTTCCAATAGTTGTTGCAATCAACAAATGTGATTTACCTGATGCAGACCCACAAAAAATTAAAAACCAATTATTAGAACACGAATTAATAGCAGAGGATTTATCCGGAGATACTTTAATGGTTGAAATTTCTGCAACAACAAAATTAAATCTAGATAAATTGGTTGAAGCAATAATTCTTCAAGCTGAAATATTAGACTTGAAAACTGATTTTGAATCTAAAGCTACAGGAATTGTGCTTGAATCTAAAATTGATGTTGGTAGAGGACCTGTCGCAACAATTATAGTAACTACTGGAACCTTAAAAAAAGGTGATTTTTTTGTAAGTGGTCTGCGATGGGGGAAAGTTAGAGCGATAATTGATGATAAAGGAAAAAATATCAATGAAGCACTTCCATCAACACCAGTTGAGATTTTAGGAATTAATGGTGCAGCAAAATCAGGTGATGATTTTATTGTGGTTGATAATGAAAAAGAAGCAAAAACTTTAAGTGAAAATAGAGCACAAGAAAGCAAGGATACAAAAAATCCTTTATCATTTGCAACTCAAGACTCTGCTTTTTCAGATCAGTCAGCAGAAAAATTAAATTTGATTATTAAATCTGACGTTCATGGATCATCTGAAGCAATCAAAAATGCAATTAATCAGATTAAACATGATGAAGTTAAACCAAAAATAATTTTAGCAGATATTGGAATGGTAACAGAAACAGATGTTACTTTAGCAAAAGCTTCAAATGCAGTTCTAATAGCGTTCAATGTTAAACCTAGCAAGGAAGCAAAAAAACTAGCAGAAAATGAGAAAATTAAAATTTCATCATATAATATTATCTATGAAGTTTTGGATTATATTAAAAAAAGAATGTCAGGGTTGTTGTCTCCAGATATTCAGGAAACAGTTACTGGAACAGCTCAAATTTTAGAAATATTCAAAGTCTCTGGAGCTGGAAAAGTAGCAGGATCAAAAGTGATGGAGGGAGAAATTTCTACTGCTTCAGATGTAAGAATAATTAGAGACGGAGCTATTATTTATACTGGCAAAGTTGGAACTCTTTTTAGAGAAAAAAACCAGGTAAAACAGGTAAATAACGGTCAAGAATGTGGAATTACAGTAAAAGACTATATGGATTTTCAAAAAAACGACACAATAGAAGCGTTTAGTGTAACATCCACTGAGAGAATGATTTAATGACTGATAGAATTGGTAAACCAATATCACAAAGACAGCTAAGAGTGGGAGAAATGATTAAGCAGTCTTTAAGCATGATTTTTATAAAAAATGAGGCTAAGGTCCCGAATTTAGAAACTAACACTATAACGGTTACCGAGGTAAGAATGAGCCAAGATTTGAAAATTGCTAAAGCATATGTACTTCCACTTGGAGGAAAGAATGCAGAGGAAGCAATTAAAGTTTTAAAAGAATACTCATTTTTAATAAGAAAAATTTTATCACAAAAAGTGGTTATGAAATTTTTACCAAAACTACTCTTTAGAAAAGACGAATCTTTTGAGTATGCGGAAAAAATAGAAAACTTAATAAAACAAACAAATAAATAGGAAAAAAAAGGCATGAACAAAAAGGCGCAAGAATTAGCAATGCACGAAAAAGACACTGGATCCTCAGAGGTTCAGATTGCTTTGCTAACAGAGAAAATTGAAACTCTCTCTACACATATTAAACAATTCAAAAAAGATAAACATTCATCTATTGGATTGTTGAGAGCGGTAAATAGAAGAAAAAAATTGTTAGAATATCTAAAAAATACAAAAATGGATTCTTACAAAAATGTACTGTCGAAATTGGGTTTAAGAAAATAAAGATCAAGATAGATAGAACGGAATGAAACGAAACGAAATGGAAATGAAATGTTTAAAGTACACAAGAAAGAAATAGAAGTAGCAGGAAAGAAGATAAGTTTAGAAACAGGTAAAGTAGCAAGACAGGCAGACGGAGCAATCATCGCTTCATGTGGTGAAACAGTTATTTTAGCAACAGTAGTAGGAGCAAAAAAAGTTAATCCTGATATGGATTATTTTCCTCTATCTGTAAATTATCAAGAAAAGTATTATGCAGGTGGAAAAATTCCAGGTGGATTTTTTAAGAGAGAAGCAAGACCAACTGAAAGTGAACAATTAATATCAAGATTAATTGATAGACCTATCAGACCTTTGTTTCCTGGTGAATTTAAAAATGAAGTGCAGTTGTTACCAACAGTAATTTCATATGATAAAGAAAATCAACCAGACATCCTAGCAATCATTGCTTCTTCAGCAGCGTTAGCAATCTCAGGAATGCCATTTATGGGCCCTGTAGGAGCGTCTAGAGTTGGTTATGTTGATGGTAAGTACATTCTTAACCCATCAAAAGCTGAATTAGAAAACTCAAGTTTAGATTTAGTTGTAGCAGGCACTAAAGATGCCGTACTAATGGTTGAATCAGAAACATCAGGCTTATCCGAAGAAATAATGTTAGCTGCAGTTAAATTTGGTCATGAAGGCTTTGTCCCAGTAATCGAAATGATTGAGGAGTTAGCTAAAGAATGTAGAAAGCCAGAATGGACTGTTGAGAAAAAGGATTTATCTGAAGTTAAGCAAAAACTTGAGAGTGAATTTACTGAAGATTTAATTAAAGCTTTTGGGACAACAGATAAGCAAGATAGATCAAATCAAATTTCAGAAATATCTGAAAAAGCTAAGCAGCTTTTTGCTGATAATGAAAATTACTCTGATTTTAATGTTAATGATGAGTTAAAAAATCTTGAAAAGAAAATTGTTAGAACTGATATTCTTAAAAACAAAAAAAGAATTGATGGCAGAGGTTTAGCTGATGTAAGAGCTATCGAGTGTGAAGTTGGTGTTTTACCAAGAACTCATGGTTCAGCATTATTTACTAGAGGGGAAACACAAGCGATTGTAGTCACTACTTTAGGTACTTCTGATGATGAACAAAGAATAGAAAGTCTAGATGGACAGTCCAGAGAAAGATTTATGCTTCATTACAACTTTCCTCCTTTTTCAGTTGGTGAAACGGGAAGAATTGGAACTGGAAGACGTGAAGTTGGTCACGGAAAATTAGCATGGAGAGCAATTAATTCTTTACTACCTTTAAAAGAGGCTTTTCCATACACTTTTAGAATAGTATCAGAGATTACAGAGTCTAATGGTTCTTCTTCAATGGCTACTGTTTGTGGTGCATCTCTAGCATTAATGGATGCTGGTGTTCCAATTAAAGAGCCAGTTGCAGGTATTGCAATGGGTTTAATTAAAGAAGGCGATGATTTTAGTGTCTTATCGGATATTTTAGGTGATGAAGATCACTTAGGAGACATGGACTTTAAAGTTGCTGGAACTAAAGATGGAATTACTTCACTTCAAATGGATATCAAAATTACTGGTATTACTTTTGAAATCATGGAGCAGGCTTTAAAGCAGGCTAAAGAAGGAAGAGTTCATATCTTAGGTGAAATGAATAAAGCTTTAAGTGAATCAAGAGCTGATGTTGGACAACACACTCCAAAAATGGAACAGATTACAGTTGATAAAAAAGATATCGCTGCTGTGATTGGAAAAGGTGGTGCAACGATCAGAGAGATTGTTGAAAAATCAGGTGCAAAAGTTGATGTAAATGACGAAGGTGTAGTGACAGTTGCTGCTCCAGATGAAGAGTCTAGAAACATCGCTATGCAGTTTATTAAAGACATCACTGCAAAAGCTGAGCTGAATAAAATTTATTCAGGTAAAGTTATGAAGATTATGGAATTTGGTGCATTTGTTAATTTCTTAGGAAAACAAGATGGTCTTGTTCATATTTCAGAACTTGCTCCTAAAAGAGTAGAAAAAGTTACTGACGTTGTCAAAGAAGGCGACGAAGTAAAAGTTAAAGTGATTGGTTTCGATAGAGGTAAAGTTAAACTTTCTATGAAACAGGCTTCAGAATAATAGTATAAAATTAGGGGCAACTGACAACAGATTGCCCTTATTGGAGGATTGAAGTAAAAATGCTTATTGATGAATTGATTAGAGATGAAAAAAAAATTAATAGAACTCTTTATTCATCTGGAGCTTATTGGGACTATAAAAATACTAGAGCAATATTAGAGATTAAGAAAAAAGGTTTGAGTGACTTTAGAGGAATAACAGCTGGTATTGGAACCTCATTTGCTGATAATCAAGTAATAGATATTAGAAATGAGTTTAATATCAAGGGAAGAATTATTGGTAAGATTTTTTCTCTTCCTTTGCTAGATGTTATTTTTAACTCTCAAATTAAAACAACTAAAAACTACCTTAATTTATATCTTAAAAATAAAGCAATCGTTTATAAAAATGATAAAAATGTTTTAGATTTATTAAATAAATTTAAATTTGATAATTCAACTAATTTTGGATGTGTTTTATCATTTAAGCATAACAACAAAGAATATTCTTGTCATTACTTGGAAATGGCTGACAGAATTAATAAATTATCACAATTGTTTAATTTTAATAATATAGCAAGCTTTTTTGAAATTGGAGGTGGATTTGGAGCAAACATACATTTTTTAATTACCAATTTTCCTAACATAAAAAAAATTGTTTATTTAGATGCTGTTCCTAATATTTATGTAGGCACTGAATATTTAAGAAGTTTTTACAAAGAAAAAGTTAAAGATTATAACGAATTAAAGAGATTAGATAAAATTAATTTTTCTAATAATGATGAATTAGAAATTTTATGTATACCACCTTGGTTAATAGAAAAAGTAGATGTTGAAATTGATCATTTTCACAACGCAGCTAGCTTTGTTGAAATGCCAAAGAATGTAGTTGAAAACTATATTAAATTTATAAAAAAGTTTAACACCAAGGAAATATCATTAATTTCTTATGATAACTTCGACTTAAAAACCACTTTTAATCCTGAAGAATTGAACATTTTTTTTGATAATAAGTTGAAAGTTAGTTGGCAGAATACTTTAATTAAAGGCTATAATAAACAGTCTATATATTTAACCTCCAATTAAATTTAAATATACACATGAAATATTTAATTTTAGATCGTTCAAAAAACAAACTGAGATATATTTATATTCCATCAAAAAGTGAATTTAAAATAACTAGTATTTTTAGAGCCTAGATCTATTTAACTATTATTTAAGAAATATTTTTGGGATCTGGCATTCCTACTTTGTTGTATCCAGCATCTACATAGTGAATTTCACCAGTAACACCGTTCGCTAGCTCACTTAATAGATATAATGCTGAATTTCCAACATCATGGATATCTACGTTTCTTTTTAAGAATGAATGGTCTTCATTCCATTTATACAAGAATTTTGCATCACCAATAGCAGAAGCTGCTAGTGTTTTAATAGGTCCAGCACTTATTGCATTTACCCTCATGCCTTTAGCACCTAGATCTCTTGCAAGATACTTCACACTTGCTTCAAGAGCTGATTTACAAACACCCATTACATTATAATTTGGAATAGCTTTAGTAGACTCGTATGTTAAAGTTAACATACTACCACCTTCTTTCATTACTTTAGAAGCTTCTTTAGCAACTTCTGTAAATGAAAAACATGAAATTAACATGCTTCTTAAAAAATTTTCTCTAGTAGTATTTAAATACTCACCTGATAATTCTGATTTATCAGAAAATGCTACAGCATGAACTACAAAATCAATTTGTCCCCATTGAGATTTAATATCTTCAAATAATTTTACTACTTCATCTTTATTTTCAACATCACAACTAAATGTTGCTTTTGAATTTAATTTTTTAGCTAAAGGAATAACTCTTTTTTTTAAAGCATCACCTAAATAAGTGAATGCAAGTTCAGCACCAGCTTCAGCAAGTTTTTGTGAAATTCCCCAAGCGATAGATCTTTCATTGGCAACACCCATGATCAATCCTTTTTTATCTTTCATTAAACTCATAATTTAAACCTTTTCAAAAATTAAAGCTGCGTTAGTTCCACCAAAACCAAAACTATTAGACATAACTGTATTTAAAGTTACTCCCGTTTCTGTTTTAGTTACAATTGGAAATTTCTTAGCCTCATCATCCATATCTACAATGTTTGCAGACCCAGTAATGAAACTATTTTTCATCATGATTAAACAATAGATCGCTTCATGAACTGATGCAGCACCTAAAGGATGACCTGATAGTGATTTAGTTGAACTTATCTTTGGAACATCAGGTCCAAAAGTTTCCCCAACTCCTCTTAGTTCAGTAATATCTCCTACAGGAGTAGAAGTTCCATGAGTATTTATATAATCAATTTTATTTTTAGCTGTTGCAAGAGCCATTTTCATACATCTGACAGCTCCTTCACCAGAAGGGGCCACCATATCGTAACCATCTGACGTTGCTCCATAACCAGTTAATTCAGCGTATATTTGAGCACCTCTAGCTTTAGCGTGCTCATATTCTTCAAGCACTAGCACTCCACCACCACCAGCAATTACAAATCCGTCTCTAGTTTTGTCATATGCTCGAGAAGCTTTTTCTGGAGTATCATTATATTTAGATGACAATGCAGTCATCGCATCAAACATAGCAGTCATAGCCCAGTGAAGTTCCTCACTTCCACCTGCAAAGACAATATCTTGTTTACCCATTTGAATTAATTCACTAGCATGACCAATACAGTGACCGCTAGTTGCACAAGCTGAGCTCATTGTATAATTTACACCTTTGATTTTAAAAGGTACTGCAAGTGTTGCTGATGCTGTACTTGCCATTGTTCTTGGAACAACAAATGGTCCCATAAGTTTTGGAGTTTTTGCTCTTGTTTTATCGACTGATAAAACTACATTTTCAATTGAAGGTCCACCAGAACCCATTACGATTCCAGTTTTAATATTACTCACATCTTTTTCTTCAAGACCAGAGTCAGCTATAGCTTCTTTCATTGCAATATAGTTATAAGCTGAGCCAGACCCCATAAATCTAATTGTTTTTCTGTCAACGTGGTCAGAAAGATTTATATTTGGTTTGCCATGTATATGACTTCTTAAATTATGTTCTTTGTATTCTTCACTAAATGAAATTCCTGATTTTGAATTTAATAAAGACTGATGAACTTCTTCTTGATTATTACCTAAACAAGATACAATTCCTAAACCTGTAACAACGACTCTTCTCATTATTTAAATAACCCTACTTTTAAACTTTCTGCTGAATATATTTTTTTGTCATCTGCAAGTACAATTCCATTAGCAAGACCAACAGTTGTTCCTCCTGGAGACATAATTTTTTTCATATTAATTTCATACCTTACGTTTTTAACATTTTGTAAAACTTCACCTGTAAATTTTACCGTACCAACTCCAAGAGCCCTACCTTTTCCAGGGTTGCCAAGCCACCCAAGATAAAAACCAACTAGCTGCCACATTGCATCAAGACCTAGACATCCTGGCATTACCGGGTCTCCCTTAAAGTGACAATCAAAAAACCATAGATCGTCTTTGATGTCTAATTCAGCCTTTAAAGAACCTTTATTGTAAGATCCATTATTATCGTTGATTTCGGTAATTCTATCAAACATAAGCATTGGGGGAAGTGGTAATTTAGCGTTTCCAGGGCCAAAAAGCTCACCATTTCCACATGTTATGAGATCATCGTAAGAATAAGAATTTTTTTTCATAAAATTTGAAGACCCTTAATACTTGATTTAATGATAATATAATATAATAAATAGTATAATTTTAATATCAGTTTAGAATTATTATAAACAATTATGAAAAAAGACTGCAATTTTATCAATAAATTAAGAGAAATTGGACTAAGACCCACAAAACAAAGAGTTAAAATTTGTGAATTGCTGTTTTTAAGGGATAAAACCTTCCATTTTACAATTAATGATCTTGTTAAAAAAATTTCAGATGAGATGAATGAAAAAATATCTCTAGCTACAGTTTATAATACGGTTCATGCTTTTCAAAAAAAAGGTCATTTAAAAGAAATAGCGATAAATTCAGATAAAACTTATTATGACACTAACACTTCAATTCACCATCATTTTTATGATGAGGATACTCACGAGCTAATCGATTGTGATGAGAATGATATTGATTCTATTAATTTGAAAAAAAATATTCCTGGAAAACAAATAAAATCTTTAGAAGTTTTGATTAAAGTTGCGAGTGATAATCAAAATCAAAATTAATTAAATTAAATCAACTATTTAAGTTCTACATTATAATTATTCTAAACTGTTGACTTTAAATTTAGAATCATTATATGTTTCTAATCATTAAATTAAGGAGAATAAAATGTCATTAAAAGGAACTAAGACAAAGGAAAATCTAGAAGCGGCATTTGCTGGTGAAAGCCAAGCAAACAGAAGATATCTTTATTTTGCTCAAAAAGCAGACATCGAAGGATATAATGATGTTGCATCAGTATTTAGATCAACAGCAGAAGGTGAAACAGGCCACGCGCATGGACACTTAGAATATCTAGAAGAAGTAGGTGACCCAGCTACTGGTTTACCAATTGGTGAAACTAAAGCTAATCTAGCTTCAGCAGTACAAGGTGAAACACATGAGTATACAGACATGTACCCAGGTATGGCAAAGACTGCTAGAGAAGAAGGTTTTGAGGAAATCGCAGATTGGTTTGAAACTTTAGCAAAAGCTGAAAAATCTCACGCTGGTAAATTCCAAAAAACTTTAGAATCTATTAGTTAATAAATTTTTTTAGTGGGCATTAATGTGCCCACTAAATATTCAATAAAATTTCAAAAAAATTATGAGCAAAGAAGGTAGTTTAGACGCCCCTATAAGGCATCCAATAGATTTTGAACATCCTGATTTTTTAAATCCTGAAAAATTAGATGCTGAAATGAGAAGAGCGTTTGATATTTGCCATGGTTGCAGAAGATGTTTTAACTTATGTGACTCGTTTCCAAAGTTATTTGATATGATCGATGAGTCAGAAAATGAGGATGTTGAAAGTTTAAAAAGTGAACAATTTGAACCTGTTGTGGATGCATGTACCTTGTGTGACATGTGTTTTATGACTAAATGTCCATACGTACCTCCCCATGATTTTGATTTAGATTTTCCTCACTTAATGTTGAGGTACAGAACAGCTCAAAAAAAATTGGGAAAATTACCAGGTGTACCATCACAATTAGCTCAAATAGACAGAAATGCAAAAATTGGTGTCATGTTTTCAAAATTAGTTAACTGGGTATCTAGTATTAAAAATAAATTGCTAAGAAAAATTTTAGAAATTGTTACAGGGATTGATAAAAGAGTCCAATTACCAAAATATAATTCAGAAACATTTTCAAACTTCTTTAAAAGAAATAAAGATAAAATAAATTTTGAAACTCTAAACAAGGATAGGAAAGTTGTAATTTATACAACTTGTTTTGTTAATTTTAATAAAAAAAATACAGGGGTTGCAGCTTTAAAAGTTTTAAAAAAGAATGGAGTTGAGGTTCAAGAGGCTTACCCAGGATGTTGTGGAATGCCTTTTTTAGAGCAAGCAGATCTACCTAGGGTGGTTGAACAAGCAAAAAAAGTATCTAAGGATTTATTAGAATGGGTTGATAAAGGGTATAAAGTAATAACTTTAACAGCGAGCTGTGGGCTTATGCTAAAATTTGAATGGCCTCTACTTTTGCCAAATGAAGAGAGTGTAATTAGGCTATCTAAAAATGTTATGGATATTGACGAATATATCGTTGATATCTCAAACAAAGAAGGATTAGTCGAGGGGTTAGAAGAAATTGATGGAGGTGTAACTGTTCATCATGCTTGTCATGCAAGAGCACAGAACATGGGTGTTAAAGCAAGGGATATGCTAAAATTAATACCTAATATTAAAATAGATGTTGTTGAAAAGTGTGCAGGTCATGGAGGTACTTTTGGAGTTATGAAAGGCACACATGATTTAGCAAATAAAGTGGGTAAACCTGCCGCAAGACAAATCAAAACAAAAAATAATAAATATATGGCATCAGATTGCCCTCTAGCAGGAAAACATTTAAAGCAATTAGAAATTGATACAAATATTTCAAATGATGAGGCACTACACCCTATCGAATTAATGGCGAAAAGTTATAAATTATGATTATGCCTAAAGAGAAAAGAGAAATTCAAAAACAAGACATCATGCCATTAGATGTTTACATAAAAAATCGTAAAGAGCTTAGAAAAAATATTGTTAGTTTTAAGAAAGATAGAAGAATTGCCTTAGGTCCTTACGCAACTTTTTACTTTGAAAATTATGAAACAATGCTAGCCCAGGTACAAGAGATGCTCTATATAGAAAAAGGAGGAGATGAGCAGCTTAAAGATGAGCTAGAAGCATACAATCCTTTAATACCTAACGGAAAAGAACTTACAGCTACTTTGATGTTTGAAATAGATAATCCCGTTTCAAGATCGGCATTCTTAAGTAAAGTTGGTGGAATTGAAGAAAAAGTGTTTATTAAAATTGATGGTGAAATTGCTAAAGCAGTTCCAGAGAAAGACGTTGATAGAACTTCTGCTGATGGTAAAGCCTCATCAGTTCAATTCATACATTTTGAACTTACTGATAAACAAATTCAAAAGTTTAAATCAAAAAATATAGATATTGAACTTGGCATAGATCACAAAGATTATTCACATACAACCAAACTAAGTTTGGAGAATATAAACTCATTGTCAGCTGATTTTAATTAATTAGACCCCAAATATTACTAATTTTAATCCATCCATCAAAGCCATCAGACTCAATTTTACACCAACCACCTTCACATTTTTGTAAAACTAATAGTCTTCCTTTTTTAATTTGCGCAATTGGTTTTGCAAAAGAAGTAGGTTTTTTAAACAAAATTTTATCATTTGTTGTGATAACTGAATTACTTTTTTTTAATTGCGAAATGTGTATCCAGCCACTGTTATTTTTAAAATCAACTATTCGTCTAAAGTTTTCTTTTTTATCTATTTGTTTTACTGGTAAATTGATTTTATTGTAAACAAATTTTATATCTGAGTCGAAGCTAGGACCATATCGAACATTAATTTTATTTTTTTTTAAAGACAGAAAAGTTTCTGCTGCACCATTGGATGCAGACAAAAAAATTAAGAAAATTAGTGTATAAATATTTTTTTTCATTAATTACATATACATTTATTTCTTCTAGTAAGTTTTGCTTTTCTAAAATTTAAATTTAATAAATCTACAATTAGTATAAAGCCATTTAAATTTTGACCTATATTTAATATTTCCTTTAAAATTTCATTTGCTTGCATAGAGCCAATAGTACTTGCCACCGTTCCTAAAATTCCTTCATATTCACAATTTAACATGTCATCAGAGATAGTTTCTTCTTGATAAAAACATCTTAAACAAGGCTCTTTTTTATTTTTAAAATTAAAGGTAAAGATATGACCATCAAATTTACTAATAGCACCGGTTACAAGAAATTTTTTATGTTTTAGACTTAAATCATTAATTAGAAATTTAGTTTTAAAATTATCTGTGCCATCAACTATGTAATCATAATTTTTAATAATTTTTTTAGAATTTTTTTTATCTAATCTTAAATTGAAGATATTAACTTTCGTTTTTGGATTAATATCTTTTAATTTTTTTTTAGCTACTTTAACTTTTGATCTATTCAAATCTTTTTCATTAAATAAACTTTGTCTGTGTATATTTGAAAGGTTAACTAGGTCATTATCTATAATTCCTAGTGTGCCAATTCCAGATCTAGTTAGAAATTCTGCTACTGGGCATCCTAGGCCCCCCATGCCGACTATAAGAACTTTAGAATTAACGATTTTTTTTTGCCCTAAAATTCCAATATTTTTTAAAATTATTTGTCTTGAAAATCTTTCAAGTTGATTTTTGCTTATTTTTGAGCTCATTTGCCTGTTGAGCCAAACCCACCCTCTCCCCTGACAGTTTCTGGTAGATTATCTGTTTCTTCTAAATTCATTTTAATAACGGGAGTTAAAATCATTTGCGCAATTCTATCATTATTATTTATTAAAAAATCACCACTACCGTGATTAAAAAGTATTACTTTAATTTCCCCTCTATAATCACTATCGATTGTTCCAGGAGTATTTAATACACTAATGTTATTTTTTGCAGCTAGACCAGATCTTGGTCTGATCTGAATTTCAAAATCACTTGGAAATGCAACAGAAATACCTGTTGGAACTAAACAAGATGTTTGTGGATTAAGATTTATTGGCTTTTTTATAAATGCCATTAAATCCATCCCCGAAGCACCAGTAGTTTTGTAAGCAGGTAAATTTACTTCAGGATCTAATTTCTTTATAAGAACTTTTGTCATTAATTTAATTGATCAATTATTTTATCAACTATTTCGTCTGATATTTCAGATTTTTTTTTATACAAAAGTTTTTCTTTCTCTTTATTTTTATAATGAATTGTCACCTCATTAAAATCAGAATTAAAACCAATTTTTTTGTTAGAAACATCATTAGATACAATCCAATCACAATTTTTATTATTTAATTTTTCTTCAGCATTATTTTCAACATCATTAGTTTCAGCTGCAAATCCAATTACAAGATCAGGCCTCATTGAATTATGATTAGAAACATAGTTTAAGATGTCTACATTTTTTTCTAAATTTAAATTAAGTGTATCTTGTTTCTTAATTTTATTTTTGTATTTTTTATTAACTTTAAAATCAGCAACAGCTGCTGAAAACACTGCAACATTAGTGGGTAAGTTTTTTTGAGTTGCAATAAGCATTTCATCTGCTGTTTCAACTTTGATAAGTTTGATGTTTTTATCAACACTTAAATTAGTTGGACCAGAAATTAAGGTTGTATCAAAACCTTTTTTAGATAGAGACTTAGCCAATTCATACCCTTGTTTTCCACTTGATTTATTTGTAATAAATCTAACAGGGTCAATATATTCATTTGTAGGTCCTGCTGTTACAAGCGCTTTAAATCGTTTATTTTTACTAAGATTTAAAAAATAATTATTTATTTCAGCTGAAATTATTTCAGGATCTGACATTTTACCTTGCCCATACTCACCACATGCCATATCACCGATTTCTGGACCAATTATTATATAACCAAAATCTTTTAATTTTTCTAAGTTTTGTTTTGTAGATTTGTGTTCCCACATCCTAACATTCATAGCTGGTGCCAAATATATATTCTTATTTGATGCAAGCACTACGGTTGAAGCCAAGTCATCTGTTGTTCCTTGTGCAAATTTTGATATGGAGTTAGCTGTTGCTGGTGCAACTAAGATTATGTCTGCCCATCTTGATAGAGCTATATGATCCATTTCTGTTTCATTTTCAACACTAAACAAATCACTGTAAACTTTACCTTGTGAAAGAGAGGCAACAGAAAGAGGAGTTACAAACTCTTTGGCACTAGCAGTTAAAATAGTTTTGATTTCTGCTCCATTTTTTTTTAAAAGTCTAATTATTTCAAGACTTTTATATGCAGATATTCCTCCACATATAATAAATAGGATTTTTTTATTTAACAGATTTTTCATTTTAAGAATTAAAATACCAATAGTCCAAAAATTACAAGAACTAATAATCCAATAATAGATTGATTTCTAAAAGCTAGCATTTCAGATTTTTTATTATTTAAGGCAGTATAAGAATTTGAATTTTGAGGTATCTGTCCACTGGCTAAAAACGTTAAAGCCTGATTGGCTTTATCCATAATTTCAGGAAATTCAGGCAACCGTTTAATTACTTCAGAAGTATTTTGCAAAGTGTCTGTGATTGTATTGATGGGATCTTTTGTTTCTTTTAGCCAATTTTCAAGTACTGGTTTTGAAGTTGTCCATATATTTGTATTAGGGTTTAATTTTCTGGCTACACCTTCAACAACAATCATAGTTTTTTGTAACATTAAAAGTTGAGGCTGAGTTTGCATATTAAATTTCTCAGTGACATCAAATAATTGTTTTAATAACTTTCCACCAGATATGTCTTTAACTGCCTGTCCAAATATAGGTTCCCCTATTGACCGAAGTGCTTGGGCTAAGTCATCAATTGGAACATTGTTTGGAACTAGTCCTGCAACTAGATGAACTTCAGCTACTTTTCTGTAATCTCTTTGAATAAAACCAAATAGAATTTCAGCTAGGAATCTTTTGCTAAGTTTATCAAGTCTACCCATTATACCAAAATCTATTGGAGCAATTTGGCCACTATTATCTATAAAAATATTTCCTTGGTGCATATCTGCATGAAAAAAACCATCTCTAACTGCATGTCTTAAAAAATGTTGAATAATATCTTCTGCAATTTTATCAGTATTTAAATTTCTTTTTTTTAATTCTTCTGTCTCTCTTATAGAAACACCATCAATCCAGTCTAATGTCATTACATTTTCACTTGTAAAATTCCAATAAATTTGAGGAACTTTAAAACCTGCAT
>Ga0233427_10002508_pt1 | contig 17244 bp, 18 predicted proteins | sample SI_118_April2016_5_FD_179885 | JGI IMG/M metagenome (GOLD analysis project Ga0233427, IMG submission 179885) | Seawater microbial communities from Saanich Inlet, British Columbia, Canada - SI_118_April2016_100_MG | ecosystem: Environmental > Aquatic > Marine > Inlet | place: Canada: British...
CACTTGCCTACTGGGCGATGGGCACCTATTTCGGCCGTGGCGTCAGCCAGAGCCCGATGGGCGACCGGCTGGGATACGTCACCGATGTTTCCAAGCCGGGCACCCAGGAGCGCGGTTATCGCAGCGCCAAGGAGCTTAACCTCCACACCGATTCCGACGATATCGTCGGGCTGCTCTGCATCCGTCAGGCCAAATCGGGCGGGCAAAGCAGGCTGGCGAGTTCGGTCGCGATCTACAACGAGATTGCCGCCACCAGGCCCGACCTTCTGGAACCGCTGTTTCATGGCTACCGCTACCACTGGTTCGGCGAACAGCCGCCGGGCGAAGGTGTCGTCACCAGTTACGACGTCCCAGTCTTCGGCCATGCCGGCGGCAGGCTCTCGTGCATCTTCCTGCGCGAGTTCATCCATATGGCGGCCGAGGAACTGGGCAAACCGCTGGGCGAGAAAGAAGCCGAGGCGTTGACCCTGTTCGGCGAGATCGCCGAGCGCGAGGACATCCAGTTCCGCTATCGGCTGGAGCCGGGCTGGGCGAGTTTCATCAACAACTACACCACGCTCCATTCGCGTACCGGGTTCGAGGACTGGGAAGAGATCGAGAAGCGCCGCATGTTGCTGCGCCTCTGGCTCAAGGGTCAGCCGGCCCGCCCGCTGGTTGAAAATCAGAAGCGCTATTACGGCGAGGACGGCATGCATGTCGATGGCCGCGAGAACACCATCTTCGACCCCAACCGGCAAGCCGCCGAGTAGGGGCATAGCGGCTTGCGGTCGCCTTGATGACAACGCGCCTGCCCGTCCTTAGCACCGAACGCCTGACCCTGCGTCAGAGTGCGCCAGGTGATCTCGAAGCCATCCTGGCGATGGATGGTGATGCTGAGGTTATGCGTTACATCAGCGACGGCACAGTGCCCGAGCCCGAAGCGCACCGGGCTTATGTGAAAACGCGCTTTGACGAGGACTTCGGGCCGGGGCTGGGCACCTGGAGCGTGTTTCTGCGCGCGGCACCGGATGGTTTTCTGGGCTGGGTCACGATCCGCCCGCTGCCGGGCTGGGAGCCCGACATCGAGATCAGCTGGCGTTTTGCCCGCGCGTCATGGGGCCGGGGTTATGCCAGTGAGGCGGCGGCAACCCTGTTGCGCCACGGGCTGGAAACCGCCGGGCTCCACCGCATTGTCGCTGTTGTCCAGGCCCCCAACACCGCCTCGGTCCGCGTCGCCGAAAAGATCGGCATGCGCGCTGCCGGGCGTCGTAAGGCGTGGGGTGCCGAGTGCCTGCTGTTTGTCGCCGATACGGAGGTTTCGGGCCTTAGTCGCCCTTGAAGGTCGGCGTTCGTCTCTCGCGAAACGAGGCGAGCCCCTCCTGCAGGTCGTTGCTGGCAAAGGTCGCTTCGACCATGCGGCGGGCCCAGCCGGCACCTTCCATCGGGCCCCTGGGCATCACTTCATCGGCGAGCTGTTTGAGCGCGGCGATCACCAGCGGGGCATTGGCCGCGACCTTTTGGGCAAGGCTGCGGGTTTCGCTCATCAGATCGGCATCGGGCACGACCTTGTTGAAGAAACCCAGTTCATAGGCGCGCTGGGCGCTCATCTTTTCGCCGGTCATGAGCAGTTCCATCGCGGCCTTGTGGGGCATCCGCGAGACCAGTGAGGCGATGATGCCGCCGGTGAAGCCGATCTTGGCTTCGGGGTAACTGATCCAGGCGCTTTCGGCCGCGACCGCCATGTCGGCCATCTGCACGAGGCAGAGGCCGCCGCCAACGGTGAGGCCGTTGACCGCCGCGATCACAGGTTTGGTCAGCTTGACGCCGACGCCCGGCGTGATCGACCACATGTCGCCGCCGCCATCGAGATCGGCCCCGGCTGTGAAGGCGCGCCCCGAACCGGTCAGAACAGCGACACGGTCATCGGATGCCTCGAAGTCGAGCCAGGCCTGACGCAGGGCATCGCCCAGTTCGTGGCTCAACGCATTGAGCTTGTCTGGCCGGTTGAGCGTGATCGTCGCGATGAAATCGCTGGAGTCGTAAAGCACAGTGTCGCTGGTCATGGTCACACCCAAAACGTGTCATCCCGGACAAGGTCCATCGGACCGCCGATCCGGGACCTCGAGCGGCAGGCGCCAGCCTGTCTGGGTCCCGGCTCTTGCTTCGCTCGGCCGGGATGACACTGAGGTTGGGGCCGAGCCGCCGTTGCCGACACCATAGGCCCAGCGATCCATCTGTGCATAGCCGTCGAATAGGTTCTAGGATCGCAGCGGTTTTTCCGGAGTGTTTGCATGGTGGAGCTGGCGCGGTTCGATGCCCGGTCGACGGACGGGGAAGAGGTCGGCAGGGCGATTGATGAACATGGTTACGCCATCGTCGAGAACATGATCGATGGGGGGGACCTTTGCTGCCTGCGGGCCGAGTTGGAACCGCAATTTGCCGCGCAGAAGGCCGGCGAGACCACATTCCTGGGCGCCAGAACGAAACGCTTCAACAACCTCTTCATGCGTGCGCCGACGACGCGCAAGATGGTCCTGCACCCGGTCCTCACCGGTGCCGCCGACCACATCCTGCTGCCATGGTGCGCGCGTTATCACGTCACCTATACCGGGACGATGCACCTGTTGCCGGGCGAGACCGCACAGGCGCTGCACCGCGACGCTTTCTTTTATCCCTTCCGCAATCCCGGACCGGTCACGCAACAGGGTTCGCTCTGGGCGGTGACCGATTTTACCGCCGGAAACGGCGCAACGCGGATTGTGCCGGGCAGCCATCTCTGGGAGGAGGAGCGCCAGCCCACGGCAAATGAAATCGTGGCAGCCGAGATGCCGGCGGGCTCGGCGATCATCTATGGCCACAACATCATCCATGGCGCTGGCGCCAACACGACCGACCAGCCGCGCACCGCGGTGGCGCTCAACTTCTCGCTTGGCTGGTTGCGCCAGCAGGAAAACCAGTTCCTGACCCTGCCGGTCGAAAAGGCCAGCGAACTGCCCGAAGCCCTGCAGCGCCTGATCGGCTATGACTTCGGCGCGCCGTTCATGGGTGCGGTGAACGGCCAGAACCCCCATGTTCTGCTGGAGGAGCCCGGCGATGAGCCGGGCTACCGCAGCGATCCCGCACTCGAGAAGGCGTATCGCGAGCGGGTCCATTGGCTCAAGGTCGAAGCGGTGCCGCCGCCGCCCGGCGTTCTGCCGACCGACTAGGGCGCGATCTGCTTTGATGCGCTGTCGCGGCGTGGTGCGCGTTACTGCGCGGTCAACATTCCGATCAACTCGTTGGCTGCAATGTTCACCGCCGGTCCCGCGTTGAAGTCGTACTCGTTGATTGCGACATAGACGCCGATGTTATGGGCCGGTGCGAAGGTGAGATAGACCAGCATGCCCTGCATGCCTCCGGCCTTCTGCAGGATCATGCGGCGGCTTTCCTCGGCATCCATCACGACCCAGCCCAGGGCCATGCCGTCCATGAAACCGGGCTCATTCATGCCGAACACGACGTCCATGGCGTCGCGCCGCAGATCGGTCGCGTGATCGATCAGACGGGTCTCGGCGCCAACCTGATCGTTTTGGTTCATGTGCCAGGTGAACCAGGCCAGCATATCGTTGGCCGTGGTGTAGAGGCCGCTGGAACCCACGACCACCCTGCCGGTGGGAACATGGGGCATCGCCGATCCGTCGATGAAATGGCCCTGCATGGCGCGTTCTTTTTGCTCGGGTGTGAGCTCGAAGCCGGTCGAGGTCATGTCAGCGGGTTCAAGTACCCGTTCGAGCAGGAGTTCTTCATAAGGCCGGCCGCACCGGACAGTGCCTGGGCCAGAAGGTCGAAGCCGAAATTGGAATATGAGATCCCGGTGCCCGGCTTGAACATCAGCGGGCCCGCATCAAGGTTCGCCTTGTAGGCTTCCAGTGTCTTGTAGAGGAACGGGTCCTCGGGTGGCCCCTGTGGGTGGTCGATCTCGCGGGGCAAGCCGCCGCTGTGAGTGGCCAGGTCGATCAGCTGCAGCTCGCGGCCGTCGATCGAAGGCCAGTCGACATCCCCGTGATGTTCTGGACGGTCCGCCTAAGGCGGGTCCGCGCCCGATCGGTGCGCCCGAACTGATGGCCGCCGACAACGCAATCAACCGGCTTCATGTCGACAGCACCAAAGCGGTCGGCCGCGCCCGTCATGAGCTTCTTGCGCCGTTCGACCGTCCCTAGTATCAGAGGATCCGACCATGCCTGAACTCAACACGTTCCCGGCCTCCGCCGCCGTAAAGGACATTGCCGCATCGATCCAGGTGCAGGGTTACGCGATCATCCATGACATGCTCGATGCAAGTGGTCTGGCGCGGTTGCGGGCCGAACTGGAGCCCCGGATCGCGATGACACCGGGCAGTCATGAAGCGTTCATGGGTGCCAGGACGGTGCGTTTCGGTTGTCTTCTGGCGCGCTGTGAAGAAACCCGTGCGATGGTGCTCCATCCACTTCTGCTCGAACTGGTCGAGTCCGTGCTGGGCGCCTTCTGCGCCCGCTTCCAGCTCAACTACACCGGCGTCATGCATCTGCTGCCTGGCGAAGAAGCACAGGTCGTGCACCGTGATGCCGCGCTTTAGCCGTTCCAGAACCCGTCGCCGCCGACGATCTGCGCGACCATGTGGGCGGTGAACGATTTCACGAAGGAGAACGGCGCGACCTGGCTGGTGCCGGGCAGCCACCTCTGGGAAGAGGGCCGCGTGCCACAAGAGGGCGACGTCGTCCAGGCCGTCATGCCGGCCGGTTCGATGCTGCTCTACAACGGCAGCGTCTTCCATGCCGGCGGTGCCAACCGCTCGAACGGCCCGCGAACAGGCTGTGCCCTGCAGTATGCACTGGGCTGGCTGCGCCAGGAGGAGAACCAGTACATGGCCTGCCCGCCGGAACTGGCCCGGACATTTCCCAGGGAACTTCAGGAATTGATGGGTTACGACCTGGCCACCGTGAACCTGGGATTTGTTGACCACAAACATCCCAACGACGTGCTGAACGGCACCGCGGGCGACGGCCCCGGCGATCTCGGCCCGCCATGGTTGCTGGAGCGCGACCGCGCAGCCAACCGCCTCAGGGTGACCGACTATGAACCTCTCGAACGCCCGCGCGTTTCGCTCGACGCCGACCTGGTTCAGGGCAAGGGCTGAGGTTTTGTTTGTTTAACCTCAGGCGCCGGAACTCACTCCGTTTTTTGTTTGATGTTCCCTCAATCGCCGGGCGCGTGCTCCGCACGCCTGGCTTTCGCGCCTTAGGATAAAACAATCCTCAAGCCGCCTTGCGTGGCCCGACCTCTGCAGGCAACTCATCGACCATGGCGCGGATGTGTTCGATGGTCGTGCCGCAGCAACCGCCGATGATCTGGACGCCGGAGTCGACCCAGCCGCGGCAGGCGCCGGCGAAATCCTTCACGGGCACGGTCTGGGCGTTGTGATGGATGGTTTCGGGATAGGCCATCACCGGGCCGTCCCATCGGTCAAACAACACTTCGAGGCCGGGCGTGGTCGCCTCGATCGAGCTGTGCATGATGCCGAAGACATCGCCGCCGATCGCCTTGAGCGTATCGATGAGTTCTTCCAGCGGCAGTGCCTGGCTGCCTTTGTGATCCGGCGCGAGCCTGCCCTTTTCCTCCACGGTCATGTCCCAGCCGATCATCGTGCCGTCGGGCAACTGGCTGCAGCTGATCCCGACCCAGACCGGCAGGCCGGTTGCAACGGCGGCTTCCATGCAGAGCGTCGCGCGGTCAAGCTTGCTCATCATTTCGAGAATCAGAAAATCGGCGCCGGCTTCGGCCAGGGCATCGGCCATCTCGCGCTGGTTGGCAGCTTCCTGTTCGAGTGTGGGGAAAAATGCAGGATCGGGGCTCACCGTGCCATCGATCCAGGCAGCCATGTTCGACATGGAGCCGGCCACGGCCACTGGCCTGCTGGCAGCGACATTGTCGCGCGCCTGACGTGCCAGCTCGACCGCGCGTTTGTTGATCGCCACGGTCTCGTCGGCAAGGCCTGCCTTGGCCAGAACATGGCGGCAGGTCGCGAAGGTGTTGGCGATGACGACATCGGCACCGGCACGGATATATTCCTCATGCACGCCACGCACGATATCTGGATGGGTCTTGTTGGCGACGGCGCACCAGGCGGCATCGTTCATCATGCCGCCCATGCGGGCAATCTCGGTGCCGGTCGCCCCGTCCAGCACAATGACGTCGCCCGCATCAAGCTTATCTTGCAGAATTATCGTCTTGCTCCCCAAGAACAACCAGACGCATCATAGGGCCATGTTCCGCGGGAATGAAGATGTCCCATGGCGTGCGGGACCGGACCTATCATAGAATAAGGCAGGTTCCAACAGGGAGACTGCGACATGGCGTTGCAACGGGTTGATGCCGATACCCCGATCGATGCGATTGAAGCGATTGTCGAGGCAGACGGCTGCGTCGTCATCGAGAACCTGGCGACCGATCTCGTTGCGCGCGCCAGGGACGAACTCGAAACCCATATCGAGGGCGCGCCGTTCGGGCCCGGCAACTTCCACGGCGAGTTTGCCAAGAATGTCGAGGGTCTGGTCGGCAAGTCCGACGCGGCACATCAACTCATCATCGACGACACCGTGATGGCATTGTGTGACCGTTTCCTCCGGCCCAACTGCGTGAACTACCAGGTGAACTACACCGGCATCATGCATCTGGAACCCGGCGTGGAGGCCCAGGAAGTCCACCGCGACGCAGACATGTACCCCTTCCGCCACCCCAGCCCGACGACGATCCTGGCGACCATGTGGGCCGGGACGGATTTCACCAAGGCAAATGGCGGGACCCAGGTCGTGCCCGGCAGTCATCGGTGGGAACATGGTCGCAAGGCGCGCCCGGACGAAATCCTCTATGCCGAGATGCCGGCGGGTTCGATCCTGATCTATCTGGGTGGTGTGGTTCACGGCGGCGGCGCCAATATCTCGAACACCAAACGCACAGGAATTTCCGTGCAGTACAGCCTGGGCTGGTTGCGCCAGGAAGAGAACCTCCATCTCGCGGTGCCCCCCGAACTCGCCAGGACCCTGCCCGACCGGCTGGCACGGTTGTGCGGTTACGAATTTGGCGGCCCCTTCAACGGCTTCGTCCACGGCGATGATCCCCACCGTCTGATCGAAGACACCCCGCTGAGCGGTCGTTGCCACAGCTATCCCGAACTGAACGATGCCGCGTCGAAACTGCAGCGCTTTCGCTGGGGCGACATCGAAGCTGTGCCGACACCGCCGGAGTCGGAGATTGATGAAGGCAACAGATACAACACCGTCGCGGACATGAACTGAGACACCAAGACCGATGCCCACCCTCGACATCCACACTCCCGACACGTCATCCGAACGGCTCCATGCCGCGCTGATGGAGCAGGGTTATCTCATTATCGAGGGGTTGGCGGTCGATCAGGCTGCGAAGGTCCGGGCCGAACTGGCAGGCGATATCGAGGCCGCACCGTTTGGTTATGACGAGTTCCTGGGGCCGCGCACCAAACGGCTGGGCCGTATTTTTACGCGTTCGCCTGCCGCCCGTGAACTGGCGATCCACCCTGTTATCATGGCCCTGTGTGACGCCACGCTGCTTCCCCATGCCAGCAATTACCAACTCAACTTTACCGGCATCATGCATCTGGAACCCGGCGCCACGGCCCAGCAGTTACACCGTGACGGCCTGATCTATCCGTTTCTCCATCCCTGCCCGCCGACGATCATGCCGGCGATGTGGGCGCTCTCGGATTTCACGGCGGAAAATGGCGCCACCCAGATAGTGCCCGGCAGCCATCTGTGGGAGCACGAGCGCGCGCCGTTCCCCGATGAAGTGGTGAATGCGGCCATGCCTTCGGGATCCGTGCTGCTCTATCTGGGCGGCACCTGGCATGGCGGCGGTGACAACCACTCCAACACGATGCGCACCGGGCTGGCCCTGCAGTACGCCCTGAGTTGGCTGCGCCAGGAGGAGAACCAGTATCTCGCCAATCCGCCCGAAATCGCCAAGGACTATCCTGAGCGTCTGCGCAGGCTGATCGGCTATGACTATGGCGGGCCCTATCTGGGCTTCCACAACGGCGACGACCCCCACCGCGTCTTTGCGCCGGGATATGACGGGCTGGGCAGGCGGTCACGCGCCGAGCTTGATGCGCGGTCCGCCAACATTGAACTCATCCGGGTCGGCAATGTTGAAGCCGTGTCCACGCCAGAGCGGGAAGGCGAGTGCGTTGCCGCCATGTCGCGCCAACCCAACACAGAAACCTGAACAAGGAGACGACGCCATGTCCGGCATCCGTTACGTCAAGGCAGATAGCCGAGAATTCGAGCAGATCGGCGGGCCGCCGGGCAAGATCACGGTGGCGCGCGATGTTTCCAAGAACGAGAGCGAGACCTTCGGTGCTTCGGTGGGCACCTTCGAGAACTGCGAGATGGAATGGACCGTCGTTTATGACGAGTACATCTACATCCTCGAAGGCAAGCTGAACCTCGAGACCAAAGAGGGCACGTTCGACATGGAGCCCGGCGACGGCATCTGGCTGCCCAACGGAAGCTGGATGATCTACCGCGCCGAGTACGCCAAGGCGGTCATCGTCGTGCACCCGGTCAACTGGCGCGACCTCCACGGCATCGACTAGGGCGCCGCGATGGCAGGTTCCGTCCCGGCCGATCCCGATGCGCTGGGGCAGGCGTTGCTGGCACATGGCCATGTGGTTGTCGAAGGTCTTGAGCGCGAACTGACGGTCCAGACGGCTGCCGAGATCGAGGCGGCGCTGGCATCAGGTTCGCCAGAAGGCGGAACGCGCCGGCTGGGAGCGCTCTTCAGCCGCTCGCAGACCGCCCAGGCCCTGGCGCTTCATCCACTTGTCCTGGCGCTGGCCGATCATTTGTTGCTGCCGACCTGTGCGCACTATCAGCTCAACTTCACCGGTGCGACTGCGCTTGATCCAGGCTGCGAGCCGCAGCGGGTCCACCGTGATGTCGGGCTTTATCCCTTCCGTCATCCCTGTCCGATCACGCAGATCCAGGCGGTCTGGGCGATCGATGCCTTCACGTCGGACAATGGCGGTCTTTCGATCGTGCCGGGCAGCCAGCACTGGACCCATGAACGCGAACCCACCGAGAGCGACTTCGTTCCGGTCGTGATGCCGGCCGGCTCCCTGCTGGTCTACACCAGCGCCTTGCTCCACGGCACCGGGGTCAACGACACAAGTGAACCGGTCGCCTCGGTCGGATTCCAGTACAGCCTCGGCTGGCTGCGCCAGGAAGAAAACCAGTACCTCGCCCATCCGCCCGAGGCCGCACGCGCCTATCCCGAAGCCTTGCGCCGCCTGCTGGGTTACGATTTCGGCGGGCCGTCGCTGGGTTTTGTCGACCGAGACGATCCTCACCGTCTGTTCGAGGACGATCCGACGGGGCCGACGCGGCGGTCACGACCCGAGATCGACCAGCGCCAGGCCACCCTGACGCCGCAACGCTTCGGCGAACCACCGACCCCTGAAGGAACCCCATCATGAGCACGCTCAACACCATCGCACCAGATTTGTCGCCGGAAGCGATGCATGCCTCTCTGATGGAGAACGTTTGCGTCATCATTGAAGAGCTCGCGGTCGAACTGGCCGCGCAGGCGCGTGAGGAACTGGCGCCCATATCGAGGCAGCACCCTTCGGACACAACGAATTCGCCGGGTTTCACACCAAAAACGTCAACTGCATGCTGGCCAAATCCACAGCCGCGCGTGAGCTGGTCATTCATCCCGTGGTGCTGGCGCTTTGTGATCTGACGCTGTTGCCCTTTTCGACGAACTACCAGCTCAACTTTTCCGGCGTCATGCATCTGGCGCCGGGCGCTGCGGCACAGAACCTCCATCGCGATGGCCTGCTCTATCCGGTGAAACATCCCTGCCCGCCGATGATCATGCCGGCGATGTGGGCGTTGTCGGACTTCACGTCAGAGAACGGAGGCACGCAGATCGTGCTGGGCAGCCACATCCGGGAGCACCACCGCCAGCCCTATCACGACGAGATCGCCCGGGCGGCGATGCCTGCCGGCTCGGTCCTGATCTATACCGGCGGCACGATTCACGGTGGCGGTGAAAACAGTTCTGACGTGACCCGGACCGGGATGGCCCTGCAATATTGCTGGAGCTGGCTGCGCCAGGAAGAAAACCAGTACCTCGCCAATCCGCCCGAGATTGCCCGGGAATATCCCGAACGGCTGCAACGCCTGATCGGATACGACTTTGGCGGGCCTTATCTTGGGTTTTATGATGGCGACAACCCGCACCGGATTTTCGAGCCGGGATCCGACGACCCCAAGCAACGCTCGAATCCTGTAATCGACGCACGCTACAACACCATGGAAATGCTCCAGCTGGGCAATGTCACGCCTGTGCCCGCGCCCGAGCGTGAGGGTGAAAGCGTGGCCAGCCTGACCGGTGCACCCCCAGACTGACAGATGAACCACCCTCAACAAAGAGGAACCATGACCAGCTTTCCGCATCTTTTCAGCCCCTTCACTTTGCGCGGGCTGGAGATCAAGAACCGCATCTTCTCGACCGGCCACGGCACCATGCTGGCCGAGGGCGGAACGGCAGGCGCTGATCTGATCGCCTATCACGAGGCCCGCGCCAGGGGCGGTGCGGGTCTGATCGTGACCGAGGCGACGCTGGTCCACGACTCGGCGGTCTATGACGATGGCCTGTTGCAGGTGAAGAACGACAAGAGCCTGCCGGGCCTGGCAAAGCTGACAGACGCGGTCCACAAGCATGGCTGCAAGGTGTTCGGCCAGTTGTTCCATCCCGGCCGCGAAGTGTTGCATGCGCCCGACGGGATCGGGCCCGTGGCCTATTCGGCGTCCGCCACACCCAACGAACGCTTCCATGTCATGCCGCGGGAGATGCCCATCGACCTCATTCAGGAGGTGGTCGAAGCCTATGGTGCGGGCGGCGCGCGCATGCGCAAGGCGGGCTATGACGGGATCGAGGTCATCGCGAGCCAGGGTTATCTGCCGGCACAGTTCCTGAGCCCCCGGGTCAACCGGCGCGGGGATGCCTATGGCGGCAGCCTGGAGAACCGCCTGCGGTTTCTGCGCGAAATCGGCGAGGCGGTACGTGGTGCGCTCGACGACGACGCCATCCTGGGTTTCCGTATCTCCGGAGATGAAATGGGACCCGAAGGCCTGCAGCCCGACGAAGCCTTCGAAATTCTGGACGGACTTGTCGACGGGCCATGGGATTATTTTAACGTCATCGCGGGTTCGTCAGCCACGTTGGGCGGCTCCGTCCATATCGTCCCGCCGATGAACATGGAGCCCGGTTATGTCGCGCCCTTTGCCGCCGCGGTGAAGGAAAAGACCGGCAAACCGGTCTTTGTTGCCGGGCGCATCAACCAGCCCCAGGTCGCCGAACAGATCCTGAGAGGCAGCAGCGCCGACATGATCGGCATGACCCGCGCGATGATCGCCGACCCGGAGATGGCCAACAAGGCGCGCGAAGGCCGCATCGACGACATTCGCGCCTGTGTCGGCTGCAACCAGTCCTGCATCGGCCGCATCCTGGTCGGTTATGGCGTCTCCTGCGTGCAGCATCCCGAGAGCGGGCGCGAGGTGCGCTACGGCAGTCGTGCGCCTGTTGGCGAAGTCCGCCACGTGCTTGTGGCGGGCGGTGGTCCCGCCGGGATGAAGGCCGCAGCAGTGGCGGCTGAACGCGGCCACCGCGTAACCCTGTGCGAAGCCGGCCCCCAGCTCGGCGGTCAGGTCCTGCTGGCCCAACTCTTGCCCGGCCGCGCCGAGTTCGGCGGCATTGCGACCAACCTGGCACGCGAGATGGAATTGACCGGTGTCACGGTCCGGCTCAACACGCCGGTCGATCGTGCGCTGGTCGAGGCTGAAGCGCCGGATGTGGTGTTGGTCGCCACGGGCGCGAAGCCGTTCCGCCCGCCGATCGAAGGCGAGGAGGACGCCCATGTGGTCGATGCCTGGTCCGTCATTCGCGACGAGGCCAATGTCGGCGCCCGCGTGGTGATCGCCGACTGGCGCTGCGACTGGATCGGCATGGGCCTGGCCGAGAAGCTGGCGCGAGCCGGAAGCCATGTGCGCCTGGCGGTCAACGGCAACATGCCGGGCCAGACGATCCAGCAATATGTCCGCGACCGCTGGCTGGGCGCGCTCCACGATCTCGGCGTCGAGGTCATTCCGCTCGCGCGTCTCTACGGGGTCGATGGCGATAGCGTCTATCTGCAGCACACCACGGCAGGCAGCCCGATCATATGCGAGGACGTCGAGACGCTGGTGACGGCCCTGGGCCACGAACCGGTCGACGGCCTGGCCGACGGACTCGACGGCTGGTCAGGCAAGATCCGCTGGATCGGCGACGCCGCTGCCGCGCGCACGGTAGAGGAAGCTGTGCTTGAAGGCCTTGAAGCGGGCAACTCGGTTTAGGGCGGGCTCTGCTTCAAAGGTATAGAGCCCGATCCACAGTTCAGGTCGAAGCGACCTGAGTTGATCGGGCTCTAGTAAATCGTCGTTTTCATGCGCTCGGGGTATGCGGCGTCATAGGCCGCGCCGTCGAACGGTTCGGCGGAAAGTGCTTCGGCCATCTCTCCGGCTGTGGGCAGCGTGGCACGGTCGACCCGGGCATCGGGATCCCACAGGCGCGAGCGGGCAAGAGCCTTCTGACACTGGAAGTAAACGCTATCGACCGTCACCACGATCACGCTGGCGGGTGTCTTGCCCTGCATGATGAAACCCGCGCAAAGCCCGGGGTCGGTCGAGATGACCGCCTGGCCGTTGATCCGCATGGTCTCGCCGACGCCTGGAATGAGGAAGAGCAAGGCGACGCGGGGGTCCCCAACGATGTTCTTGAGGGTGTCGAGCCGGTTGTTGCCACGCTGGTCGGGCAGCATGATGGTCCTGGGACTGGTGACCCGCACGAAGCCTGCGGGGTCGCCGCGCGGCGAACAGTCCAGGCCACCCTGTCCCGAGCTCGCAATCGCGACAAAGGGCGCGGCCTCGATGAATGCCCGGTAGTGGTCGGAGATGTGATCGAGTTCCTTGGTCAGCGAAAGCGGGACGGCTGCGCCATAGTGCGCTTCGAGCGCCTCGAGCGAGGTAATCAGATGATCGTTGGATCGTGTCACGGCACCGCTCCCGTTTGATGGACACGGTTTACACGAGGCTATCTGATGAAACGAAGGTTTTGTATCAGGTGCCCTGGCGGCCGGCGCGGGCGGCAGCTTCGAGACCGGCCGGGTATTCAGCGACGCGGAACCCGACGATGCCCAGGACATCGATCAGCAGGCGATCTTCCAGTTCCTCGATCCGGCTGTCGGCAAGCCCGGAAAGCACCAGATCGGCATGGCCATGGAGGCGCGACCAGATCATCAGGGCCAGACGTTCGGAATCGAAGGTGCCGATACTCGGGCGGTTGAGCTCCCGGTTAAGGGCGGCGGCGCGGATCAACTCGGCGGGCCGGTCGACCATGGCGTCAGCCGCGATGGCATAGGCATGGTCGCCGCGCTGGCTCGCCTTGAAGGCATAAAAGGAGCGGTAGACTTCACCTTGCACACCGGCAAAGGCAAGATAGGTGCGGCAACGTCTGGAAAGGCTGGCGGCAATCGAGGCCGGGGCCAGGCTGGCGAGCCCTTCTGCTTGTATGTCCTGCTCGGCGACGAGCAGCAGTTCGGCCAGTTCGACGAGATGGCGGCTGCGGATTTCCGCGCCGATCGCATCGACCCCGCCGGGAAAACAGCGGTAGATCGCCCCGGGAGCACATTCCAGCTGGCGGCAGAGTTTGCGGACGGTCCAGTCGGTCGATCCGCTGTCACGGATCAACGCTTCTGCAGTCGTCACAATACGTTCGGCCGATAGAGCGGCGCGTGACACGGCGTGGTCCCCCAAATGAACCCGAAGCAGGCTAGTTGACGCCTGCCGATCCCAGCGCACATTCTAGTGAACCGCGTTCACGGTTCAACCGCGTGGCCAGCATATGCCGTGTCAGGTGATCATAACATATTGAAATTGTGAGAGAAATCGAACATTGGTTAAGATTGGGCCGGATCACTGAAATGCAGCAGGTTTTCATCCCCAGGATGATCCACAGGGCCGTTCGAGTCGTTCTGGTGACGTTTCTCGGGCTCATTTCCGGCCAGATCGCACTGTCGGATGAAGATCCCCTGGTGGTTTTCGCGGCCGCCAGCACGACAGAAGCGGTCTCGGCCGCGGCCGAGGTGTTCACGTCACAGACCGGCATCAAGGTCGTCATCTCCTTTGCCTCGAGCTCATCGCTGGCCAAGCAGATCGAACATGGCGCGCCGGCGGGCGTCCATATTTCCGCCAACCCTGCCTGGATGCAGTACCTGGAAGAACGTGGCCTGCTGGCGTCAGGCAGCCAACGTCTTGTCGCCGCCAACCAGCTGGTGCTGGCCACCTCCAGCGAGAATCCTCCTGAAACTGGGTCGGACGTGGCGGAAACACTGTTCATTGCACTGGGGGACGATGACCGGCTGGCGGTTGGTGACCCTGCCCATGTTCCAGCCGGGCTTTATGCACGCCAGATGCTCGAGGCGCTTGGTCTGTGGGCCGAACTGGAGCCTCGCCTGGCCCGGGCAGCCGATGTTCGTGGCGCTCTTGCGCTCGTCGAACGTGGCGAGGCACCGGTCGGGATCGTCTATCTGACCGATCTTTCAGTGAGCGAGCGCGTTACGGTTCTGGAACTTGTGCCCGCTGACCTGCACGAGCCGATCCTTTATCCCGCCGCTGTCGTCGCGGCAGGTGATCGGCCTGAAGCGCGGGCCTTTCTGGAATTCCTCGTCGGACCCATGGGTCGCCAGGCGTTTACAGATAACGGTTTCCTGCCACCGCCCTAGAGCGCGTTAAGACAGGGTGACGATGCTCCCGGGAGCATCGGGTCAGCCCTCGACGATCAGCCGGGTGTCGATGTCGATCGCAGCCAGGATCGCCAGAAAGTCCTGACGCTCAAAAGCGACACAGCCCGCGGTCGGACCCCAATCCTCGCGCGCCAGATGCAGAAAGATGGCACTGCCGGCCCCGGCAACGGGGGAGCCGTCATTGTGGCCGACCACGACGACGAGATCGTAGAGGTGGTCGTCGCGCCACATTTCTTCGTGACTTGCCGCGAAGGGCAGGGTCACCGGCCGGTTGTAATCGCCATGGCCGGGGTCGTCGCACCAGCCGTCCGTCGGGGCGATCTGTGTGACGGAAAGAATGCAGGCGGGCCGGGATTCGCGGTCGGGCCGATAGAGCAGCCGGCGCAGCGGCCAGGTCCCGACCGGCGTGCCGCCATCGCCCTCGCGTTTGTCTGCGACAATCCCGCCGGAGCCCAGGGCGCAGCGATACGAGGTTTCGCCCAGACGGCACCGGCCATCAGCGCTGACAACGAGATCGTTCATGCAAGTCTGGACCCGCGCCGGTCGATGCCGCGCTCGGTCAATGCCTGATCGAAACGCTCGAGCTGCGCCATGACACGACCGAACACCGAGTCAGCGGGATAGTGTCCCTCGGCGTCTGCTTCGCCCGCGGGCACACCCGTCAGCAGTTCGATCGCCTCGGTCGCGCTGGTTACGCTCCAGATATGGAAACGCCCCTCTTTCATGGCATCGACGACTTCGGTCTTGAGGGTCAGATGACGTTCATTGCTGACGGGTACGATCGCACCCTGCTGGCCGGTCAGGCCAAGTTCCTGGCAGGTGCGGAAGAATCCTTCGATCTTGTGGTTGGCGCCACCGATCGCCTGGACCTCGCCGGTCTGGTTGAGCGAGCCGGTCATGGCGATGTCCTGGCGCACCGGCAGGCCCGAGAGCGAGGAAAGAATGGCGCAGGTTTCGGCGAGGGAAGCGGAATCGCCTTCAACGCCGCCATAGGATTGCTCGAAAGTGATCGAGCAGGAGAACGACAGCGGGAAGGTCCGGGCAAAGAGGCCGTTGAGGTAACCCTCGACGATCAACGCGCCTTTCTGCTGGATCGGCCCGCCCATGGAGACGCGCCGTTCGATGTTCACCAGGCCATAGGTTCCGGCATAGGTCCGGGCGGTAATCCTGCTCGGCATCCCGAAGCTGTGATCGCCCAGGCTGAGATAAACCAGACCGTTGACCTGGCCGGTCTTGGTGCCGTCGGTATCGATCATCACGGTGCCGTCGGTGATGCGCTCCTGGCTGTGTTTTTCCGGACGTCCGTTGCGCCGGCGTCGTTCATCGATGGCACGCGCGATGCAGGCGCCGCTGATCTCGTCATTGCCCGACAGCTTGCCGGCTTCGGCCAGCAGGTCGGCAATTAGCTCGAAACGCGACGAGAGCTTCTGGCGGTGATCGGCCCAGCGTGCGGCATGGCCCATCAGCAGGTCGATCGCATCCTCACGGCAGTGCCGCCCCTGGGCGACCGCCTGCTTCTGGATCAGGCGCGCGAACAACGCGACATCTTCATCGGAATCGGGAACGTGGGAATCGATCTCCGCCTTGACCTTGAAATGGGTGCGGAACTCCGGATCGGCGCCAAGCAGGCGGTGGTACCATTGCGGCGCACCGACCAGCACGACCTTGACGTCGAGCGGGATAGCCTTGGGTTTGGGCGTTCCGGTCAAGGGCACGCCGCCATAGCGGTGCAGTTCCTCGATCCGGATTTCCTTGTCGCGCAGGGCGCCCTTCAAAAAATGCCAGGCGACCGTTTGGGCCGCGATCGCATCGGCGCGCAGAACCAGGATGCCGCCGTTGGCGTGGTGCAGGGCGCCGCCGCGAATCATGGTGAAATCGGTGTGGAGAGAACCCGAAACCGGCAGGTATTCGATCGCCCCAAACAGATTCTCGTAGGTCGGGTTGGGTTCCAGAACGACATTGGGATGGTGCGTGTCACCGTTGTCGACGATCAGATTGACGGCATAACGCCGGTTGAGGTCGCCCGAGCCCTGCACCGGTTGCTCGATCGCCGAGCCGGATGTCGGACCATGGGGCGGGGCACCGTCTGCCTGGCCCTGCTGGTCCTGGCGCTGGAAGAGATGGAGGTTGTCGAGAATGTCGGCACGCAGCTCGACCAGCCAGCGGGTCAGGCCCTGATGGCCGGCATAATTGCCTTCCAGCTCGGCCAGCAGAGTTTCGGTCGTTTCATCGGCGGTCTCGCGGTTGATGTCGCGAATCCGGCGCATCAGATCAAGTTCGGCTCGCCGTGCTGTGGCGCGCATTTCCATCATCGCGGGGTTCAGGGTTTCGACTGAGGCCTCGAGTTTCTCGCGACGGTCGTCGGGCAAGGA
>Ga0233427_10002510_pt1 | contig 17238 bp, 13 predicted proteins | sample SI_118_April2016_5_FD_179885 | JGI IMG/M metagenome (GOLD analysis project Ga0233427, IMG submission 179885) | Seawater microbial communities from Saanich Inlet, British Columbia, Canada - SI_118_April2016_100_MG | ecosystem: Environmental > Aquatic > Marine > Inlet | place: Canada: British...
CAGCATTTGCATTAACAAAGGCATCAAGATTACTTTTTTCAATCGAAGCCAGATGAACACTATTCAAATCTAGTTCAATCGAAGCCAACATCTTGACGAGCAAGTCTCGAGTCTTTCCAGCTTCACAAAAAGTGTCCTTAGGATTTAACTCTATCACCAAACACCTTAAAGGAGCAGAAATGCTTGGGGTTGAATCAACCTCAGTGAACAAAAAGTCTGGAATTCCGAGCGCTTCGAGGTATTCATTTCTTGACTGCATTTTATATCTGAGGATGTGCTCGCTCAACATTTGCCATCACTTTATTCAGCGCATGGACATAAGCCTTTGCTGAAGAGGTAATAATATCGGTATCTACACCTTGCCCATTAAAGACTTTTCCTTCATGCTCTAGACGGACATTGACCTCTCCCAATGAGTCTGTCCCTTGGGTCACATTTGAAACAGAGTATAACTGGAGTTTTGGTTTTATATCAACCAAGGAAAGTACAGCATTAAAAGTTGCATCAACCGCACCAGAGGTTGAAGCGGAAGCACTACACTCATCACCATTTATTGATAGCGTTACATTTGCAGTGTTAACTTTTCCAGATTCAGCTGAGACTTTAAGTGAAACTAGTCGAATAATTTCAGACGCCTCAGTCTGAGCCTCTGTAACAAGGGCCTGAAGATCCTCATCGAAAATATCATGCTTCTTATCAGCCAAAGTTTTAAATCTAGAAAATGCATCGTTCAGCGCATCATCCGTGTCAAACTCAACACCTAACTCGCTAAGTCTCGATTTAAATGCATTCCGTCCAGAATGTTTACCAAGAACTAGAGAGTTATTATTCCATCCAACATCCTCTGCCTTCATGATCTCATACGTTTCTCTGTGCTTAAGAACTCCATCTTGGTGAATTCCTGCTTCATGAGCAAACGCATTAGCCCCAACAATCGCCTTATTTGGCTGAACTACAAAACCTGTTATTGAGGAAACCAGTCTAGAGGCCGCTAGAATGCCAGTAGCGTCAATATTAGTATCGCAGCCAAACACATCCTGTCTTGTTCGAACAGCCATTACAACCTCCTCTAATGAGGTATTTCCTGCTCTTTCACCTAGACCATTTATCGTACACTCTATTTGTCTTGCGCCGTTTAATACAGCAGAGAGAGAATTTGAAACAGCTAACCCTAAGTCGTTGTGGCAGTGTGCTGAAAAAATAGCTTTATCTGAGTTTGGAATTCGCTCTATCAACTCTTTCATTGTGTTACCAAACTGGAAAGGAATACTGTAACCAACCGTATCAGGAATATTGATAGTGGTAGCGCCTGCATTGATTGCGGCCTCTATAATTCTACAAAGGAAATCTGTATCTGAGCGTCCAGCATCTTCAGGACTAAACTCAATGTTATCAGTAAACTTAGTGGCTCTTTTTACTGAACGGACTGCCTGGCTTACAACCTCATCAGGCGTCATCCCAAGCTTCATTTTCATGTGAATATCTGAGGTAGCTATAAAGGTGTGAATTCGAGACGAGTTCGCGTTTTGAATGGACTCTCCTGCGCGGTCAATATCTTTATCAAGGGCCCTTGCTAGAGAGCATATGGTTGAATCTTTTACCGCTTTAGCAACCGCCTGAACTGCTTCGAAATCACCTTGAGAAGCGATCGCAAAGCCCGCTTCAATGACATCCACTTTCATTTTTTCTAAACTTTTAGCGATACGAACTTTCTCATCCTTAGTCATTGAGGCGCCTGGTGATTGTTCACCATCTCTTAAGGTTGTATCAAATATAATTAGTTTTTCGGACATTGCTTGCTCCTTTTATTTTCCGAATTTTATCTTAAGTTGTAGTGATAGACCTTCGTCTATTATGATTATTATTGCCTTACGGCAATAATCGTAACAAAGCAAAGAGCTTGCTCAGTGAAAGTGAAATTAATAAATTAAATACTTTATACATACGCGTAGATTATAGAGGAACTTAAGTTCCTTTATTTTGTTTTTTCGCGATTCGCCTTTTATTGAGTCCAGCAACAGTAATATAAGGACCAGAGAGTAAATAGAGAAAGAAACCAGTAAACAATATAATGTTGGGTTTATACATCAAAATAATCAAACTCATCACAATCAACAAAAGGAATCTAAAAGAAGCTTTTTTTGAATCGAGCTCTTTAAAACTATAATACCGAACGTTACTGACCATCAATAGGCCACAAAGGATAGTGATTCCAGCGCCTAGATAATAACCTAAAGAAATAACATCAGAATCAAATGATGCAAAAGTCCAGATCTTAAGCCATATCATGCTAGCAATTACGCCAGCGGCCGCAGGAGAAGGTAAGCCCTGAAAATACCTTTTATCAGCTATACCGACTTGAGTATTGAATCTGGCAAGCCTTAAGGCTGCACAAGCTAAGTACACAAAGGCAGCAAGCCATCCAAATCTTCCAAGCTCATATAGTGACCATTCATAAACAAGAAGAGCTGGGGCTAGGCCAAATGACACTAGATCGGCCAGAGAGTCATATTCAGCACCAAATGCACTTTGAGTGTTTGTTAGTCGTGCTACTCTGCCATCAAGCGTATCCCACATCATAGCGATCATGATTGAGATGGCAGCTATCGTGAAATCACCATTTATTGATGAGATAATTGAATAAAAACCAGCGAACATGCCAAACGTCGTTAAAATGCTTGGCAACAGGTAAATTCCTCTTTTTCTTGGTGCTTTTTCAGTCATAACTTCTTATAAAGCTGACATGATCAGTTGGGATTAGTTTTTAGATTGGTCAACTAGTTTATTTTTTGCAATCCAAGGCATCATTGCACGTAAGCTTTCACCGACAGTTTCAATTTGATGTTTACGCTGAACATCACGACGGCCTGGCAAATCACCAACATTACTGACAAACTCTTTAGCAAAAGCACCACTTTGAATTTCGCCTAAAATCTTCTTCATTTCGGCCTTTGTTTCTTTTGTAACGATTCTAGGGCCCCTTGTAACGTCTCCATACTCTGCTGTGTTAGATATTGAATAGCGCATATTTGCAATTCCGCCCTCATAAAGCAAGTCTACAATTAACTTTAATTCGTGAAGACACTCAAAGTAAGCCATTTCAGGCTCATATCCAGCCTCAACTAGGGTTTCAAAGCCAGCCTGAACTAGCGAAGTCGTTCCGCCGCATAATACAACCTGTTCACCAAATAGGTCGGTCTCAGTCTCCTCTCTGAAACTTGTTTCAAGTATGCCTGTTCTACCGCCACCAATTGCTGAGGCATATGAGAGCGCAATTTCTTTTGCATTGCCAGAAGCATCTTGATTAACCGCAATTAAATCTGGTATTCCGCCGCCCTTCACAAACTCTGAGCGAACAGTGTGGCCTGGCGCTTTTGGTGCAATCATAATGACATCTAGATCTTCTCTTGGAACAATCATGTCAAAATGAATATTTAGGCCGTGTGCAAATGCCAAAGCAACACCTTGCTTTAAATTTGGCTCAATATTTTGTGAATAGATACTTGCTTGAAACTCGTCAGGCGCCAAAATCATCACAACATCCGCCCATCCACTGGCCTCTTCGACAGACATCACTCCCAAGCCTGCTTCTTTTGCTTTAGTCGCAGAAGATGACCCTTCTCTGAGACCAACAACTACTTCCACTCCTGAATCTTTTAGATTGTTAGCATGGGCATGTCCCTGAGATCCATAGCCAATAATAGCTACTTTTTTACCTTGTATAATTGATAGGTCTGCATCTTTATCGTAATATCTATTCATTTTATTTCCCTTTAATTTAGATTAGTTTTTTTCCTCTTGAAATCCCAGTCACTCCTGTTCTTGAGATTTCAATTATATTTGACGGCTCTATTGCATCCAAAAATGCATTAATCTTCTTTGTCTTTCCTGTTACTTCAATGGTGTACATTTTATCTTTGACATCAACCACTTTACATCCAAAAATTTCCGCCAACTCCTTTAAGTCTACTCCTTCTTTAGAGGTTGATGATATCTTAGCAAGCATTAACTCTCTTTCGACATGATCTTGACTAGTTAAATCGCTCACCTTAACAACCTCGATAAGTTTGTTGAGCTGTTTCACAATTTGCTCAAGCACGCGTTCACTTCCAGAGGATACAATTGTCATTCTGGAGAGTGTTGGATCATTCGTTTGAGCTACGGTGAGTGACTCAATATTGAAACCACGCTGGGTAAAAAGACCTGCAACCCTTGATAGAGCGCCGGCTTCATCTTCTAATATTACTGAAATTATATGTCTCATAAACTATACCGCGTTGAAATCTGTTTCATCTTTGGATACCATTTCATCTCTACCAGCAAGCAACATGTCACAATGTGCACCACCAGCAGGAATCATCGGAAATACATTTTCTGAAGGGTCTGTCAAAATATCAAGAAAAACGGTGCGGTCTTTCTGACTAAACGCTTCAAGCAAGGCAGGCTTTAAATCCTCTTCCTTTTCCACTTTGATGCCCATATGACCATAACTCTCTGAAAGCTTAATGAAGTCTGGGAGAGCATCCATGTAGGACATTGCATAACGTTTTTCATAAAAAAACTCTTGCCACTGTCTAACCATACCTAAATAACCATTATTAAGATTAACAATCTTGACTGGAGTGGCGTATTGAAGCATCGTTGAGAGCTCTTGCAACATCATTTGTATACTTCCCTCACCAGTCACGCAGGCGATATCTTTTTCAGGCATGGCCAGTTTAGCCCCCATCGCTGCTGGCAAGCCAAAACCCATAGTCCCAAGACCGCCAGAGTTGATCCACTGCCTTGGCTCATCGAAAGGATAATATTGTGCGGCCCACATCTGGTGTTGTCCAACATCTGAAGTTACAATAGCTTTGCCTTCTGTTACTTCATATAAGGCTTCAATAACTGACTGAGGCTTAATAACACCTGGAGATTTAGAATAGGCCAAAGAGTCAACTTTTCTCCAATCCTCGATCTGCTCCCACCAATTGGAGATATCTTCATATTTTTTATCTTTCAACTCATCAATCAACGCCTGCAGAACTTGTTTTGTTTGTCCAACAATGGGTATATCTGCGACAACATTTTTAGATATTTGAGATGGGTCAATATCAATATGAATGAACTTTGCAGTTGGACAAAATTTTTCAAGGTTTCCTGTAATTCTATCATCGAAACGAGCACCAATAGCTACCACACAGTCAGAACCATGCATAGCCATATTAGACTCGTAAGTTCCGTGCATTCCTAGCATTCCTAAAGACTGCTTATCTGTCATGGGATATGCGCCCAAACCCATAAGCGTCTGAGTAATTGGAAATCCAAGCATGCGTGTGAATTCACGAAGCTCCTCAGAAGCGTTTCCAATGATACAGCCACCACCAGCATAAAGTATTGGTTTTTTGGATTTTAAAATGAGTTCAGCTGCCTTTCTGATCTGACGGTTGCTTGGTTTTGTAGTCGGCTTATAAGAGCGTATTTCAATAGATTCAGGATATTCTTCCTGCTCCATTTTTTCAATTGTAATATCTTTTGGAATATCGATAACTACTGGGCCAGGCCTGCCCGTCGTTGCAATGTGGAAAGCTTTTTTAACAGTGCTGGCAATTTCACTAATATCTCTCACTAAAAAATTGTGTTTTACACATGAACGAGTAATGCCTGTAGCATCAACTTCTTGAAAAGCGTCCATACCAATGAGTGGAGAGGGAACTTGGCCAGAAATAACAACCATAGGTATCGAGTCCATATGAGCGGTTGCAATTCCTGTTACAGCGTTTGTAATTCCAGGACCTGAAGTCACCAAAACAACGCCTGGCTTACCGTTAGCTCTTGCATAGCCATCCGCCCCATGAGCAGCTCCTTGCTCATGACGAACAAGAACATGGGTAATTTTGTCCTGGGCTTCTATTGCATCATAGATATGAAGGACTGCACCACCTGGATATCCAAAAACGTGATCAACACCTTCTTTTTGAAGACAATCTATAAGTATTTCAGCGCCATTCAATTCCATCGCTAATAACAGTAATTTAAAAGTTTTCGATTATACCCAAAGAATTAATCTCGTAAAAGACTATGTTGCTAGCCGATTTGCTTTTAGAATAAGGGTAAAGGCCGTAAATATATTTCTTTTTATTAAAGGTCGTTTTGCCAATCCTCAGAATAAAATTGTATTGGAGAATCAGCCTCTTTGAAAGTTTCAATGCTAAAAGCATCTGGCTGCGAAAGAATAGCTGAAAGGAGTTGATCATTAAGCATATGACCTGTCCTAAAACCTTCATAGTGACCTATTACATTTCCTCCCAAAAGGAAGAGATCCCCCACAATATCTAGTATTTTATGTTTTACAAATTCGTTATGATAGCGCATACCATCTTCATTAAGAATATCATCATCTGAGAGTGCAATTGCATTATCTTTGCTTGCGCCTAATGCAAGATTTTGTTTTTGGAGCATCTCCACATCTCTTTCATAACCAAATGTTCTTGCCCGAGATATTTCCTTTAAATACGACTGCTCTGAAAAGTCAATCGTTAACTTTTGACCACTCTCTTTTATCTTTTTGTGATCAAAATCTATCTCTAATGTCACTTTAAAACCATTATGAGGTGAAACTTGAGCCCATGACTCTCCATTCTCAACTCTAATGTTATCTTTAATGACAATAAATCTTTTTGGTGCTTCCTGCTCTTCGATGCCTGCAGATTGAACTAAAAAAATAAATGGCGCAGATGAGCCGTCCATAATTGGAACTTCAAATGAATCAAGCTCAACCAACAAGTTATCAACGCCAAGGGCTGATAGAGCAGACATCAAGTGCTCAATCGTAGAGACTTTTACGCCTTGATTTTCAAGGCCAGTTGATAACACAACCTCGTTGACAAAGGCGCTGTGCGCGTGAACCTGCTTGCCTCCAGCATCTAATCTTTTAAAGACAACGCCATGATCCTCTGCTGCTGGAATCAATGTTAAGTTGACTACTTTTCCACTATGAATACCAACTCCACGAGCCTTAACTATTTTTTTAATTGTTCTTTGTTTAATCATTTACTAGAAGTTACCTACAATCGCTTTCTTTAATTTACCCATAACTCCTTTATCTCCATTCGATACTATAAATTTAGCTTTACTTAAATCACCTTCATGCAAAAGGAGTCCAATACTTCCAGTGTATTTATAGTCCGTAAGTACAGTTTCTAATCCTGAAATTCTAGATCTTTGAATTTTTCCTATTTTAACTCTTTTAGAGAAATAACCTCTAATAAGTTCCTCAATTGATTGAATTTCAGAGCCGCCTCCACAAAGAACAAAGCCTGACTTGATGATTGGATCTAAATTATGATGCTTAAGTTCATTCTTCAGTGCCTGAAAAATCTCTAAATAGGCTTCTTCAATCACTTCAGATAAATCAAGACTTGATAGCTGATGCAGTGCTTTAGACCCCTGAGTGAAATCAATAAACTCATCATCACTCTGAGGTATTTTTTTTGCTGAGCCATAATTTTCTTTAAGTCTTTTTGCCTCCTCTAACGAGGTATCAAATGCATAGGCGATTTCTTGAGTTACCTCATCACCGCCCATTTTAATAATTCCACTATGCACTATGCCCTCCTCTTTGAATACTGAGTAGCTTGTCACCCCTGCACCAATATCAAGAAGACATATGCCGCCATTTTTTTCTTCTTGACTCAGAACTGCTTGTGATTTAGCGATTGAGTTGAGTACAATCTTATCGACCTCAAGGTTGCTCTGCTTGAGGCAGTTTTCAACATTTCTAACGCTTGAACTTGATACAGTCACAATATGTACTTTAGACTCTAAAACTTGTGCCTCCATATCCATTGGATTGTCTACAACGACTGACTCATTAATCGTAAACTTCTTCTTTATGATGTGAAGTTTTTCTTTATTAGTTGGGGTTGAGATCGCCATAGCAGACTCAAGAACAGACTCCAAGTCTTCTGAACTAACAAATTCATTGACAGGGACTTTACCCTTGCCATCGATACAGGTTAAGTGAGTATCCGATATATTGACGCGGAACAAGGCTAAGTCAACACCAAAACTTTCTTGGGTTTGTTCAATTAATTTTGTAATTTGTCTAGATAAAGAGTCAATTGAAAAAATAGAGCCTCTCCTAACTCCTTTTGAGGGACAAACGTTATGACCAATAATTCTTAGGTGATCATCGTCATCTTTTTCAGCAACTAGGATGGCGATCTTTTCGGTCCCAATATCGATACTTGCTACAAAGTGATTGCCTGCCATATTAAATTAGTGAAAGAGTTTTACAAAAAATTTTACCAAACTATTAAATGCTTTTATTCTCAGTTAAACTATTTTTTTTAAAGTCAAGCCATTCATTTAACTGACCCAGACCAACAATTTGACCGCTTAACAACCTTCTGAATAACTTGGCATTAGCTTCGCCATGATATAAACCCAAAATATGGCGTGTCATAGAGCGAATTGAAATGCCTGCTTTATTTTGTTTTTTAATATAGGTCATATATTTTTTCAAAACTTGCTCTCGATCTATCAAATTATTAGTTTCATCAAATATTTGTTGATCTATCTCTTTAAGCAAAAATGGATTATGATAAATTGAGCGCCCAATCATGACGCCATCAACAAACTCAAGCTGTTTTGTAATATCTTCACAGCTTTCAATGCCACCATTAATAGTTATTTGTAAAGATGGAAAATCTTTCTTTAAATGATAGACCCATTCGTAATTAAGTGGAGGAATCGTTCGATTTTCTTTTGGACTTAATCCTTTTAACCAGGCTTTGCGTGCATGCACTATGAAGTGCTGGCAACCCTTGCTGCTTATTTGAGACACAAAGTCAGAAAGTTCATCATAACTCTCCATGTCATCAATCCCTATCCTATGTTTAACTGTTACAGGAATATCACACTTATCTGTCATGCTTTCAACGCACTGGGCAACTAGATTAGGCTCTTTCATGAGACAAGCCCCAAAGCTTCCAGATTGAACTCTGTCTGACGGGCACCCAACATTTATATTTACCTCGTCATATCCCCAGTCCTTGGCAATTTGGGTAGATGCTGCCATCTCGTATGGGTCACTTCCCCCGAGCTGAAGAACGAGAGGATTTTCACTGGCATCAAAGTCTAATAGTCGCGTCTTATCGCCATTTAGGATTGCTTTCGTTGTTATCATTTCAGTATAGAGCTGAACATTTTTACTGATAAGACGATAGAAGTACCGACAATGCCTGTCTGTCCAATCCATCATAGGAGCAATAGATACTGCGGAAGCTTTCATTCGATTTTTGAAGATAGCTCTTCTAATGCAAACGCAACGCTTTGCGAAACAATGTCTGAGCGGGCACCAGAGAAAAATTGAGTGGTTGTTTCAACTTTTCCATTAATAAAAAAACCAAAACAGACCATACCTACTGGTTTTTCAGCAGTACCTCCAGATGGGCCAGCAATTCCGGTCACCGAAATTGATAGATTACTATTGGATTTTTCACCTGCTCCAAAAGCCATTTCAAAGGCAACTTTTTCGCTTACAGCGCCAAATAACTCTATTGTCTTTGGATCAACCCCAAGCATCTGTACCTTTGAGTTATTACTGTAGGTAATAAAGGCGCAATTAAAATAGGATGATGCACCGGCAATAGAAGTTAAAGAGCTTGATAAAGCGCCCCCTGTGCATGATTCAGCCAAGGCAATTGAATATTTTTTTGAAAGCATTAATTCGCTCAAATGTTTAGCTTTTAAATAAGACATTACGCTCCTTTTAACGCAGAGTGAATAATTTCATAAACATCCTTTGAAAGATTCTCTTCCTGAATGATTGACTGAAGTTGCTTCTCCTGAAGCATGGAGTATTGAGATGTAAACCTTCTCCAATGATTATAAATTCCAGCAAACCTAGCTGCAATCTGAGGATTTAGATGATCGAGCTCAATAATCACCTCTGTTAAAAGGCGATAACCCTCTTCGCAATGGAATTGGTTGCCATTTTGACTGAAAGAGCCTATCACAGAACGAATTCTATTTGGATTTGTCATAGAAAACAGTTCATGCTTCATTAAGCTTCTAACATCCCCTACCGATGAGACCGACGCTATGCACTGTGCACTAAACCATTTATCCATCACCTGAACATCTGAGTGATGCTGCTGATAAAAATTATTGATGACCTCAGCTCGATAAGGAGTTTCAGAGTCAAGTAGACACTGAAATGCTCCAAACTGATCTGTCATGCATTCTGCATTGTTGAATTGTTGATAAGCAATATCATATTCTCCAATCTTTGATAAATAATTTAAGCACTTATTTTTGAGCGCCCTTTCGCCAATCGATTGTGTGGATAAATCAAAAGCTTTAGGAATGTTTAATTGATGGTACAGCTCTAGAAACTCAACTTTAAAGGCTTTTGCAACAGAAAGAATTGATTGGTTGCGCTGATTGTGGACCTCAAGGACGTCAATTTTTCCAACATTTTGATGAATAATTTGTTCTGACGGAAGACTAATCATTTCGGAGAGGAGTGAGTAGTCAGATTCATTATTGATAAGATTTCGAATCATTTGAAATAAATCTTTCTCAATAACTTGATCTGGATTAAGGATGAACTCAAGCCATAAACTTTGAGCGCTATCCCAGCGATTAAATGGATCTGTGTCAGATGATGCAAGATATACTTTATTTTTTATTGAAAGGTCTGAAGTAAATTTAATTGGCGCTGAAAAGCCTCTAAACCATGAAGGAATTGGCCTACTCTTAATATTGTTAAATGAAATAGTTTTAACAAGTTCATCAATAATAATGAGGCCTGACTCAACTTCTTCTCCATCCTTATCAATCAATCCAAATTGGTTTGGGATTGTGTAGGGTGTTTTTTGATTTTTTTGAGTAAAGGTGGCGCTATAAGTTTGACTATTTTCATCATATTCATCCTCAACACTCACTTCAGGAGTTCCAGCTTGAGAGTACCAAAGCATAAAGCTTTCAAAACTTTTATCATTTGCATCCGCCATGCTTGCGACAAAATCGTCTATAGTTACCGCGTCACCATCATGCCTCTCAAAATATAACTGCATACCCCTTTGAAAACCGTACTCTCCAAGTATTGAGTGAATCATGCGAATAACCTCAGCACCTTTTTCATAAACAGTTGACGTGTAAAAATTGTCCATTGCGATATATGAATCTGGCCTTACAGGGTGAGCCATAGGACCTGAATCTTCGGCAAACTGTCTAGTCTTAAGTTGGATCACATCTGAAATTCTCTGGATTGCACGAGATCTTAAATCAGAAGAAAACTCTTGATCTCGAAAGACGGTTAATCCTTCCTTTAAACTCAGTTGAAACCAGTCACGGCAGGTCACTCTGTTTCCGGTCCAGTTATGAAAGTACTCATGACCAATGATGGATTCAATCCTTATAAAGCTATAATCAGTTGATGATTCTTGGTTAGCTAAAACACAGTCCGAATTAAAAATGTTTAGACCTTTGTTTTCCATGGCGCCCATATTAAAGTCATCCACTGCTACAATCATATAGACATCTAGATCATAACTTAGATTAAACCTTTCCTCATCCCACTTAAATGCTTTAATTAAAGACTCCATTGCAAAGGCAGTTTTGTGCATGTTGTGAGGCTCAACATAAACCCTTAGGTCAACTTTCCTTCCTGTTGAAGTGATATATTTATCTTGAATAAAATCTAACTTGCCTGCAACCAAAGCAAATAAATAGCAGGGCTTTGGAGCCGGGTCATGCCAAGTAGCCTGATTGTTTGTTTCTTCAATTAAGTTTCCGTTACTAAGGAGGACGGGGTATTTCTCTCGATTTGCATTGATCTTGGTCGTGAAGATACTTAAAACATCAGGCCTATCAAGGTAATAGGTAATTTGCCTGAATCCCATAGCTTCGCACTGCGTGCAGAAATTTCCGCTGGATTGGTATAAGCCATTTAAATCCGTTTTGCTTTCTGGATGAATTCTTACCTGAACTTCTAAAACAAAATCATCTGGAGGATTTAATAAAAATAATCCATCCTCTTTTAATTCATATTGAGCATTCAAGCCGTTCACTTGAATGGATAGCAGCTCTAGTGACTCACCATTCAAGAAGAGCTCATCTATCTCATTCTTTACTAGTGGATTCTTATAAAAAGTAATACGAGATGAAACGACAGTCTCACTGTCTCCAAGATCAAAGTCGAGCTCGGTTGATTTAATGAGGTGACTGCTTGGACGATAATCCTTCCTATAAATAGGTTCAGGCATTAGATTAGAAATAATAGTGCTCCTAAAAGAATTCGATAAACAACAAATGGAAGAAAACCAATTCTTTCTACCAGTCTAATAAAAAATACAATCGTAAGATAAGAAGTTAAAAATGCAACAGCAAAACTAAAGAATAGAATTAGCCAGTCAATCTGGTTTGGTGATTGAAGCAGGTCAATTGATTTTAATATTGTTGCAAGGGTAATCACTGGGATCGACAATAGGAATGCAAATTTAATGGATAAGCCTCTAGATAGGCCCATGAAAAGAGCTGCAGTAATTGTAATTCCTGAGCGTGAGGTGCCTGGAATTAATGCCAGGGCCTGAAAGCATCCAATAACAAAAATGTCCATTCCATGAATCATGTCACGACTTTTGTCTAAAGACTTATTAGTCCAGTCAGACAGTCCAAGCAAAATGCCAAAAAAAATGGTTGCGGAGGCAACAACCTGAAAACTACGAAGATGTGCTTCAATAGCGTCATTAAAAAGAAGACCAGTTATTCCAACTGGAATCGTACCAAGAAGGACGCCCCAAGCTAGCATTGAATCTCCTTGCATTCTTCTACTTGCAATGGAAGAGAAAAAATCAGCTCCAATTGAAACTAGAGTTGATCTATAGTACAAAACAACAGCGCATAGAGTAGCAAAATGAAGAATAACATCGAAAGCTAGACCTTGGTCATGCCAATCCAAAATTTTTGGCAGGACAACCAGATGCGCAGAAGATGAAACAGGCAAAAACTCAGTAAGACCCTGAATAAAAGCTAGAGTAATTGCTTGAACAATATCCATATTAATTATTTATAGCCTTTCAGTTAAGTTTTGCTCAGTGAATCCATCCAATTTTACTGATTGTTTCTTTGTAAGAGCCATAACTTTAAAAACCTCACCCATAGCCTCAGGCATTACTAATTGCTTTATCTCTTGAGCAAGTTTGATTTGATTTTTTTCATCCTTTTCTTCAACCAGAAAGTTTTCAATACCCAATGATATCAAAAACATAGACTGGGTTGAGTATCCATCAACCTTAAACCCGGCATCAATCGAACTTTTAGCAATATCTGTAAAGTTAACTGAAGCCGTTATGTCCTGATCTCCTATGTGAATAAAAGGATTATTATTTGATTTGTGTTTATGAAAACACTTCACAGTACCATCACTTCGCTGAGGATGAAAGTATTCAGATTGATTCATGCCATAATCAATTAAAAGGACAACTCCTTCACTCATGAGGTTATACAAAGATTTTATCCAGCCATCAGATTGGAGGTTTATTTCAGTCGTGTAACCTTCAGGTAAGTCATCCCCATCAGGAACTACCGATTCTAAATAGGGATATTCAAAGCGTTTCCATTGAAAACAATTATCCTTAAAGTCAACTCCCAACTCATAAAAGTGATTATTTGAAAGTGTAACCCGTTTGACTGGAAATGCATCTAGAACTTCATTAGCAATAACTACGCCCTTAAAATTAGTAGGAAGTTCAGTCAACCACTCAACACGATCATAAATCTCAGGTAAAGTTCTTTTAAGCGTCTCCTGCTGTATTTTTTTTAACTGGGCACTGAGTTCAATAATTGAGTATTTTTCAGGAAGTGAATTTTGCTTTCCCAATTCAAAAAGAATTTGGGCAGCAAGAATACCGCTTCCAGCACCAAACTCTAAAATATTTCCTTGATTTAATACTTGTTTGCATTGCCTAGCTACACAAAAACCAAAAAGATCTGAAGTTTCAGGCGCTGTAATAAAATCACCTTTATGTCCAAATATTGTTTTATGGGATCGGTAATAACCAAATTGATGATGATATAAAGCAAGGTTCATAAAAATATCAAAACCAATTGGATTATTATTGTCTTTAATGGTTTTAGATATAATATTCTCAAGGCTCATAGGTAAAAAATATTTTATACTGTGATCTCTATCAAAATTATATAAAACAACAAATACATTTTTAAGAGAATTCAATGAAAACAGCATTAATTACAGGCGGTGCCGCTCGAATAGGCGCACAGATTGTCAAGACCCTTCATCATCATAAATTTAACATTATTATCCACTTTAATCATTCTCAAGATAAAGCTCAACTACTTTGTGATGAGCTTAACGCAATTAGGGCTAATTCCGTAGAGATTGTCTCAGCTGATTTAAATAATAAGAACGAACTCGACTCTTTAGTGAACTCAATTCAGTCACTAGATTTATTAGTCAATAATGCTTCTGTTTTTTATCCAAAATCAGTTGAGAGTAGTGCAATGAAAGATTGGGATGATGTGCTAAATATTAACCTAAGAGCCCCTTTTTTCCTGTCTAAGGGACTAAGTAAACTATTATCAAACAATGATGGTTCAATCATAAATATTATTGATATTCATGCTGACAGGCCATTAAAAAAACATGCCATTTATAACATTTCGAAAGCAGGTCTAAAAATGCTTACTCAAACCTTGGCCAAAGAGCTTGCGCCAAGAATCAGAGTCAATGGCGTGTCTCCAGGTTCAATTCTTTGGCCTCAAGATAGCGCTGAGATCTCTGAGGGTGAAAAAAACCTTATGCTAGAGAGAATAGCACTTCACAAGCAAGGCTCACCGCAAGATATTGCTGATACAGTATTGTTTTTGTCTAACTCAAACTATATTACAGGGCAAATAATCAATATTGATGGGGGTCGTACCCTAAATCAGTAAATAGGATGTGTAGGTCAATTTGTGGTATAATTTTTATGTCGAACATTTTTTCGGCCAACAAGAATTTTTTTTCAATATTTCAAAAAATAAATAAAATCGAAATATTGTAACGAACTATTTTTTTTATGGGCTTATTGATGCCGCATACATAACTCTTTTAGCAATTGATGAATTTTTTTACTCAAACCTTAATTCCTATTCAATACCTAAGTATTGGGGATATGTACGTACTCAATAGTCCAGATATAACAGGACTTCATAATGAATCACATTCTCATAAATGCTACCCACAAGGAAGAGATCCGGGTCGCAATCGTCAGGAATCAAAAGCTTACTGATCTTAATATAGAAACAAGCCTTAACAGGAAAACAAAAGGTAACATTTATAAAGCAAAAATTTCTCGTGTTGAGCAATCCCTCGAGGCTGCTTTTGTAGACTATGGCAAAGAAAAACATGGATTTTTGCCTTTTAAAGAGGTATCCCCTTTCTTTGCAGAAGGCATAAAACCAAAGGGTGATAAACTCACAATCAGTGATGTTCTCAAAGAAGGGCAAGAAATTATCATCCAGGTTGAAAAAGAAGAGCGAGGCAATAAAGGTGCTGCTCTAAGTACCTATATTAACTTGGCGGGTGCTTACATGATTTTGACGCCAAATAACCCAAAAAGCTCCGGCATATCAAGGCAAATTAACGCATCAGATCGTCAAGACTTAAAAAATTTACTGCCAAGCCTCAACGTTCCCAAGCATTCAGGATTAATTATCAGAACTGAAGGCGCTGGGCGAGGGGTGAGCGAGCTTCAGTGGGAGGTTGATCATTTAACTCAGCTCTGGAAATCCATAAAAACGGCAACAAAAAATCAGGATGGTCCCTTTTTAATCTATCAAGAGAGTGATATTACAATTAGAGCACTGCGTGACTATTTGAGGGAAGATACTGATAGTGTTATTATTGATGATCTAGAGACCTATCAAAAAGCGCGTGATTTTACAAACTTTGTAATGCCTCACTATCTTGATAAAATAAAGTTCTTTGATGTAACTGATCACTCTCTCTTTGCTCACATGAGCGTAGAGTCACAAGTCAAGAATGTTTTTAATAGGGAAGTTGCCTTAAGATCAGGCGCAACTATTGTATTTGATGCTACTGAGGCGCTTACAGCAATTGATATTAACTCTGCAAGGGCAACCAAAGGGACTAACATTGAGGATACTGCCTACAAAGCTAATTTAGATGCTGCCGAGGAGATTGCTCTGCAACTTCAATTGAGAGACATTGGAGGACTTGTAGTTATCGACTTCATTGATATGGCATCAGAACCGAACCGAACAGCTATCGAAAAGCTAATGGAAAAAGCAACAGCTAATGATAGAGCACGCGTTCAGATTGGAAATATTTCAAGATTTGGTTTATTGGAATTGTCACGTCAGAGGTTAATGAACTCTGTTGCTGAATCAACTGGAAAGACTTGCTCAGTGTGTAATGGAAGTGGAACAAATCCAACCATACCATCATTGTCATTAAGAATTATTCGTCAACTTGAGGACAATCTTAACTCAAACAAAAATAGTGGTGATATAACTATCCAATCAAGCGTTGAAGTTATAACCTACTTATTGAATGAAAAGAGACATAACATCATCGTAATGGAACAGAAGCATGGCATTAAAATTACGCTTCTTCCAAATCAATATATGCACTTTCCTCACTATACAGTTAATAAGCAGAAGGGGGGCAAAAGGTCTCACCATAAAAGCTTCCAAGGCGTATCGAAACCTCAAGAAAACCCAAACGTGATAAATTATGTTGATAAACCGGATGTTCCTGCAATATCAACTAATCAACCGTCGACAAAAATGCCTGAAAAGAAAGTCTCATTTATGACTAAGCTAACTGAGATCTTCTCTACAGATAAAAAATCCACTCCAAAGACTAAAAACACGAGAGCTCCAAGTCGAAATAGAAGCAGGAATCAAAATAGGAACCAGAATAGGAACCAGAATAGGAATCAAAATAAGAATTCTCAGGATACCAAGGGCAGTAATAACAATCCAAAATCAGACTCTACTCAACCAAAGAGTGATAGTCAAAAAAATAAAAGTAATCAAAACAGAAACAGGAGCAGAAATAGAAATCAGAAAAATATTTCTAATCCTAACCATAAGTCTAGCAATGTAGCTTCAAAGCCTGTTGAGGTTGCTACAAAGCCTGTTGAGGTTGCTACAAAGCCTGTTGAGGTTGCTACAAAGCCTGTTGAGGTTGCTACAAAGCCTGTTGAGGTTGCTACAAAG
>Ga0233427_10002518_pt1 | contig 17217 bp, 15 predicted proteins | sample SI_118_April2016_5_FD_179885 | JGI IMG/M metagenome (GOLD analysis project Ga0233427, IMG submission 179885) | Seawater microbial communities from Saanich Inlet, British Columbia, Canada - SI_118_April2016_100_MG | ecosystem: Environmental > Aquatic > Marine > Inlet | place: Canada: British...
TCTTTAGCTGAACCAAGTAAAAGAATTTTTCCCATAGACTAAAAGAATAGTACTCCTTATTCCTGCTTATTAAAGATTGCCATTGGTCGACCCAATCACCATGAATAAGAGTTGAAACCACACCATTACTATAGTCCCAAAAAACAACATGTAATAAAATGAAAAAAGAAAATATATAGGATTTTCTTAATTCAAGATTCATTTTCATCAATTGTTTGAAGAAGCGATTTGTAATTCAATGGCATAAAATAATCTTTACAAAATTGAACATTTTCTTTTTTATTGATCAGTAAATTATTATTTTTAATGACTGAGCGTAATTCAGAAATCGACGATATTCGATTAATTTCCATATTATGCATTATATCAATACCTATCTCTCCCTTTGTTTTTAAATAAATTGGCACAAGATTATTCATTACCGCTCTTATAATGGCATTTGTTCCTCGATATATAGCAATATTAGGAAGCTTAAGGTCTTCATCAAATATATTCTTTGAAATGATAATATTAGATGGTAAAGTTACTTCATTAAAAAAGTCTAAGCTTTCAAGATCAAGTATTGGATGAGATCTCCATATAAATCTGAAGTTTGGAAATTCATGAGAGCAATCTAAAATGAATTTAAAAAATATTTGATACTCAGACTCTATGCCTTCTGGTAGAAAAAGAAATGTTAAATTATATTTTTGATTGTGAGTTTCAAAATTTTTAACTTCAGTGAGCCCTTTTGGAGATCCTAAAATAGACATTTTGACTGCATTTAAGGAGTTAAGCTTGCTTAAAATATTGAATGTTATTTGGCCAGAACAAAAAATATGATCAGGATTATATTTCTCATTTATATTTCTTACTAAAGCATGTTGATATTTATTTAAGATAGTATGTTGGTATGCATAACATAATATATTTTTATTAATTTTTCTGGCACTAGAAAAAATAATTCTTTCTCTTGAATGACCTTCATAGGTAGTCAAAATATAATTAGGATTACAAATTCCAACATATTTTTCAACAAAAAAACCGATCCTAAGTGCAGACATACCAGAAAGCATAGTACTTGGGTTTGAGAGAGTATTTAATACAGAAGAGATAATAGTATCATTTAATTTAATCGACTTAATAAAACGACTAACTGATATTAACAAACTAAAAACCATTCTAATTTCATTAAAAAAACCAGAAGATTTAGGAATGACAATTCTATTTATTTTATTTTTATAAAGTTTTTTTTGAAGTTTTTTTGAGCTCCATGAAGTCTGATTTATAAGAAGTAGAATTGGTTGTATATTTGAACTTTCTAATAAGTTATATTGCAAACTTCCAAAATATTCATCATCTAAATTACTACATTGATTAGGATTAGTTATATGAGAAACTATAATTAAATTACGTTTATCTTTATCAAGGTTTAATGAAATATTCACTCTGAAATCAAAAAGTGTACTTTTAGCAAGTTCAATAAATTTCTTCAATAAATTAATGTATTGAGATTTAATTTTATTTTGTTTATTGAAGATAAAGTTATAGCGCTTCAAACATTGCGGATGTTCTCTTAAAACATGAAGCAAAGGTATAGAAACTACCTCATCTATATCAGATGCAGCTTCTAAAATTTTATCGCATGCAACACATACTTTTTTATATTGTTGTAAATCTATCACAATGCTATTTATTAATAAACACTATATTTATGATTAAAAATTTTACACTCTGACATGTTGGAAAAAATTTTGAGCACAGATATAAAATATATTTTGAAAGTTGTATGGTTAAATTAAAAAAAACTTTTTAAACATTTTTTTTAACCCACCATTGGTTAAAAAAGAATTCATCACCCATATCACACTTTTTAAAAAGCATAAATCCTGCTTCAGATAATCTTTTATTGACTTTATGAGATTGTTCTGGAAAATTATAGTTAACCTCTAACAAGACACTTTCCACGGATTTTAGAACTTCAATTCCACCTTCAAGAATCAAATGCTCTATCCCATCGACATCAATTTTAATATAGCGGGGTAACTCAAGATTCAAAGCTGAACTTAAATTATCCATTGAAATGCCTGGAACCGAATATTCAAATTTTGCAACCCCTATATCTTTTCCAAACTGATCAAAATTTTCACCAAAAGTTGATAAAGCACCGCCCCAAACTATATTATTCATTTTAAATTTTTGAATTCCAATTCGATTTGTTAAGGGTAATGGAACAATTGTAATAAGGCCCTGGAGCTCATTATTATTAATATTTCTAGCAAGTAACTCTAAATTAAAGACTGAGGGTTCAAATGAATAAACTTTACATTTATTGTATTTAGCGGCATAAATAGAATATATCCCAACATTAGCTCCAATATCCCAAAATACAGAGTTAGTAGCCATTTCCTCAATCCAAGTTAAAGTATCTGGTTCTTTCGACCCAAATGTTTTGCAACGATAAAAGGCTAAATAATTAGGAACTGAAAATAACATCTTTAGTTTATTATGCTCTACAGTGTATGTTTTCTTATAAACCTCATCAACAATAATTTGAAAAACTTTAAAAATCAATTTTGATCTTGTAAAAAAGTTTATTAAATAAGAAAGTATTTTTCTCATACTCATATAACTCCAAATTTAAAAATTTTATTAAGATAGTCTCTTAATTCCGCCTTACCATTTATTACTTGTAAATTATGGGCAGCTTTATCATTTTTTTGTATTATTCCAGTAGGATCATAATAAGCTGCGTCTTTTCCATAAAAATCAGCTACCACAGATGACGCAGTAAATGGCATTGACAATACGACATTAAATTGTTTACAAAGTCTAAAAGCAGAGACACCAGGATCGATCTCATGTACATATTCATTTTTTACAAAAGAGTGGATAAAATCTAAGTATCCTTTATGAATTCTGGGGTTATTTCGTTTACGCTTAAAGAAAACATTAACTCCTAATTCTGTACAAATTGATTCTATATCATTAAAAAAATCAGTTCGAACTTTATAATCATATTTATACCATTGACCACAACTTGCAGGGATGCTATAAGTTAATTTCAATGGCTGAATGTCAAATACTAAAACTGACAGTTCACCTACTCTTGGAAGAGCAACAGAATTATCAGAATAACCAATAGGCCCAACTACTTCTATTTCTGATGGATAGTCAATCCGTTGTCTTATATATTCTGCATGATTCTCATTCCAAACAAGATATTTTGGCCAATTTAATATTTGAAAGAAATCTGTCGCAGTAAAGCTTCTTTTATTTGGCTCCTCATAATTTGCAATATGGCACGAATAAAAATACCATATTAAGCTACTGCCTTTTGACTCTGCAATGTATGTCCAAAGAGGCCTATAAAGAAGATTGGTGTAATTGAAAAAATATTTATTAGCCACACAACTCTTATCTGCAAATTTAAAAGCATACATATCAATTATCTCTCTTAATAAGATAATATTTCTTAACCTAAAAGAAAGAATAACAACCAGAGATGTAAAAATAACAGCCGGCAAAAATTTAAAATAAAAACTAAGTAAACTCATCTTTGGAAAGCAGTCTTGAGCATAAAAAATTTTATGTCCCTCAAGTGAAGTATTATTTATATTTGGAACAGAATGAACAATAAGTCTACTATTATCGGGATTATTTAGATTATATTTTTTAGTATACCAACTCATAATATCGTAACTATTTTGGTCACGATTAGGCGGAAAACACTCCTTATGTAAATTTAAAAAATATACATGTTTTTGATTAACCTTTATTCTCTTTATATTTAATATAATATGACTAAATAATTTGGCAACACCAGCAAAAAAAGACACAGCTATAAATAAATAAAAAAAACAACTACTTAAATAAATTGAAACTGGCAGACCTGATTTTTGAAGAATTCTCAGCCAAGCAGATGGCAATGGATATATTATTTTTTTTTTTCGATGAATACTAAATAAGACAACTCTATTGAACATCGTTCCAAGAAGAGTTGAAAACAAGTATTGATGGAATGCCAATTGAATATTAATATTTTTAGGAAAAATTATATTTTCAATTATTGTACGTTTTAGACTAATCTGATGATTAGCCAAATTATCTTTGATCTCATTTACAAGATCTGGATTTGTATCTTGAATATCAAAATAGCCTTTGACTGCATAAGGTTCAATTCGACGCTCAATTAAAACTTTAAGCCAGTTAACAATATTAATCATAAAAAGACATTGAAAAAATAAATCATGAAGTTCATATTATTTTTAAACCCTATTTTTTTAAACCCTATTTTCTTGCTTATTTAATATAGAGTTGATATGAGACTCCAATTTTTTTGACCCTTTCTTTCCCAAATATGCTTTAGTCTCCAACTATCAGCTATTCTCCAAAACTCATCTTCATTAATTTCTATGTAGTCAAGAAACTCTTGAAAATATTTTTGTGGAAATTCTCCATCATACTTCTTAATCAATGCAATAGCCTCATCCCGCGAAATATGACCTTCTCTTATTTCATGTGATGTGTCATCAGTAGTTCTTCCAAAACCAAATTTAATGTATTTCATAAAATAATGCATGCCATCAAATTTGTCATCAATACTCGCATACTTGGTATAAGTGCCCTCAGTTCTCCCCTTATTAGCTTTAAAACCAGTATTTTCCGCAGCATAATAGTAGCTCTCTTGGGGCGACCATCTATTGTAATAACCAAAAAAATGTTTGCCTTTGATATCTAAATTTTCCATATCTGAAAGAGCAGGTGGTGTGTAATATTTTAAATCAGCCATATTAAAGTCTTTCTTGTCCATATAGTCTTTATTCTTAACCCCATACTCAATAAGATCAAGAATACTAGAGCCCTTAAAATAGGACTCTGTCCATTTTTTTGAAGATACAAATGGTTGATCAACTAACTCTGGATTACCAGCATACTCAGCTTCTCCATTCTCACCATACATTACTAAACTTATGTTATTTTTAACAGCCATATGGAAAGGGAAAGAAACTTGTCCAAGAACAAAAACATGAAAGGCGTCACCAAGTTCTTCAAGACAGAGTCTTGCTAATTTCTTATGGATAACTCCATTAGGATTATAAAATATATTAGCAATTCCAGAATCACATAGAGACTGATAGTTTTCAAATCCAATTGGGGTATATCTCATAGGTGCCCATGTAACTGTTAATGGATTCATTCCATACTTAAACTTTAATTGATGAGCCACATAAGCTGAGTCTTTTCCTCCACTACTTGGAACAATAACATCCCATGATCCATCACTACTTCTATGTTTATCTAGAAGCTCAATTAATTCTTTTTCTCGGGATTCCCAATCAATACTATTCTTATAAATTTCAGTATTATTACAAGCGCTACATACACCATGTTTGTCAAATATAATTCTTGGCCTCTGATTTGACATGACACATTTCTTACAAAAATCTACCTCTTTTGGAAGACTTAATATCTGTTTTTCAAATTTTTTTTTCATAGTATAAATTAGATTAAATGTTAATATAATTCTTTAGAATTTTTAAGCCTACATTCCCGCTTTTTTCAGGATGAAATTGGCAACCAATTATGTTTTCATACTGAACAGTTGAGGAAAAACTTACTCCGCCATAGTTACTCAATGATAGAGTGTGATCAATCTTAGATGTCTTAGTATACAAAGAATGCACAAAATAACACTGGTCATTTTGAACTACTCCTTTTAATATCGAGTCATCCCATATCCTTAAAGACTCTTTATTATCAATAATAGGCCTCCATCCAATATTGGGTACTTTGCTATCATCAAATAATTTATTATTATAAAAGTATTTGACTTCGCCAGGAATCAATCCTAACCCCTGTGTTAATTCGCTTTCTTCACTAGATTCCATTAATAGCTGCTGTCCTAAGCATATACCTAATATTGGCACTCCTTCATTGGCTTTCTCAATAATTGCCTCATCATAGCCTTTGTTTCTCAGAAGTTCCATTGCTACTTTAAAATTACCCACGCCTGGTAATATTATTTTTTTTGCTTGCAGGATATCATCTATGTTTCTTATAATAGATGATTGCCCCCCAACAAAGCTTATTGCTCTTTGCAAGTTAAATATATTACCCATATCAATAACAGAAATATTCATTAAATTCTTACATGAACGCTATGGCTAGAAAGATAACTTTTAAGTTCATTTACTGTAGTTGAGGTAATACCTTTTCTTATTTCGTGATTTTTATCTCCTTTAATATTTCTTAGAAATTCTTTATTGCCCTCTTTAGACTCTACATCTAGGTCTCTACTAGCTAGATCATAATGGAGTATAGATGAAATCGCCACACCGCCAGTATCAGTCTTATTTATAACATCAAGAACATGCTCTTTTTTTCCTGCCCCTCCACATGCAATCACTGGAATTGGGCAGAAATTAGAAACTTCCTCTATTAAACTTGTATCAAAACCTAATCCAGTCCCTTCATTATCAACTGAGGTCAGCAATACTTCGCCAGCACCAAAATTAATAACTTTTTCAAGCCACTCAAAAAGCTCTACACCAGTATTTTCTCTTCCATTCTCTGATAAGCATTCATAAACTCCAGAATCACTCTTAATGACATCAATAGAAGCCACCATACATGAAGAGCCAAAATTATCTGCAACATTTTTTATAAGATCTGGATTAGAAAATAAAGCGGTATTAATTGCAACTTTATCAGCACCATGCTCCAGAAGCATTCTAACATCATCAATTGATCTAACGCCTCCTCCAACAGTCATTGGAATAAATATTTCCCTAGCAGCACTTGCGACAATATCATGCAAGTTATTTCTTCCATATAGGCTAGCAACAGTATCCATAAAAATTATTTCATCAGCAAACTCTTTATAATATATTGAAGAGAAAACACTTGGATATCCAAGCACACGTAAACCTTCTAAATGAACTCCTTTAACAACGTTTTCACCTTTTACATCAATTCTAGGGATAATCCTTATACTTTTATGCTTGTCTACCATGAAGTCCATCCACCATCAATTATTAAGTTTTGTCCTGTAATATAGCTAGCTTCGTTAGATGATAAATATACAACTGATCCTGAAATTTCATCTATATTGGCTTTTCTTCCTAAGGGTACTTTTTCAGAGTATTTTTTAACAAATTCTTTGTTTTCGCCTTCATGATAAATACCCCCTGGAGAAATGCAATTTACTCTGATATTATTCTTACCCCAATATGCTGCAAGATACCTTGTAAAAGATATAACTGCGCCTTTTACAACTGGATAAACTGAGTGAGAGAAAATTTGTTTATCTTTGTTTATTTGACCTTCCGAATACAATTCATCTAAATTCGAATTCTCATAAATTCTTTGATCGTTTCCAACAACGCCATAAATTGATGAAATTAAAATAATGTTTCCATTATTTTGTTTCTCCATAAAACGACCGACTTCTTGAGTAACCAAGAACAATCCATCAAGTTCAGTTTCAATCACAGACTTCCAGCCCTCTAAAGAACACTCAGTAAAAGGAAGATAAAAATCATGAGGTTTAGATGTAACACTATAAATTAGTGTGTCAATACATCCATATTTTTGCTGAACTGAGGATACCGCAGCAACAATAGAGTCTTTACTAGTAACATCAATATCTATTTGGTCAAAATCATCTAATTCCTCCTCATAATTAGATTTTAATGCTGCTTTAGACAAGCTCGGTAAATCGGCAGAAATTACTTTAGCATTTTGTAATCTTAATTTTTGACAGAATTCTCTACCTAGATATCCTCTTCCTCCAACTACAAGAATTACTTTATTTTTTAGATTAAACATAATATATCAATCCATTAAAAACTAAATCTTTCTACTCTATCAATCATAACTCTCTTTCCACTTGAATTAGACTTTTTAAGAGCCTCAACAACTTTTATACTCTCAATTGCGGAGCTAGCATCAAACTGATGCTTAAGCCTGCCTTCTTCAACCAGACGCATAAACATATCTAATTGGTCTTTATAAGCTTCATTAAAGTCATAGTCTAAATTTGACCATATTTTGCATACATCACCACCTATGATTTGACCAATCAATTCCATTCTTCTAAAGTCGTAAGAAACCCAGCCTTTTTCGAAAGTCACTAATCCGCTCCTGTGAGAGGGGCGTTGAAGGTAATCTAAGTGAATTTGACTTACAGCACCAGTATTATGTTTAATCATGAGGTCAGAACAAACATCAACATCAACATCAAGTTGTTTAGATTCACTAATTTCACCATATACAGATAATGGCAAGCCAGCTAGTTCAAGCGCAAGATGAATTTCATGAATAAGGGTTAGCGAAACACCACCACCTAAATCTTTCCTTGAATAGTAAGCAGTTTTGTAATCCTCATATGGATGCCAGTCAGGTAACCACTGCCCAGCCTGGCATTGAATATTTATTATACTGCCAACATCATTATTGTCATGAAACTTAATAATATTTTTAATCACAGGATGAAACATTAAATTATGTCCAACGAAGGAAACCACTTTTTTTTCATTTAAAGTTTCAATTAAATGTTCACATGAATTGGAAGATGTTGATAGTGGTTTTTCAATAAAGATACCTTTTACATGTTCACAAATTTTTATTGCTGACTCAATATGATAGCTAGATGGATTGGCAATAATTGCTATATCTGGAAGGAATTTAACTGCTTCTTCCCAACTTTCAACTTCAATGAGTGGAAATTCAATTGGTAATTTTTTAAAATGCCCTTTTTTACTTCGTAAAGCAACAATATTATTAATACCTTTCATCTTTAGATTTCTGATATGCCTTTGACCAATTGAGCCAGAACCAATTATTAATGCCGTTTTAATTTTATTAATTTTTTTTAACATTGGCTCTGACTGCGAAATAAATCTTTTTTTAAACTTAGCTCCTTCACCTTCATTTAATTTAATAATTTCAGGATTTTTTTCAAGTAAATCAAGAATTTGAGACAAGGTAAAAACCTCTCCCTCTTTATATAATTCATTAAAGACTGCATTAAAAAAATCAAGATCTTGCGGGTAATCTAAAGTCATTCTTAATCCTGGTTTCATATGCTTTTCGTTAACCACATCAAGATCAATCACATTAAATAAGCCTGTATCAGTAAAGTATCTTCCCCAGACCTCAGTATCACTTGAATCTTTAATTGCTACAACTTTTTTTAACGCTTCAACTTTTATTCCATAACTGAAAGCACCATGTGGCAAATCAAACTGTCTGATTAAGTCAGCATCAGTCTTCATGTACTCATCCACTATCTTATCAGCATAAAAAGGGTCTACAAAGGGGCAGTCTGCTGTGATATTAAGGATATAGTCGAGTTCAAACTCTTCAGCAGCTCCCAGCAGTCTTTTTAAAACATCATCTGGATCTCCAAAAAAGCATTTAACTTTATTTTCCTTAGCAAGATCACCTAATGGCCTATCTTGATCTTCATTTGAAGTACAAATAATAATTTCATCAATATTTTTTGCTAGTTTAAGCCTATCGAGCATATGACTTAAGATGCTCTTTCCTTTAATTTTTATTAATAATTTTTTTGGGAGTCGTGTAGATTTCAAACGACCAGTAATTAAGAAACCAACCTTCATTTTATTTGTCACGAATATGATCCCAGTTAATAACTTCGTTAATTTTCACATCTTTAACTAAATTCTTTCCTAAAGACTCAAGGAGGTCAATTTGAGAAACCTCTGTAGCCTGAGATGTTCGGCAAAAATGAAAATCATTTGTTGTTAATTCACTGCCCTTAATAAGATATCGCTTGGCAATGGCTGCCATTTTCATCGGCCCATATTTAGAATATTCTTCCTCAGCTTTATTAAGTAGCATCGAGCTGTCACCATAGAGACTTTCAAGTAATTTGATTTTGTTATAGAGCATATTTAGCTGCTCAATTGAAATGGCTGCAGAATAATCACACCGCTCAATTCCATACTCTGTTGTTACGTGCTTTTCAATAAAATGCATACCATTAGCACACACAAGAAGAGTTATAAGCTCATTATTATTCTCATCCCAAGAAGTATGATCTGCATAACCGAAATTGTGCTCTGGATAAAGTTGCTGTATTTTTCTAATTTTTCCAAGATTTACATCTTCATATTTGGTGGGGTAGTTTTGAAAACCAAACATCAAGACTGTCTTTCTAGCATGAAAAATATTCACCGCTGCCTGAACTTCTTCTAAAGAACAACCACCAATACCAATAACTACCTTTGAGTTAACATCAATATTTTCAATAACTGCCTTTTGAAGCCTTGGAACATTTAAACATACAGAGTGCAATTCAATCATTTCTGGACTAAATTTTTTTGCAAACTCAATGGCTTTGGTATCATTAAGTAACAACATCAGCTCTTTGCCATTATTCCTCACAATGCCAATTAGCTCCTGCCACTGATCTTCGCTAAACATCCATGATTTAAGAGTTTCATAAGCATTATGATCTTTACTCATGTACTCATCAAGATCAAGTGTTATATGTAATTTAACAATATCTGCCTTTGATAACTCACAAATATTAGTGACTAGATTTTTCATAAAGACATAATCACCTTCATGGTGCCAAGCTGTTTCAGCGATTAGTTTAATCATCTAAATTAAATCCATTTTTAAAGGAAATATTAATATTTTCATACTCCTTCATATGCCCTATATCAAGCCAATACTCATGAATAGGGAATACATTCACAGAACTTCCTTGTTTGATTTGCTGTTCAAGTAAATTTGGCATATCTATTTGAGTATTAGCCTTTACTTTAGAAACTAGTTCTGGCTCCAATACATAAATACCTGCATTTACAAAATATTTCTCAATAGGTTTTTCATCAATATTTTTTACTTTTTGCTCTTCAATATTTACAACACCAAATGGAATTTGAACATCATATTCTCGAATACACATGGTTGCTATACTATTATGCTCTTGATGAAAAGATAGTAAATGCTCAAAATTTACCTTCGTTAAAACATCACCATTCATCATTAATATAGGTACCTTAGGTAGATTTTTTGGCAGTAATCCAATTGAGCCAGCAGTACCTAAAGGTATGTCTTCGTCAACATACTCAATTGTTACTCCCCATGCAGAACCATCTCCAAAATAAGCCTTAACCTTTTCAGCTTTATAATGAGTCGAAATATAAAAATTATGAAATCCTGACTTCACAAAGCGAGATAGTATAGTTTCTAAAATCGGACGATTACCAACCTTGAGCAGTGGCTTAGGAGTATCTTCAGTTAATGGATGCAATCTAGTGCCAAAACCTCCAGCCATCAAAAAAACTGGGTTATCATATTTTTTATCATAGGTTAAATGTTGAAGCGTCTCAAGACCTACAAGCAATCCTTCCTTATTAAGAATGGGCATATGCAAAAGATTTCTACTTTTCATTCTTGACATAATTAATTCAGATGAGTCAGAATTTAATGAAGTAGTTGGGGTTTTATTCATGACCTCCTCAACTGAAGAATTCATATCACGATGATTTATTAGAGCACGTCTAATATCTCCATCAGTTATTGTTCCCAACAACTTTCGATTGTTATTCACCACAAGTGCAATCTGCAACCCTCCCATATGAAGGACATTAATTGCGACCTCAAGAGAGTCAGATGACTTTAATAATATTTTTGACCATTCTTCCAATGAATTACTCCTGGTGTTGATCTTTAAATTTTTTAACTACTGAAATAGGTTCATTAATTAGCTTATCAACTATCAAATCTGCTGCCATACCTTTCCCATATATATTCTTTATACTTTTGATTTTATTTTTAAACCTACTAGAAAGGGCAAGTTTAATAGATTCATGAAGCGTATTAAGATTGCAGTCAATTACATTTTTGCCTCTAAGTCGCCCTTTTTGCCTATCGCCGATATTTACCACCGGCTTCTTAAAGCTTGCAGCCTCAATAATACCGCTTGAAGAATTGCCAATGAGCAAATCAACATATTTCATAGTACTTAAATATCGAACCTGTCCAAGATTTTTTACAACCTTAAATTTTGAAGGATTTATTTTACAAAACTGTTCTATTTTTTTGTTAATAATGCTCCCACCTTGATCGGCATTAGCATAAGTAAAAATCACATTAAAATCAAACATTTCAATAACGCTTAGAATAACTTGTAAATCATGAACATTATTATTTTCCTCTAGAGTTGCTGGATGATATGTAAACAAAGCACTTATTGAAGTAAATTTCCAGCTTAACTCATTTTCTAATATTTTCTTATCTAGAAGAGTAAGATTCATTATATTATCTATGCCCGGTGCTCCACTATTAAAAACTCTCATAGGGTCCTCACCCATTTGTATCACTCGCTGACGATATGACTCTGTAGAGCAAAAATGAAGGTAGCTCATCTTTGTAATTGAATGCCTAATTTGTTCATCAATAGCACCTTCAGTTATCTCTCCACCATGGATATGCGCAATAGGTATATTCATTAATAGTGCAGCTGTAGCAGCAGCATGGGTTTCATACCTGTCCCCCAATAATAAAACTACATCAGGCTGAATTCTTTCAAAACTCTCAGAAAGTAAAGAGGTTGCTAACCCAGTGGATTTGGCAATTGAAACCTTTGTATCTGTAGAATAAAGATTTTTGACCTTATCAACAATTTCAAAGCCATCATTTTCTATTTGTTTATACGTGAAACCAAATTTACTCGAATGATGTGACGAAGTACTGACTAATTGAAGATCAAGTTTATTAGACTCCTGAATTTTAGATAAAATTGGGTAAAAAAGACCATACTCAGCACGCGAGCCAGTCACCACACATACTTTTCTTTTAATCATAACAAGTCGTCTTTCTCGTAGTCATGTTTTGCAACCTTATCAATCATCGAATCCCACTCCATTGGGCTTATTCCTGTTCCCGGACGTTTAATTGTTATATTTTGTTCAGTAAAAATCTCACCTTTTTTTATAGATCTACTTGCAACTATAGATTTTCTTACAGAAGCAATATTAGGCTCTTCACTTTTACTTGGTTTTTTTATACTACTTCCAAGAGCTTTTTCAATATTACGGATTGAATTTACCATCATTGTTAACTCTTCAGGATTGATAGATGATTTGTGATCTGGACCATCCATAGTTTTATCCAGTGTAAAGTGCTTTTCAATAACGGTCGCACCCATGGTAACAGCTGCAATATCAACTTCAATACCAAGTGTATGATCACTATAGCCCACAGAAACTCCAAATTTATCTCGTATTGTTTGCATTGCCCTTAGATTTACATCCTCCATCGGGGTTGGATACATAGTATTGGCATGAAGGACTGTAATATTTCCTTTTGATGTCCCTGAATCTATTAAAATTTTTAATGCATCTTCAATTTCTTTGAGATTTGACATTCCAGTAGATAATATTACTTCTTTGCCTAATGATCCAATATGTCTAAGATAAGTAAGATTTGTAATTTCTCCACTAGGAATCTTAAAAATTTTAATATTTAGCTCGTTAAGAAGATCAATGCTCTCATGATCAAATGGTGTTGAAAGAAATACAATGCCCTTTTTTTTGCAGTAATTAATGAGTTTTTTATGCACACTAAAGTCCAGTTCCAACTTTTTAAGCATACTAAATTGAGACTCTAATTGACTTGTTATATTCTTTTGATATGGAGCCTTAGGAGCATTTTTTGAAACTAAATTCTCAGTTTTGAAAGTTTGAAATTTAACTGCATCAGCTCCAGACGCACAAGCTACATCAATTAGTTTATAGGCTAAATCAATTTTTCCATTATGATTAACACCAGCTTCGGCAATAATAAACACACTCACTTAACAATACTTCCTGCTCTAATAAAACTATTCTTTTTTATTGTAATTGAATTATTAGTTACTACCCCACTACCTATAAAACAACCCTCTTCAATCTTCACAGCGCCATTAATGATAGCATTAGTAGAAATATGGCAGTGTTTTGAAATCTTACTATCATGCTCAACTAAGGCTTTCGAGTTAATAATACAGTTACAGTCTATAGAAACTCCTGCGTTGATCAAAGCATCATGCATTATAACTGTTCCCTCACCTATAACTGCATGCTGAGATACATACGCTCTAGAAGATATTATATTAGGGAAAATAAATCCTGCCTTTTTTGCTAAATCAAACAAATGTATTCTTGCATCTGGTGATTTAATTTGGCCTACAGTCACATTTGCAAAAGTATATCTCTTTGCTAGGCTTGTTAAGTCAGAGTCGATACCAATCACCGGATATCCTAAAATCTTTTTCCCAAGCATTTCTGGTTTATCCACTATGCCAGCAATCTCAAACTGACCTTCTTGTTCAATAACATCAACAACTGATTTACAGTGGCCACCACCTCCAATTAAAATAATCTTTTTCATGTAATTAATGCACTGCTCGGGATATTTACTACTCGTTCCTCAAGCCAATTCGAATTGGATAAATCTCCACACTGACATCCTTGAAACATTTGTAAAGTATTCATCAAAGTCCAAATTGGGCGGGTCATTACGCCTTTTGAATTGGTCTCATGTAAAAAAAGATCACGCCGCTCTTTGTCTTTCAAGATGATTGAATTTAACCAATAATTTGATTTGCTATTAAGCGGCTCTTCAAAAAAATTAAATGGCTTATCTTCGAAAAATTCCCTATATGTAATAGCAATATTTTTTTTACTTGATAATAAAATTGTTAAATTTTCTAATTGTGAGACTAATAAAGCAGCGTTTAAATTTGGCATACGATAGTTATAACCTATCATGTCATGAGTATATTCCCATTTATGAGAAACTTTTGCTGTGTTTGATAAATGTTTTGCTTTTTTTGCCAACTCCTCATCATCCGTTAAAATACACCCACCTCCACCTCCAGTAATAATTTTATTGCCGTTAAAGCTCAAAATTCCCATTGATCCAAACGTTCCTGTATGCTTCTCGTTGTAAAAACTACCCAAACTTTCTGCCGCATCCTCAATTAATCTCACTTTGTATCTATCACAAATTTCTTTAATTTCAGAAACCCTACAAGGGTGTCCAAAGGTATGCATCGGAATACAGGCCTTAATTACCTTTCCAGAAGTCTTGTTTAAGCATTGATTGTTTCTTAAGACAGTATTTTCTGACAAAAAGTCACTCAATGAATCCGGTGATAACCCCATAGTTTCTTTATCAACATCAATAAATATTGGATTCGCTCCACAATATCTAATTGCATTGCAAGTTGCAACAAACGTTAATGGCTGAGTAATTACCTCGCTGTTTTCATTTACATTTGACAAGAGAAGAGCTATATGGAGAGCTGAAGTTCCATTCGCCATAGCAATAGCAAACTTTGAACCAGTAAACTCAGCAATTTTTTCTTCAAATTGGTTAACAAATTTACCAACACTAGATACATAAGTTGAATCAATGCATTCGTTTAAATAAAGCTTTTCATTTCCTATAAATAATGGCTCATGTAACGGAATAATGCCATCTTTGCCATAAACGCTCCTTACAAAAGCAATAACATCATCAAACATTATATATTTGAGCTTTATATTTCTTCAAATTATTTGGCTGGGTAATCCAATCAATTGTCTTTTGAAGACCTTTTGGCAAATTTATCTGAGGTTTAAAACCAGTGAGTTTTTCAATCTTCGAATTATCACACCATAGACGGAATACTTCAGATTTTTCAGGACGAATTCGTTGTGTATCCTGAATAAAATTCACATCACTACCCATTAATTCATTAATAAGATCAAGAGTATCTTTAATGCTAATCTCAGAATTTGAACCAATATTAATAGTCTCGCCAATTGTTCTATCATTTTCTGCAATTGCAATAAAACCCCTACAAGAGTCTTCAACATAGTTAAAGTCTCTTGTTGGAGATAAATCGCCCAATTTAATTTCACTGATACCATTTGCAATTTGAGTAATTATAGTTGGTATAACAGCTCGTGCTGATTGTCGAGGCCCATAAGTATTAAAAGGGCGTACAACCGTCACTGGCAAATTGAAGGCATTATAAAAACTCATTGCCATTGCATCGGCAGCAATTTTTGAAGCACTATAGGGTGATTGAGGTTGCAATGGATGATGCTCGTCAATTGGCACATATTGAGCGGTTCCATAAACCTCACTTGTTGAAGTATGAATAACCCTTATATTGCCATTCTCTTTTGCAGCTTGGCATATGTTGAGAGTGCCATTTATATTAGTTTCGACATAACTACTTGGTGCCAAATACGAATATGGAATAGCTATCAATGCTGCAAGATGAAAAATAATATCAACATCTTTTAATATTTCATTGCAAAAATGAGGATCTCGAACATCACCTGTAAGGATTTCAATTCTATCTTTACAATTGACATCCTCTAGCCACCCCCAGGATCCAAAGGAATTATATTGAGTAAGCGCTTTGACATTAGAATAATTGGATGAAAGCATCTCAACAAGATGAGATCCAATAAATCCATCAGCTCCAGTTACTAGTACATTTAAATTTTTCATTACCGCACTTTAAATATTAAACAATTACAAAACTTTTGGAAAAACACAAATTGAACTTAAACATTACCATAGCGACTATTTTTAATCATTGTATAGCCTTTAATTAGTTCACCAATACCTCTGTCAAGAGGAAACTCAGTTTTAAAACCAGTTGACTCTATCTTTTCATTAGAAACAATGTAATTTCTTTGGTCAGGATCTTTTCCAATTTGTTCATCAATGAAAACAAAATTTGGTAGCTGTTTCTGGATTGTTTGACAGAGCTCCTTTTTAGATACATTCGCATCAGATAGGCCAACATTAAAAATTTCACCTTTCATCGAATTGTGATTATTTAGTGCATGACGAAACACCCTAGACACATCCCTAACATGGATATAGTTTCGCTTAAAGTGACTCTCGAAGAGAACTACAAACCCATCATTAACAGCTCGATATGTAAAATCATTTACCAACAAATCAATTCGCATGCGAGGTGACATTCCAAATACAGTTGCTAATCGAAAACTAATTGCATTTGATTGCTCCATTAGTTTTTTTTCAATTTCTACTTTTTCAATAGCATATTGCGAGATAGGCTTTAGTGGAGAATTTTCATTGCAATAATTATCTTTTTCTCCAATACCATATGCACTGTTAGTTGTTGGCATTAAAACTATTTGATCTTTCGATAATAGCTTTAACATTAACTCAATTGCATCATGATTT
>Ga0233427_10002522_pt1 | contig 17201 bp, 10 predicted proteins | sample SI_118_April2016_5_FD_179885 | JGI IMG/M metagenome (GOLD analysis project Ga0233427, IMG submission 179885) | Seawater microbial communities from Saanich Inlet, British Columbia, Canada - SI_118_April2016_100_MG | ecosystem: Environmental > Aquatic > Marine > Inlet | place: Canada: British...
TCTCCTTTTCTGTATCCTTTCCATCCGCATTTGTCTATTAACCAACCGGCTGCTACTTTTGTTTCTGTTTCTGAATTTTTATAACCTACTATCTCAATAAATTGTTTTTGTATTTCTTTAAATTGAATTGTGGATATAATGGGGTTCTTAAAAAAACTTCCACTATTTCCTATTTCATTTGGATTAGGTAGTTTTCTTTCTCTAATATTGATAACTGCCTTGCAAATACTTTCAGTAGAAATTTCTAATCCAAGATTTTGGATTTCTTCTTTAACATCTCCATATGTTGTATTGTTATTTGGAGTTTTGCTCAAGTTAAATGAAACATGAGTGATGATTACTTTCTCTTTCAATTCATTTTTGAAAATTGAATCTCTGTACTGAAAATTACAATCGGTATTTGAGAAAATTAGTTTTTTTCCATCTTCAATATTTATTGCCCAAACATTTTCAATTACATTTTTCACTTCTGATCCATATGCTCCAATATTTTGCATAGGGGCAGCTCCTACATTTCCAGGGATAAGAGCCATGTTCTCAATTCCTGAAAGCCTGTTTTTAATAGACCATAAAACAAAGTTGTGCCAATTTTCTCCCGCTCCAACTTTTACAGTTTTTAAATCTTTATTTTCAGAGATTATTTCTTTCCCTATTATTTTATTTTTAATAACTAGCCCATCAAAATCCTTTGTGAAAAGCACATTACTCCCACCTCCTAAAATTAGATTTTTGTTGTTTTTAAATTCATCAGAATGGATCAAATCTGAAATATCCTGTTGTGATTGGATAATGCAAAATAATCTACAACTCACATCAATACCAAAAGTGTTTTGATTTTTGAGTGAGATGTTATTTTGGAATTCCATTAAAGTGAGCTGACTTTTGAAATGTTTCCATTTTCAAATTTATAGGTAGTAAATGGAAAAGCTTTTATAATGTTGTAATCGTGTGTTGCAACTACAACTGTTGTTCCTTTTTCATTTATTTCCTTCAAAATATTTATGATTTTTAATGATTTTTCTGGGTCCAGATTTCCTGTTGGCTCATCTGCCAAAATAATTTTTGGATTGTTTAAGAGTGCTCGAGCAATAGAAACTCTTTGCTGTTCCCCTCCAGAAAGTTCGTAAGGCATTTTCTTTTCTACTTTTTCCAAGTGAACCCTATCCAACACTTTTGCAATTCTTTCTTTTATTTCGTGTTTGTTTTTCCATCCTGTAGCACTCAATACAAACTCTAAGTTTTTATAAATGTTTCTATCAGAAAGTAATTGAAAATCCTGAAAAACAATACCCAATTCTCTTCTTAGATAAGGAAGTTTACTTTGTTTTAAGTGTTTCAGATTATATTCTGAAATAGTCGCCTCTCCGTTTTCAATTTCAATTTCTTTATAAAGAGCTTTTAAAAGAGAACTTTTTCCGCTTCCTGTTTCTCCAATTAAGTAAATAAATTCGGACTGTAAAACTTCCAAATTTATATTGTTTAGAACATTTCTATTATTGTAGGAAATATTCAGATTTTTTATTGAAATGATAGATTTATCCATTGTAGTTAAATGTATGTATTTTCCCGTACGGAATTTTATTTATCAATTCCATTATTTCATTTTTGTGTTTTTCCAACTTATTTTTCATCAATCCTCTCTCTTGTTGGTCTAATCTGAAGTACGCTTTTAACGACATATTTTCGTCTCGTATCTGAACAAAATCTGGAATTTTATCTGTTCCTTTTATTTTTAATATATATATCATAATAATTAATGCCAAAATAGTGTTTTTATTGAGTCGAATGTAATAAATGTGTGGCAGAATTGTTAAAAAAATATGTTGAAAACTTATGTTTTACTTTTTAAGGGATTACTCCTTATTACTTAATTTTAAAAACTGATATAAAACATCAAACAATGGTAAGTAGATTTAATTTAATAGTCTTTTTTATACTTTTCTCCTCATCTATTTTCTCTCAAAAATCAGATGCATTTTTGTTATTAGAAGAGGGGAAATATAGTCTTTCTCAACAATTATTTATCTCAGAATTTGAAAATTCCAATTTTGAAAATGATAAATATTTATACCATATTGCAAAATGTTCGGATGAAATAAATAATAAAGATGCAAAGTGGTGGTATCAAAAGTTTTTAAATGATTTTCCAAATTCTGATTATGCTGAAATGGCAAAAAAAGATTTGTCATTTATCTGTTTTACAGAAAAAGATTATTCCAAAACTCATGAATACCTCATCAACTTAAAAAAGGAGGAGTTAAAAGATGATGAATATTATTTCAAATTAGCTTATTCCTTATTTGAAATGGAACAATTTGATGATTCAAAGTTTTATTTTTCCAAGATTAAAAGTCATCATAATAAGTACAAAATATTAGCTACTTATTATTATGCTCATATTGCATACAAGCAAGAATTATACAAAACGGCACTTTCCCATTTTGAACTTTTACAAAGCGATAATTCTTTTGGTTCAATTGTCCCTTATTATATTTCTCAAATTCATTTTTATCAAAAGAATTACAGAAAATTAGTTGACTATATGGTTCCTATTTTAGAGAATGTAATTCAGTCTAGAAAAGAAGAAATAAACAGATTAATTGCGGAGTCGTATTATCAATTGGCAGAATATGAAAATGCTGAAATTTATTTTGAGCATTATTTATCTTTGATAGAAGGAACTCCAAAAATGATTGATTATTTCCAAATGGGACAGATTAACATTTTCATTTCTGACTATAAAGATGCAATTTATTATTTGGAAAAAGTAGATGGACTTTCGGATAGTTTATCTCAGTTTGCATCCTATTATTTAGGAAAAGCATACGTAGAGACTGGAGAAAAGAATTTCGCTTTGCAAGCTTTTAATAATTCTTCTTTTTATAATTTTGACATGGAATTAAAGGAGGAAGCTCTTTTTAATTATGCTAAACTTTCATATGAGTTGGATTTACCGTACAACAATCTTACTTCCATTGCTGATCAGTTAGATGCTCTTCATTTTTCAAAATATAAAAAGGAAGTAAAAAGATTGTTTATTAATATGTTTCAGAGTACAAATCAGTACCAAAAGGCCTTTGATTTTTTGAAAATTAAGCATTTACCAGACGAGCAAGAAAAACAAATTTTACAACGACTTTCCTATTATATTGGGGTGCAAAATTACAACAATGCTAATTATAACAATGCACTCTTAATGTTTGAGTACTCCAGAAAATATCCGTTAAATAAAGAGATTGATGTAATGTGTGTTTATTATTTGGGAGATTGTTATTACCAATTAAAAGATTTTGAAAAGTCGATAAATAATTATTCTGCATTTCTGAAAACCCCATCAAATTCCTTTTTCAAAAGCGCGGGAATTGTAAAATATAACTTGGGATATTCTTATTTTCAGAGTAAAAATTATAAAAAATCTAAAGAATGGTTCCGAAAAGCAGTGAATTCAGAAATTGACAAAAAAAGAATGCATGATGCGAGATTGCGTTTAGCTGATAGTTATTATATGCTCTCTGATTTTGAAAGAGCTGCTCATTCTTACCATAGGTCAGGTTTGGATATTCATATGAAGGATTCTCATTTTGATATGGATTATTCGGTTTATCAAGAATCCAAATGTTATGGACTCATTTCCGACTATCAACATCAGGAAAAATGTTTAAAAGCAATTATCAGAGAAGTTAAAGAATCTCCTTATTACCAAAGAGCGCTAATGGATTTGGCTACACTTTACAAAAATCAGAATCGTTCGGCAGAAGCTCTTATTCAGTACGATAATGTTTTGGAAGTTTCCAATAGTGATGAGGTAATTTCATTGGCACTTTTAAGTAAAGGACTCATTTATTTTAATGCGGATGAAATAGAAAGTTCTATTTCTTACTTGAAACAAATAATTACTGATTACCCGAAAACTACATCTTTTAAACAGTCTTTACTTGGTTTGCAAAATGTATATATGGAAATATCCAAAATTGATGAATATCTTACTTTTGTCAAAACCATTCCTTCTGTTGATATTGCTGTTTCTGCGCAGGATTCTTTAATGTATCAGTCGGCATATAATCAGTATAGCGATAAAAATTATGAAAGAGCAAAAAGTAATTTTAATAATTATTTAGAGAAATTTACTGAGGATGGAATTTTTACGATTCCCTCAACTTATTATTTATCAGAATCTTGTTTGAAAACGAATGATACATTATCCGCTGTTGAAGGTTTTCAAATTCTTGTAGGGTATGGTACTTCCATTTACTTAGAAAGTTCTTTGGTTCATCTCTCTCGCATTTTGTATGATGTAAAAGATTATTCTATGTCAAATAAATATTACCAAATGTTAGATACAGTTGCTTCCAGTAATAGTCTGAAAAGAGAAGCAGTTATCAGATTGATGTACGGATATGAAACAGAAAATGATGAATTGGCTGTTTCTTATTCCGGGAGGGTTTTGGAATTGCAAAAAGTAGATGAGAGATTAATAGCAAGGGCAAAAATAATTATTGCTCGTTCTGATTTTGAAAATGGAAATTTTGCAAGAGCAAGTTCTTTGTGTAATGAAATAGTAAGTTTGACAACAAATACTGATGGAACTGAGGCAATGTATAAAATTGTATATTTCACTTATTTGGAAGAAGATTATGAGAAAACGGAGGAGTTAATTTTTGAAATGGCCGATAAATATTCCTCCGACCATTGGATTGCAATGGGATTTGTTCTGCTTGCGGATGTTTATGTGAAACAGGAAAATAATTATCAGGCAAAAGCAACTTTGGAAAGTATAATTGAAAATCATGATGGGGAGGATGTGGTAAATATTGCCAGAGAGAAATGGGAAAATATTGTAGAAAGAGAAAGTTTAAATAAGGTGGATATTGAACAAACTGATGCAACTATTGAAATTGGTGTAGATGAGTTTAATTATGAAATTAATTATTTGGATTTACAAATAGATGAAGAATTTTAAAAGATAAAATTATGAAATACATTAAACTATTAATATTGTTATTTGTCGGAAGTTTTCTTTCTGCTCAGGATATCAATCCTACAGAAGTTACGGTTGTGGAAGGATTTATACCCTCAATACCCAGTTCAAAAAAAATAACGGAAACCGCCTCTTTTACTGATACTGTAGAAATTGACAAATCTCAAACTTACACTTTTATTGACAAAATAATTGATGCCAATTACAAAGCAAAACCACTGAAAGCAGCTTCAGTAAGTGGGGAAAAACTATCTGATTTATACGCTTCAAAAGTGACTTTGAATTTTGGTTCTCATTTTACAACTTTATCAAAAATTACGGTAAACAGTTTAAGAACAAATAATTTTTCTTACGGGCTTACTCTTAATCATTTTTCAAATAGTTATAGAGAGAAAAAATATAAGAATTCTTTAAATCAAGTTAATTTATATGGAAAGAAAATTGGAGAGAAAAATATCATTGTTTCAAATTTTCAGTATGATAGAAGAACTGCCTTTTATTTTCAGGAACTATCTATTACTGCTGATGAAAAATATTTTAGGAATAGATTTGCATACACAAAATTAGGAGCTTCTATTATATCCAAAGAATTGTCCGCAGATCTGTTAAAACACTATACTACTTTCTTTATTTCCGATTTAAACGAACAATCCGAAAATCAAATTCATTTGAGTTCAGTTTTAAGTAAAACAATAAAAGGATATCCTATTAATTTGGAGTTAGAGTTTAATAATTACCTAAATTATTCCAGAGAAGAAATATCTTTTGGTAGAGAAAAAAGAAATATAAAGTCATTTCATTTTAGTCCTTCAACTTCCTTTTCAAAATATGGTTTTGACTTTGATTTAGGATTAGAACTTCATTATCAATCGGATGAATTTGATAGTATTATGGAGATATTTCCACAAATAAAAATTACAAAGGAATTGGTGAAAAACATTCTTTCAGTAGAAGGTGGTGTTCGTCATTCCGAAAACAGACATACCATAAAATCACTTTCTGAAGCAAATCCATACATTCATTCTTTTGGAACAAATCAGGGTATAATAGGTAATGATTACACATTAAGTTTAAAAACTACTGATACTGATGAGTTCTATGTTTCTATGAGAAATGTTTTGGGTAAGGATGAGGTATTTACGGGAAGTGTTGCATACGGACATGTTAAAAATCTTCAATCATTTGTTTTAACTTCCAATTCTAATTATAATCGTTTTGTTGCTCAATATCAAGATGTGTGGCAGTTACACGCAAATGCAAATTATGAATGGCAAATTAATGATTTATTAGGTATTCAGGCAAATGTAAACTATTACAATTGGGGAGATGTAACAGTGTCTCAGAGCGCGAAAGTTGATGCAGAGGCTTCATTATCAGTTAATTTTCAAGACAGAATAAAAGTATATCCGTCTATTAGTTATTTGGGAGAAAGAACATCAGAAAGTAGAATATTTGATTTTGAACCAAGTTCAGAATTTACATCTCTCGATCCTCAGTTTCACGCCAATTTGGCAATACACTATAATTACTCAGAATTAATGTCTGCATTTGTCAAAATTAACAACATTACAAACTCCAAAAAAGATATTTGGGAAGGGTATAGAGAAATTGGAATAAACGCCCTCTTTGGATTGAGTTATTCCTACTGAAAAAGTTATTAACTTTTGTTGAAAAACTAAACATCATTTTATCGTGAAAAAACCACTTTTTTGCCATAGTAAATTTGTATATTTGTCCAACTTTAAAATAAGATAAAAATTACATTAAAATATGAGTGAAGAAAATAAAAATCAGGAATATAGTGCGGATAATATTCAGGTACTTGAAGGTTTAGAAGCGGTAAGAAAAAGACCAGCCATGTATATTGGTGATATTGGTCAGAAAGGACTACATCATTTGGTGTATGAGGTGGTGGACAATTCTATTGATGAGGCTCTTGCTGGACATTGTTCTCATATCGATTGTTTTATCAATGAAGACAACTCTATTACAGTAACCGATAATGGTAGGGGTATTCCGACAGGAATGCACGAAAAAGAAGGTCGTTCAGCATTAGAAGTTGTTATGACGGTTCTTCACGCTGGGGGTAAATTTGATAAAGGATCGTATAAAGTTTCTGGTGGACTTCACGGAGTAGGTGTATCGTGTGTAAATGCGCTTTCAGAAGATTTAAGAGTTGAAGTACATAGAGAAGGAAAAGTTTTTGAACAAGAGTATAAAATTGGGAAACCACAATATGATGTAAGGGAAATTGGAACTACTGATAAAACAGGAACTTTTGTTACTTTCAAACCGGACACTTCTATTTTTGAAGATACAGTTTATCATTTCGATATTTTAGCAGCTAGGTTGAGAGAGCTTTCCTTTTTAAATAAAGGAATTAACCTTTCTATTACTGATAAAAGAAGAACTGATGATGAAGGTGATTTTATAAAAGAAGAGTTTTATTCAGAGGGAGGATTAAAAGAATTTGTTAAGTTTTTGGATGGAACAAGAGAATCTATTTTAAATGATGTAATTTATTTTGATGGTGAGAAAGATGGAGTTCCTGTTGAGGTTGCAATGGTATACAATAATTCATATACAGAAAATGTACATTCCTATGTAAATAATATCAATACTCATGAGGGAGGTACACATCTTTCTGGTTTTAGGAGAGGACTTACCAGAACTTTAAAGAAATATGCCGATAACTCAGGGTTACTAAAGAAAGTAAAATTTGAAATTTCTGGAGATGATTTTAGAGAAGGCTTAACTGCTGTTATTTCTGTAAAAGTTATGGAACCTCAGTTTGAAGGACAAACAAAAACCAAATTAGGAAATAAAGAAGTCACTACTGCAGTTTCTCAATCTGTAAGTGACATGTTAACCTTTTATTTAGAAGAGAATCCTGCTCAAGCACAAATTATTGTACAAAAAGTAATTTTAGCAGCAACTGCTAGAAATGCCGCCAGAAAAGCAAGAGAAATGGTACAAAGGAAGAGCGTGATGACTGGATCTGGTCTTCCTGGAAAGTTGTCAGATTGTTCAGAAAGAGATCCGGAAAAATGTGAAATATTTTTAGTTGAGGGAGACTCTGCAGGTGGTACAGCAAAACAAGGAAGAGATAGACATTTTCAAGCAATTCTTCCACTAAGAGGTAAAATTTTAAATGTTGAGAAAGCAATGCAACATAAAGTTTTTGAAAATGAGGAGATTAAAAACATGTACACTGCTTTGGGGGTGTCTGTGGGAACGGAAGAAGATGAAAGAGCTTTAAATATGGAGAAATTGAGATATCATAAAGTGGTAATCATGACGGATGCTGATATTGATGGTAGTCATATTGCAACTTTAATTCTTACTTTCTTTTTTCGTTATATGTACGAATTAATCGAAAAGGGATATGTGTATATTGCTACTCCTCCTCTTTATTTACTTAAAAAAGGAAAAGACCAAAGGTATTGTTGGAGTGATGAAGAAAGAGATAGATTGGTAGAGGAAATGAAAGGAGGTAAGGATGTGAATGTTGGAATTCAGAGATATAAAGGTCTTGGTGAGATGAATGCAATTCAACTTTGGGACACAACATTAAATCCAGAACAAAGAACTCTTAAACAAGTTACCATTGATAGTGCTGCTGAGGCAGACAGGGTATTCTCTATGTTGATGGGAGATGAGGTTCCACCAAGGAGAGCATTTATTGAAGCAAATGCTAAGTATGCAAACATTGACGCTTAAAATCGAATAAATATTATTTTTAAAACAAAAACAAAAAAATGAAAGTAACAGTAGTAGGAGCAGGAGCGGTAGGAGCAAGTTGTGCAGAATATATTGCAATAAAAAACTTTGCTTCTGAGGTGGTTTTGGTAGATATTAAAGAAAACTTTGCTGAAGGTAAGGCAATGGATTTGATGCAAACTGCATCTTTAAATGGTTTCGACACTAAAATTGTTGGTAGTACTAACGATTATTCGAAAACACAAGGCAGTGATATTGCCGTAATTACATCTGGGATACCTAGAAAACCAGGAATGACCAGAGAAGAATTGATTGGAATTAATGCTGGAATTGTGAAGACAGTTTCTGAAAATTTAATTAAACAATCTCCTAATGTAATTTTGATTATTGTAAGTAATCCTATGGATACAATGACTTATTTAGTACATCAAACTACCAACTTACCAAAAAATAGAATTATTGGAATGGGTGGAGCTTTAGATTCTGCAAGATTTAAATACAGATTAGCAGAAGCAATGGATTGTCCTTCTTCTGATGTAGATGGTATGGTTATTGGTGGTCATTCTGATAAAGGAATGCTTCCTTTAACAAGATTAGCTAGCAGAAATTCTGTAAGAGTTTCAGAATTTATTACGGATGAAAGATTAATGGAAGTTTTAGAATCTACTAAAGTTGGAGGAGCTACTTTAACAGGAATGCTAGGCACTTCTGCTTGGTACGCTCCAGGAGCTGCAGTTTCTTCATTGGTTCAATCTATTGCATGCGATCAAAAGAAAATGTACCCTTGTTCTGTTCTTGTAGAAGGAGAATATGGTTTATCGGATTTATGTATTGGAGTCCCTGTAATATTAGGTAAAAATGGAATTGAAAAAATTGTAGAACTAGATTTAAATGATGATGAAAAGGCAAAATTAAAAGAGTCTGCTGAAGGGGTAAAGAAAACAAATTCACTTTTAGATTCTTAAAAGTATTGTGAATAAGATTTATTAAAGTCCATCTGAAAAGGTGGACTTTTTTATTGCTTAATAAATTGAGATATTTTGTTACTTACTTTCACAAAGTAAATTCCTGAAGGTAGATTTTTAACATCTATATTTTCTTCTTTTGTGGAAATTATCAAATCACCAAGAGGGTTGTAAATATTAATCGTTTCCTTGTTTTTGTTACCTATATATATAATGTGTGTTGCAGGATTTGGGTATATTTGAAATGTTGTGTAGATTTCAGAAGTTGAAGTATTAGTTGTTGTATCTCCTTTAAAATAAGCAAGTCCTCCACATTGATTTCCAATAATAATATCAACTAGATTATCATCATTTATGTCTGTTAATGCAGCAGATGATTTACCTCCTTCCCAAACATTATTATTTATTGTATTTAATTCTGTAAATATACCATATAAATTTCCATCTATATTAGAGTATAAATATGTTTTACCAGAATATGATCCTATAAATAAATGATATGTTCCATTAATATCAATTATATTTGGAGTGCTAAATCCATTACTTATGTAAATAGAGTCTACATCTATTCCTCCCCAATTTGTATATTCTGTAGAGAAATCTGGATTTGTTTGTGTCCCTTTATTCTCAAAATATGAAATTGTTCCTCCTTTTTCGCCTATTATTAAGTCATTTAATCCATCTCTGTTTATATCAATAATCTGAGGAGAAGCAAAATAACCCATATCTATATTTGCAAGGTTTGGTGTAGAAATATTAAATGAACTTCCATTATTTGTAAAAAGATGAATTTTCCCATCTGAATCTCCAACTATTAAATCCTTTTTTCCATCACCATTTAAATCTCCAAAGGTTGGACATAAATTTAGTGCTGGGCTATTTAAAACAGTGTTCAGATTAATATTAGAAATTCCTGCAAAATCATCTGTTATTAAAGTGAATTCAGGATTTTGAAGAGTTCCTGTATTCTGATATTGTGCGATTTTAGAAATTGGTGTTCCTGTCGGGTCATGATAACCATAGTTACCAACAAATAAATCTATTAAACTATCTCCATTATAGTCATAAAAAGTAGGATATGATCCTTCTCCAAAATCTAAACTTTCGTATTGTATAAAATCTTTTTGTATAAAGTTAAAATCAGGATTTGTTGATGTCCCATCATTTTCATAAATCCAGCAACTTTCAAAATTTTCAGAATTGTTCTGCATATTTGTGGTGATAACCAAATCTTGTATTCCGTCACTAGTTAAATCCAAATAAAAGGCAGATGGGAAAATATGAATATCTGCAGGAATGGTATTGGAATAATTTTGAGGAAAAGCAGTGTCTACCGATATGATATGAGCATTTTGATTGTCCCCTCCATTTATCAGTAAATTCAAATTATTGTAACTAACATCACCTAAAATTAGATCTTTATCATTGTCTCCATCTACATCAATTGCTAGTAATGATGATCCGGCATGGACTCCTTTTTTGGAGGAAGAACCATTTGTTATTGGAGGGCATTGGCAATTATAACAATCTAAAATATATGTATTTAAACCTTCATAAAAATTACCCCAACAGCCAGTAGTACTTTCGTATATCAAACTATCACAGTTTCCATAATTTTCTATTGATGTATTCTTAAAATAATTTACAAACCATCCAAAAGAATCGAAAGTAAGAATGTCAATATCTCCATCATAATCTACATCTGTAAATGCTGGTAAATCCATAGGGCTAACATAAATATTTATACCACTTACAGAATTTAAAAGTAGAGGAGATGCTAGAGTAAATGAAAGAGAATTTACGGAAGTATTTTGGTACACAGCAATACCTGCTGTAGAATAAGTGAAAATATCATTCTTTCCATCGCAGTTGTAATCTTCTAAAATTACCCAATTTTTTAGCTCAGGAAAATGCTTCCTGAATTGGGGAGAAAATACATATTTCCCATTGATATTTAAGTAAGGTGTAAGTTTATTCCCACTTCTGTCAAATGTAATTAGGTCTTTTATTCCGTCTAAATTGAGGTCAATTTCAGAAAATTGGGCAGAGTTTATACCTCCATTCCAAGCAGATTTTAATGCGTCTGAATTGACAATTATATTTGGAGTAGTATCTCTAGTAAAGTTGATTTGTGAAAAAGAAAATTTACAAAAAAAAGTAAGTAATAAAATCGTAAAAAATATCTTTTTCATCATTAAAAAATTAGACTGCAAAGAAAACGAAAATTATTTAAAATATTATCATTAAAAAATGAATCAATCTGTTTTTGTTTAATAGATATGAAAGTTTATATTTGCAGTTCGAAAAAATTAAGATTTAATAAAAATTATGAAAAGTAGAAAACCAATATTATATTTAGCTATCCTTTTTGCAATTGTATGTTTATATCAATTGTCATTTACTTGGAAGGTGAGTGGGATTGAAGATGATGCAGCAGAATATGCGTTGACACAAATAGATGAAAATTTATCTACAGATTTAGTAAGAGTAGATTCAATTAATACTGATTCTTCAGAAATTGAAATTTTAAAGGATGAGATAAAGAATAATTACATAAAAAATAGAGATATTATTCTGGAAAATTTACAAAACGAGTACATTAAATCTATTTCTGTAGATTTAGAAACAGTAGAACAATTGGATATTTGGCTTGGAATGTATACTTTCCAGGAATGTAAGGAGAGAGAAATAAACTTAGGACTTGACTTAAAGGGAGGGATGAATGTTACTTTGGAGGTTTCGGTAAAAGATGTAATTATTGAACTTGCAAATAAAAGAACGGATGAAAATTTCAGAACTGCAATTAAAACGGCAACGAAAGCTCAGGAATCAAGTCAGCTTGGTTTTGTTGAATTATTTGGAAATGCATTTCCAGATTCAGTTTCATTATCTGACATTTTTCACTCCAGAAATAGAGAAGAGATTTTCCCTAGAGACGCTACTAACGAGCAAATTCTAGAAGAAATAAAGAAACAAACGGATGATGCTATAGAAAGTTCATTTGAAATTTTAAGAAGTAGAATTGACCGTTTTGGGGTTACACAACCTAACATCCAAAAAACAAATGTTCCTGGTAGAATTATTGTTGAACTTCCTGGAATTAAAGATCCAGAAAGAGCAAAGAAATTATTACAATCTTCTGCTCAATTGGAGTTTTGGGAAACTTTTGAATTTATAGAAGTATTTGAAGACTTACAAGCTGCTAATGATTATTTAGCTATTAATGCAGGATTTGAAATAGATACAACTGAATTAGTTGATGATTCCGATACAACTTCTAATTCGGATACTTTATCTACAGATGAGGCAGCCGAAAAGTTTGCTGAAGAAAATCCTTGGTTTTCATTGGTGTATCCAAATGTCAATAGTCAGAATGGGCAAATAAATTCAGGACCGATTGTAGGTTACGTTGCTTTGAAAGATACTGCAACAGTAAACTCATATATTAATGATATTGATTTTATGAATCATTTTGATTCTGATATTAAATTTGTGTATGGATTTAGTCCAAATGATGTTACTAAAAAATCTTTTGTATTACTTGCCTTAAGAAAATCAGGAGTTAACAATACTTACATAATGGATGGTGGTATTGTAGAAGATGCTAGTCAAGTTATGGAAAATGGAAGAGTTTCAGTTTCTATGAATATGAATTCTGATGGAGCTAATAAATGGAAGGAATATACAGGAAAAGCTTCAGAATGGAGAAATGATCCAAGATGTATTGCTGATGGAAGTGGAAGAAAAACAGGGAAATCAATTGCTATTGTTTTGGATGGATATGCAAAATCGTGGCCAACTGTAAATGAAGAAATTCCAAATGGGAGATCCTCAATTTCAGGAGATTTTGATGTAAATGAAGGGAAAGATTTAGCCAATGTATTGAAGTCGGGTAAATTACCTGCTCCTGCAAATATTACACAAGAAGCAATTGTTGGTCCTTCTTTAGGAAAAGATTCAATCGATTCTGGATTGAAATCATTTATGATTGCTTTACTTTTGGTTTTAGCGTATATGATTTTATATTATAGTGGAGCGGGAATTGTGTCGAATATTGCATTACTTGCAAATATATTCTTCATCTTTGGAGTTCTTGCTTCATTAGGAGCTGTGTTGACACTTCCTGGAATTGCGGGTATTGTACTTACAATTGGTATGTCGGTAGATGCAAATGTACTTATCTATGAAAGAATTAGAGAAGAACTTGCAAATAAGAAAGGTATACGATTAGCAATTTCGGATGGATATAAATCTGCTTATACATCAATTATTGATGCCAATGTTACTACACTTTTAACAGGTATTATCTTATTTGTATTTGGATCAGGACCAATTAAAGGATTTGCTACTACTCTAATAATAGGTATTTTAACTTCATTGTTCTGTGCAATTTTCATTACAAGATTGATAATCTCTGCTAGATTGAACAAAGGGAAATCAATTTCCTTCTCTACAAAACTAACGGAAGGCGCATTCAAAAATATTAATATTGATTTTATTGGAAAAAGAAAAATATTTTATGTTCTTTCATCTGTAATTATTCTTTTTGGTGGATATTCATTAGCTACAAAAGGTTTGGATTATGGTATTGATTTTAAAGGAGGAAGATCTTACATTGTAAGTTTCGAAAATGAGGTGGATAATGATTTACTAAGAAATGAACTTTCAAAAGTATTTGATGGAATGGCACCATCAGTAAATGAGTTTAATTTAAAAGGTCAAGCGGGTGAGCAACTTAAAATTACAACCAAATTTATGATAGACCAAAACACTCAAGAAGCAGATGCTTTGGTTCGTGATAAACTTTTTGAAGGGTTAAACAATATTGAAGTAGGCTATACTATTGAAAGTCAACAAAAAGTTGGACCAACAATTGCGGATGATATTAGAGATTCTGCACTTATGTCGGTTGTGTTTTCTCTAATTGTAATTTTCTTATATATTTTAATCAGATTTAAGAAATGGCAATTTAGTTTGGGTGCTGTTGTTGCAGTTTTCCATGATGTACTGATTGTACTTTCTGTATTCTCTATTTTTTATGGAATATTACCTTTCTCATTAGAAATTGACCAAGCATTTATTGCGGCAATTCTTACTATTATTGGTTATTCTCTTAACGATACGGTGGTAGTTTTTGATAGGGTAAGAGAGCACATGACGAACTTTAAAAAGAAAGAAGTACATGAACTTATAAATGGCGCTTTAAACAGTACTTTGAGCAGAACAATCAATACATCTCTTACAACATTCTTTGTATTACTTATTATCTTCATTTTTGGTGGAGAGGTAATTAAAGGGTTTATGTTTGCCTTAATGGTAGGTGTTGTTGTAGGAACTTACTCATCATTATTTGTAGCTTCTCCAATAATGATGGATACAATTAAAAGAAAAGAAATAAAGAATTAAATTCTTTTAATAAATTATGAGTAAAAGCCCTTTCAATTGAGAGGGCTTTTTTATTTTTGCGATATGTTATTATTCATTGGAGGCTCAGAAATTATTATCATTATATTATTTGTAGTGATGTTTTTTGGTGCGGATAAAATTCCCGAACTCGCTAAAGGAATGGGAAAAATGATGAGAGAAGTTAAGGATGCTTCCAACGAAATAAAAAGAGAAATAAAGGATAGCTCCAAAGAAATAAAAGAAGATATAGATAAGGAGATTAATGGATAATTTACTTTTCATATTAAGTTTTGTAATGTTGTTTTTTGGAGGAGAGCTTTTGGTGAGAAGTTCAGTTTCTTTAGCTCTTAGGATGAGAATTTCAACACTTGTTGTTGGTATGACTGTTGTCTCTTTTGCAACATCTTCTCCAGAATTATTTGTAAGTATAAAATCTGCTTGGAATGGTTTAACTGATCCAAGATTCTATGATATTACTTTCGGAAATGTAATTGGTTCTAATATAGCAAATATCACTTTAGTATTAGGGCTTACAGCAATTGTATTTAGGATAAATATTACCAAACAAACTATAAAAATAAATTTTCCAGTAATGTTTTTTACTTTTATCTTATTTGGCTCTGTCTTGTACTTATTTAATGAAATTAATCAAATTACTGGAATTATTTTTGTTTCACTTCTTATTATTTTTGGATGGATTCTGATAAAGAGATCAAGAGAAGAAAATAAAAAACTATCTGAACAGGAGAAAGAAGAATATGAGAAAGCGAGAAAAACACCTTTATTGCAGTCTATTTTATATATGATTGTAGGAATATTTTTACTTATGTATGGTTCTCAATTCTTGGTAAATGGAGTAGAGATTTTAGCCACTGATTTTGGAATATCAGAAAGAGTACTTTCAGTTAGTTTGGTTGCAATTGGAACATCATTACCAGAACTTGCTACTTCATTAGTAGCTGCATTCAGAAAAGAATCTAATTTAGCAATTGGAAATTTAATCGGTTCCAATATTTTTAATGTATTGGCGGTATTAGGGATTACATCTATTATTACTCCAATAAAAATGATAAATGAAAGTCTGTTTACGGATTATCTATGGATGATGATATCTGTATTAATTCTAGGTTTATTTATTTATGTTTTCTCAAAAAAGCAAGTTTCAAGAACAGAAGGGTTTCTTCTTTTAGTATTTTATATTCTTTTCATGTTTTTCTTGTTTTAATTGCATTTAACAAATTGTTGATAAATCATTATATCAATCCTCTTTATTTCTTCCAAAAATTTTATCATTTTAATTTATATTTGCTCAAAAATAATGACTAATCAATAAATATTATCTATGAAATCAAAATTAGAATACATCTGGCTAGATGGTTACCATCCAACTCAAAACATGAGAAGCAAAACCAAAGTTTTGGAAGATTTTAGTGGAAAGTTAGAAGATTGTCCTGTTTGGGCTTTTGATGGTAGCTCTACAAAGCAAGCAGAGGGGAGTTCTTCAGATTGTTTATTAAAACCAGTCGCAATTTATCCTGATCCGCAAAGAATAAATGGGTTTTTAGTTATGACAGAGGTGTTAAATGCTGATGGTACTCCACATGAGTCAAACGGCAGATCTCAAATAGATGATAATGATAATGATTTTTGGTTTGGTTTTGAACAAGAATATTTTATTTTTGATGTTGACACTCAACTTCCTTTAGGATTTCCGTTAGGAGGATACCCAGGGCCACAAGGGTTGTATTATTGTTCCGTTGGAGGAAGAAATACTCACGGGAGATCATTTGTAGAAGAACATGCCGATTTATGTATTGAGTCAGGACTAAATTTTGAAGGTATTAATCAAGAGGTTGCGTGCGGACAATGGGAGTTTCAATTATTTGCTAAAGGAGCTAAAAAAGCAGGAGACGAACTTTGGATAGCAAGATACTTACTAGATAGATTGACGGAAGAATATGGATATTATATTGAATATCATCCAAAACCAATTAAAGGTGATTGGAATGGATCTGGTATGCATGCTAACTTTTCTAATTCTACTTTAAGAGAATGTGGTTCTCAGGAGATTTACGAAAAAATTTGTGAATCATTTAGATCGGTTACTAAAGAGCATATTGATGTTTATGGTG
>Ga0233427_10002526_pt1 | contig 17184 bp, 26 predicted proteins | sample SI_118_April2016_5_FD_179885 | JGI IMG/M metagenome (GOLD analysis project Ga0233427, IMG submission 179885) | Seawater microbial communities from Saanich Inlet, British Columbia, Canada - SI_118_April2016_100_MG | ecosystem: Environmental > Aquatic > Marine > Inlet | place: Canada: British...
ATTATCTAAAGAAGAAATCTGAAGAAACAAAAACCAAAGAAGTTACAAGTTAGATTTCTTTTTCTTTTTGCAGATTAGAATAAAAACTATACAAAATTTCTAATACTGTAATTAGTTAATTTTATTGTGAAGCAGAAAACAAGATTTTTCCCCAAAGATATATCCAAAAAGGGTTTTTTTGCAAAAATAGAAGTAGGATATTTCCCTGGAAGTCAAAATTTCTTTTTAGGTAAAATTGATGAAGTGATTTCTGAATCCAATTTTTGTATACATGGTGCTCTGGTTAGATTAGAAAATGGGTTGATTGGAAGAATAGTAATTTTAATGAATGAAGAAGAATTTAACGAAATTCAATCTAAAAAAACTGAAATGGATATTTTTTTAGAATTATTATTATTTCAAAATATTACTTATGAACAAAAAATCTATGATAATGCTACAGAGTATTTGTCTGAGATGAATCATCAAAGTCAGGAGTTTTATGGAGAATCGCCCATATCGGATGAACAAAAAAAAATAATTCATGAACGTATTGCATCACTTGAAAAAAATTTGATATCTACTCATAAAAAATTATTAAGAAAATTTACTATAACTCAAAAAGAAATTAAGGGTAAGACTGCTAAAAAAATGCCGTTTGATTCAAAAGGATTAGATAAGTTCCATGAGAAATTATCAAATTTTGAAAGATTTTGTCGCGGATTCATTGTTGAAACTTTATCAACGGATGAGAAATGGTGGAAACAAAGAATTCCAGATGACATACGCAATAATGCATTAGAGAGAAAAGAACACCATGAGAAATCAAAAACAACTTCAACATCTTATGATTTAATTGATTTCATTGATTTTGGAGACATAACAAAAATAATTCTTTCAAATAAAAAATATTTTAAATCTATTAAAAATTTGGATGCTTTCAAAGTTAAAATGGAAGATTTGGGAAGATATAGAAACGAGCTTGCACACAGTAGAGAATTAGAACAAATAGAAAAATACAATTTCAATGCATGTATTTACTATATTTTACAAATGTTTCAAAGTATTACTACAGAAGTTGTAACTGAAAACAACCCTAGAGGAACCCACATGCAATATAAAAAACCAATTCCAGAACAACACATTCCATCAGAATTTATCACACTTGGGGAGAAACCCAATCTAGAAGAAGGTTTCAAAGAAATGACTCTTATCAAAAGAGACATTTCGATTGTAATATCAAAAGATTTTGGAGACTTTTTGATCAATTTATCAAATTGGGCAAAAAAACAACAAATTCCTATTATTCAATTAGAATGTACGTCTGAAACTACGTATGTTGAATTTAATGGAAGGAAAAACTATACGCAAGGCAAAAATGATGATCCCATAGGAATTGAATTGGGAGCACTAAAACTTGCAAATGAACTTTCTGAAATCCACGGTTCTGCAATTTTACTTTTAGAAAATATTGAAAACTTAAGTCCATTACATCAAGATGGAACATTACTACCTTTTATGAAATGGGGAGAAATCCCATCAGGCCAAACAAAAGATTTTGTATCTATGATAAATCATAAAAAATTAAAGATTATTGGTACACAAACCCAACTTAAAAAAGGAGAAGAGTCATCATTATCTCCAAGATTGGGAGGAGTTTGCACTTATCCTTTTTATGAAAAAGAAATTTAAAATAAATTTATGTTTTTTGTAATCATCAATATCAAAAAATGAAAAATACTTTATTGTATACGATTTCTCATGGCACGTTTGTATTTTTCAAAATCGGATTTTAAATTATTGTACTTGATAGTCATCTCTGCAAAATGCATGTTAATTTCTTTTATCTGATCTACCAAATAATTATGAGATTTTACCAAAATGAGATATTTTGGGTCACTCCAGTCCCTCATGTCAGGTTTTATCTTATGATCCTTGTAACTCATCAAATAATTTGAGGTTTGGAATTATTATTACATATCAAAATAGTATGCATACAATACATACTGTAATTGATGAATTCCAATTCATAAAATTTTCATAGAGTTACACCTAACTAACATCAAATTGGATAAATTGCAACTAGCTAAAGATGTAATGATATCTGCACATGAGGGACAATTTAGAAAAGATGGAATCACACCATATTCGATTCATCCAGAAACGGTAGTTAAAACACTGAAACTTTTGGGAGTTACGGATTCTGATATTTTGTGTGCAGGCTATTTGCATGATGTGTTAGAGGATACAAAATATACAATAGAAGAGATTCAAGGAAATTTTGGGAATAATGTGCTAAGCATCGTTAAAGAATTAACATTCAAAGATGACATAACTAATGAAGGATACTGGCAAGGATGTCAGAGTATGTCTAATGATGCAAAATGGGTCAAAGTTGCAGATATTCTGACTAATCTTGGAGACAAAGGGAAAAAATCAAGCCATTTTGTTACAAAAAGAGTGCAAGCACTAAAGATATTGTTATGTGATTTAGAACTAACCAGTTCTGTCTAATTATTATTTTCAATTATTTCAGATGTACCATCATTAGATATCACTAATGCCATTTTCTGAGAGACACCATCATTTAAGAAATCATGGGTGTTTAGATGTTTTTGAATTATATCATGATCATTAGTAGGAATGACATACAATACATCATACTCTACTCTGTTCCCTCCAGTCCATAATCCATAGTAAATTGTATCAACACCTAGTTGATTTTTTATATAATCAACATATTTTGGGAAATTATATACATGATACTGATGTCTAGTTACTGCAATCATAGCAACAGGACTATCTGTATTACATTCCAATTCATGAATCTGCTTCATGGGTATTTTATTGAAATTCTCATCAAACATTACTGGTTTACTGTGTATAGTAAAATTTTTTTTAGATTCTTTGAATTTTTTTATAAGATCACCGTAAATATTTTTTAAAATCACACCCCCATCATAACAATTTTTACAATTCCAATTTGGATTATAGTTACTTTTTTTAATTATTTCATAGTCATTGCACAATGAAAAATTTCCATCATCAATCAGATTACACCATGGTGTCTGTTCTTTTCCAATAAAACCTGGTTTAAAGAAGATAGAAATTTTATCAGAATTACATTTTGGACAATTTAGTTTTATCCCAGGAGAATAACCTACAACGTCATTTAATGGCCAACCATCGCGTTTAAGATAAAAATGAAAAGTATCATCAGAATTAGAATAACCATCAGTCATGAGAATCATTACGTCATTGGAGAATATATTGATTTAACTACACTTAATCTTATGTATGGTATTATTTAGTATAACTTAATTTTTATGCCTATATAATTTTCAAATATCACAATATAGGTTATCTTCAAAATTTACTGTTTTAAAATGAATGATATTTTCAGGATCATTACTACTTGATTCTTTTAATGACCCTAGTTCAACGAGAGACTCTTGTCTAAATCCTACTGATGAACAAAGTATAGAACTTGAAAGCATTGTTCCATATTCTCCATTTTTAATATCATTAGATATGTCAAAGAATTTTGTAATATCTTTTTTGTTGATTGGATTTCCTATTATTTTATTTTCAGCAATTGCAACTAGTGATCCATTATTTTTCACTGCAACTTGTACTTTGTATTTTTTTTCTGATCCTTGAATTGATTCATCAATTAAAATCTCATGCTTTGGATACAAACTAGAGACGTATGTATAAAATCTATACTGGGTAAATATTCCAGCATTATCATTTTTGTGTTGGACAAAGATGTCATGTAATAGTTTTATTGATTTATCATTCATACTTTCTAGTTTAGCAGGATATCGGCCTTTTTCAGATAATCCAGAGTTACAAGTTTTTGCAATCATCTTTAAAACAAAGTCAGGAATTGTATAATTTTTTAGAATCTCAACGTATGCATTGTCTTGCATTCTGCTAAATTGTGGAAATCCCTTATTTGTCATTTGATTCTCCCCATGGAATTTGACAATCATTGCAATGCCACCGTAGTTTTTCATCAATTTTAAATTTTTCACCAAAAATTATTTTCTTTTCTTTAAGGAGTTTCTCAATTAACTCATCAGTATCAAATCCTCTCACAATTATGGCATAATTGTTACTATTACAGTTAGGACAGTTACGCAATTTCTACTCCTTTGATTTTAGAAAATAAATTACCAAATGGATTTAAAATTTGATACATATCGTAAAAATAATAAAAAATAATCATTGTATTCCCAACTTTGTGTCAATATTTCTGCGGGAAGGCTCAGATACGGCACTTATTGCATTCTCTAAAAGAATTTCTAGAGAATCATCAGAGGAACGTACCTGTATGGATACATAGTCTTCTGAATCTACACGTGTTGTTCTTTTTACAATAGATACTTCTCTTGTTTCAGATGTATTTTGTACACTCATTGAATGATCTGCGTGCCTGAGAGATAATAATAATAAGTACATAGTATGCATACTATACATACTATGAAATCAATGATTAATCAGAGAATTCACATTGCCCCAGTAGGATTTGAAATTGACCGAATTGTCTTACCTGCAGTAGAGATGAAGGCCGATTTGGTGTATCTAGTGGTTCATGATAATTTATCAACTGACAAGGCTCAAAAATATCATACAGAGATTCAAAAACAACTCAAAAAGCAAAAGATCAAAACAGAGACAGTTTATGCAAATCGATTCAGATTATTTGATATTATCGGAGTAGTAAAAAAATTAATTCAAGAAAACAGAAAAGATTCATTTTATGTTAATGTTGCAAGTGGTTCTAAAATACATGCAATCGGATGTATGATGGCATGTATGATGTTTGATGATAGAGACAACATTCATCCATTTTATCCTCAGGCAGACAAATATCCAGTATACAAAAATAATGAACAGCAAACTTACGGCGTTAAAGAAATTCATGCACTACCCACATACCAGTTACTAACTCCTAAACAAGATTTACTTGAAGCATTAAAAATTATTAAAGAACATGATGGTAGAATCCAGAAAAAAGTACTAGCAGAAATAGCCGAGGAGAGAAAAATACTAAACATTGGTGCAAGAAAAGAAAATCATAGTAATGCACGATTTGCAAGTTTAGATAAAAAAATTATTCAACCATTGTTAAACACATGGGGATTTATTGAAGAAGAAAAAATTGGAAAAAATAGATGGATTTCATTTACTGATGATGGTAAAAATGCATCAGAATTTTTGTTTTGACTAGATAAATCCATTACGTCTGCAAATGATACAAAGTGGTTTTTGTTCAATTCTCATCAATGCATAATGATCACATTCAATACATTTTCTCTGAACCATCCAGTCTAGCCCTTGTTCAAATGAATTCATAAAGAAAATAGTGTTTTTGAATCAAGTATAACAGTATGTACAGTATGCATAGTATGTACATGTTATATAATACACTTTAGGCACAAATCACTCTATGAATACACAAAATATAGCGTTAGACTCTTGTGTCGTAATTGACATTTTAGAGAAACCAAAAGTAGCATCTAAAATCAAAGCCAGTCTTAGAGGAAAATCAGTCAAGATCATTTTGTGTGATGTAGTACTAGGTGAGGTGAATCGAGTACGGGGATACTTGCCTGATACAGTAATTGTAAAAATATCTCAAATCTTGGGAAAAAAGACAGGAACATCACAAATTAATTCAGAACAAACATCAAATGCTCAACAGATTACAAATCAATTCCATGTTTGTCACAACGGAGATAACAAAATACTTTCTTTATGTCAAGCAAAAGATTTCATCTTGGTGACATTTGATAGAATGTTACTGAAGGCCTGTCAATTTGTAGGTGTTGCAGCATTTCATCCAACAGTGTTGGGGGGAATTTAAAATGAAATCTACAATGTATCCAAGAATCATTAGAGAATTTGATGATCATGAGGGATCAATGTACTATGGAGATAACTCTTGACTGTTCTATTTAGACAAAAGAATTTTTCATGTGAAGATAGTATTGCAATGTCATTTGCAAACATCAAAGAGAAACTAGAAGAACAAAAGGAGAAAGAAAATTGAAAGTTATGGATTTTGGGGAAGGAGAGGCTAGTTTTGGATTAATAATTAGAGATAAGAGTGATCATGATAATTACATTCTCTTATCTTTTGAAAACATCAAAGAGATTTTAGATGAATTTCAGAGTTTAGAAAAGAAATTGAAAAGTATTTCGGAGAATAAAAATTGAAAATAACAAGGATTCTTCCAAAGTTTCTTGCAAAGACATACCAAGAAGAAGATTTGAGACGTGCAGAAACTCAACTACAATACTATCAAACTATGGTTAGAGTTTTAAAAGAAAGATGTGCTGAAGGCCGTGATGAATTAAAGAGGTTAAAACAAAAATGAAAGTTAGTGATTTGGATCCTCAAGAGATTAAGTACATTGCAACATTAGACTGGGATCATCTTATGATTTATCTTGAGAAAAAATATGGAATAGAGTTTAGAGATCAAGTCAAAGAACATATTAAAAATTCAATTCAAAAAAGAATGGATAATTCTCGGAAGGAATGGGAGAATTAACATGAACAAAACACTAGAATTAATTCTCAAAACAATTAACATGAAAAATATCAATCAAGGAATCAGTACCTTCAACAAGACTGTTCAAGATTTTGGTGATTCTATGGATAAAATGACAAGTGAATTATCATCAGATATTAAAAAATTAAACAGTGAATCTGAAGAGAGGGTAAAAAGAAACCAAGAAAATTTGGATAAAATTTGGGGGAGAAAAAAATGAGATGTAAAATCTGTCAAATTAGTCACAAGAACACTGGCCGATTTCAATCTTGGGAAGAGCAAGTTTGTCGATTTTGTGGTAGTATTTGTGACAGTATTTGTGACTATTTTTCATGGAATGGTAACTATTTGTACGAATACTGGAGAATTCAAAATTGAAGTGTCCTGAGTGTGGTAAATCTAAGATTGCAGAAATCTTTTGGGGATATCCTGCAGATATTGAATCCATGAAAAAATCACTTGAGAGAAAAGAGATTATTCTTGGAGGATGCTGTGTTACAGACCATGATCCAAAATGGGAATGCAATGATTGTAATCATCAATGGGGTAATCGTGAAGATGATGAATTAGATTCTAAAAATACAGAGTCTTTTGATTTTGATCAAGGGTTTAATCTTGATGAGGTGTATGACTAGTGACATCAGAAAAAACAAAAGGAAATTTTGGTGTCATTGTAGTCATGATGTTCATAATTGGAGTTTTTTTTATGATAATTGATGATGGAGTAGGGATTGTTTTTGGGATTGGATTGTTGTTATTTTTCTGTGTATTAATTGTAGGAATAATTGCTGTAATGTGGAGTATTGCAGGTTCGGCAGAAAGGATGACCAGGAGATTTTAGAAAATGAATACAATTTCAAAAATTCTATTTTGGACCATGACAATAGCACTAGGATTTGTTAATCCTCTGATTAGTGTTATATTGGCAATATTATATTATCTTCCAAAAATAATTCAAGATGCATGTCAACCATGTAACCAAACTCAAGATGATTTTCAGGATGAACCAGAGATGAATTCATTTTCAGATGACGTATTGGAGGATATGAGATAATGGAACAGTGGAGTAGAGACAAAATCATGAAAGGTCTGATGGAATTAGTTACAGAAATTGAATATTTGAAAGAAGCAGATGATATTGATGGTAAGAGTGGAGGTATTCAGACTACAAGTGAAGATGCTTGTATTTTCAAAGGCCTTCCACCATTTAATCATGATTTAGAGTATGGTGAATTACCACTATCTTACAGTGGATATCCATATCCTAACCTGGAAGGCATGAAAGTGAAAGAGATGTACATCTATGGAATACATCAAGAAATTTACAGTTGGCTTGAGGAACGAGGATGGTATCCTGAATGGTATGATCGTGTTACATTATTTTTCTGGAAACATACAGAAAACTCTGATGAGGAGATTATCGATAATCTTGAAAATTATCAAATCTATCTAGATACTCATGAAATAGATGGTATTGAGGGTGAGATATTAGAAAAATTAAAAGAAAAATTTGAGGAAAAAAATGATTAACCCAATTTCAAAAGATTCTCACAAAAAAAGTATGAGTGAGGCATTTGTTAATTCGTTTGGAGGGTATCCTGTAGGTTATGGTTTAGGAATTGTGATTTTACCTCTATCAATGGGTTGGATTCAAGAAGATCCACTAGTTGCAAATTTAGCAATCACGTTTGTCTATGCATCAGTTTCATTTGTACGGAGTTATGTGTTAAGAAGAATCTTTGAGAAGTTTAGAATTGAGGACAATTTTATTAAATTAGGGATTAAAGCTGTTAGGAGATTGATTTAATGCCAAATTATTCTAAATTCGAAGAATTTTTGAAAACACAAAAGGATTCGATTAATCTAAAATTCTCTGAAATTGAAAATATCATCGGGAAATTAACCCCCTCAGCTTACAACCACAAGGAATGGTGGTCAAATCACCCCTCACATCCACTGATGAAAGTAGTTCTCAAAAATGGATGGAGGCAAAGAAATCTAGATTTATTCTTAAAACAAGTTGAATTTTCACAAAACAACAGGATTTCTGAAAAAAAGAATCAAAAACATATTCAAAATTCACCTATAGTTATTAAATCTGAAAATAATACTAATCATAAAATTGAATCAAATTCATCTAGTCTTAAAATCGATGATTTAGTTTTCTCCCATACATGTGAAATTTCTCCCAAATTAGATAATTCAAACAAGATAATGGAATTTGTCCCTCAAGAAAGATATGATAACAAGAATAATCTAAAACTAAACAAGTATGGGAATGGGCCTTTCTGTAAATTTACTATTGATAAAAAATTTCTAAACAAAACAGGGGTTTACGCATTAACTGTTGGAAATGAAATAAAATATGTTGGTGAATGTGATGACTTTTTTAATCGATATAGTATGGGGTATGGCAATATTTCTCCCAGAAATTGTTTTGATGGAGGGCAACCGACTAATTGTAGAATAAATTCTCACATTCTTTCATCTATTAAAGAAAATAAATCGGTAAAATTGTATTTTCTTGAAACAAAAAATAGATTCAAAATTGAATATGAATTAATTCAAAGTCAACATCCACCTTGGAATAAAACATCTGGAAAACCATCAAAAATTAATTAAATTTTATAATCACAAATATCAAAATCTTATTCAGATTTGATAATATCAATTAAGAAAATATTGTCTTTAAATCCTCCTTTCTTTTCTGATTTTTTAATTCTAATTTGATCTAATTTTTCTTTTGAAATTCCCTTTAATTCTGCAATTCTATTAATCACTTCTAAAATGTCTGCCAGTTCCTCAGGATTCTTGTCACTTTGATACTCTGCAACTTCTTCATTGAGTTTTTCTTCTAATTTTTTCAAAAACTCTATGTCTGATAATGTCTTTACATGGTATTTGCTTCCTGATTTTTCTATTATTTCGGGGATTTTATCTCTGACTGCCTTGTTGTAATTCATTTTTTTATATCCTGAGAGTTATCTACTTCTTTTACTCTCTGTTGGATCACATTCCACATAGATTCCATTGTATCTTGTCGGGTTCTTATCATTTCTTTAGGATGATAATCTAAACGCAGGGTTTCCAAAACAAGATTATTGATGTTAGTGGTTTCATGCTGTAATGTAGTGGATTCTTTTCTCTCTACATCGTACCGTGGAAAAATCAAACCGCCATATTTGACGTCCAGGTTTGCCAAATACGATAAGATTTGCTCTTTAGGACCTCTTTTGTTGTCTTTTTTTGAGTCTTCTTTGAATTTTCTATTTTCTTTTCTTGCCTGCTCTTCTTTTTCTTGTCTAAATTCTTCAGCCTTTTCCTCATTATCTTGAACTAGTTTCAGGTATTCCTCTACGATGTCTTTAGGGGTCTCAGGATACTTTGAGTTGAAACTTTCAAGATTCCTATGGGCTTTGTTCAAATGGATCATACTGTCTAAAATCTTTGCAGGATTCTTTTCGGATGCATATTTTTGATAATTTTTAGCATCAAAAACTGCAATGATTTGACTTTTGTATTCTACAGAATAATCAGGTGTAGCGTCAAGTGCCCAGGCATTTTTAGAACCAACTGAATACTCTTTCCCATGAAAGAATTCAACTTGCTTTCCATTAATTTCAAATATAATTTTATATTTTGTACGACCATGCTTTTGTAAGACACATTTTGTCTTTCTTACATTTTTAAGATAATTGAAAAACTCCAGGAAGATAAAAACTTCATACAATGCATCCACATCTTCAATATTTTTTATGATAAACTTCCTCTTGTGTTGAATATTTCCTTCAAAGTCAAGTTCAACATATTTTGAAACCCAACTATACAAATGACCGTATTGTGGATTTTTTATGGAGTTGTTAGATATTCTTTTTTTAACATGGTAAAACAAATCATTGATCTTTTCAGAATTTTTTTTCTCATGAGTAAACTTTCTCATAGAGTTTTGAACATCTTTGAACGGGAATCGTGAAATGATCTGATTAATTGTATCTACAATATTTAACAATATTTCTCGCTCATCTGATTGTAATGGATCTTGTAGATTATTACGTAAAATTTTGGTGCAATCAGATTTTAACCAATGTGCAGCTAGCAACAATAAAGTATTTTCAGGTGTATCAAACTGTCTTTGCCATGTTTTGATTTGAAAATCCAATGGGAAGAATGTCTTTGATTTTTGTATTGTTTTATGCCAATTAATTTTACCACTTATTTTTTTGCTAGAATATTCTTTAGGAGGATATTCAAAATTGATTCGCCTCATAATTTTTCTGTAAATCTCAAAATATTCATTTGAAATAATTCTTAGCCTCAAAAAATCTGAAAGTCTATCTGGAAGATCAAATGTTGTGGATTCTCGAGTGATTTCATAAAATCCCTTTATCGAATTCCGATTGTCGAGTAAAAGACGGGCAGTCCTAGATGAGAGTGAACGTTTTTCATCCTCATTAAGAAAAATAAATCTTACAAATGGCGCCCATTTTTCACTAATGTCGTGCAGATGGGCTTTTTCCCATAAATCTAAAATTTCTTTTTGATCAGGCTGATATCTGAAAGAGGATGCAGATATCTGTCCGAGTGTGAATCCCTGTTCTTTTCTCAGATGAAGTTGTTGGATAAGGTATTCTCTATGGGTCTTCATCTCAAATAATCTCAGATTGATCAATCAACTCATCAAGTGAATTAGTAAATCGTGTATTTTGGATAGACTCTATACCCGTCTGTTTTATTTTTACAGAATATTTTATTTTAAAGTCATCTTTAATGCTAGAATAATCTTGATTGATGAAATTTTGGCTCATATTTTCAATATCTATTTTTTCGTATCCAATATAGCGTAGGACATCTTCAAAAGATGATTTGTATTTTTCAGGGGACTCTATTTTAGGTAAATAATTTTGTAATTTATTTGAAATAATTTTAGATAAGAATTCCAATAGTGGTTTTTCCAAATCTTCTATTTGTGGAATAATATTTGCATTAAGTCCATTATCCAAAGAATTCTTTACATTCATTTTCTCAGAGATTATTATAGTTTGAAATATTGATTTCAATATAGCTGTTCCCAAAGGTTTGAACGCTCTAACTAATTCCAAGACATTATATGCATTTTTGAACATATCTTCCAATCCTTCTTTTTTGTAATTGATTACATCTCCATCAATTTCAATAATATCTTCCAGATTTTCATCTTCAGAAATATCTTTTCTGAGTGAACCTAACGCATTTTGTGTTGCTAAGAAAATCTCTTCCTCCCTGTCATCTATAGTTGGAATTGAAATTTCAACGTATGCAAAACGTCTCTTTAATGCATCTGATAGGTTAAACAAGAAATGTTTATCTGCAGTATTCAGTGTTCCTAAAATCCTATAATCCGCAGGGATTTTAATTTCTTTTTCAGATTTCCCAGATTCTGAAACGGGGATTTTCAGAGTTTTATATTCCAGTGCCGTGAATAACGAACCAAATGCTTTGTCAATATCTGCACGATTAAATTCATCAATAACAAGCCATGTGCCATGAAATTGTTTTTTGCCTGTATCGGTTTCATAAAATTTTGTATGTCTTTTTAATTCTGAATTATAATTTGCGTTGATTGTCTTTGTAACACATCCCTCTTCTATCTCATATTTTGGGAATGCCTCATCTTTTGGATTCTCCTTTGGCATTAGACCTCCTATGACCTCATGAGTACTCCAATCAGATGTTGCAGTGTGAACCTCCGAATAATACCCCCCATGATCTGTCCAAAAAGATCCAGGTAGAATTTGCGATAATCTTGTTTTTCCAGTTCCTACAGGACCTGCTAATAAAATATGTCTACCACTAACCAAATGAGTAACAATTTCTTCAATAGTATTTTTATCAATCAATAATTCTTTTCTTATTAATTTAATTCCTTTTTTGAGTTGACTAGATGTAGGAATTTTGAGTTTGTCATTTACAGGTAATGTTTTTTCTGACACTACTTCTTCATTGACTATCTCATTGTAAATCTTATCGTCTATTCCTATTATGGAATTGTATGTATTCCATTGTTTGTTTAATGGTTTTTGTATTTTTTTTAGCAATGATGTAGATGCTTTTTTTGGTTTATTGTGTTTTCCAAGTATTTCAAAGTCTTTCATTGTTGCCAGGAATTTTCCATTGTCAATTTCTTCAGAAGATTGGATTTCCCCATGACCCCAAAAATACATTTCATCATTTTCAGTATACATCCAAACTGCTTTTGAGCCTGGAGTTACGGCAGATACTAGTCCAGATTTTTTAGGATATTCATATTCATGACCCAACACATCATCCCACTTGTTTCTATCAGCATGAGATTTTTTTCCAGGAGGATTATGACGGAATAAAACATAGTTGGTTTGAAGAGGATCCGGAACACCATCGATAATTGCGAACCACAAAAATTCTCCATAATCTTGATTGCTCCAATTCTTCATGATAGAATGATTGTTTTTAATTTCAAGAAGTTTTTCTTGTAGTAAAATGTGATTTTTCCTTATGTCATTACAAGGAACATTGAAATATTTCAAAATAGTTTCCATGTTTTCGAGAGTGTGGATATTCAAGAACGTTTTTGGAAAATAGACTGCAAGTATTTTAGATTTAACATCGGCACGGATATTTTTTTCAGAACTTTCAAAGATATCATCCATCTTTTTCCAATCTTTATCGTTCTCCAGTTGATTTCCATTTTCAAGAATGGATGTTATTGTATTTTTTGTGGATGTGAATGCCGACTGGTAGTCAGAATATTTCTTTTGTTGATGATATCCCCCTTCACGATCACTCCAATAAACACAGAATTTTTCATGAAACCTACCAATACTACCATAGCCGGGGATTTTAGAGTTAACATAATGACAAAAAGTGTCATTGTGTTTAGAGCCATAGACATAATCCTCAATTTTCAGTGTAGAGATTTGGTCTTTAGGGAATTTTTTCAAAAATTCTTGGCGAATGGATTCCCTTTCGTTCTCACTCTCTCTTTCTGGACGAAAGAAATTCCTATTTTTATCAAATTGTTTAATTAAATTTTCAAGATCATCAACGTTATTTTTTTCAGTTTCTGAAAAAGAAAACCCAACGGTATTCAATGCATTTTCAAGACTTCCATGTTGTTCTATCAACTCATTAGTCTTGTTTTTGTTTACAGTTGTAAAATCAAGAATTCGTGTGGGCATGAATTCTTCTTCATACCCTAGTAATTTGTTGAGTTTTTGATAATCCACATCATTATTAAAAACTAAAGAGGGTAACATGTATACCATTAATTCAAAAGTCTTTTTTGATTCCTCATCTTTTTTACCCCACAAATAATCTGCCAATTCCTGATTATGTTCAGTCCCTTCCAAAATTCCACTTGCAATGTATTCTTTATTGTGATAAAATAACAGAATATCACCTTTTTTCAATTCTTTCCATTTAGAATAGTTTTGAGAATTGTAAATAGATCCCCATACTCTTACGGCATCAGCATTTTTCAGAATTGTATTTCCAGGTAATGTACTTGTCATTACATCTTTAGTTATCGTTTCATTGAAATGTTCAAATGATTTTTTTCCAGCTGCTGAAAATAAGATCACTCTAGGATTGATTGGGTGTGCAGACCCTCTAATTTTTTCATCACAATACATTGTGATGTGAGCTTTTTGTGCAGGAGTGAATGTCTCATAATCAAGTAATTCATATTCAGTTTTATCACTATTTGTGCGAGTCACATTTCTACTGTCTGTAAGTACATCAAAGACTGGAGAAGGCTGAAAATATTTTGCAGGATGTTCAAGGTTTGCATTATGAAGAGCTTCTTGAATATTTTTTTTTGTTGCTTTTCCTCGATTTTGGTTAAGGTATCTAATCATTACGGGGTGATAGTTTGCCCCATTTCGCATATCCATTACATTTAAAATGAAATTCTTGAGTTGATCGTATTTCATGAAAGAACTCTATTACTTTAAGAGCCATGTTAAAAAATGATCTTCCTAATATCGTACTTAGGATTCTAAAAATTACTTTTTAGTAAGAATTCTGTTTCATAATCATGACTTCGGTAACGTTCCATGGAGGAGTAAATGATATTGGTGGAAACAAGTTCCTCGTCAAAGACAAAGATACCACGTTATTGATGGATTTTGGCATGTCCTTTTCTGAAGAAGGACAATTCTTCTCTCAATTCATGGGTGCTAGAGGCTCAAATATGCTCACAGACATGTTCGAGTTGGGAATTTTACCTAAAATCAAGGGAATGTATCGTAGAGATTATGCAAAGCATGTAGGATTTGGCGGAGATGAGGCAACTGAAATTGATGGAGTATTACTCACTCATGCACATGTTGACCACTGTGCATACATTCCATATCTAAGACCAGACATTCCAATTTACTGTTCAGAAGAATCAAAATTAATCATGCAAAATTTTGATGAAACAGGAACTGATCAATATCTAACCATGAAAGAGAAATTCAAAATTTATGAAAATAACAAAGGTGAGATAAGTCGAGCCAGTGGAGATAAAGTAAAAATTCCACGAGTCATCAAAACGTTTCAATCAGGAAAAAAATTCAACATTGATTCTGTTTCTGTAAACCCATTACCAGTTGATCATTCAATTCCAGGGGTTCATGCATTCATTTTAGATACGTCTGAAGGAACCATTGGAAATACTGCAGATTTACGATTTCACGGGAGAAGAAGTAAAGATACTGAGAAATTTGTGGATACATGTAATGATTCATCTTTAGATTTACTTCTATGTGAAGGAACTAGAGTGGATGCAGTTCCATCTCTTACTGAATATGATGTAGAGACTACAGTTACAGACATTGTAAATAAAACAAATGGATTAGCAATATGCGGATACCCAATTAGAGATTTAGATAGACTGTTATCATTTTATGAATCAGCAAAGCAAACTAACAGAGATTTAGTTATTGATATGAAGCAAGCATATTTGCTAAAATTATTTAATGAATCAGAAAATCTCAAAGGTCATTACCCATCACCTACTGATAGTAATATCAAAATCTACATTCAGAGAGGAACATGGGGATTATTGGATAAGGATTTAGAGAAATTCTCTGACAGACAATTCAACATGGATTATGCAGAATGGCAAAGAGAGTTTTTGAGTTATCCTAACGCTGTAGATTACAGGGACATCAAGGCAAATCAGAAAAATTTTATTTTCTTTTGTAGTGATTTTAGACTACAAGATTTGATTGATATCAAGCCTGATGAGGGGGCTACATACATCCGCTCACTAACAGAACCATTTGATTTGGAGATGGAACTCAAAGAAGAACAAATTAAAAATTGGTTTACTCACTTTGGAGTGATAAAAAAAGACCAAGATTGGCACCAAATTCATGTTTCAGGACATGGAGATGGTGAACAAATCAAACGAGTCATCGACGGGTCAAACTCTAAAAAACTAATCCCAATTCATACACAACATGATGAATATCACAAAAAATGGCATGGAAATGTATTGTCAGTTAATCAGCATGATTCAGTAAATTTGTAATAAAATAGAAAATGAAAATAATCAAATTTAAAAAACTTTCTGAAAAAGAGTTAGAAGAATTATTAGAAGAATATTCAGATAATAATAAAGCACCATTACTTGCAGATGTTTTTGGTGGAGGTGGGGATGAAGTATTAGCATATTATGAAAAAGATAAAATTTACGTTAAAAAACGAGGAATAGTAAACATTGTAAAAAGATTCAAAGAAATTGCTAAAGGAAAAAACATAGAATTATCAAATATGGATGCACAAGATTTAGCGATTAAAAAATTAATGATACATGAGCAAACACATCATGCAATTAAAAAAATGGTTAAAAAATATGAGATGAAAAATGTTGTATTTGACATATACAAAGAATTCAATAAAGATGAGGCGTATCACCTACATGAAGAAGCAATATGTAATTCAAATGTAATAATTAAATTAAAAAATAAAATTTCAAAAGATAAATTATCAATTATTGAAGAATTTCAAAAAAGACAGCCTGTAGGATATAATAATTATGGAAAATTTCTAAACAAGCCATATTCAAAAAATATTGCAAAAGAAATTTGTCTGAGTATTTTACAAATTAAAAAAGTCAAAAATAATAAAACAAGACAAGATAATAAGACAACTTCAGAACAATTTGAAGAATGTATAAAAATACTGTCCAAAGAGTTTAGAAACATAACAACAAAAAAAGTCCTAGATAAAATTCCCAAATTCAGAGTAGATGAATCATGGGATGAAATCAGTAAAACATTTCAAAATTAGGCATGAAATAGTAGAAAAAGTGGGCCTAATGAGATTCGAACTCATGATCACCGCCATGTCGAGGCGGTATCCTAACCGGCTAGACTACAGGCCCACAAGAAAGCAAAATATCAGTGGCTATTAACAGTTACAACAATCAATCAGACATTGAAAGCCATTGTGTCCAATGTTGTGAAAATAATCTAGAATAAACAACTCGATTTGCAATGGAAGGAATGCATCTAATAAAATGATTCAGATCAATTATCCCTTTTTGATCTAACTGAACTTTTTCAAAATATTCATGAGTTCTAAGTTTAATTTGAGATGAAGGTCCCCAATCTTTCTGATTATTTAAAAAAGTGTCAAAA
>Ga0233427_10002529_pt1 | contig 17176 bp, 18 predicted proteins | sample SI_118_April2016_5_FD_179885 | JGI IMG/M metagenome (GOLD analysis project Ga0233427, IMG submission 179885) | Seawater microbial communities from Saanich Inlet, British Columbia, Canada - SI_118_April2016_100_MG | ecosystem: Environmental > Aquatic > Marine > Inlet | place: Canada: British...
AATCCGTAGCCCAGCCCCGAGGCGGCGGCAACCGGAAACCCACCGCGAACGTTGCTGGCCTTCGCTCCACCCACCGTCACAAAGATCAGACCGACGATGGTCGCTACGGCACCAGCAATTGCCACGAGTGGCGGTACAGCCCCAACGATGCTGGCGTAGCTGAACGGTATGAGCGTCGCGAGCGAAGCATTGACCGGCGCAACCACCGAAGATGATGAGATGTATACGCCATGGAGGTAGGTGGCGATGCCGACACCGAAACCGATGCCAGAGAGTGCGCCAAGGAGCATGTCTCCGGCGATCAGCGACCCATCGGTGGCAAACGCGAAAACGAGGGTGGTCAGTGTGGCGAGAAAGCTGGTCGAACTGGCGGCGACGATCGGGCCGATCTCATTTGTGACCCTCCGCGAGAAGAAGTCGCCCGCGGTGATCGTCAACGCTGCTATCAGCCCCAAGAGTGCGCCCACGATCCCCCCTCGGTCCGCATGACTCCGGGGCGACACTACGGCTCCACGTAGCGCAATGAAACCAGCGAGAGAGCACTAGCCTCCCGTCACCGTTTGAGGGAGGGGCAAGATGCAATCAGGGCCAGTGGTGCGAGCAATGGTGCTACTCGTCGCCGCCATGGCCTTGATCCCACTCATGGACGCTGCGGCGAAGTCGCTTTCAACGAACTATGACCTCGCGCCGGCGAGTATCGGGTTCGGACGTTTCGCAGCTCAGTTCGTTTTCGTCTTCCTTGGCATCGCACTTTCGAGGTCGATTTTGGCGCAGCGAATCCAGCCTGACCGGCCTCGCCCAACCTTGCTGCCGATGCGACCGTTCATCCATTTGGTGCGGGGTGCGCTCCACGGCGGCGGGAGCATGATCTTCTTCGTCGCAGTGAAGTACATGCCGTTAGCCGACACCATCGCCGTGTTCTTTATCGAACCAATGCTGTTGCTCGCTTTGTCAGCGGTCTTTCTTGGTGATCATGTCGGTTGGCCACGACGCATTGCCTCGGTTATCGGCTTCTGTGGAGCGCTACTGGTCGTACAGCCGAGCTACGAACTCTTCGGTGCAGTCGCTCTTCTCCCCTTGCTGGCAGCGCTGATGTTTGCCACCTATCTGCTGATCACCCGCCGCTATGGGGCCGGGGAACACCCCGTAACCATGCAGCTGTGGTCAGCTACGGGCGGCATGATAACGATCGGCGTCTGCATCGTGATTGGCGAGTTGGTCGGAGCATTCGACTATCGACTGACCCTTCCAAACCTGGGCGCAGAGATCGCCCTTCTTGCCTTGATGGGCGTCGTCTCGACCGTGGCTCACATCACCATTGTTATTGCCTACCAGTTAGCGCCGGCATCAATTCTGGCACCATTCAGCTATCTCGAGATCGTGAGCGCCACGATCTTCGGCTATCTCTTCTTTAACGAGTTTCCAGGCGGACTTCAGTGGGTCGGCATCTCAATCGTCGTCGCGACCGGCCTGTTCATTTTCTTTCGCGAGCGGACGCTGGAGCTTCGACCAGCTCCGGTCGGCGATGCTCGAGCCGCGCCGACCACTGGACTCGACGACTGACGGCCTTCAGCCGTTCATCTTCTCCAGCATGGCAGCCATGCCTTCACGCACGGATTCCACGGCCCGCTGCGGTCGCAGCATCACCTTGAACTCAGTGATCATGCCGTCGTCATCACACGTGATGATGTCAACGCCGTTGACGGAGACGTCGCCCACCATGGTCTCGAACTCAAGCACCGCATGGTGTCCATCGAGCACTTCCTTCGTGTAACGGAACTTTCCGGTACCCTCGCCACCAGGCGCCGCATTGTCGTTGGATTCACCCCCGGGAAGCACGTTCCCTGCAGCCGCCAGATACATGGCGGTCATCTCTCTACCCCTCAGCGGCTTGAACAGTACGGGCGAGTAGAACTCGCAGTTCTCGTGCAGCACGGAATCGTAGCCATCGGGGAAACCGGCGCGAAGACCATCTTTCCAACGGGCCATCGTGTCCTGAATTGGATCCATATGCGAATGCTGACACGGAACCAGTCCCTTCACGAATCGGGCGACCTTTGTCCCGCTATGGTGCCCGGATGAGCGAAGAGCGCGAAGTCCTTGATTGGGCCACCTACGGAACAGCAGTCCGGGAACTAGCCCAGGTTGTTGCCGACGACGGCTACCGCCCCGAAATGATCCTGGCCATTGCCCGTGGTGGCCTTTTTGCTGCAGCGTCGCTTGGCTACGCCCTCTCGGTCAAGAACATTTATGTCATGAACTGCGAGTACTACACCGGCGTTGACGAACGTCTGCCCGTACCAGTCATGCTCCCGCCCTATGTCGACTTTGTCGATATGGAAGATGCCAAAATTCTCATCGCAGACGATGTGGCCGATACGGGCCACACGCTCAAGATGGTCCACGATCTCTGCACGGAGAAGGTCGGCGAGGTTCGCAGCGCCGTCCTCTACGAGAAGTCGCACAGTCTCGTGAAGTGCGAATACGTCTGGAAACGCACAAACCAGTGGATCAACTTCCCGTGGTCAAGCGATGATCCTGCTGTCAGCGCCGAAGAGGCACGGCACAAAGTGTCCGACGCGTAGCAAGGTCACCCATGTGAACGTGGCCGGTGTCAGAACGTACTTACCGGTCCTGATACGGCTTCGCTGCCCTTCGGGGAATCAAGGATTTCTGCCATTGACCGCCGGGCATCGGACTTGCCGTAGCCACCCGAACCGCCTACTCCCCGAGTGTAATAGAGCCCTAGTACGCGATCGATATTCGCCTGGTCAAGAACCGACGGTTTCCCCTCGTACTGGGCCACCGCCTTCACCAATTTGCAAACATCGGCTGGCAGGTAGGGGCGCAGATCGCCACCTTCTCGGATGCACATCATTCGCAGATACTCGGCGGAATCAGCGTTGCACCCCACGCCCATGGTGTGAGCGACACGAGAAAGGATCCAGTCGAATGCCTCTTCGGTAATCGCGCCAATGAAGATCTTGGTCTGGATCCGGCGGAAGAAGGCCTCGTCACCAAGATCCGAGGGGTCAAGGTTGGTCGAAAGCACCACCTTCACATCAAATGGCACTTCAAAGCTCACACCATAGTTCAGCGACAGATAGTCGACGCGGCGGTCGAGGGGCACAATCCAACGGTTCAGCAACTGATCGGGCGTCAGTACTTGACGACCGAAGTCGTCGATAATCATTACACCATTGTTGGCCTTCATCTGTAGCGGCGCCAGGTACACGCCCGATGACTGGTCGTAGGTCAGATCGAGCATTGCGCCAGTCAACTCGCCGCCGACGACAACACGTGGGCGGCTGCAGAGCACCCACCGGGCGTCAAGTTCTTCGGGCTGCTCATCAGCCGGGATGTGAACTGTCTGATCGAAGACCGAGATGATCTGGCCGTCGACTTCCAACGCTCGCGGCACCAGCACCATGTCAGGGCTGATGCGAACAACGCGCTCGGCAATCGACGTCTTGCCGGTGCCGGGGGGGCCGTACAAGAACATGGCCCCGTTGGCATTCAGCGCCGGTCCAAGTTCGTCAAGCAGTTCATCTGCGATCACAAGGTCTGAGAATGCGTCCTTAAGAACTGCGCGATTGACAGAAACAGCGAGGCGCTGGTGAGCTACGACAGCTCGGTAGACGTCAAGCGACACGGGAGCGGCGCCCGCATAACGTGTCTTCGCCATTCGGTCATTTGCGTGCTTTTGACCGAACTGGGTAAGGGCGAGCGTGTAGTTGCGCCCTTCCATGCCCAGAACTTCGATCTCCTTCTTGTCGCGAAGCTCCTGCACGATGTTGTCAACGAGTCCTGCGTGTAGAGCGAGTGCTCGGGCAAGACTGGCCACATTGGCTTTGCCGTCGAGCAGGATCCGTCGCAGGACAAGGTCAGTCACCAGCGCGTAAGGAATGCCGAGTCCCTCAGGCGTCTTCGGCGCCTTCATGCCGAGGTCCTGTTGGTTGGTCGCCACGAATGCTCCTCCGAAAGAGTCCGTTGCACTCCAGTCGGCATTCGCCACTCATCTATGACCTGTTCCGAGCATTTCGTCGGGGGGAGGTACCGTCAGCACACTCTGGGTGACGGTGCGGCGAGTCTGGCAGTCGGTCGCCGTTGAATCCAACGTCGAAAGCATTGGATCAAGAACAACGAAATCCCAGGCCGGCTAGCCGGGCACTGGGATTTCACGGGGTGGAGGTGAGGGGAGTTGAACCCCTGGCCTCCTCGATGCGACCGAGGCGCTCTACCAACTGAGCTACACCCCCGTAAGGAGCCGTCATCGTAGCGGATGCACCTACGGATTCAGCGGGTGGATCAGGCGTTGACAGTCCGACGCTCATGCCCTCTAAGAGGAGTGACATGTTCGGGATACAGCATCTGAACCTTGATCTCGCGTTCGACCGCCAGATTGCGACGGCGCACGCATCCGTAGCTATACCAGATCAGGGAAACATCAGTGAATAGATGCATGAATACGGCGACTGGGCCCAGAACCAAAGCTGCGAGCAAGGAGACAACCGCAGCTACGCCGAGCGCCACACCGATCGTACGGCGGCGGCGAGCGGCATCGGCCATGGTGCGGGGCTTGAGAGATGCGGCTGAGCCAGCAGTGATCGAGAGCGGCATCCGGGGGCTCGAACTGCCGAGAGTGTCCATACCGGAGCTAAACGAACCCATGCGGTCGCGTCCGAATGATGTGGTTTTTCGCGCGTCGCGCCACCACACCACCATATAAATACCCCAGCCAGCGGCAAGAGTAAGCAAGACAATCGACGTCGACACTGGAAAGTCCCTCCAGGAAGGCCCGCAGATTGCAGAACCCGGTCTCCAGGTTACAATTTTACTACAGAACGCAACAAGAAAGCAACCATTTAGTCAGTGTTGTACCCCACCAGGGTCATCGACCTGACACTAGCGTGGAATACGTGACCCGAGACTACTCACCGAGGGGTTGATCTGAGGCGTCAGTTTCGTTGCGACGATACTGCCCCGACCGACCCCCAGTCTTTTCCCAGAGCGCTATTTCTCCGATCACCATGCTTCGATCCATCGACTTACACATGTCGTAGATCGTGAGGGCGGCAACGCTGCACGCCGTGAGTGCTTCCATCTCCACACCCGTGCGATCGATGGTTTCAACGGCGGCCTCAACCTCGATCGACTCATCGTTGATCTCAAAGTTGACAGTGACCGCCCCGACCAGAAGGGGATGACACAGAGGAATCAGATCTGCCGTCCGCTTCGCAGCCTGAATGCCAGCCACACGGGCAACGGCGAGCACATCGCCCTTCTTGATTGCACCCTGGGCAACGGCTGAAGCCGTTTCCGTAGTCATCGACACACGTCCACGGGCTATCGCCCTGCGATGCGACGCTTCCTTCGGGGTCACGTCGACCATACGGGCCCGGCCGAGGGGGTCGAGGTGGGTGAAGCCGCTGTCTGACATGCGACGGAGTCTATGGCTCCTCAGCCACCGATTTCGGACATGCTTCGCCGAGGCCGAATGAACTGGACCTGGTTGATCTGATGACCAGCCCACTTGGCGGCTACCGTGCGCTCCAGTGCCTCAGCAACCACATCATCGCTGGAACCATCCCTCAGGAGTGCCCGAACATCAGTCTCTTCGGTTGCAAACAGGCAACTGCGGAACTGACCGTCGGCCGTGATGCGGACGCGATCACAACTCTCACAAAACGATTCACTGACGCTTGCGACGACGCCGATCTCGCCCTTGCCGTCGGCGTAACGCCATCGAGTGGCCGGCGCCGACGTTCGCACGACCGACTCGAGGTCGTACTCCGCCCCAAGGATGTCGACAATTTCGCTCTGTGTGACGACGAGTGAGTTGTTCCAGATCTCGTCTGCATCGAGGGGCATAAATTCGATGAACCGAACGATGACGCCCTTCTCACGCCCGAATTCGGCAAAGTCAAGGATTTCGTCATCGTTGATGCCGCGCATGATCACGACATTGATCTTCACCGGATCGAACCCAGCTTCGAGTGCTGCATCGATGCCGGCCAATGTGCGCTGGAGTTCGTCACGGCGGGTGAGCTCAAGAAAGCGGTCAGCACGAAACGAATCGAGTGAGATGTTCAGCCGCTTGAGGCCCGCCCGCTTGAGTTCGTCTGCCAGCAGCGGCAGCGAGACGCCATTGGTGGTCATGGAGAGATCAACCCCGAGGGCGGCGAGCTTCTCGACGAGAAGGGGCAATCGGGCGCGGACGGTGGGTTCACCGCCGGTCAGCCGGATCGAGTCGACACCGTAACGCTCGACCATGATCCTCGCCAGGCGCTCAATCTCCTCGAAGGTGAGAATCTCTTCGCGTGCACGCCATTCCATGCCTTCCTGCGGCATGCAATACGTGCAGCGGAAGTTGCAGCGGTCGGTGACAGAAATGCGAAGGTCATGATGCACCCGCCCAAACCCGTCAATCAACTCGGTCGTCACAAGCTCAACACTACCGGAGAACGATGATGTCGACCTCGTCGCCCGGCGCCATAGCTGAACCATCGGGCACCATTGCCAACGCGTCGGCTCGAGCCATAGCTGTGAGTTGATGAGATCCCTGGCCACCGGCGCGGCGCACGGTCCAACGCCCATAGCTGTCCTGTTCACCTTCGACGCGCAAGAAGTGAGTTTTTCCATCAGCAGAATGGCCGAGCGAGTCTACGCTCGTTGCTCTGACCACCCGGGGACCGAGGTCCGCCTCCCCCGCCATTTTTCGGAGTGCGGGCTTGGCCATCAGTTCGAACGAAACCATCGATGACACGGGATTACCGGGCAGCCCAAACATCGGCGTCTCACCGATCAGGCCGAACGCAAACGGTTTGGCCGGCTTGATCGCTATCTGCATCCAACGCATGTCGCCAATCTCGTCCAGTACAACCTTCACATAGTCGAATGCGCCCATCGAAACACCGCCCGACGACAGTACCGCGTCGCAGCTAGCTGCTCCCTCCACGAATGACGCCTCGATGTCAGCCTTCTCATCGACAGCGATGCCAAGGTCTACGGCATCCCATCCGGCCTCAGCGACCAAGGCGAGTAAAGTTCGGCGGTTTGAGTCGCGGATCTCGCCCGGTTCAAGTGCCCGGCCATCGTCTACCAACTCGTCGCCGGTCGAAACAACACCGACTCTCGGGCGACGAACGACGTTGACCACCTGAAAGCCGACGCTGGCGAGGACTCCAAGGTGGCCGGCCGTGAGTTGAGTTCCGGCAGGGAACAAGAGATCACCGGGCTGCACGTCTTCACCAGCAGTACGCACATGGTTGCCCACCGGGACTTCGATTTCTATCTCCACCGATTCAGCCGCCTCATCAAGTGCTGTGCGCTCGACCATCACTACCGCATCGGCACCTAAGGGCATTGGCGCGCCAGTCATGATGCGGACGGCTTGACCCGCACCGCATTCACCGTCAAATGCCGCGCCGGCAGCGACCGTGCCGATCATCTCCAGTACCAACGGTGCACCAACGGTGTCAGCCGCTCGGACGGCAAAGCCGTCCATCGCCGTGTTGTCGAACGGTGGAACCTGCTCTGCGGCCATGGCATCAGCAGCCAGAACCAGCCCGGCAGCATCAGCGAGGGGAACGGTTACGACCGGAAGCCTTACGACCCGGTCGAGGACATATTGACGTGCTTCATCCAGCGAGATCACGTCGCCAGAGTGCCACCAGTGTTGCCTAAGGCCAACCCGGTTGGGAGATCAGGTCAATGGCGGGAGTAGGTGATCGACGTGGCCATCTCCGCGACATCAGCGCCGGCGGCTGGATCCTTGAGGCTCAGTTCACTGGTCACGCGCTGCAAGTCGAGCCACCGACCAGCATCGCCATGGCGTCCAATCCCCCTCAACCCGTGACGGTCGACTTCTCGTGACGCAGCAGCCGCCGAATATTGCTCTGGTGACGCACGAAAAGGATCACAGCGACTCCTGACGACACCGCTATCTCCCATCCTGGCCGACCGACGACGGCACTGACGATCGGGTAGGCGACCGCGCACGATAATGAGCCGATGGCCGCAACACGGCCAAATTTCACAATGCCGAGAAAGAGTAGAGCGCACGCAAGGCCGACGATGGGACCGAGAACGATGCCACCGCCACCTGCTGTTGCCATGCCCTTACCGCCCCGGAACTTTCGCGTGACCGGCCACACATGACCGGCGACTGCGGCTAACCAGACCGCGTGCGCCTCCGGACGCCCGGCAACAGCAAGGGCGATCGCGGTGGGGATTGCGCCCTTCAACATGTCGATCAATCCAACGATGACACCGGCTCGGCGGCCGATCAATCGATAGACGTTGGATGCGCCCGGGTTGCGTGATCCCGCCAGGGTCGGGTCAGTGCCGACGCGACGACCAATAATGAGGGCGGACGGGAATGTTCCGGCAAGGTAGGCCAGCACCAGTCCCCCGATGAGTGCAACCACGACCCCATCGTACGGTGTTCTGCGTCTCGAACGCCAGTACCCTGCTCAGCCGTGCCGACCTATGACTATCGATGTGAACGCACCGGCGAGATGTTCGAACTTTGGCAGTCCTTCGCCGACGACGCCCTCACCATCTGTCCACAGGTTCACGAAGGCGAACCCAGCGAGTGCGGTGCCGGTGTGAGGAAGGTGTTTTCCAAGGTCGGTATCGCATTCAAAGGCGACGGGTTCTACAAGAACGACCACGGATCGACGGCCAAATCTCGGTCGAGCGAAAGCTCTTCGTCGTCCGGTTCCGGCGACACGTCCTCCTCGAGCGACTCTTCCTCAAGCGACTCCGTCTCCACGAGCGATTCCTCCTCCAAGAGCGATTCCTCTTCGAAGAGTTCAACATCAAAGAAAGACTCGTCGTCGAGCACATCCGGATCGACGAGCAGCACGTCCTCCTCATCTGACTGAGTTCGCTCCTCGAGCGCCACAATCCACTTCCCCTCCTGAACATCGAGCTTCGGAAGTGAATCTGTCATGGCGTACCAACTTCGACGACCGACTGCGACAGCGTCGGTCACCTCCACATTTGCTCGCCTTCGGATGCTGACTCGCCGAATACCGATCTGGCGGGCGGTCGCTGCGCTCGTCGCTGCTGTGCTGGTCGCTCAGACCGTTACGTCCGCCAGTCGCGCCATGACCGATGCTGAGGCTGCATGGGGATCCGGGCGGGATGTCTGGGTCGCGACCGGCGTAATCGAGGCGGGAACACGAGTGGCGAGCCGCGATGTCGTTCGCCAACCTGCACCCACCGCTCTTCTGCCGGTCGATGCCGTCATAGACGATCCAACCGGCGAACGCACCCGGGTGTCACTGACCAAGGGCGAGATTCTACGTTCCGCCGACCTCGGCATGACTGGAGCTGGCCCCGTTGCAGCGGCCGTAGACGAGGGCCGACACGCCGTCACTATTTCCGTGTCGGCCGATATCTACGCCGTTGGCGACCTAGTCGGCATGGTGGCAATTCTCGATGGCCACATCCTCGTCGATGATGGAATCGCGGTCTCGACTCAACCAGGTTCGGTCACGGTGTCAGTTGATGACACGGCGATCTCGCGGGTCGTTGAAGAACTCGGTCGCGGCGGCATTGAGGTAACCCTGGTCGGGCGCTGAGGCTCGAGTCGGTCAGCGGATACCGGTTGCAAGGACCAAAAGGACCGTGAGACCCACGATGACCCGGTATGTCACGAATGGAGCGAACGTGTGCGAGCGGACGATCCTGAGCGTGCCCCATACGGCGACCCAGCCCGTGACTGCTGACGCCGCCATACCCCAGAGGAATGGCGGCCAGAACGAGCTCGGGATCGACGCATCGGCAAGAGCGAACACACCGGCGCCGGCGATGACGGGAAGCCCCATCAAGAAGACGAGACGAGCCGCTGAGTCGCGGCTGTAGCCGAACGCTCGGGCAACCGTGAGGGTCACTCCAGACCGAGAAACGCCTGGTTGTAGGGCAAATGCCTGACCGATCCCCATGGCCAAAGCATCGCGTAGGCGGAACTCCGTCAGCGTTCTATCACCCTGCATTCGATCAGCCGCCAACAAGATCAGGCCGAACACAATTAACATCGTCGCAATCATCCAGATGCTGTCGAGACCAGAGATCTGATCTTTTAACAACACACCGGTGATCCCAGCGGGGACGGCCGACGCCACGAGGCACCAGGCGATCTTTCCATCGGTGTCGAGCGGCGCTCCTCGCAGCGGAGCGAAGCCTGCCGCAAGGTAGCGACGAACATCGTTGTGTAGATAGCCGATTGCGCCGACCAGCGTGCCGAGATGGACGGCGACGTCGAAGGCGGTCTCGATCTCGGGGGTGAGGGCATCCCATCCAAACGCCCATCTCGTCAACTCCAGATGCCCACTTGACGAGATCGGCAAGAACTCTGACAGGCCCTGAACAATGCCGAGCACGATGGCGTGGAGGATCTCCATACGGATTGGAGATTAGAACGCAGCGTCGACAAAGCGGCTCATGATCCGGAACCGCCAAGGGTCAGGCCGTCGAGAACGATCGAGGGGACGTGAGAACCCCCGGGTAGTCGTTCGAGATCGTCGCCAATACGGGTGATGTCAAGTAACATGCGAGGGATCGCCCCCGCAAGAGTGGCCTCTCGGATCGGCTCTGCGAGTACGCCATCTCGAATACGGATGCCCTCTACACCAACCGATAGATCGCCAGAGACAGGGTTGACGCCTGAGTGCAGACCCTGAAGGCCGGCCACGAGGAGTCCATCGTCAATGTCCGCGATGAACGACGCAAGGTCGCCTCTTCCAGGAGAAACGTGCAGGGCCCGGAACCCGGGCGAAGGGGTGCCCCGGACGGAACGAAGTGCTGAGCCTGTCGAAGCTGAGCCTGCGACCCGCGCGGTGTGGCAGTCGTGGAGGAAACCATCGAGCACACCGTTCGAAACGAGCGGGACCCGACGGCAGGCCAGTCCCTCACCATCGGTCGCCGATGCACCGAGCGATGTCGAGTCCGTTGGATCATCGAACATCGTGAGTAGTGTCGCCGCGATCTGCTGACCGACACGGTCTGCGAAAGGCGTACGCCCCTTCACGACTCGGTCCCCGGCCAACATTGCTGCAACCAAGCCGAGCACCGTTGCGGCAAAGCGAGGCTCGAATACGACAGAGGGGCGACCGGTGGTCGGCTGGCGCGCATCGAGAAGTTGAAGCCCCCGCTGCACGGCTCGATCGGCGACCATCTGCGGATCAAGATCGAGGGGGGACTGCGAAGCATCGACCGCTGAGCCGGTGCGTGTTCCCCCGTCGACATCATCGATCAGCACCATGGTGGACGTCGATGCCCCAGTTGACCGACCAGTGGTCTCGATGCCAGCAGTGCTGACGATTGCGCTCTCGCTTCGAGAGTCCCCGTAGACCGATGTTCGTGCACCTCGGACCCGAGGATCTGCGGCGAGTGCCGCGGCCTCGACCGCGACGGCGATGGCGATCTTGTCATCCACCGACATTTTCTCGACAGCGTCACTCCATGGATCGATGCCACTGATGGGCACACCATCAGGTTGAGCGAGCGCCACATGCGGGTCGGGTTCAGCGAACAGTGCATTGTCACGTGCTTCTGCGAGTAGATCATCGACAACGTCAGCGTCGAAGGACCCGGCGTGGCTCAAACCCTCACGATTGCCGTCAGCGCCCTGAAGGATGACCCGGACGCCGATGCCATGGCTTTCAGCCAAGGTCAAGGATTCAACCTCGCCGCCGTGGACACGCACCTCGGTTCGCACAGAACGGCCGACACATACTTCTACCGCTTCGTCACCGTCAACGCGTTCGAGAATCGAACGAGCCAACTCAATGGGTTCAGTCACGGGTTGATCAGCCGCCGGACATGGTGACATCGGCAACCACTAGCGACACGCCAGCGGCACTCATCGGCAAGAATTCGAGATCGTTACCGATGCCCTGCACATCCTGAAGGAGACGCTGGAGTGTGGATGCGATCGTGACCTCACGAATCGGCTCAGCAATTTCACCATTACGGATCCGAAGACCCTCAGCCCCCGTGGAGAAATCACCTGAGACCGGGTTGACACCGGAATGCAGACCGGCGACTTCTTGCACGAGAAAACCATCGTCGATGTCAGAGATCAATTCGGCCTGAGTTCGAGTCCCCGGGGAAAGCACGAGCGCCTGTGCACCTACGCCCGGGGCTCCCTTGAAGCCGCCACGTACAGCTGAGCCGGTGGATGCGGTGCCGGAGCGACGACCCGAGTACGAGTTGTGAAGGAAACCTTGAAGGACACCGTCGGAAATCAACGGCGTGGCGCGTGTGGCCAGGCCTTCGCCATCAACCATCGATGCGGTGAACGCATCAGGGTTCGTGGCGTTGTCAAGGAGCGTGATCGAGGACATCGCCACCTCCTCGCCCATACGTTCGGCAAAGAGTGAGCGACCTTTCAGCACCGCTTCACCGGTGAGCGTGTGTCCGATAATGCCAAGTAGCTGAGCGGTAACCCACGGGTCGAGCACGACAGTGAGTCGAGCGGTGGACGGCTTTACGGCGCCGAGCAATCGTGTGGCCCGTTCGGCAGCGTCCGCAGCGGCCACAGACACGTCGAGTTCGCCCGGGTACCGACCAAGAGAGAAACCGAAGCCTGTCTGGGTTTCAGCGTTCTCCTCGGCGAGCGCGTAGGCCGAGACATAGCAGCCAGTTTCGCGGGTCACCGAAGCGATGCCGGTGGACGTAGCCACCGCCGATTCATAGATCGTGTCGATGTACTCGGCCGACTCGATGCCACTGATCCGAGGATCTGCGGCACGGGTTGCCCGTTCGAGTTCAATCGCCAGCGCCACCTTGTCGTCCGTCGAGAACGACGCCAGTCGCTCGTCGAAAAGCTCGAGCACAGCCGGAGAGACACCATCGGGCTCAGCCACACCGTTGAACTCGTCTGACTCGGCGAACGCCGCGTTATCGCGGGCCTCGCTGAGCGTCTCACCGAGTGCGTCCTCGTCGAGAGTGCCGGCGTAGGCATAGCCCTGCTTACCGTCGACAACGACACGAACGCCGATGCCTTGGCTCTCAGCGCTCGAAAGCGATTCAATCTCACCCTCATAGGCGCGGACCTCGGTCTCACGCTCGTGAACGACATAGGCCTCAACCTGTTCGCCGTCCTTGGCCCACCCCGCAACACGGGTGGCTAGATCAAGAAGTTCACTCATCGGATCAGGCAGCCGTGCCGCCGACGGTGAGGCTTTCGACCCGAAGGGTCGGCGTGCCATCACCAACGGGAACCCCCTGGCCGTCCTTGCCACACATGCCGGGCGAACCCATGGCGAAATCATTACCAAGGGCGTCGATACGGGTGAGTACTTCAGGACCGTTGCCAATGAGATTGCCTTCGCGGATTGGGTCGGTGATTTCGCCGTTCTCGATCACGTACGCCTCAGTCATACCAAAGACAAAGTCACCCGTCGCAGTGTTGACTTGTCCGCCGCCCAACTGAGCGACATAGATACCTGACTCTGTATCAGCCACGATCGCTGCAGGGTCCTCGATTCCGTTACTGATGTAGGTGTTGGTCATTCGTACCATCGGCAGATGTTGATAGCTCTGGCGACGACCGTTGCCTGAACCAACACGACCCTCCTTACGGGCCCGCAGGTAGTCCCACATGTAGTCGGTGAGCACGCCATCCTTGATCAGAATGTTGTTGCCGGCAGGGCGGCCCTCATCGTCGATGGCAAAGTGGCCCCACTCACCGGCCATGGTGCCATCATCGATCAATGTGACGCAGTCGGCGGCTACCTTCTCGCCAACGCGGTTGGCGAAGACGGAAGCAGACTTGGCAACAAGGTCGGCTTCGAGGCCATGGCCGCACGCCTCGTGGAAGAGAACGCCTCCACCACCTGGGCCGACCACGACAGGGATGGCCCCAGACGGCGCTGGACGGGCGTTGAGTTTGGTGAGCGCACGCTCGGCGGCTCGGCGAGCCATCGCCTCGACATCAGTCTCATCAAAGAGTTCGAAGCCGATGGTGCGGCCGGCCGACTCACGACCGGTTTGCAGACCCGTATCGCCGGTGGCGACGCAGCTCACCGAAAAGAGTGTGCGGATCTGATCGTCCTCGGCGAGAAGCCCGTCAGAGTTCGCAACAAGGATGCGGCGACGACTGTCGCCATAGCGAGCCGAGACCTGGGTAATGGCCGAGCCACTCCCCCGCGCAGCTTCATTAGCCAGTGTGAGCAGGCCGACCTTGGTTGCCTTGGCTACCTCCTCTGGCGGGATCCGAACCGGGGTGCCTCGCGGCACGTCGATCGCGGAGACGTTGACTTCACGAATACCACCCCCTCCACCACGAGCAGCAGCAGCCGCGGCCCGAGCCGCTCCAGCAAGACCCGCCTCGGAGAGATCAGCGGTATGAGCGAACCCGGTGGTCTCACCGACAACCACCCGGATACCAGCGCCACGGTCACGTCCACTGGTGAGTTCCTCAACTCGGCCATCATCGAGCACGGCCGACGAAGACCGTTTGTCCTCGACAAATACCTCCGCAAAGTCGCCACCCGTAGTGAGCGCAGTGGACAGTGTGCGATTGATCAACTCGGTGTCGAGCACGAGACCTCCATGGGGCTGCATGACAGCTCCATCTTACCGCCGGTACGATCCCGACCCGGATCGTTGGTTCGCTGGAACCTCAAGCGGAGAGGGAAGTGGTGTGACGAACGAGAATTCGACGTTGGATAATTCCAACGAGACTGCGCCCCACGATGCCACTCCTCATCGCCGACTTCGCTGGTGGGTTGAAGCACTGATCACGCTGGTCTTCTACGTCATCTACTCAGCGGTTCGAAATCAGTTCGGTTCAACGATGGGCACGTCGATCAAGGAATCAGCCTTCGACAACGCCATTCGCGTCATCGACGGCGAGAAGGCCCTCGGTCTCTACTTTGAGGAATGGATCCACCAGAAATTCTTGGATTGGGACTCCTTCATCATCTTCTGGAACATCTTCTATGGCTCGTTCCACTTCATGGTGACTATTGGCGCCATGGTCTGGTTGTTTTTGCGATTTCCCCATCGCTACACCTACATGCGGTCGGCGCTGGCATCCACGACAAGCCTCGCTCTCATTGGCTTCGCCTTCTTCCCACTGATGCCTCCACGGCTGCTCTCGAACTGCACGTCGCAGTACGGCGCCTGCGTACCGGGCCATGACTATGTCGACACACTCGTGGATCCAGGCGGTCTGTGGTCGTTTGAATCAGGAACGATGGAGTCAATCTCTAACCAGTACGCCGCGATGCCGAGCCTTCACGTTGGATGGGCCCTGTGGTGCACGGTTGCTCTATTCCCGATCCTGCGAGCCCGTTGGGCGAAAGGCGCGATTGCCCTCTATCCGGTCCTCACCCTGTTCTCAATCATCGTGACGGCGAATCACTACTGGATCGATGCCGTTGGCGGCATCGTCGCGCTGAGCATCGGCCTCATCCTCGCCGTGCCACTCGCCCGCCTTCTGCCGGGTCCGGCGGGTACAATTATGTCCGATGTTGCTTGAGACGCTGACCGGCCCGCAGGATCTGCTGGGCCGCAGCTACGCCGAACTCGATGATCTGGCTGAACAAATCCGCCACCTCGTGATCGAATCTGTGAACGAGCACGGCGGTCATTTGGGCTCAAACCTCGGCGCCGTCGAGCTCACGATCGCCCTTCACCGAGTGTTTCGGTCACCCCACGATCCGATCCTTTGGGACACCGGCCACCAGGCCTACGTGCACAAAATTCTCACGGGACGCGCCGCAAACTTTGCTGAACTTCGTGAAGGCGGTGGACTGTCCGGATACCCCAGCCGCAGTGAATCCGAGCACGACTGGATCGAAAACAGTCATGCATCCACCGTTCTGAGTTATGCCCATGGCCTCGCCACCGCCTTCAACGCGAACGACGAGCGACGCAGAGTTGTCGCCGTCATCGGCGACGGTGCGCTCACCGGCGGTATGGCTTTTGAAGGCCTCAACAATCTCGGCCACTCGGGGAGCGAGGTCGTAATTGTGCTCAACGATAACGGTCGCTCCTACGCGCCGACCGTGTCTCGGCTCTCCGAGAGCCTGATCAAGATTCGCAACAACCCCGTCTATATGCGCCGTCAGGCAAAGGTGGAGGAAATCGCTGAACGCATTCCATGGGTTGGCGAGCAAATTGGCCGCGGCCTCAAGATGTCAAAGGCTGCGGTTCGAGAGATGTGGGAGCCACCGGCGTTCTTCGAGAACCTCGGTATCCGTTACACCGGTCCATTCGATGGTCACGACGTCGAGTCGATCGAGGAGGCGTTGCACAACGCCGCCGAGTTCGAGGGGCCGACACTCGTTCATGTCCTCACTCAAAAGGGCCGCGGCTACGCTCCGGCGGAGCAGGACGACGTCAAGAACATGCACGACACTGGCTCGATGAAGGAAGGGTCCTACACGGCCGCCTTCTCGGAGACGCTGGTGAAGCTCGGTGATCAGCACGCCGAACTCGTTGCCATTACGGCCGCCATGCCTGACTCCACCGGCCTACTCCCCTTCCGGGAGCGATTCCCAGACCGCTGCATCGATGTCGGCATCGCCGAGCAACACGCAGTCACTGCGGCTACCGGCATGGCGATGGGCGGGCTCCGACCGCTTGTGGTGCTCTATGCCACATTCCTCACCAGAGCCTTCGACCAGGTCAACCTCGACGTTGGTCTCCACGGTCAACCCGTTATCTTCTGTCTCGACCGTGCCGGAATCACCGGACCCGATGGGGCATCGCATCACGGCATCCTTGATCTCGTACTGCTGACGAAGGTGCCGGGGATGACCGTCTTCGCACCCTCGAGCTACCAAGAAGTCCAGCAGATGATGGAAGATGCCATGGACCTCAGCGACGGCCCAGTCGCCATTCGTTGGTCTCGCGGTAAAGCCGCCCATGTCGGCCACGACGAGATCGGATCAGGCCTCAACGCTCGCAAGGTTACGACTGGTGACGGGCGAGTTGCCCTGGTCGGCTTCGGTCAGATGCTGCCTGCCGCAGTCGGCGCCGCCGAGTTACTGGCCGCTGACGGAATCGACGTGACCATCTATGACCCACGGGTCGTCCAACCGCTCGACCCATCCATGGTCGACGACCTCGCCACCCATGACGTAGTCGTGTCAATCGAAGACGGCCTTCGCGTCGGCGGAGCCGGCGCTGGTGTGCGTGATGCTCTCGGTGA
>Ga0233427_10002530_pt1 | contig 17166 bp, 21 predicted proteins | sample SI_118_April2016_5_FD_179885 | JGI IMG/M metagenome (GOLD analysis project Ga0233427, IMG submission 179885) | Seawater microbial communities from Saanich Inlet, British Columbia, Canada - SI_118_April2016_100_MG | ecosystem: Environmental > Aquatic > Marine > Inlet | place: Canada: British...
ACTTTCCTGCGGGTCGCCCCGACTGGCCGCTAGCCAGCATCCTGCCCTGCGGAGCCCCGACCTTCCTCAGCGTGGAAACCACGCCGCGGTCACCTGGCCGGCTCACCGTCCCTACCAGTCTGGCAGCAGATTTTCGCTTGCGTCACCCCTCCGTGGGTACTAACAACGCTCCGACATGGAAGCACTCGTCGATACACCGATATCTGTCGTCGCACCTTCGGCGATCTCGCCGGATGGCCGGCTGTTTGAAGGCTGGCATCTGCGCGGCGCCTGCCGCGGGTTGGAATCCTCGATCTTCTACCCGGATCCCGCAGTGGAGGCCGAGGAGGCACGCGCTCTCGACGTCTGCGCCGGATGTGAGGTGCGCAGCGAGTGCCTGGACCATGCAATGGCTCGTGGTGAATCGACCGGCATCTGGGGAGGAACCACCGAGCGCGATCGCCGCCGGATCCTCCGCGGTCGCCGGAACGCCTGACCGGCGCTGCAGGCACCATGGCTCTGGACGACTACGGCGGCTGGCCCGACCTGCTGGAACGACTCTGTAATGGGGAGCACCTGTCGGCCGGTGAGACGGAGGCCATCCTCTCCGAGATCCTCGTCGGCGACGCCGAGCCGGCGCAGATAGCGGGCTTCCTCGTCGGGCTGAAGGTCAAGGGCGAGACCGTCGAGGAGACCACCGGCCTGGTAAACGCCATGGTCGCTGCTGCCGAGCCACTGGACCTGCCCGAGGGAACGATCGACATCGTCGGAACAGGTGGTGGGGCAGTGCGGCGCGCTGGGGCGCTGAACGTCTCGACTATGGCCTGCTTCGTGGCGGTGGGGGCCGGAGCCACCGTCTGTAAGCACGGGAACCGAAGTGCCTCGTCAACCTCCGGCGCCTTCGACCTGCTCGAGATCCTCGGCGTGGACATCGAGGTCAGCCCGGGCCGGGTGGCCGAACAGGTCGCCGAACTCCGGATCGGCTTCGCTTTCGCCCGGACCTTCCACCCGGCAATGCGCTTCGCCGGGCCCATCCGGGCGGGTCTCGGCATCCCGACCGTGTTCAACGTCCTGGGCCCTCTCTCGCATCCGGGGCAGCCGAAGCGTCAGCTGATCGGTGCCACCGAGCCGGCGTTGGCGGATCGGATGCTGGAGGTGTTCCGGGCCGGTGGTTCCGTCCACACATGGTTGGTGACCGGTCACGACTCGTTGGACGAGATCGCCCTGACCGGCCCCACGCGTGTGCTCGAGCTGCGTGACGGGCTGGACTCGGAATGGATTCTTGACCCTGTCGAGATCGGGATGTCGCTGGCCGACCCCTCGGAACTGGTAGGGGGCGACCCGGAGCGAAATGCCGAGATAGCGCTGGCCGTCTTCGCTGGCCAGGAGCGGGGGCCGATGCGCGACATCGTCGCCCTGAATGCAGGGGCCGGCCTGGTGGTTGCCGGTATCGCCAACGGGATCGGCGACGGAGTGGAGCGGGCGATAGCGGCCCTGGACGACGGTTCGGCCTCGGCGGTACTGGACTCGATCAGGGCCTGACCGACCGGTCAGCAGTCAGGTGGCGTGGCGGGGATATCGCCGTCTAGGAACCCGGCCAGGATGTGGGCGGCACAGGGATCGGACATTGACGGGACGTGGGTCCATTCCCGGTGCTCGACGAGGGTGGCGTTACCCAGTCCTGCGGCCAGTCGCCGTGCCCATTCCACCGGGGTGATCGGATCCAGGTGCCCTGAAAGGATCAGGACCGGTACATCTGAGCTGGTCGCCAGATCGACGCTGCGCGGTGATGCCGGCACGTCCCACAGGGCACACAGGGCACGTACCTCGTTCACGGCTCCGGACACGGCATCGAGGATCGGATCGCCGGTGTCGGCAGTGGTCATGGTGTTGAAGGGAACCTCGTCGGCGCACTCAGAGGAGAGCTGGGCCCCTTCTGAGACCGGGTCCCCGGCGGAGCGTCCTGTGGCGGCGACCTCGTCGAGCCGTGCCACCGCCTCGGCCAGGCGATTGCCGGCTGCGAGGGGGATTGCCTGGCGGACCAGCACGGGACCGACCGGACTGGCCAGAGCATTGGTGAGCAGGCGGGCGAACCTGACGTCATCGTAGATAACGGCCTCACCGGAGAAGGTGGTCACCGCCACCGGTAGGTCGGCCAGGTCGGCCAGTACCGAGCGGAGTGGTTCCACCAGCCCCTCCGGGCAGGCGGCCACGGCGCGGCATCCTTCGTCAAGTCGTTCAAGTGCGCCCAGCACCCCGACGGGCAGGTCGTCGTAGGCGCCTACCTCGGGAGGCATGGGGGAGTCAAGTACGGCGGACTCGACAGCGCCTTCGTCGATCCGGATCAGCTCCAGGGCGATCCGGGTTCCGAACGAGACGCCGTGGAGGTGCCAGGACTCCAGCCCCAGAGCCCGGCGTAGGGAGACCATGTCGGCGGCGATCGCCTCCACGGTCACCTGGCCGCGGTCCACTGCGGCATCGTCCAGGCGTTGCCGGCAGGAGCGGTAGGCGTCGAGTCCGACAGCCGGGGCGGCATCCAGTTCGTGGCAGTCCAGCGACGGCGTCGAGTCTCCTCCGCCGCGCTGGTCGACGAGGATCACGTCGTGGCCGCCGAGTACCTCTGAGCGCGGCACCAGCCATCTGAACCGCTCGGCGACCGCACGTCCGCCGGGCCCGCCGTGCAGGTGCAGTACCGGGGCACCGGTCGGGTCGGTGGCACGGATCACGACCACGGATAGCGAGGCGTCCGCCATCTCCAGGCGGTAACAGGTGACGGTGAGGTCGGTGGGCACCTCCTCGCCGGGACAGTCTGCGTCCACCAGCAGGCCCCCGACCACAGGCCTGTCGGAAATGCCGGAGGAGCCGGCGCACGCGGCGATGAGGCCGATGAGACAGAGGACGCCGGTGAGGGCGTGCATCGGACGGCGCACACGGCAACGGTAGCCACCGCCTCCTCCCTCCGGGACCGCACCGACAGCCGCAGCGTCCTGGCTGTCACACCCCTCGTGGAGGATGGTGTGCATGCGAAACGAACCACTTCTCATCGACTGCGGTACCTGTACCGAACGACATACGGACACCTGCGAGGACTGCGTGGTGACCTTCATCTGCGGACGGACCCCCGGCGACGCCGTTGTGGTCCAACTGGCCGACTTCAGGGCCATGAGGATGCTGGGCGACGTTGGGCTGGTCCCGCCGCTGCGCCACTCCGAGGGGTCGGTTCCCGGCGGCTGATCGGCCACCACAGTCTCCTCCGTGAGAGCATGGCCACATGGAGGAGGCCGGGGATCAGTTGAAGGTCGACGTCCTCGCCCTTGGACGTTCGGTGGGCCTCGATGCAGTCGGCGTGACCGGAGCCGAACCGTTCCCGGAGGTGCGCGCCGAGTTGGAACGCCGCCGGGCGGAGGGCCTGCACGGTGGGATGCAATTCACATTCCGTAACCCAGCCAGGTCCACTGACCCGCGGCGGATTCTCGAGAGCGCCAGGTCCCTGGTGGTCGGCGCACTTCGCACCCCGGCGCCGCGCCTCGGCGAGGTTGGAGCCGGCCGTCTGCGCATAGCGGCCTATGCGAGGCACGACCACTACGCCACCCTCCGTGGCCATCTGGAATGCATGGCAGAGCGGATCCGGTCCGATGGATGGACGGCGAGGGTCGTGGCCGACGACAACGCCCTTGTGGATCGGGCTGCTGCGGTGCGTGCCGGGATCGGCTGGTACGGGAAGAACGCCAACGTCCTCCTGCCCGGCAGGGGCAGCTGGTTCGTTCTCGGGGCCGTCGTGACCGACGCCTACCTACCTCGCTCCGAGCAGGTGGAGGAGGGTTGCGGTACCTGCAGGCGTTGCATGGACGGGTGCCCCACGGGCGCCATCGTGGAGCCGGGTGTGGTGGATGCCAGAAGGTGTCTCGCATGGCTCGTCCAGGCGCCGGGATCGATTCCGCGTGAGTTCCGTAGGGCGCTCGGTGGTCGGCTCTACGGCTGCGACGACTGTCAGGAGGTCTGCCCGGTCGGGCGCTCCGAGGTGATTGCCGATGGCACCGAGGATCCCGCCGCCGAGGTCGAGGCGATCGACGTGCTCAAGGCCGGTGACGCCGCCCTGCTGGAACGCTTCGGGCGCTGGTACATAGCCGAACGCGACCCGCGCTACCTGAGACGTAATGCCCTGGTTGCCCTGGGAAACACCGCCGAGGGCAGTGACCCGGCTGTGGGACGGCTGCTCGAGACGTTCCTGGCCGACCCGGATCCGGTCCTGCGCTCGCATGCCACATGGGCTGCAGCCGAGTTGGGCCGCCACGACCTCCTGGGCGTCCTTGACGGTGACGAGGATGCCCTGGTCGCCGAGGAGCTGGCCCTGATCCGAGGCAGCGTGGGCACGTGAGGCGACACCTGCTGGTGACCAACGACTTCCCGCCGAAGGTCGGCGGGATCCAGTCCTACCTCTGGGAGCTGTGGCGGCGGCTTCCATCTGACGACCTCGCGGTCCACACCACTCCTTACGCCGGGGCTGGCGCATTCGACGCTGACCAGGCCTTCTCCGTGAGCCGTTCCCGCGAGCCTGTGCTCCTTCCCACCCGGAGCCTCCTGCGCCGGGTGGGGCGCCTGGCCTATGCAATGGATGCGGAGTTGGTCGTGTGGGATCCCGCCCTCCCGGTGGGCCATATCGCTCCCCGGCTGGACCGCCCCTACGCGGTGGTCCTGCACGGCGCCGAGGTGACGGTTCCGGGCCGGCTACCGGTGGGCAGCTCCCTGCTGGCCAGGGTCCTGCGATCCGCATCGCTGGTGATCTGTGCGGGCGGCTACCCGGCACGCGAGGCAACCCGGGCCGCAGGCACGGAGCTGCCCACAGTGGTCGTGCCGCCCGGCGTGGACACGGACCGGTTCCGGCCACTGGACGTCGGCGAGCGGGACTCGGTGCGTAGCGAGCTGGGTCTGCCCATCGAAGCTCCGCTGGTTGTCGCCGTGAGCCGGCTGGTTCCCCGAAAGGGCATGGACACTCTCATCCGGGCAGCAGCGAGGCTCCGGTCCTCGCATCCGGACCTGGTGGTGGCCATTGCCGGGTCGGGGCGTGATCGCCGTCGACTCGAGGGTCTGGTGGATTCCACCGGTGCGCCCGTGCGCCTGCTGGGTCGCGTGCCTGACGAGCTCCTACCCGGCCTCTACGGGGCGGGCGATGTCTTTGCCATGCCATGCCGGTCCCGCTGGGGCGGTCTGGAGCAGGAGGGATTCGGCATCGTGTTCGTGGAGGCCGCCGCCGCCGGCGTCGCACAGGTCGCCGGCGAGAGCGGTGGAGCAGCCGAGGCGGTGGAGCATGGTCGAACCGGTCTGGTGGTCGGTCCGTCGAGGGCGGTCGAGGGCGTGGCCGGTGCCCTGTCCGACCTTCTGGACGACGATGACCGTCGCCTGGAGATGGGTCGTCGGGCCCGGCAACGGGCAGTGGCCGAGTTCTCCTACGACGTGCTGGCCGACCGGCTGCGTGCCGGCATCGACGGGGCGACGCTGCGGGACTGATCGGGGACCGGAGGACATCGTCCCTCCCGACCCCGGAGGCGCGACCAGTCACCACGAGGTATCGCACGACCGGTAGTGTCGGCGTTCCGGAGGTGGGCAATGACCGATCACGCCAGCCAGCGCATCATCGTGAGCGCTACACCACAGCACTGCTACGAGACCGTTCTGGATGTCGAGCGGTTGCCAGAGTGGGCTCCCGACATCAAGGAGGCCGAGGTCCTCGTGCGCGACGACCTCGGTCGACCCGGAGACGTGGCGTTTCGTGCCGCCGCCATGGGGCGCAGCACCAACTACACGCTCAGGTACAACTACGGCTCCAACCCTCTGCGTATCTCCTGGCGACTTGTCGAAGGCGACCTCCTGAGGCGGATGAGCGGGGCGTACGAGTTCCTGGAGGTCGAAGGGGACCATGAGGCATCCCTCGTGGTCTACGACCTGGACGTGGACCTGCTCATCGGGCTTCCGGGATTCGTGAAACGCCGCCTGGAAGCCAAGGTCGTCCACGCTGCCATTGATGACCTGAAGGCCCGCATTGAGGTGGACGTACCCGCCACCTGATCGGGTCGGACCACAGGCCCGACTTGGGCGCCGGGGGGCCACGACTACGCTCCGGCGATGGAGTTCCGGCGCATAAACTCGCTTCCTCCCTACGTGTTCAAGATCATCTAGACACTCAAGGTCGAGGCTCGGCGGGCTGGGGAGGACGTCATCGACCTGGGGTTCGACAACCCCGACCTGCCGTCGCCTGACGTGGCGGTGTCTCCCGGCATGGGGTTCGGTCCGGGCGGCGAGGGCTACGTGCGCTTCGCCCTGATTGAGAACGAGCAGCGGATCGGACAGGCTGTCAGGAACCTGAAGGTTGCCCTGGATCGTCTGGATCCGTGAGCCCATCGTCCAGGAAGCCGATGTAGTTGCCGCAGGTGACCGGCGCCCCCTCCTCTGGTGGGTCGCCGTCGCTGACTGGAACGTTTATCGCCTCAAGGCCGTCGGGGCTTTCAAGGAGGATGGTGACCCTGTCGATTTCGGCACCGGCGACGAGGTTCACCGCGGTGCAGACCAGCATTGCGAACGCCAGTCGGTTGCCGGCACTGTCATCCTGCGGGAATCCGTCCAGGGAGTCGAGGTGGATCTCCAGCAGGCCGTCCACGAGAACCGTGCCGATCACGGTGGAGCCCTCTGCGAAGGGGGAGATGAACTGGGATTCATGCTCGGCGGCGGTGGGACCAGCCAGGACCTTGTCGAGGATCACGTTGATGGAGCCGTCGCCGGAGATGTCACGGTCGACCACCTCCAGGAGCATCCGGTCGTCATCTCTCAGGTGGGCCATGTAGATCTGGACCGACTCGGACGCCGTTGGAGCCTCGGTGGTGGTGGATGCTGCGTGTAGCAGGGCATTCGGGAGTTCTGCGACGAGGTCCTTGGCCTGCTCGTCAATCGGAATGGAGCAGCCCGACAGGAGGCTGATCGTCAGGACCGCTGCGGAGAGATGTCGGAGGTACATCAGGCGTCCACTTCGGGAAGGGGGAGTTCGAGCACGAAGCGCGCGCCCGGTCGGCCGTCCGGGCGATCCTCCACCCAGACCCTGCCACCGTGCAGGCGGAGGTCCTCAACGACGAGGTTGAGGCCGAGGCCTGTGCCCCCGTCACCGGTTCGGCGCCCTCCCGCCGAACCGCGGAAGAACCGCTCGAAGACCGCTGAGCGCTCAGCAGCGGGAATCCCGGCACCGTCGTCCTCCACGATGATGCGGAGTGTGTTGTCCATCTCGAGGATTATCGCCGAGGCGCCGCCGCCGTAGCGTCCGGCGTTGTCCAACAGGTTGGACATGACCCGGGCGAGGCGACGCTTGTCGGCTTGGAGCAGCACTCCCCGGGCGTCGTCGGGCATCCGGAGGTCCACGACGTCGGCGTTGGTCGCGGTGACCTCCAGGAACCTGGCGATGTCCACCTCGGTCAGGTCAACGGCGGCCACGCCTGCATCGAAGCCGGATATCTCCAGCAGGTCGTTGACCAGTCGGTTGAACCTCTCCAGGTCGGCTACCAGTAGGTCAAGGGCGATCATCGACCGCGGTGAGAGTTCCTCCTTCCGGGATTTCAGCACCCCTACCCCGGCCATGAGGGTTGTGAGAGGGCTCCGGAGTTCGTGGCTCACGTCGGAGGCGAACCTCGCGTCGCGTTGGATCCTGGACTCCAGGGCACGCGCCATCTCGTTGAAGGAGTCGGAGAGCCGATCCAGGTCCGGGTCGGCCTGGGCGCCAAGCCGGGTGTCGAGCCGCCCGCCGGCAATTGCCTCGGCCGCCTCTCGGACCCGGCGCAGGGGTCGGAGCATTCGGCTTGAGGCCCATGATCCGAGCAGGGCAGCGAGCGTCACGGCGATGGCGCCGGTGCCGAGCAGCACGTACCTGAGGTCATCCAGCGTCTGTTCGACATCGGAGAGGTCGCTGATGGTGTAGTAGTCGGCGTCAAATGCCGTGAGCGGAATGCCGACCACGAAGCGCGGCTGCCCCCTGACCGTTGCCAGCATCTGTCCAGGCCTCCGGTCGTCCAGCCGCTCTACCAGTGGAGCCGGGAGGTCGGCACGGTCCAGTTCGGGTGCGACGAGCCAGTCGTCGCCGACCCTGATGATCCGCTGGCTGCCTTCTATCCTCGTGAGGGAGTCGACAACGGTGGGCAGGTCCTCGATGGAGGATTCCGGTGTGAGCTGGTTGGACAGACGGGTGGCGTTGCTCACCGCCATGGCCGCAGCGGCGCTACCGCGGGTGTCGAGCAACTGCCCCCGGGTGAGCACCAGGGTCGCCCCGCCCAGCAGGATCGACACCAGCAGTCCTCCAATGGCGAACAGGACCGAGATCTGTGCTCCCAGCCCCAGACGGCTGACGTCTGTCTTCGTAACGTCGGGCACGGGTCAGGTCTGGAACTTGTAGCCCATGCCGCGCACGGTGACCACGAAGCGTGGGTTGGCCGCATCGGGCTCGATTTTCATGCGTAGCCGTCGCACATGTACGTCCACCAGACGGGCGTCGCCGAAGTAGTCGTAGCCCCAGACGCGTTCCAGCAGGTCCTCGCGGCTGATTACCCGGTCCGGGTGGATGGCCAGATCAACGAGAAGGCGAAACTCGGTCCGGGTGAGGTGGACCTCCTCGCCGGCGTAGCGAACCACGCCTGCGTCGGGAAGGACCTCCAGACCGTCGATCTGTATGTGGATCGGCCTCGACTCGTCGGGACGGATCCTGCGGAGGAGCGCGCGGATCCGCGCCGAGAGTTCCTTGGGGTCGAATGGCTTTCGCAGGTAGTCGTCGGCGCCCGCCTCCAGCCCTGCCACCACGTCGTGGCTGTCCGAGCGTGCCGTGACCATGATGATGGGTACGTCTCCCAGACGGCGGATGCTCCGGCAGACCTCGAATCCGTCCATCCCTGGAAGCATGATGTCGATCAGCACCACGTCGGACGGCATGCGGGAGAAGGCCTCCAGGGCCTCTTCTCCGCTGGCGGCCTCCTCGACCTCCCAGCCCTCCTCCTCGAGAGCCAGGCGCACGGCTGTCCGGATCCGTTCGTCGTCCTCCACCGTGAGGATGCGCCTGCTCATGGGTGAATGCTGCCCCATGGAGGGCGTCTCTGTCTTCCTGGTGCTGGGAACGGGCTTCATCAGGCCACCTCGGTGCCGGCCGACCTGAGCAGCTCCAGGAGTGGACCGTGCAGGTCGATCGGGGCTGCCACCACCATTTCACCGCTGGTCGGCTGGCCTTCCAGGTCTGTTACCCGACCCCCGGCTTCGGTTACCAGCACTGTTCCAGCGGCGCAGTCCCAGGGGTTCAGCCCGCGTTCGAAGTAGGCGTCCACCCGCCCGCAGGCCACGGATGCGAGATCCGTGGCGGCGCCGCCACAGCGTCGGATGTCGCGCACATGTCCGATGATGGAGACGAGAGCCTCGGCCTGGCGCCGTCGTCGCCCGGGGTCGTAGCTGAAGCCGGTGGCAACCAGGGCCGCCGAGAGGCCGTCCACCTGGTTCACCCTGACCAGTCTTCCGTTGCGTGTAGTCCCGTGGCCGACCGCAGCACAGAACTCATCGTCGAGCATCGGGTCCACCACGACGCCGGCTACCGGTTTGCCGTCAACCTCGACGCCGATGGACACGGAGAAACCCGGATGCCCGTACACGAAGTCGGTTGTGCCGTCGATCGGGTCCACCAGCCATCGGACTCCGGACGTCCCGTCCACTTCGGTGCCCTCCTCACCGAGGATCGAGTCGTTCGGACGTGAGGCCAGGATGTGGCCGACTATGCGTTCCTCGGACCAGCGGTCGACGTCGGTGACCAGGTCGGTGAGGGTCGTCTTCGTGTCCGAGACCTCGACGGCTCCAGCCCTACGGCGCAGTTCCGGGGCGACGATCCTGGCAGCGGCCAGAGCCAGGTCTCGGAGGGTGGAGGGTTCGGCCACGGCGGCTGATTGAGGTCAGTCGACCGGGTGGTCGTCCCGGGCAGCCTGCTGGAGCTGACCGGTTCGCCACTCGGACATGGCCCTAAGTGACAGGACAGCGACGATTCCGACGCCACCGGCCGCCAGGATCGCTCCCACGACGCCCATGGATCCGGCGAGAGAGGTGCAGTCGTCCGCACACTGAAGGTTGGTCACGGCGTGTCCGACGAGGCCCCCACACGTACCGGCCACAAGGATGGCCAGCAACGCCAGGAGTCGTGCCGTCGTCGAGGGAGCTGCCGACGGGAGCTGGCCGACGGATCGGGTCTGGGCATCGTTCACGCCCGGAGGCTATCGCCGCCCCAACCCATGGCCCGGCCCTCGATCACGCCGTCACCACCAGATGCCAGACTGCGGCGGTGGGTGACGATACGGGTCGACGATGGAAGGTCGTGGGTGGTCTGTTGACCCGACAGGGCTCCACGCTGCTGGTGGCGAACCGCCGCCGGGATGGTCGGGTGGAGTGGACCCCGCCTGGCGGGGTCGTGGACAGCGGAGAGGTCTCGGAGGAGGCGCTGTCGCGCGAGGTCCTGGAGGAGACGGGGCTGATCGTGGAGGACTGGTCCACGGCGATCTACCGGGTGACGGTGGACTTTCCCGATCGTTCCATGCTGCTGGGCGTGTCGGTACACCTGGCCAGCGGTTGGCACGGGGACCTCGTATTCGAGGATCCCGACTGCATCGTGGAGGACGCCCGCTTCGTGGAGCCCGACGAGGCACTCCTGCTTCTTGCCACGGCCCCGCCATGGGTGGCCGAGCCGGTTTCGGCGTGGCTCTCGGCCTCGCTCCCCGAACCCGCCGGTGACTCGGTGCCGCACTTCTCCTACGTGGCCCGTGGTTCGAATCCATCCGAGCTGGTCATCGAACGCCTGGCACCCGGCCCCGGTTGAGGGCCCTGACCGGTGGGTGAGCCAACTCCGATCCTGCACGTGGACATGGACGCGTTCTTCGCGGCCGTCGAGGTGGTCAGGCGACCGGAGCTGCGTGGCCTTCCGGTCGTGGTGGGCGGGGAGGGTGAGCGATCGGTGGTCGCAGCGGCCTCCTACGAGGCCCGGGTCTACGGCATCCATTCGGCAATGCCGTCCACGCTGGCCCGGCGTCTCTGTCCCGACCTGGTGTTCCTGCGCGGAGACCATCGCCACTACGGCGAGGTGAGCCGCCGTGTCATGGCGATCTTTCGCCGGTACACGCCGCTGGTCGAGCCCTTGTCCCTGGACGAGGCGTTCCTGGATGTGTCCGGAGCCGGCCGGCTGCATGGAACGCCTGTCCAGGTGGCTGGTGCCATCCGACGTGATGTTCTGGATGAGGAGGGTCTGGGATGCAGCGTCGGAATAGCGGGCAACAAGTTTCTCGCCAAGTTGGCCAGCGCCCGGGCGAAGCCGACCGTCGGATCCGGTAGTCCGGTGCCCGGGGTCGGTGTTCTGGTGGTGCCCGTCGACGGAGTCCGTGACTTCCTGGATCCGCTGCCGGTGGGGGCCATCTGGGGTGTGGGCCCACGCACTCTGGAACGACTGCAACGTCTGGGGGTGCAGACGGTCGCTGAGCTCCGGGCTGTTCCCGAGGCGACGCTGGTGTCGTCGTTCGGCCGTGTCGCCGGCAACCAGTTCTGGCTTCTGGCGAGGGGCATGGACGGTCGGCGGGTGGATCCGGACCAGTCCGTCAGGTCGATCGGCCACGAGGAGACCTTCGCCCGGGACCTCACCGAGTCCGATGACGTCCGCCGGGAGCTGGTCCGCATGGTCGATGCCGTGGGCCGGAGGTTGCGGGAAGGGGGCGTGGCCGGCCGCACGATCACGCTGAAGGTCCGGTTTCCAGATTTCACCACCATCACTCGGGCCCAGACCCTCCCGGAGGCGACGGACCTGGTGGTGGACATCCTCCAGGTCGCCTCTGACCTGATGGCGGCTGTGGACACGTCGCCGGGGATCAGGCTCCTGGGGGTATCGATGAGTGGGCTGCGGGATTCCTCGGTTCGCCAGCTCAGCTTCCAGGATCTCGCCGATCCGGGTTGGCGGGAGGCAGAGAGGGCCGTGGAGTTGATCCGGGGTCGTTTCGGAGTCGGATCCATAGGTCCGGCGACCACGGTGGGTGCCGACGGGTTGCAGCCCAGGGAGCGCGGGGACGCCCAGTGGGGCCCGGATGAATGAGTTTCGACGCTCGCCGCGTTGTTGCTGGTGACCCGCTGTGCGATGCTTATGGTGAGACGAAGCATGACCGGCGAGGCGAGGAACGGCCAGGTGCCCCTGTCCGAAGACGAGGAGAGAATCCTCAGCGAGATCGAGGACCTACTCACGGAAACCGATCCGGACCTAGTGCGCGAGGTGACCGAGACGACTCTCTACACGCAGCCGCTGCGAAGCATGAAGCTGGCGGTGGCGGTGTTTGCCGTTGGTGTGCTGGTGATGGTCACGACCCTGTCGACCTCGTACCTCCTGGCCTTCGTGGGCTTCCTGGTGATGCTCGGCTCCGCGATGATCCTCGAGCGAAACGCCCGGCAGGTGGGTCGGACCGGCCTGAGGGCCGCTGCTGGATCTGGGCGTGCCACAGGATTACGGGATGCTGTCGGGGGCACCCGCACGAGGGTCCGCGAACAGATGCGTGACCGCTTTCGTCGGGGTGACCAGGGCCGAACCTGAACCGGTTACCTGATGGCCTGGTTCCGAATTCGACATCCAAGGGCGTGACGGCGGTGGGATCCAGGCCCGTGCTGGCCGTGGACGTTGGCGGAACGAAGTTGGAGGCCGGCCTGGTCGATGCGGACGGATCCATTACCGGCCGCCGTCGGGCGGCTACCACCGGCAGTGACGGTGATGCCCTGTTCGAGCAGCTCATGGGCATTGTCGAGCCCCTCATGGCCGACGGTCCGGTGGCTGGGATCGGTGTGGGTTGTGGGGGCCCGATGTCGGACAGCGGAACGCTGGTATCCCCTCTGAACATCGGACAGTGGAGGGACTTCCCGTTGGCGGACCGCCTGGCCGAGCGGACCGGGACGGTCGTGGTGGTGGACAATGATGCGAAGGCCCTGGCCCTCGGTGAGGGCTGGTGCGGTGCTGCCGTGGGGGAGAGGAACTTCCTGGCGATGGTGGTGTCGACCGGCGTAGGTGGCGGTCTGGTACTGGATGGCCGCCTGCTGGGCGGGGCGGCTGGAAATGCCGGTCACGTGGGTCATGTGGTCGTAGACGCGGACGGACCACAGTGCGCCTGTGGCAACCGGGGGTGTTTGGAGGCGGTGGCCTCCGGCCCGGCTATCCAGCGTCTCACCGGTGCGCCTCCTGCCGAGGCCCCGCCCGAGGTGCGGCGACGTACCGGCGACCTGGTGGGGAGGGCCGTGGCAACGGTGGTGAACCTTCTGGACATCCAGCTTGCGGTCGTCGCCGGATCGGTGGCGTTGGGTTTCGGCGCCCCTTTCTTTGAGGCGGCGCAGCAACGCCTTGACCTGGAATGCGGTCTGGATTTCACCAGGGGAGCCCGGATCCTTCCGGCGGGCCTGGGCGCCGATGGCCCCCTGGTGGGTGCCGCTGCCGTCTGGCACCATGCCCGACAGCCGGTTGGTCAGGCGCTGTTGGCATGAGGTGGTGGATGGTGAGGGTGGCTTCCGCCGTGCTGGTGCGTCCCGGCCTCTGGTCCGTCGCCGTCCGACAGGTGTTTCGGATGGCCGGCCGTCACTGGTGGCGGCGCTGGCCGTTTCTTCCGGTTCCGGCGCCTGCCTACGCCCGCTTCAGGGCCATCACCCAGTACGGGGATCCTGATGCGGCGCCGACAGTGGATGACGTGGTGACCTGGCTGTCATGGGTGCGGAGGTTCCCGGAGGGAGAGCCGTCGGGTCTCGCTCCGGGCGACTGACGCGATGTCGGACGGACCGGGGGGTGGCTGGGCCCTGGAGAGGCCGACGGGAGCCGTTGAGGAGCTGCATGCACCGGTAGGCCCGATCTCTGGACGGGTGGTCATCGTGAATGAGGTGGAGGCTCCGACGCTGGTACTGGGCAGTTCCCAGGCGGGCGTGGAGGTCGCCCCCGGACTCGACGTGGTCCGACGGAGTTCCGGTGGCGGGGCGGTGCTGCTGAGGCCCGACGGGGTGCTCTGGGTGGATGTGCTGATACCCCGGGGCGACCCCCTCTGGGAGGACGATATCGGTAGGTCCACGTGGTGGCTGGGTGGGGTGTGGTCTGCTGCTTTAGCGGATCTGGGTGTCGAAGCGGGTGTCCACCGGGGCCCGATGGAACCGGGCCGATGGGGAGGCCTTGCCTGCTTTGCCGGGATAGGCCCGGGTGAGGTGCTGGTGGGTGGTCGTAAGTCGGTGGGTGTGAGCCAGCGAAGGGATCGTTTCGGGGCCCGTTTCCAGTGTGCTGCCCTCCTGGAGTGGTCGGGACGCGAGATGGTCCGTCTGCTTGGCCTGACCCCGGCCGAGGAGGCCGTGGAGTGCCTGGAGTCGGCAGCCGTGGCGCTGCCGGTCGGTTCCGCCCCGCTGTTGAAGGCGTTTCTCGCCAACCTGCCCTGACCGGATTCACGCCTCCGGCTTAGGCCGGATTTCCGGGGATGGGTTCTGGATTGATGGTTGTGGCGTTCCCGGGTGCCCGTGGGGAGAAATGATTTGCCAAAGTGGGAGGAAAAGGGGTAAAGTGGTGATCAATGATAGGAGGGTGGGGAAACAGGACGACATGCGTCGCTCCTGGAGGCTTCCGCTCTTCTGACGGGAACACGACCGGGAACAACGGGAAGGGGGGAGATGGCCATGGCATTCGTCGGAACCCACGAGCATTCGCTGGATGTCAAGGGACGCCTCGTCCTCCCGGCCAAGTTCCGCAGCCACTTTTCGGGCGACGCCTACCTCACGATGTATGCGGGATGCATCGCGCTGTGGACCCCGGAGGGCTTCGACGAGATGGCTGCCCGCCTGAAGGAGCAGGTCCGAAACGGCGAGGTGGAGGCGCAGGCCTACCGCGCCCTCGCACCCAGCTCCGAGCTGGTCCGACCGGACGCCCAGGGCCGCGTGATGGTTTCGGAGCGACTACGCGAGCACGCCTCTCTCGAACACGAGGTCGTGGTCTGTGGTGCCCTCGACCGGATCGAGATCTGGAATCCCACGAGGTGGGCCGCTGTGGCTCCGGACCTGACTCGCTCACTGGCGGATGCATTCCTCCGGGGTGGAGGGATCTGAGTCATGGAAATCCGAACGAGAGGAAGCCTTCACGACGACACCCGATGACCACGACGGCCGGTCCACGACCGGTTCGTCCCTGGACCGTCCCCCGGTCGGCTAGATGTGAGGCCCCTACTCTGCCCGCTTGCCATCTAGTCCGATTCGGGGAGACATCCCGACGGGCGCCAGCTGGTCGGGGGACGGTCGAAGGACGAATCGGTGGGCCGCTGGCCGCAGCGGTGATCGGCTCGGCGGGACGGACCATGTTGGATCATCCAGCTGAAGAGGACGAAGCCGAACCAGTCGGATTCCACCATCGACCCGTGATGGTGGATCAGGTCCTCGAGGTGCTGCGAAATGCCCCCAGCGGCGTCATCCTGGATGCGACGCTCGGTGGCGGTGGCCACACGGAGGCGATCCTGAAGGCACGCGATGACGTCCGGGTCATTGGTATCGACCGTGACGACCAGGCCCTGGCCGCTGCGGGATCACGACTTGCGCCCTTCGGGGACCGGATCCAGCTGCAGCACCGCGCCTTCGTGGACCTGGGCAGCGTGCTTGATGGTCTGGGCATTGATGGCCTCACCGGCTTCCTCTTCGACCTCGGCGTCTCGTCACCGCAGCTGGACCATGCCTACCGGGGCTTCAGCTACAGGGTGGCGGGGCCACTGGACATGCGGATGGACCGACGTCAGACACTCACAGCCGACCAGGTGGTCAACGGCTACGACGAAGCTGCCTTCGCCCGCCTGCTGGTCGACAATGCCGATGAGCGACACGCCCGCCGCATTGCCCGCGCTGTAGTGGCCCAGCGCCCCATCTCCGACACGGCCAGTCTTGCTGAGATCATCCGAAACGCCATACCGGCACCGGCCCGACGCAAGGGTGGACATCCCGCAAAGCGCACATTTCAGGCCATCCGCATCGAGGTGAACGGCGAGTTGGAACAACTTGCCGATTCCCTGGACGAAGCCGTCAGGCGTCTTGTGCCGGGTGGTAGAGGAGCCGTCCTCTCCTACCACTCGGGGGAGGACAGGATCGTGAAGCGTCGTTTCGACCAGGCGGTGACAGGCGGGTGCGCCTGTCCGCCCCGCCTCCCCTGTGCATGTGGTGCGGTGCCTCTGGCGGTCCTCGTACGTCGGGCCGGCAGGGTCCCGGATGAGGCCGAGGCTGCCGACAATCCCCGGGCGGCAAGCGCCCGCCTCAGAACCCTGGAACGCCGATGACTGCGGTACTGCGGTATCCACGCCTGGGTCTCGGCCAACGGATCGACGATGGGACGACAGAGCGTGCCACGACTTCTTCGGCCGTCCGGAGTGCCGTGGCGCTGGCGGTCTTTGGTTTCTTCGCGACGCTCTTCGCTCTGGCTGCCTTTCAGAGTGTCGTGGTCAGCGGTCAGCTCGAGTTCGACAGCCTCCAACGACGGCTGGAGGATGGGCGGGACCACTCACAGCTGCTCCGTGCCGAGGTGGCACGTCTGGAGAGCCCCAGTCGCATCCTGGAGGTGGCTGGTGGCCGACTCGGTCTCGTCTCCCCGCCGACGAGGCCCCACCTGTCGTCGGTCGTGCCGGGAGATCCGTTGATCATCCTCCAGCCGCCGGTGGGTGACCCCTTCTCCCGGACCTACCAATGAGCCGTCAGCCCATTGCGCCCGCAACCCTTGGGCGTGGTGCATCCACCGTCGTACCGGAGCGCCAGACTCGTACCCGCTTTCGCCGGAGGGCCATCTTCGTCGGCCTCATGCTGGCGACCGTGGCCGGGTTGTTCGGGTGGCGCCTCGCCTCCCTCCAGCTCCTGGATCCGGACCGGTACGTGGCCCACGGTGAGGCCCAGCTCATAAGGACCATCGAGTTGAGTGCGTACCGAGGCGCGATTGTGGACCGAAACGGCGTGGACCTGGTCCTCTCGGTTCCCGGCCAGACGATGATCGCGAACCCTCAACTGGTGGAGGATCCGGTCAGGGCTGCCCAGGCGCTTGCGCGGGTACTGGGAACCGACCTCGAGGTGCTGGAACGCCGCCTCTCCAGCGACAAGAGCTTTGTCTACCTCGGACGCCAGGTTGACCTG
>Ga0233427_10002531_pt1 | contig 17157 bp, 12 predicted proteins | sample SI_118_April2016_5_FD_179885 | JGI IMG/M metagenome (GOLD analysis project Ga0233427, IMG submission 179885) | Seawater microbial communities from Saanich Inlet, British Columbia, Canada - SI_118_April2016_100_MG | ecosystem: Environmental > Aquatic > Marine > Inlet | place: Canada: British...
CCTGCCGATGGCCCGGCCAGGAATAGCAGCCGGCCTGGCGCTTGCCCTGATGGAAACCCTGGCCGATTTCGGAACCGTCGAATTTTTCGGGGTCCAGACCTTCACAACCGGTATCTACCGGACCTGGTTCCTGCGCGGCTCACCCGAAGTTGCCGCACAGCTCGCCAGCATCCTGATGCTGTTTGTCATCGTCGTGCTGACGCTCGAACGCAGCTCCCGCGGCAAGGCACGTTATGCCAGCAGCACCGGGCGTTACCTGCCGCTGCCGAGGTACAATCTCAAAGGTCTCAAGGCGACCATCGCCGTCCTGGCCTGCGGTCTGCCGGTCCTCATCGGGTTTCTGCTGCCCGGTGCAATCCTGCTGGCGCTGACCCTGGATCGTGGCGATCAGATGTTCGGCACGGCGTTCATCGGCTACGCCACCAACTCCATCATGGTGGCCGGTCTGGCCGCAATGCTCGCCTGTGCCGCCGCAGTCATTCTGGGCTATGGCGCGCGCATGGCCAGCGGACCGGTACCGCGCTACGCCGCACGTTTTGCTTCGATGGGTTACGCCATTCCCGGATCGGTCATTGCGGTCGGCATCCTCATTCCCCTGGCCTGGTTCGACAACGGCCTCGACCAGATCATGCGCGAGACCTTCGGCATCTCGACCGGTCTTCTGCTCACCGGATCGATTGCCGCCCTGCTCTTTGCCTATGTCGTGCGTTTTCTCGCCGTTGCCTACAATGCGGTCGATGCCGGGCTGACCAAGGTCACACCTTCGATGGATGGTGCGTCGCGCACGCTGGGCCACGGCCTGGGTTCAACCCTGGCCCGCATCCACGCACCCCTGCTGCGCGGCAGCCTGCTCTCAGGTGCGTTGCTGGTGTTCGTCGACGTCATGAAAGAGTTGCCGGCAACCCTGCTGGTCCGGCCCTTCAACTTCGAAACGCTCGCCACCAGGGTCTACCGCCTCGCGGCCGACGAGCGCCTCGCCGAGGCATCGACCGCCGCATTGGCCATTGTCCTGGTCGGCGTCGTGCCGGTCATTCTTCTGTCGCGGGCGATTGCGCGGTCCCGCCCGGGAACCGCGCGATCCTGAGTGCCAGATGGCGCGGCGTTACTTCCAGCCGTTGCTTTCCATGATCTCCAGCGCCTTGATCCGATTGGCACCGAACACCAAAGCATCGAGATCATCAGCAACGAAGCTGCCATAGAGATCGTCGAGTACGCTGGCATGAGCAATGCCATCAACCGCCGGCCATTCGTTGTTACCATCGGCAAAAGCCGCCTGGGCCGCGTCGCCGGCAAGAAACTCGAGGAACGCGACGGCGTTGTCGACGTTGGGAGCATGGTTCAACACACCGGCCCCACTGACATTGATGTGCACGCCACGATCGGCCTGATTAGGCATGATCACCGTGATCGATTCGGCGATCGCAACATCAGCAGGGTCGTCCGATCGCGCCAGGCGGGCGAGATAATAGGTGTTGGCGACACCGATCTCGCATTCACCGGCAGCAACCGCCTTGATCTGACCGGTGTCGTTTGATTCCGGCTCGCGCGCCATGTTCTCGACCAAGCCGCTCACCCAGGCTGCCGTCGCTTCTTCGCCGTTGGCGGCAATCAGCGATCCGACGAGCGACTGGTTGTAGATATTCCCGGAACTGCGAATGCAGATCATGTCGGCAAAGCGCGGGTCGGCGAGGTCTTCGTAGCGTTCCAGTCCTGTCACATCGACGCCGTTGCGCACCAGGATGACGCGGGCACGCTTGGTGAAAGCGAACCACAGGCCGTCGGTATGGCGCAGATTGGCCGGAATACGCGCTTCCAGGTCGGCTGAAACGGTCGGCTGAAAGAGCCCTTGTGAGGCCGCCGTCATCAGGTTGCCGGCATCGGCCGTCATGAAGATGTCAGCCGGACTGTTCTGACCCTCGGCCTTGATCCGCTCGATCAGGGCGCCAGCCTTGTCTTCGATGACGTTGATCGTGACGCCTGTGGCTTGCGTGAACGCCTCAAAGAGCACGGTGTCGCTATCATAGTGGCGTGCCGTGTAGAGGTTGAGCTCGCCATCTGCCTGGACGGGAAGCGAAAGCGCAGCAATGGCTGCAATGGCCAGGCCGCCGAGAATCTGTCGTGGGGTCATGATGCCTCGAGTGTTTGCAATTGCGACTGAGTTGCAGTTTTAACAGGAAATGATAATTAGTCGCAACAACACCTCAATGCAAGCCCGCTGGCGAACCGTCGTTGCGATAGATCAATCCGGCCAAAAATCAGTTTGCCAGGCCGCCCAGAAGATCGAGCAACAGCTCTTCGGTATTGAGGTCTTCGCTCGCCGGCTGCTCCTTTTCCGGCGCGGACATCTCCGTGTCGTTGTTGCCGGATGATCCGCCCAGCAGATCAAGCAAACTGCCCGACGAGCTCTGGTTGCCTGATGAACCCTGATTGTTGCTGGAAGCAGGCTCTTCGGCGCTTTCCGCAGAACTGCCACCAGTCAGAAGATCAAGCACCTGCCCGGCGGCATCTTGCGTAGTTTCCGGCGCTTCGGGTTTGGCGGGGACCGCTTCCAGCGGCGCGCTGTCTGATCCCGATCCTTGCGTCGATGCTTCCTGTCCTGTCCCGGAATCCCCCGAGCTTCCGGTGATGACACCCAGCAATGCGCCGGCTGCACCACCCAGTTCATCTTCGCCCAACTTGCGCAAGGCGGTTTCGGCAACACGCTGGACCAGGAAATTCTCGAGAGACCGCGTATCGACGACCCGCTCCGGGTTGTCGATCGGCCCGTTGACGGCAACCGGAATCGCCGGCGCATTGGGGTGATCGGTCAGCCGTGCCTGCCCTTCCAGGTCGATCCACCAGCGCGGCAGATCGATCGCAGTAACAAAGTCACCACGGCCGCCATCCAGCAACACGGAGAGATCCTGGGAGCGCGCCACGCCTTCGGTCATCACGAAGTTACCCTCCGCCGCCGTGATCGCGGTCTGACCGCCACTTGATGCTTCGGCCAGCATGGTAGCTATGGCTACCTCGTTATCGAGGTTGCCCAGACGGTCGCTGATCGCTCGCAGGTCAAAGCCCTCAACGAACCCGTCACGCAGCGAAATCGCTCCATTGCCGGCCAGGCTCTGGACAAAATCACGTTGGCTCATGCCAACACCATCGACTGCAACATCCAGAAACAATCGCCCGGAAACGGCATCGCTGTCGGCGAAGTGGCGCATCAACCAGGCCATGTCGGCATCGGCCAGGGCGAGCTTGAGGTTCATGTGATGTGGCACCCCAGACAGCACCGTTCCGGTCAGCGCTACCTGGCCGTCAAACAGCCGGCCATCTAACCTCTCGATATCGAGTTGGCCGTCTTCAAGGCTGGCAACGACCGTCGGGTCCTCGACGACGAGGTTCTGGGCTTCAAGACGCTCGGCTACCAGTTCGAAGCGGCCGTCGAGCAGCTCCAGAAAACCAAGGTCGATCTCCTCGCTCGACCAGCGCTGGTTGTCCTGGCTTCTGGTATCGCCCAGCGTGCCGCCTGAAGATGCGGCCAGGAATGGATCGAGCGCCAGAACGTCCGCCTCCAACCTCGCCTGAACGTAGGGACGCTCACCGCTCAACGTCACACCCAGTGTGCCGCGCAGTGAAGAAGGACCGATGGTCGATTGTGCCAGCACGATATCGACAAGATCGGGCGTTCCGGTCGCCGTGAGCCCAAGGTCGACAGGGCCAAGATCCGGAAAACCACCATCGACGCCGAGATCGCGCAACAGTCCGGCGAGCTCGGCATGTTCGACCTGAAGGCGAACATCGAACAACGGCTCGGACTGGAGGCCCTCAACCGCACCGCTGCCGCGCAGTTTCACGCCCAGCACTTCAATCACCGCATTGAACTCTGCCTGGTCCATGTCGGTCGCAATGTCGGTCGCAATGGCGATTTCTGAATCAGCCGCATCGGGCAAATCGATGCCGAAGGCTGCGGCCAGAATCCGATAACTGGTGCTACGCAGCCCCAGGCGCCCGTCAAACGATGGGGTCCCGAACGGATCGATCCAGGTGCCGTCGACGCTGGCCGCGCCCAGCGCGGTTTGCAGTCGCTGGCGCACGACCGCCTGTTCGGCATCGCCGGTGATATCACCAACCAGTTCTACCGCGCCCAGTTCGGCGGGATCGATCGGCAGGTTTACACCTGCCAGTCGCAACAGGCCGCCGGCATCTTCGGCCTTGATGCCCATTTGCAGTGCGACCGAACCACTCACGGGATCGACGGTTCCCGACAGCCGCACCGCAGCACCGGCAATATCGGCCGCGCCAAACGACTCCAGGACCAGTTTGTCGTCCAGCAAGATCCCATCTGCGACGAGGCCGGAGACCGCCACACCGTTGTAGGTCAGCACGTCTACCCGTGCATCGATATCCAGATTGATCAGCGAAATGTAGGTCACCACTGCCGCAAGGCTCTCGTCGGATTGTTCGGCGGCATCATCAGATGCGACTGTTTCGGGCAGATAGGCATCGAGATTGATCTGATCGAGCACAAGCTCTGCCGTCACAGAGGGAATTTCGCTGATCCTTGCAGCGATCCCACCAGTCAGACGCGATGAGTCGAAACCGAGATCAAGGCCGGTCATGGCGATAACACCGGGCGACAAGAAAAGATCGGCAAAGAGATCGACACGGCGCAAGCGATCCTGGGCAACCCCCTCCAGATCGAACTCGAGCCATTCCAGGGTCGCGCGCAGATTGTCGGAGGTCGCTTCGACCGGCCCGCGAAACACCGGTTCATCTTCTTCGACGACCACCTCACCACTGAGCGCCAGCGAGGTTCCACCGGGCAGGAGTGCTTCGGCCTGCGAGATCGACCAGGCCCCCTTGTCCAACACCGCAGTGAAATGAACCTGGCGGATCGGTGAGGCGTTAAAGACCACAGCGTCGGCGACCAGATCAGCCTTGAGCGTGAGATCGTCCGGCCAGAGCTGCGTATCAACCGGTTCCAATTCCGGCGTTTGGCCTTCGCCGGCCAGCAGGGCCGGCAGCAGGGTATCGAGATCCAGCCGGCTTGCGGTCAATGCCAACTCGATCGTCCTGGCGCCATCAAGAGTCACAAAGGCGCTACCTGTGGCCTGGCTTTCACCCAATTCGACGGCAAGGTCACTGAGCCTGACGGTACTGCTCGAAACAGAAAACCCGGTATCGAGCGACAGTGCCAATTCACCGGCTGAGGCCGGAAGCGCGTCGACGCCGGCCAGTTTAGACAGCAGGTCGAGTTTGGCGATATCCGCTTCGATCTGGCCCGAGAATGCGATCGGCGTGCTGTCGGTCGCCAGCGTGCCCGCAATCTTGACGGCAATATCATCGCCCGAGCGAAGGGTGCTGTTGATCGAGAGCTGAGGCCTGGAAATCCGGCCCAGATCTGCTTCCAGCACCCACTGCCTTCCGCCATGCAGAAATTCACCCTGGGCTTCGAACGGGCCGTCTGCGCCCAAGGCATCGATCCACAAATCGACCTGATCGAAGGTCCGTCGATCGTCACCGTCTCGCCATTCAATTCTTGCGTCCTGCACATCGATCAGTTCGATGCTGACGGCCGGCGCCGCGCCTGAACCTGGTTCGGAGGTTGCAACCGGCTCGAATTGCCAGCTCGCGAGGCCATCGGCCTGGGTCTCCAGCACGATCACCGGTTCAATAAGACGAATGCGCTCGACCACGACTTCCAGCGATGCAAGAGGCGCCAGAGAGATCGCTGCCAGAACCTCGGGAAGTTCCAGGAACGGCAAGCCCGAAGCGCCTGGAGCACCCGCAATTGTGATGTCGTCGATGGCGATCGCAAGAGTCGGAATGAAGGTCACGCGGACGTCGCCGATGATCGTGACATCGCGGCCAGTGATGGCTTCGACCTCTGCCTCGATCTCTGGCTTGTACTGGTTGAAGTCGAGCGTGAGCAGGACAGTAACCGCCCCTGCCAGGGTAACGACGATCAAACCCAGCAGGATCAGAATGAATTTTCGCACCACTTGCCTCCGCAACCGGATCGCGGCGACTGCCCCCGCTCCTTGTCGTCGCCGCACCTTGCGTTAATCTAGTGACGTTCTCGCGCACGCGAAAACACCGTTTCAGGTGCAGATTGCACCTCAGCGGGTCAAACTCAACGTTGCACGCAAGAAAACAGCCATGGCCGACGTCATTGATCTCAATGAATACCGCAGACAGCATGCAGATGATGACGATTCCAAGGCAGCACGACGACGCCGAACACCCGGTGGACGCGGTTTTGGCGACATGGGTCACCATTTATCCACCGCCGTACCGGGCCCGCCCGATGATGGGCCAACCGACGACGAACCGCCCGAAGCAGGCTGAAAAGCACTTGCCGTTACGGAATCTCCCGGCCCGGAATCACGCAGGCCCCACCCAGAGGCAGCATGGCGACAACAACTGACCGGCTGATTCGCCTGGTGCGCAACGAGCAGACCACGCTTGCCCTTCTCTCCGTTCTGGTCGGTCTGGGCGCGGCGATCGGCTGTGTCGCTTTTCGTTACCTGATCGCAGGCACTCAATTGGTCACCTGGGGCGCGGCCACCGAACGCCTGGCCAGCCACGTGGCTGACATGCCGTGGTGGCTCATCCTCCTGATTCCAACCGCCGGCGGCTTCGTTGTCGGCCTGCTGCGCCGCTATGTCGCAGCCGACCAGCGCTTTCACGGCGTGGCTGACGTGGTCGAGGCAACCGCCCTGCGGGGCGGTAGAATCACACTGCGTGACGGCCTGGTCGGTGCCGCCGGTGCCGCGCTGAGCCTGGGCGTCGGGGGATCAGCAGGTCGCGAAGGCCCGGTTGTCCATCTTGGCGCCATGATGGCCTCGTTCCTTTCCCGGAAATTCGGCCTGCGCCGCAGCGCCATGCTGACCTTGCTTGGTTGCGGCGTTGCATCGGCCGTGGCGACGTCCTTCAACGCACCGATCGCGGGGGTCTTCTTCGCCCTGGAAGTCGTTGTCGGCCACTACGGGCTCACCGCGTTCGCGCCGGTCGTTCTGGCATCTGTCGTGGGCACCATCGTCACACGCATTCATTACGGCGATTTTCCCGCCTTCATCATGACCGAACACGTCATCGTCTCCTATTGGGAGATTCCGGCCTTTGCCCTGCTCGGCGTGCTCTCGGCCGTTGCGGCATGGATTTTCATGCGCAGCATCTTTGTCGTTCAGGACGCTGTCGCGGACTGGCGCATCCCGGTGATTGTGGCCCCTGCAACAGGAGGCCTCGTGGTCGGGTTGATCGCAATCTTCCTGCCCGAAATTCTGGGCGTCGGCTACGAAGCCACGGATCTGGCGCTGCACGGCTCCCTGGCGTTCAGTATCCTGCTCGCACTGGTTCTGGCCAAAACCATGGCGACCGCGATCACGATCGGCAGCGGCTTTGGCGGCGGCGTCTTCAGCCCGTCGCTCTTTGTCGGCGCCATGCTGGGCGGTGCCTATGGCCTGATCGCGACCAGCGTCATGCCGGAGATGGCTAGTCCGCACACCGCCTATGCCATTGTCGGCATGGCAGCAGTCGCAGGCGCCGTTCTGGGCGCACCGATCTCGACTATCCTGATCGTCTTCGAACTCACCGCCAATTTCGGCCTGACCATCGCCGTGATGATCGGTGCCGCACTGGCTTCGCTCATCACCAACCATGTCGCCGGGCGTTCGTTCTTCCACTGGTCCCTTGCCAGGCGCGGGATCGACCTCTCCGGCGGTCACGAACGCCATCTCCTGCGCAGTCAGACCGTTACAAGCATCATGTCGTCGTATTACGCGACCCTGAACAGGGATGATGACTTCGAGGCCGTCCGAAAGGGCCTGCAGGACAATCCCGTCGGTGACTTTGTCGTCGTGGGAGAAGATGACGCCCTTGTCGGCGTTGTCACGATGGAAGACCTCAAACCCTGCCTCCTGGGCCAGGACAATCCGGATCATCACGATGTCGCCGGCAACCTCGCGCGCCCGGTCGGCCACGCCCTGCTGCCGCAAGACAACCTGGCCACGGCGCTGCTGGCGATGGAAGTCTGCGATGATGACTTCATCCCCGTGGTCGAAAGCCTCGAGAACCCGCGGATCAGGGGAGTCGTCACGCACCGGGCCCTGATTCTGGCGCATAACAAGGCTCTGACCGAAGCAGCCGCACAAAACGGCTAGAGTAATCTGGATACGCGAATCCGCCTTCGGGCAGGTCTGTCCACACGTTCCCGCCCCAGCGGTGAGGAACGTCTAGTCGGTTCGGATGTTTATGTTAGGTTCGCGTCAACATGGCGAGCCCTCAGGAAAATACCGCACCACCACCCGCAATGGGATCTCATCTGCTTGAGCGTCTGAACGATGCCCAGCGTGAGGCCGTGGAAGCCGTCGACGGTCCGGTTCTGGTCCTTGCAGGGGCCGGCACCGGCAAGACCCGCGTGCTGACCGTGCGCCTGGCAAACATCTTGGCGACCCGGCGCGCCGCACCCGGCCAGATCCTTTCGGTGACCTTCACCAACAAGGCCGCACGCGAGATGTCGGAACGTGTCGCCGGCCTGATTGGCAGGCCGACCGAAGGCATGTGGCTGGGCACCTTCCACGCGATCGGCGCGCGCATCCTGCGTCGCCACGCCGAACTGGTAGGCCTGCGCTCGAACTTCACGATCATCGACACCGACGATCAGCTCAGGCTGATGAAACAGATCATCGAAGCCAACCAGATCGACGAGAAACGCTGGCCCGGCCGGGCTCTCACGATCATCATTTCGCGCTGGAAGGATAAAGGTTGGCTGCCCGATCAGGTCCCGACGAGCGAGGTCGATGATTTCGCCCATGGCAAGTCGGTTGATCTCTATCGCGAGTACCAGCAACGCCTGTCCGAGCTGAATGCCGCCGATTTCGGCGATCTGCTTCTGCTTTGCCTCACGCTCTTTCTCAAACACCCCGACGTGCTGGCCGACTATCACAGGCGCTTTCAATACATCCTGGTCGACGAGTACCAGGACACCAACGTTTCGCAGTATCTCTGGCTGCGCCTGCTCGCGCAGGGTTCCAACAACATCTGCTGTGTCGGCGATGACGACCAGTCGATCTATGGCTGGCGTGGTGCCGAAGTCGGCAACATCCTGCGCTTCGAAACCGACTTTCCCGGCGCCAAGGTCGTACGGCTCGAACGTAACTACCGCTCGACTGCCCATATTCTTGGTGCCGCATCGGGTCTGATCGCACACAACGAGAGCCGCCTGGGCAAAACCCTGTGGACCGAAGCGCCCGATGACGAGCTGGGCGAACCGGTCAAGATCCAGGGAGTCTGGGATGAAGCCGAGGAAGCCCGCACGGTCGGCGAATCAATCGAGGATCTGCAACGCCACGACAACAGTCTCGATCAAATGGCGATCCTGGTGCGCGCCGGTTACCAGACCCGCGCCTTCGAGGAGCGCCTGATCACGATCGGCGTGCCCTATCGTGTGATCGGCGGCCTGCGGTTTTATGAACGCCAGGAAATCCGCGACGCCTGTGCCTATTTCCGCCTGATCCGCCAGGGCGACGACGATCTGGCGTTCCAGCGCATCGTCAACAAACCCAAACGTGGCCTGGGCGACAAGTCGCTCCAGACGCTCTATGCGATTGCGCGTGGCCGGGGCCAATCTCTGCTCAGTGCCTCCGAAGAGGTCATCACGACCGATGAACTGCCACCGGCGCGGCGCACGGCACTGCGCGAATTCGTCGAGAACATCGCCCGCTGGCGCGCCGAGGCCAGCCAGCTTTCGCCTTCTGAACTGGCCGAGATCGTGCTCGATGAATCCGGCTACACCGCGATGTGGATGGCCGACAAATCGGTCCAGGCACCGGGCCGTCTCGAGAACCTGAAGGAACTGGTGCGCGCCACGGCCGAGTTCGAATCGCTCGACGACTTCATGAACCATGTCAGCCTGGTGATGGATATCGAAACCGACTCCACCGACCCGATGGCCAACATCATGACGCTCCATGGCGCCAAGGGCCTGGAGTTTGACACCGTATTCCTGCCTGGCTGGGAAGAAGGCGTCTTTCCCAATCAGATGGCGATCGAGGAACACGGTTATGCCGGCCTCGAAGAGGAACGGCGCCTCGCCTATGTCGGCCTGACGCGGGCACGCAAACGCGCGATTGTGCTGTTTGCCGCCAACCGCACGGTCCATGGCCAGTGGCAATCCAACATTCCCTCGCGTTTTGTCGACGAGTTGCCGCAAGACCACACCGAACGGGCAGAGGCTTCCGGCTACGGCTTCGTTCAGGACGACGGTGCGCTCTGGCAGATCGCCATGAACAAACCCGATCAGGGCGGACGCCAGAGCAACTATCACCGCGTGATCGAGGCCCGCAACCAGCGTTACGGTGACGAAGAGGTCTTTGTCCCCGTCGGCCAGGGCCGCGCCGTGCCCGAACTGGGCAGCCGCGTTTTCCACCAGAAGTTCGGCTATGGCCAGGTGAAGGGTATCGACGGCGCCAAGCTCGACATTTCCTTCGACAAGGCAGGCCAGAAGAAGGTCATGGCCGATTTCGTAGAGCCGGTATGAGCGAAAACAACGCGACCTGGCAGGTCTCCGTGACCCTGGCCAAGGACATGGTCGAAGCGACCGATCTGGCCTTCGAAGAGGCCGGCGCGCTGGCCGTGACGACCTTCGAGCTGGCACCTGATGGCGACTGGACCGTCACCGCGCTGTTCGACATCGAACCCACGACGCGAAGCCTGCAGGCCCAGATTGCCCAGGCACTGGGCGCGACCGCCGCGATCATGCCGATCTCGATCGAAGAGGTCGAAGACCGCGACTGGATCGCCGAAACCGTGCAGGCCTTCCCGCCGCTCCCGATCGGGCCCTATTGGATTCATGGCAGCCATGCCGCACCGCCCGATCTCGAGCGCATCCCGATGTTGATCGATGCGGGCATCGCCTTCGGCTCGGGCGAACACGCCACCACGGAAGGCTGCCTGCTCGCCCTGGCCTCCCTGCAGGACCGCGGATTTCGCCCGGCCAACGCACTCGATATGGGTTGTGGTTCCGGTATTCTCGCGATCGGTGCGGTCAAGCTCTACGATTGCTTCGTGCTGGCCGTCGATATCGACCCTGCCTCGGCCGCTTTCGCCAGCCAGGCCGCCACGGACAACGGCGCGGCCCAGCGTGTTACGGCTCTGGCGGGCGACGGCTACGCCACGTCGCTGGTCGGCGAACGCGCGCCCTATGACCTCATCATGGCCAACATCCTGGCCAATCCGCTGATTGCCATGGCGGGTGATCTCGCCAACGTGCTCAAACCCGGCGGCATCGCAATCCTTTCAGGGTTGCTCGCCAGCCAGGCCGATGACGTGCAGGGCGCCCATCAGGCTGCGGGTCTCGATCTCGTCGAACGCGCCGACCAGCGCGACTGGTCGACGCTGACCATGACAAAGCCTTGAAACTCGCGCTGCTGGTGACCGGCGCCTATGGCACCGGCAAGACTTCCGTGGTCGAGGAGCTCGCCCAACGGCTCGAAGACGCCAGCCTCTCCTATGGCGCGATCGGTCTCGACTGGCTGATGTGGTTCGACGCCGGTCTTGCTGATGAACAACAGGAGCAGGTGTTTCTCGCCAATCTCGCGACCGTCACCGGCAACTACGTCCATGCCGGGGCCGAGCGGCTCCTGCTCGCCGGTGCTGTCGCCGACCAGGCCAGCCTGGACGCGATCCGCGGTGTCCTGCCCATGCCACTGCATGTCGTCCGGCTAATCCTGCCGCTCGCCCGGATCGAAGCACGCCTGGGCGACGCCATCACATCAGGCCGCGCCAACGACAAACGGAATGCCGCCACCTGGCTTTCCTCGGCGACCGGTGTCGGCATCGAAGACACCACCTTCACCAACGACCGCCCCATCAGCGAAACCGCACAAGCCATCGCCAACTGGATGGGCTGGCAGATTTAGGCACTTACCTCACCCTCTACACCGTCATGGCACGGCTTGACCGGGCCATCCATCCCGTACAACGCGACACCCGTACCGCAAGTGAAGAAACGCCCTGCTCTCAGCATGGATGGCCCCATCAAGTGGGGCCATGACGGAGGTTTGGTGGGTTTTGGTCAATCGCTGCGTCGACACGCGATTCAGTGATCCAACGCCTGCGGCACCACACCACCGCAGTCTCAATGCGCCCATCATCATGCAGCGCCAGACGCCGATAGGCCGGTGGCTCATCGGTGTAGCCGAACCCGTCATGGGGGCCGTGCTTGAACTGCACGCAGGTCGAAGGCGTACCCATCAGGCGAACACCGTTGCGCTCGCTTTCGTGGACATGGTGGATATGCCCCCATAGCAGGCCGCAGATATGGGCATGGCGATCCATCACGGCATAGAGACCCTCGGCATTATCGAGCCCGACGTCATCAAACGGGCTGCCGATCGGTGCGGGCTGGTGATGCATGACGATGAGAACATGATCACCGGCGGCTTCGCCCAGTTGCCTGTCCAGAAGAGCAAGCCTGTCAGGCCCCAGATGCCCGTGGTGCTCACCCTCGACCGTGCTGTCGAGCAGGACGATCGACCAGCCCCCTGCCAGACGGACCCGCTCCAGCGAAATCACATCGTCCGCCAGATGCTCCTGCATCGCCGCCACAAGGTCATGGTTGCCCGGAATTGCGGCCACCGGCCTTCCTAGCCGGTGCAGCAGTGGACGTAGCCGTCCATAGGCGGCGGGGCTGCCGTGATTGACCAGATCACCCGTCGCCAACACCAGATCCGGCACTTCGGGCCGCACCGCCTCGACCACAGCGCCCAGCGTCTTCAACGTGTCGCGGCCTTCGGCACGCTCGGAAGGATCGGCGTTGATGTGGAAGTCGGTGATCTGGATCAGCTTTTGTGCGGTCATCTCTTCATCGCCTTTGGTTGCCATGGCTTGGCCGGGATCGTTATCTTGGGTTTCCACGATGGGACGACACCATGACCGCTGCCACACACCAGCCTTCCGATGCCTATGCCGGCGACGTGCGCCTTGCCGAACTGCTCGCTGCCGCAAGGGCCGGAAAATCGGTGGCCGATGTAAAGAGCATCGTCGCAGGCGTGCTGGCCGCCCCCGAGGGCTACGATCCCGAGGCCTGGATGGCAATGGTCGTGGCCGATCCTGGCGATGCATTGCGGGCTCAGTTGGCAGCCCTCAAGGTCAATGCAGCAGCGATTGCCGAAGATGGCCTTGATGCCGGTTCGCCCGCGCCGGCCTGGCGATTGAAAGCCCTGCGGCGGGAGCTCGCGGTACGCGGCCTCGACGGTTTCATCATTCCCCGGGCCGATGAACACCAGGGTGAGTCCGTTCCTGCGAGGAGCGATCGTTTGCTCTGGCTGACCGGCTTCAACGGTTCGGCCGGTGTCGCCGTCGTTCTGGCCGACAAGGCCTCCATCTTTATCGACGGTCGCTATACGCTCCAGGTCGAAGGCCAGGTGCGCCACGAGGACTTCGAGCGCCGCGATCTGCATGACGATCCGCCATCGGGCTGGGTCGCTGCAAATCTCGGAAATCGCAAGCTGGGTTACGATCCCTGGCTCCACACCATGCCGGGCCTCAAAAAACTCGAAGCGGCTGCGGCCAGGGCGGGCGGCACGCTGGTGCCCTGTGAAACCAATCCGGTCGACGCAGTGTGGTCAAACCAGCCTGCCGCACCACTCTCGCCGATGCGCATCCAGAGCTTGGAACATGCCGGCAAACCGGCACAGGAAAAGATCGACGAAATTGCCGCATCCCTGGTCGAAGCCGGTGAGACCGCTGCCGTACTCTCTGATCCCGCCTCGATCGCCTGGCTGCTCAACATGCGTGGCGGCGATATCCCCGATACACCGGTCAGCCTGGGTTTCGCCCTGGTCACCGCCACCGGCGAAGTCACGCTGTTTACCGATAAACGCAAGGTGACCGCGGAACTGCGCGCCTGGCTTCCCGACAGCGTCACCTTACAACCGCGCGAGGCCATGGCCCGGGCCGTCGATGCCATCGCGGCCGACAGCGGCAAAGTCCGGGTCGATGATGGTTCCGGGCCGGTATGGCTCGTCAACCGGCTGGAGGCCGCAGGAGGCGAGGCTGTCGTTGCCGCCGACCTCTGCGCCCTGCCCAAGGCCTGCAAGAACAGCGCGGAGATCGCGGGCACCCGCGCCGCCCATATCCGCGACGGCGCAGCGCTCACGACCTTCCTGGCCTGGATCAACCACGCCACCCGGCCCGGCAGCAATATCGAGGTCGACGAGCTCTCGGCCTCGGCCAAACTCGCGGAATACCGCCAGAAGGTCGAGAGTTACCGGGGCGGCAGCTTCGAGACGATTTCCGGCTTCGGTCCCAACGGCGCGGTCGTGCATTATCGTGCGAACGAACAGACCAACCGGCGCTTCGAGGATGGCTCGCTTTATCTCGTCGATTCCGGCGGGCAGTACCCCGACGGCACGACGGATGTCACAAGGACGGTCGCGATCGGCGAACCCGACGATGACCAGAAACGCCATTTCACGGCCGTATTAAAGGGCCACATCGCGATGGCCCGGGCGCGCTTCCCCAAGGGCACGAGCGGCTCGGTCCTGGATGTCCTTGCGCGTTCGCAGGTCTGGGCCCTGGGCGCAGATTTTGCCCATGGCACCGGCCACGGCGTCGGCAGCCATCTTGGCGTGCACGAAGGACCCCAACGGGTCTCCAAGACCGGCAGCCACCCGCTCATGGCAGGCATGATCGTCTCCAACGAACCCGGCTACTACCGCCCCGATGCCTGGGGCATCCGGATCGAGAACCTTGTTGTCGTCGAAGAAGACGATGCAGACACCGAGCAGCCCATGCTCAGGCTCTCGACCATCACCAAGGCGCCGATCGACCGCCGGCTTGTTGCGGTCGATGATCTCACCCGCGACGAAGCCGACTGGCTCGACGCCTACCATGCCGATGTCCGCGCGACCCTCACACCGCTGGTCGATTCCGACACTGCCATCTGGCTCGCCGACGTCACCCGCCCGATCCGCGAAGGCGCATGATGAGGATCAGTCATACTTCCCCCTCTCCCCTACGGAGTGAGGGGCGAGCGCCAACCAACCAACCCCCTCACCCGGCCGCGGCCAGGGCGCGGCTTGCGCCGCACCGGGCCTGCGCAGTCCTCTCCCCACAGGGGAGAGGGACAAAATGGACGATCGGCACAGGGGGCAGTGCGTGAAACATGCTGGACCTGAAGCGCTCAACGCGCTGGAGCCGATGCTGGGGTCACTGCGGCGCCTCGACAGGCTGAAAGAGAACAAACGCAGCGTATTCTACCGAAAATCACGCGCTTTCCTGCACTTTCACGAGGACCCCGCCGGACTGTACTGCGATGTCCGGCTCGACCCAGCCGACGACTTCGAACGATTTCGGGTGACAACCGATGACGAACGTACTGACCTGTTGAACAAGGTCGAAGCACTATTGAGAGAGAGCCCGTTATGACCAATCCGCTTCTCGCCACACCTTCGGGCAAAACCCGCGCACGGGCGCTCGGTATCCCGTTTGACGGTTTGCCCGGCGCCAACAACGCAATCACCGATGTTCCCGGTGTCGAAGTCGGTTTTTGCACCCTGATCGAAGGCGAAGGTGGCCCGCTGGTGGTCGGCGAAGGTCCCGTGCGCACCGGCGTCACCGCGATCCTGCCCTGTGGCAAGGCACGTCCCGGTGCGCCGGTCTGGGCCGGCCAGCACAGCCTGAACGGTAATGGCGAACTCACCGGAAGTTGGTGGATCGAGGAAGCGGGCAAGGCCGATGGCCCGATCACCATCACCAACACCCATTCCTGCGGCGTGGCGCGCGACGCGACGATCGAATGGCTGCACAAGTTCGCCGACAGCTATGGCGACGGCCCGAGCTGGGGCCTGCCGGTCGCGGGCGAGACCTATGACGGCTGGCTCAACGACATCAACGGCTTCCACGTCACCCGGGAGCATGTCTTCGAGGCGATCAACAATGCCGCCGGCGGTGCGTTGGAAGAAGGCAGCGTCGGCGGCGGCACGGGCATGATGCTCTATGGTCACAAGGGCGGGTCGGGCACGGCATCACGGCAGGTTGGCTATGAAGGTTCGGCCTACACGGTGGGCGCCTTCGTCCAGGCCAATTTCGGCCTGCGCTCCCAACTCACGATCGGCGGCATCCCGATGGCCGAACATCTGCCCGGTCCCGAACCCTATGCTTCCGATACCGGCTCGATCATCGCCATCGTGGCGACCGATGCACCGATCATTTCACATCAGTGCAAACGGCTGACACGGCGAATTTCGCTCGGAGTCGGCAAGGGCGGCTCGATCTCGGGCCACGGCTCGGGCGACATCTTCATGGCCTTCACCACGGCCGGTTCCGAAGCGCTCGACAGCCACGATCCCATTGTGAAAATCGATATGATTCCCGATCACCTGCTCGATCCCTTCTTCGAAGCGGTCATCCAGGCGGTCGACGAGGCGATCATGAACGTGCTGGCGGTCAGCGAGGAAATGGTCGGGATCGACAACCACCGGGCCGAAGCCCTCGACCGCGAGCGCCTGGTCGCCACCCTCAAGAAATTCGGGCGCTACCGCGAACCGCCGGGGCTGTAGCTCACGCCAACACGATATCGAAGGTGCCGATCTGTGCGTCGGGTTCATCGGGCATCGCCGCAAACGGCACGACAACAGAGGATCGTTGAACCTCGGGGACACGACGCAGCAGGCCATCGCGTGCGTTGTCGGGTTCGTCTGCAAAGTACATCTGGGTCGTCAGATCCCTGAAGCCCGGCGCGATCACCTTGAAATGGAGATGGCGTGTGCGGCCGGGATAAAGACCGGGCAGGATCGTCTTGAAGCGGTAAGCGCCATCGGCAGCCGTCAGCATCTGGCCAAAACCTGGAACCCAGGGTCAACGGCAGCAGCGCTATGGTCGCCGGGATGGTGATAGCGCCCCTCTGCATTGGCCTGCCACAGCTCGACCCGCGCGGCTGGAATCACGGCGCCCGAAGCATCCAGCACACGCCCGACGACATGAATCACATCACCGCGTGCGCTGCCGTTTGATCCGGCAAACCGGGTCAGGTCGTTGTCTTCGTCAAGTGGAAGCTCCAGCGGATAGAACGGGCCGGCCGGCTGCGCAGGCGTGGTGATGAGCTGGGCAAAGCCGGTGCGGGGAACACTCGCGAGCCCTGCTGCTGCCAGAGCCATGAGATGGCGTCAT
>Ga0233427_10002534_pt1 | contig 17138 bp, 13 predicted proteins | sample SI_118_April2016_5_FD_179885 | JGI IMG/M metagenome (GOLD analysis project Ga0233427, IMG submission 179885) | Seawater microbial communities from Saanich Inlet, British Columbia, Canada - SI_118_April2016_100_MG | ecosystem: Environmental > Aquatic > Marine > Inlet | place: Canada: British...
AAAATTAGAAACATTAGTACAAAATAATGCTGATCAAATTCAAAAATTAACAATCTCAGCAGTAGAGGAGGCTGCATCATCACAAGAGGATGCTGACCTAATAGCTAAAGTTGTAGCAGGTGCAAGTGATGAATTAGTTAATAAAGTAGTTGAAGAAGTTAGTAAAAACTCAACTGAAGAAAATCAAACTTTATCTGCTCATGTTCTAAAAGCTATCGTTGATAGCGAATCTGGAAAAATTGATATCATTAATAATGATGTAAAAGATATTATGATTAAGCAAACAATTCAATCAGCCCAAAATCAAGCTGGAGGAACAGGTGTTCAACAGACGCAAGACATGACTAGTATCGTATCTGATATAATTATTAACACAAATACTGAAACTGGATCAAAAATGATTGAAGAGGTGAATAATTCTTCAACCGAAAATAATTTATCTCTACAAGTAATCTCGGGTATATCTGAAAAAGATACGACAAAGCTTAATACTCTATCTGAAAATAATAAAGAGCAGATTGATACATTAACACAGTCAGCTGTTAAAAATGCTGGTTCATCTCAAGAAAGTGCTGATTTAATTGCAAAAGTGGTAGCTAATGCAAGTGATGAATTTGCAAATCAGATTATTGGTGAAGTTACTAAAAACTCAACTGATGAAAATCAAGCGCTATCTGCTAAAGTCATGAAGTCAATAGTTGAGACCAATCCTGATAAAATAGAAAATCTTAATGATGAAAATAAGGATAACTTAATATCTCTAACTATTGAAGCAGCAAAAAATCAAGCAGAAGGTACTTCTTCAGATGAGTTAGATCTTTCTAATACCATAGCTGAAATTGTTACAAATTCTGATACTGGAACAGCAGCAAAAGTTTTAGAATCTTTAGAAGGAGCATCAAATGATAGCGACTCAAAATTATCATTAAGTGTAGTTTCAAATTTAACTAAGCAAGAAAATTATGAAGAAAAAATGGAAATCCTATCAGTTACTTCATCAGTTGTTGATCAAAGTATAAATACTCTAATTGAAAAAGCAGTTGAAAATGCCTCATCTGAAGAAGATCTAGAGTTAGTAACAGATATAGTTGAAAATAGTAAGGGGTCATTAGGAGATAAAATAGTTAACAGTGCAAATAAAAGTGAAGAAAGTAAGAAAAAAATCACAGAAATAATTGTTAAAGTCGTTGAAAAAAATCCTGAAAAAGCTGTTGAGATTATAGAGAAAAATAAAAACACAAATACTGTGTTAGAAGTAATTAAAACTAAAATTGAAAATGGAGAAGCTGTATCCACAGATGATTTTGATGAAGTTTTTGATACAAATGTTTCTCCTAACTAATTATGCAGCTTTCAAAAAATAAAAAGTTTCAGTATCTATTTTTTTTTATTTTAATAATTTATACAATTTTTAATGGTGGAAACTCTAATATTTCAATTCAAATTAATTTTATCTTAGTTATTTTTTTATTTTTATTTTGCCTCAAAGATAAAAATTATAATCTACATTTAATAAATTTTTATAATAATAATCAAAAATCAATATTAATTTATTCAATATTCATATTTTATTTATTATTTCAAATAGTTCCTTTGCCAATGGAAATTCTTAAAGTATTTTCACCAGAGAAGTTTAAAATCATAGATAAACTTGACGGAGAAATTTTAAATTCTTCAATTAGTTTAGCACCATCAAATTCTTTTTTTCAGATATTAAATTACATAACATTGCTAATTTTAGTTTTCATTATAAATATGATTTTTTATACTGATAGACATAAAAATAGATTTAACCTGTTTTTATCTTTCTTAGGGTTTTTAACTTCAATAATTGCAATAACTTTTTATCTTAATGGTAATCCAGATTTCTTAATATTTAAAAACTCATTTTACAAAAATGCATCAACTGGTTTTTTGATAAATAGAACTGTTTTTGCTGTTTTTTTACTTTTTTCATTAATTTCATCTTTAGAAGTGCTCAGAAATTTAAATACAAAAATAAGTAAAAAAAAAGACAATTTTTTCTTAAAAATCTATGTAAGATTATTTATAATATTTATCACCATAGGAATAATTACTAGTTTTTCTAGAATTGGAAATTTTCTTTTTTTAATAACTATAATTTCATATTTATTTAATGAATATTATTTTACTAAAAATAAAAATGACTCAATCAGATATATCATTATATTAATTTTATTAGTTGATATTTTGATAGTAGGATTTTATTTTGGAGGAGCCAAAATTATTGATAGATTTTATTTTTTAAGTAATGAATTTGAGCAAATATATTCAGATGAAATAGATTTAAACAGGTTTGAAATAGTTAAATTTGGATTTATTCAAATAAAAAAATATTTGATTTTTGGATATGGATCTGGAAGTTTTGAAACATTGTTCCAAACAAATTTTTTTGAGCTAGGTAGCAAATATGCAAACCACGCTCATTCTGATTTAGTTGAATTGATAGGTGAATTTGGTTTAATTGGAACAATAATAGTTTTTATCTCAATATTAAGTTTCTTTATTAATAGAAATGCTTACTCATTAATAAATATAATTCTTATGTGTTACATGATCATAATATTATTTTTTGATTTTTCGCTTCATATTCCACTCATTCAGGTATTGTTAATTACATTTTTTATAATAAATAAAAAAAAAGTTAATTAACCCTATGGCTCTTTATAAGTTTCTAATCCATTGTTGATGATTGGATTATATGATTTAAATAAATCTGTTTGTGGTAACAATAAACTTATTACTCTATTCCATTTAACAATTTCTGATGGTGGAATAAACACTATATCCTTCTCTTGTAATAAAAATTTACCACCTACAATTAAATTAATTGGGTTTTTGATATCTAATTGATAAATATCTACTTCTAAGAATGAATTAAACTTTTCTCTAATAACATAGATTTTCTTAGCATTTGCTGTCAATTGATTTAAACCGCTAGTTGAAATTAGCTCTGTTAGAGAATAATCCATATTTGGAAAGTAAACTCCAGGCTTGGTTACCTCCCCGAAAACATGTATTGCATCAGAGTTTCTATCTATAAAAATAACATCATCTTTTTTGAGATAAAAATTTTCTTTTTCATCAGTGCTTTGAAATGCATTCAGTAAATCAATTTTATAAACTTTGTTATTTCTTCTCAAAAGACCTTTTGTGCCATAAAATTTATCTGCCGCACTTGGATTGAAGTTTGCCTGTATAGCAGCTTCAATTAATTTTATTGGCATTTGATTAAGGTTTATAGTGATTTGATTTCTAACAGCACCAACTATATAAACTTTGCTGCTATTGAACTCTTCAATAGCAACTTGTAAATCAGGATTTTTATAAAATTTTTGAATTATTTGTAATAAAATATTTTGTGCCTCATTTAAAGTAAGATTATCTAATTTTACTTTTCCAATAAAAGGAAGATCTATCATGCCATCTTGATCAATTAAATAAGTTCCATCTAAATCATCAGTGTCAGTTAAGTTTATAGAAATAGAGTCTGCTGCTCCTAAAATATACTCATAATTATATTCATAAATATCTGAAATTTGATTTACTTTAAAATCCAGCTCCTCAATTTTTTCTTTGTTAATTTTATTTAAATCTTCATTTGTAAGTGAATTTATTTTTATTATATTAACCCCAACATCATCCATTGAATATTTACTAGTTAAAATTTTTGAGTTAGGTTTTTTTTTTGATGGGTTTTTAATTATACCAGGCAAAGATGCACAGCTATTTAGAAAAAACAAAAACAGTAAAAAAATTTTAAAATTTCTATTCAAAAAAAACATATCTCTATCTTTATAATATTTTTTATTTTAAGGTTAGTTAATTACTTAAAAAATCCTTTTTTACCTCATTTTTTTAAAATTATTTGTCTTATTATTGAAATTTACTCGTAAAAGAAATAAATATTTATCTTAATGTTTCAAAGAATAAATTCTATTATAAATATATTTGATGTAGGTGATTTTAAGTTTTTTTTTCTTGTTGCTAAAAAAAATTTAAGAAATTTACTATTTCTGTCTTCAATTATTTCTTTATTAATTTTATTAATTTCATTAAATCAAGAAAAAAAATATTTAAGTAATGCAACAATTGTAATTGAAGCAAATGATAATAGAATTGTAAATATTGAAGAAGTGTATTCTTTAGAAGCACAAAACAATAGAATAAATAATCAAATAGCAATTTTAAAAAGTGATGAGGTTCAAGAGTATATTTTAAAAGATAAAAAAAATTCCATGGAATTTAAAAATCTATATACAGAGAATGATCAAAATTTTATTCAAAGAATATTAAAAAAAAAAGTAAATATTAATAATGATTTTTTAAAGTCAATTTTAACTAAAAATTTTAGAGTTAAAAATATACCAAGAAGCGACGTTTTAGAATTAACATTTGAATCAAAAAATCCAAAAATTTCTCAATTAGCTTTAGTTTCAATAATTGAGTCTTATCAGAGATATGAGATTGATAGTAAAATAAAAATGACAAATTATGCTAATACAAAAATTACTGAAAGATTAAAAGAACTTGTTGTACAAATGGATATTGCACAAAAAAAGTTATCTAAATATAAAAAAAAAAATAATTTAATTGATACAGGGGATGTTAAGCAATTAAAAATAAAAGAAATTCAGTCAATATCAGAACGAATAGTAAATGCTAAACTAAAATATCAACAACAACAAAATGATTTATTATCAATTAAAGTGGCCGAAGGTGACGTTGAAGCATTATTGGCAATTAAAGATTTAAGATCAAGAGAAGAAATATCAAATATTAAAAATATTTTAAATGCCAATGAAAGTAACATGCAGTCTTTATCCCTAATATATACAGATCAGCATCCAAAAATTATTCAAGCTATAAAGCAAAATGATAATTTAATAAGTCAATTAGAAAAAATTTTAGATGAAAATATTCAGCAGAAAGCTTTTGAACTAAGTAATCTAGATAATTTTATAAAATTATCTAAGGAAGAGCTTCAAAAGGTTACAGATGAATTAAGAATTGTAGAGGATAAAGAGGCTGGAATGCTAAAATTTACTAGAGAATTTGAAAGCAGTAGAAAGTTATATGAGTCATTTTTGCAAAGAGTTAAAGAGACTAACGAAGCACAAAACTTACAGGTATCAAATTTAAAGATAATCGAAAGCCCAAGTTTATCAACAAGACCTTTTTATCCAAAGCCTATAAATAACTCTCTATTTACATTTTTTATATCTTTTATTTTTATTTATGGAATGCTTTATTATAGGGAGATGAACTCGTCAGTAATAAAAAGTCCAGAGGCAATTGAGTCGCTTAATATTCCTCAAATAGGAATTTTACCTCGAGTAGAAAAATTAAAAAGGGGCTATCATATATTACAAATGTTTGTTGAGGATGGGGGATCCAGTTTTGCTGAATCAATAAGATCATCCAGAGCAGTATTAGAGTCTAAATTTCAAAAGAATAAAAGTTATGTTGTTACTTCCAGTAATCCTTCAGAAGGAAAAACAACATTTGCCTTTAACCTCTCTTTATCTTTGGAAAAATCTAATAAAGTTTTGTTCATTGAGGCGGACATTAGAAGACCTTCTGTTTTGAATGGTTTTTATCAATTTGATAAAGAAATTTTGGGACTAGGTGAGATAATTTCAGATAATGCAGAATTAAAAGATGTAATTTTTAAAGTCCCTGGCACAAATTTAGATATTATAACCTCAGGTGAAAAAAGGTTTGATATGTCTGATATTGTTAACAAAGAGCAAATCAAAAAATTTTTTGATGTTCTTAAAATGAAATATGATTACGTGATAGTTGATTCTCCTCCTGTTCAGCCAGTTTCAGATACGTTAATATTATCTCAAGCTTCAGATTATAATTTATTTGTGATTAGATCGGATGAAACCAGAACTGTATCATTCATGTCATCGATTAAAAAAATTCAAAATGTAGGTGCAAAAATTAATGGAATAGTAATAAATGATTTAGACACTTCAAAAGATAGTTATTACAGCTATTATTACAATTATTCACCTGCATACTATTATAATAAATCATAATGTTTAAACTTGAAAAAGTTTTTCAGAATAATGACTCTGCTTATATTCTTTTTGTATCAGTATTAAAATCATTTTTGATATTTTTATCAATCTATATATTCATAGTTTTGGAAAAAGACACAATATATGATTTATCTAAATTTATAATTTTTAAAGATTCAGAATTTTATTTATATAGTTTTTTTTTACCAATTACTTATTTTTTTTTATCTTTTTTTTTAAAAGATCAATATATTTATAAAAAAAATTTTTTATCATTTCTTAAAGAAGATATTTTAAATATTATATTGAGTAATTTGATTATCTTATTACTTTTATTTAATTTCCAAAATAATTTTGAATTAAAAATTTCATTTTTATATCTCATTATGTTTTTAACAATTATTCTTTTTATTTTTAAATTAATTTTTAATAAAATCTATTCTAATTTAATTGATAGTAATATTATTCAAAAAAATATTATGATTATTGGTAATTATGAAGATATAAAAAAAATTTTAAAAAACCAATTTGAAAAAATATTTATTTTTAAATGTTGTATAATTCTTGATATTGAAAAATATGATATGAAACATCTAAAAAGTGAAATTAAATTTCCAATATTTTCAATAGATGAAGATATTAGATCAATTTTGGAATATCATGCCCTAGGTCAATTGTGGTTAATCAAAAATAAAAATAGTAATTCAACTAAAATATTGTCAAGGATAATTAAATGGTCAGTCGATATTTTAATTGTTGATTTAAATATAGCCCCTAATCTCAAAGGACAAAATCTTTTAGCTAATAAATATAATTTTGAACACTATGAAATCTCTAGATTTTATGGAGTAAGATTATTTATTAAGATTATTTTAGATAAATTTTTTTCAATATTATTTTTAATTTTATCAAGCCCACTTTTAATCATTTCAATTTTTGCAATAATTATTGAAGATGGTTTTCCTATAATTTTTACTCAAAATAGAACTGGTTGGGATGGAAGAAGATTTAAGATTTACAAATTGAGAACTTTAAAAAGAGAAAATTTCGACAAAACAATACAAGTTAAAATTGGTGATAAAAGAGTTTTAAAATTTGGCAAGATTATTAGAAGATATAGTATTGATGAATTACCACAATTCATCAATGTCTTATTTGGTGATATGTCTATCGTCGGCCCAAGGCCACATATGGTTGAACACGATATATTATACTCTGGATTATTTGAAAATTTTTTAAAACGACACAAATGTAATCCTGGTTTAACTGGATGGGCGCAGGTTAATGGTTTGAGGGGTGCAACACCAAACCCTGAGATAATGAAAAAAAGAATGGAATATGATTTGTGGTATTTGAATAATTGGACAATATTTTTAGATATTTATATTATGTTCAAGACGATTTATGCATTAATTCGATATAAAGGCGATTAATTTCACATCTTTACTAAAATGAGGAAATCAAATAAATAAAACTGTAGGTTGTATGATTTTAGAAAATTCAAAAATTTTAAGAATAAAAATAAACGTATTTAAAAATAATTTTCTTAATAAAAAAGAGGTTATTATTTTTGAAGAAAATAAATTTGATATATTTATTGGATTTGTTTTTAGAATGATTGTAAAACTTAACAATAAATTAATTTCACCAATGATTAAACATTTGTCAATAAATATAAAAAGTATACTTGAAATTTTCGGTGAAATTCTAGCCCAAAAAAAAGATCTAAAACAAAAAATAAATGATCAAGAAAAAATTATACTCCAGTCTTTAGAGCTAAGCTCAAAGCTGTCCACTCAAATGAATATTCTAAATAAAAAATTTGATGATTTAGAAATAAATGTTAAAAAAGATGATAATAAAGAAAAATTAGAATCAATAATTCCAATAGAAAATACAAATTTTAAGTCTGATATAAATATTTCCGAGAGTCAAAAAAAAATTGAATTTTTTCAAGAAGAAAATACAAGGATAAGTAAAGAGCTTTATGAAACGAGAGATAAATTTGACATCATTAAAAATGAAATAACCAAACTTCAAGATCAAAGATCAAGTTTTATTAAAAAAATTAACTCAGTGAATGATGTACTTAAAGACTCAAATATTGTTACCAATGTATTTGAAAACGAAATTGATAAAGATAAGATAAATATTATTGATACTAATAAAAAAATAGAAAAAAAAGATATTGATTTAAATTTAGAAATAAAAAATATTTTTTCTAAATAATATTTAAATTATTTTTTGAATTCAATCAATATGTCTCAAATTAAAAAACAAGATATCACTGCACTTATACTTGTTCATAATGAGGAAATACATTTGGAAAGATGTATTAAAAATTTAATAAAAAACGTTAAAAAAATAATTGTAATTGATAGCTTCTCAAAAGATGAGTCAATAAATATTTGCAAAAAATATAAAATCAAATTTTTTAAAAGGAAATTCATTGATCATTCTACCCAACTTAATTGGGCTTTAAAAAAAATTAACTTTAAGACTAATTGGATTTTGAGAATTGACGCAGATGAAATTGTTGAAAAAAATTTTTTTAATAAATTTAACAAAATTAGAAATAAAAAAAAATATAATGGCATAGATTTAAACATAGATCATATATTTTTAGGTGATAAAATTAATTATGGAGGTGTTTATCCTCAAAACCAAATTAGAATATGGAAAAAAAATAAAGGATATTTTGACAAAAGCCCTATGGATGAAAAAATAATAATCCATAAAAAATTAATTTATAGGTCTAATTTAAAAATAATAGACTTTAATTTAAAAGGATTGAAATTCTGGATAAAAAAACATTATCGTTACGCAAACAAAGAAGCTGAATTTTATAATATTTTGGTTAATGACAAATTTAAAACTAATCAAAATGTAAAAAATAAAATTCTATATTATAAATTTCCAATTTTTTTAAGAGTTTTCCTTTTATTTTTATATAGATTTATTATTAAAAAAGGTTTTTTAGACGGTTATGTTGGTTTAAAATTTAGCTTACTCCATACGATTTATTATCGATTTATTGTTGATTGTCTCATTTTAAAAAGACTAATAGTAAAGTAAAAAAAAAAGAATTATGTTGTGATTAACATTAATTTATTAATTATAATAATATGTGTGGTATTTCAGGGATTTTTAATTTTTCAAAAAAATCAATTAACTTAAAGACAATTACCAAAAAATTTGTAGATCATCAAAAAAAAAGAGGACCAGATTTTAGCTCTATATGGGAGTCTGAAGATAAATTAATTTGTTTTGGACATAATAGGCTATCAATTATTGATCTTTCTGTTAATGCAAATCAACCATTCATTTCTAATGATAAAAATTATGTAATTACATTTAATGGAGAAATTTATAATTTTTTAGAAATTAAAAAAAAATTATTAGAGCAAAAAATAAAATTTAAAAGTAATTCCGACACAGAAGTAATAATTGAGTCATATAAATTTTGGGGTATTGATTTCTTAAATAAATTAAGAGGAATGTTTTCATTTGCTTTATATGATATAAAACAAAAGAAATTAATTTTAGCTAGGGATCCGTTTGGTATTAAACCATTATACTATTCCATTAAGAATGGTGCATTTTATTTTGCATCTGAAGCTAAAAGTTTATTATTTGCCCCATCAATTAGCAACGAATTTTCAAATGTAGGATTAGTTAGTTATTATTTATGGGGAAACATGCAAGAACCACACACGCTATACAAAGATATTAAATCCTTATCAAAAGGTACTTATAAAATAATTGATTGTTATGGGAACCACAAAACAATTAATTATGCAAATATTAAAGACGAAATAATTAATTTAGGTAATTTAAAAATTAATAATGAAAATGAAGCTGATGAATATTTAAAAGAAATTATATCCGAAACTACTAAATATCATTTGATTGCAGATGTTCCTACTAGTTTTATGCTATCGTCAGGCATAGACTCATCTGTTCTTGTTGCTTCAGCTGATAACAAAAATAATTGTTCTGCAATAACTTTAGATTTTGAAAATAACAACAAAAATTTAAATGAGAGTGTCCTAGCAAAAAAAACAAGTATCATAAATAGTATTCCTCATAAGATTGAACTAATTAAAGAAATAGAAATTAAAAATTTGATAGAAATTTTTTTTAAAAAAATGGATTTACCTACAAATGATGGCTTAAATAATTTTATATTTTCACATAAAGCAAACTTAAATAATATCAAAGTCATATTATCTGGTGTAGGAGGAGATGAATTTTTTTTTGGCTACCCAAGTTTTAAAAGACTGCCTAAAATAAAATCTATTGTTAGTAAATTACCAAATAATAAATGGTTAGATTTGAAGTTTAGGAATTATTTTTATAAATTTTTAAAAAAAAATAAATTAAATACTAAATTATCAGGCTTGTATGGTTATGGATCTTCTATTGACACTGCCTTTTTACTTCAAAGAGCTTTGTTTCTTCCTCACGAACTAAATGATTTCCTTGCAAGTGAACAAATTAAATTAGGCTTAGATGAATTAGATATTTTTGAAAATTTAAAATCAGACGTAGATGGTATAAATGATGAAAAACTTAAAATTATGTATTTAGAAATCAAATATTATTTATGTTCTAAGCTATTAAAAGATTGTGATTGGGCTTCAATGTCTAATTCAGTTGAAATGAGATTACCTTTCATCGATTGGTTCTTCTTCAAAAAATTAATTCCTCTTTTAAAAACAAATATAACGATAAATAAATCTAAATTAGCAAAAATATTTGCTTCAAATTTGCCTAATGAAATTTTTAAAAGAAAAAAAACTGGATTTGGACTACCTTACCAATCTTATTTAAAGTTATTTGGACAAAATCAATTAAATTACTCACATCAAATTAAGGATTGGTCAGTTTTTAGTGTTAACAACTATCTTAAAAATCAATGAAGAAAAAAATTCTTAGAATAATAAATTCATTAAACCCTAAATATGGTGGACCAGCTGTTGCAATAATTGATAGCTCAGTCGAATTAATCAACAATGGTCATGAAGTTGATATACTCACTAATGATCCAGAAAATTCTAATTTTCATAAAATTAAAAAAATTAAAGTTATAAATCTAGGGTCAGGAATTGGAAATTATTCATTTAATTATAAATTATTTTTATGGTTAATAAAAAATAAAAACAAATATGATAATTTTATTATTCATGGTATTTGGGAATTTCATACATTGATTGCAAGAATCCTGCTAAAAAAAAAATATTTTGTTTTTATTCATGGTCAATTAGATCCTTTTTTTGAAAAACAATTTTTTAAAAAGATTAAAAAAAAAATATATTGGTTTTTATTTGAAAAAAAAAATTTAATTTTTTCAAAATCAATATTACTTACTACTCAAGAGGAAAAAAGACTACTCAACAAAACCTATGTTAATACAGATAAAATTAAAAAAAAGGTTATAGGCTACGGTATTAAAAAAAAAATTTTAAATATTAAAAAATTAAAAAGTGATTTTTTAAAAAACTATCCTTTGTTGAAAAAAAAATTTTTTTTTCTTTATCTTGGACGATTTCATGAGAAAAAAGGTTGTGATATTTTAATTGAAAGTATTGATCAACTATCAAAAAAAAATATTAATGTAAATCTTCTTATGGTTGGCCCAGATAATGATTATAAAAATTATCTAAAAAAAATTGTAAAAAAAAAAAGATTACATAAACAAATAATATGGTCTAAAGAATTATCTGGTAATTTGAAGTGGGGTGCTATCTTATCATCTAGAGCAATGGTATTAGCCTCACATGGAGAAAATTTTGGTGTATCCATAGCTGAATCATTAAGTTGCTCAAAACCTGTGATTATTACAAATAAAGTAAATATATATAAATCTATAAAGAATTTTAATGCTGGTATTGTTTCAAAAAATAATTCTTCAAGTTTTGAGAAATCTATTTCATCTTTTTTAAAGATGAATTCTTTTGAATTAAAAAAAATGTCTATTAATGCAAATAAATGTTTTAATCAAAATTTTAATATTTCTGTAAATATAAAAATTTTAGAAAAGTTATTAACTTAATAAATGCCTAATGATAAAATTTAAAAAAATTTACGAGTGTTTTAAAAATATTAAATTTTTAAAATCATATATAAATGGTGTGGCTCCTCTTTTTGAACTTTCATATTTATTGCATGCAATTAAAGAAAAAAAAAATGTTAATACATTATTAGATATAGGGTCTAACAAAGGCCAATTTTCATTAATTGCAAAGGATTATTTCAGCGATATAAATATTCATTCGTTTGAACCATTAATTGAAGAAATGACAATTCAAAGAAAAATATTAGGAAAAAAAAATATGAATTACTATAATTTTGCACTTGGCAGTAAATCCCTCGAAAAAAATATTTTCATTACCTCTAGGAGGGATAGTTCATCAATCCTAAAACCAAATTCAAATATTAATAAAATCTACAAAACTGATGAAATTAGAAAAATAAAAATTAAATCGTTAGATGAAATCTTTAATAAAAAAAAATTACAAACTTCTGTTTTATTAAAATTAGATGTCCAGGGCTATGAATTAGAAGTCTTAAAAGGCGCCAAAAGCCTTTTACATAATATAGAATATATAATTATGGAAATATCATTTAAAGAGATCTATGAAAATCAAGCAATGTCAGATGAATTGATTAATTATTTAAAGGCTTATAACTTTGAAATATATGCACGTTGTAATAGAACTAAATTTAATGGATCTGATTTTCAAGAAGATGTATTGTTTAAAAAAAAGTAGATTATTCAAACTTTTTCAAAATATTTTCTATATTTATTATATAACTTTGTCTACTACCATCATGAGATGAGTCTATACTTATCAGCTTATTACTTTTAGACCATCTTGGATGAAGATCGTATTTTAATTTGTTTTCTTTTAAATATTCTGAAGTTTTAAAAAATCCTAGTTCTATAGTTTTGTCTCTTTTGATACTATAGAGTAATAATTTTTGAAATCCTTCTTTATTTGGATATGTGTCTGTAATCAAATATTTGCCATTAGATGATATCTGAGGATGACCATCTTCAGTTAAATTTTCTTTATCGAGTATCTTATAATTATCATTATTTACATCTATTAGATGATAATGAGTATTTAATAATTTTTTTTTAATATTTGGATGCAATTTGTTGATAATTTTTTTAAGTTTTAGAACTATAAATTTTTCTAAAAAATCGTTATTTCTCATTGATTGTAATTTATTGTTTAAGATTCTTGACCATACAACTATTTTATCACTATTTATCCATTCAAAATGGGAAACTCTTTCTTTAGAAATGATCTTATTTTTTTTCGAACTTAAGTCTGTACAAATTAAGTAAGATATTAAGTTTCCAGATTTATTTAAAAATCTTAGTAGTGAAACACATTTATCTCCATCAGTATTAAATGTAGGGTGAGCTAAAAATATAGGTGAGCGAATTTTTTCTAATCCACAAAGTTTCATTGCATCTTTAATTGATAGTAAAAGCTCTTTATTATTATTTAAATCTGATATAAAGACCCCATCCTCGGCTATATCTTTTAATTTTTTATCAGATTTTGAGTAATAACCATAACTTTTCCAATAAAACCATAGTCTACTATAATCAATATATAAAAATTTTTTAGCACTAGGTGAGAAGCTATATATTGGAAAATCTAATATTTTTTTTTCTTTACTTTCAATATTATATATACACGATTTAAATTCTTCATCTTTAAGAATGTTATATATAACATCATGTTCATTTAACCACTGCAACCTTGATCCTTGCTCCCAGCTCCAAGCAAAAGTACTATCTATAGTGGACATTTCTTTAGACACATAATCCCATAAACATAAGTCAATTTTTATTTTTTCCGTATAATTAGATAAATTTTTTGGATATTTATGTAGTAGAATTAAATTTTCATTCTGAAAATTAAAAGGTTTTATATCATGATATCCTACAGAAAAATCAAAGAGTGAATTTGTGGATGCCACAATGTTAACACCATCTAATAATTTATATTTCATATCTTAATAAATTTTTTTCAATTAAATTAGCTGCATGACTTGGTTTTTTTGTTTTTCCATATTTATAAGCATTAGTTTGAAATTTTTTTAAAAGCTGATTATTAGTTGTAATAAATTTTAATTGTTTGATTAAATCATCTTTTTTATTAATATCAAAAACTAATCCAATATCATTTTTTTTACACTCAGGACTTAACCCAACCATATTACTTAAAATTAATGCACATCCAAATTGTATGGCTTCAGCTGCAATATTACCATGTGTATCACCTAAGTTTGATGGTAATACTAATATTTCAGAGTGTGAAAAAAAATTAATTAATTCATACTGCGATTTAAAATCTAAAAATTTAATATTTTTTAAATTATTTTTTTTTACTAAATCTTTTAATTCTTTTTCAAATTTTCCATTACCAACCATAATTAAACACCATTCGCTCGAGATTTTAGCATCAATAAATGCCTCTATTAAAATTTTAGGGTTTTTTCTTTCAACAAATCTTCCAACAAATAAAATGAATTTTTTATTTATGGGTAAAGAATATTTATTACAAAAATTATCTTTTCTATCTATGTTATAATCTTTTTCATTTATTAAATAATCGTATTCACCCTGGCAGTGGTCAATGAATTTTAATTGTTTTTCTTTTACATTATTATTAATAAAAAATTTTTTATTAAGATCATGAATATACCAAAATTCATCAATTAAAAAATTGTTGATTGCATAATAACTATATCTAATAATTTTTTTTAAAAAAGATCTCTGTCCCAAGTCATAACTTATAGACCTCATAACAATTTTTTTTTTTTTAAATTTTGAGATTAGTGAAGCTATAAAGTGTGGTAATCGATAGCCATGAATTATTATTAAATCAAAATCTTCTTTTAGAATAAAATCTATTAATTTAAAAGAAGTCTGAAGTCTATATAGTAAACTAAAATCTGCTACTTTTTTAATTTTATTATCTAAAAATAAATACTCATAACCATCATTATTATTAGTTCCAAAATTTATCATTTTATTAAATTCTTTGCAAAAAGTATCATCAGATAAATTTTGCCAATATACTACTTTAAATGAAATTTCTTTTTTTTTAGATAATTCTCTATAGAGTGGGGTCAAGTTATGTATTTGATGTTGAGCTAAATAAATTATTTTCATAAAATTAAAGATTATTAAAATTATATTAAATATTAATTAAAGAAACAAAAATGAAAAACAAAAAAAAAATAGCAGTAGTTGGTGCTGGTTTCTTTGGGTGCACTATTTCTTTAATATTATCTAAAAAATTCGATGTGGATCTTTATGAAAGAAAGTCAGATATTCTCAATGAGGCATCTAAGTGCAATCAGTTTAGATTCCATCAAGGTTTTCATTATCCAAGATCACAAAAAACTGTAAATGAGATAAAAAGATCTAATAAAGATTTTATCAATTTTTATGGAAAAAAAATTTTATATAAAACAAAAAATTATTATTCAATATCTAAAAATGAGAGCAAGGTAAATTATAAAAAGTATATTAATTTTTTAGAAAAAAATGATTTTAATTATAAAATAATTAAAGATTCTAAATATGTATCAAAAAATATTGAAGGTACTATTTTATCGAATGAACAGACATTAAATTATTTTGAATTTAAGAAAAAATTATTTTATAAATTAAAAAAAAGTAAAATAAATTTAAAATTTAATTCTCAATTAGATAAAAATATTTTAAGGTATAAAAATTATGATAAGATAATTCTATCAACGTATAAAAATAACAACAATATTTTACAAAAACTAGGATACAAACTTAAAAAGAAATTTCGCTATGAATTAATTGAAAAAATTGCGATTAAACTACCAAACAAATTTAAGAATATTAGCTTTGTGGTGATGGATGGTAATTTCGTTTGTGTTGATCCATACATAGGCACTCCATATCATTTATTAAGTCATGTTAAATATTCTAAAATTAAAATCATAAAAAATATTTCAGCAAGATTTTCAAAAAAATATGACTCTTTATTAATTAAAACAAAAATTCCAAATTATAATTCTTCAAGATTTAAAAAATTTGTTAAAGATGGCTCTAAGTTTCTACCTTTTTTAAATTTATCAAAATATATCTTTTCTTTTTTCGTTGTCAGAACTTTAAAATTTAAAGTTGAAAAAACTTCAGAGAGAACAAATTTAATTCAAAATTATAATAACAAAATAATAACTGTTCTCTCGGGTAAATGGAATACATGCGTAACAGAAGCAAAAAAAATTGAAAAATTAATATCTTAATATTGTGATTAAAGTTTGTTTAATAGGTTATGGGAAATGGGGTAAAAAAATATATCAAAAAACAAAAAAGATTTTTGATTATAAATTTATATTAAAAAAAAAGGATACAATTTATAATTATATAGATAATATAGATTGGATCATAGTGGCTTCACCAACAAACACACATTTTAAAATTGTAAAAAAATACTTATCTCTTAAAAAAAATGTATTTTGTGAAAAACCAATTACATATGATTTTAAACAAGTAAAATTGTTATATAAACTTGCATTAAAAAATAATGTAAAATTAATCGTAAGTGATTTTTCTGATTACAAAAAAAATATTTTATTTTTGGAAGATAATTATTTTGTAAGAACAAAATATTCATCATCTGATAAAAATTTAAAATCAAAAAGAATTGATCTACTTTATAGATTTGCATATCATGATTTTGGATTAATTTATAATTTAGTTAAAAATCAAAAAATAATTTCTATAAAAATAATTAGCCGTAAGAAAATTTTAAATTTTTCTATTAGTTTTGAAAAAAATAAATTTAATTTTTTATACGATAGTCTTAATAAAAAAAAAAGATACTCTTTAAATAATAAAACTCTTTATCAAAAAAAAGATTTAATAAAAAAAATGTACAAAGAATTAATAACAAATAAAAAAAAGATTAAATCTAATCAATTAAGATCACTTTTTATAATTAATCTTATAGAAAAAGTAAAAAAAAAAATACTATAGTCTTTTTTTATTAAGCGCTGCATCATAGACATTGAGAATTT
>Ga0233427_10002535_pt1 | contig 17129 bp, 15 predicted proteins | sample SI_118_April2016_5_FD_179885 | JGI IMG/M metagenome (GOLD analysis project Ga0233427, IMG submission 179885) | Seawater microbial communities from Saanich Inlet, British Columbia, Canada - SI_118_April2016_100_MG | ecosystem: Environmental > Aquatic > Marine > Inlet | place: Canada: British...
TTGGATATGTAACTACTTCATCTGTTATATTTGCTGGAACATTGTTAGCAAAGGCTGAAGAATTACTCAAAAAAGACGTTCATTCTTCAGTTATCATCGAAGGATTTCAAGCAGCATCTGAAAAAGCACTAGAAATATTATCTGAAATTTCAAAAAAAGTAACTCCTAACGATAGAGAAACTTTGTTAAAAATCTCAAGTACAAGTATGGAATCAAAATTAATCTCTGAAGATAGTGAACCTCTTTCAAAAATTGTTGTTGATGCTATTATGAACATAACAGAAACAACTAATGATAAACCGTCTGTAGATCTTGATAACCTTAAAGTTGAGAAAAAGGCTGGTGGTTCAATTCAAGATACTACCTTAATCAAAGGAATTGTTTTGGATAAAGAAGTAGTTCATTCTGGAATGCCAACAAAAATTCAACAAGCTAAAATTGCATTATTGAATACTGCAATGGAAATTGAAAAAACAGAGATGAGTGCAGAAATTAGAATTAATGATCCAACACAAATGCAAATGTTCCTAGAAGAAGAAAATAGAATGATAAAAACCATGGTGGATAAAATTCATTCAATTGGAGCCAATGTTGTAATCTGTCAAAAGGGAATTGATGACATGGCACAACACTTTTTGTCAAAGCATGGAATCTTGGCAGTTAGACGTGTAAAAGAAAGTGATATGACTAAACTTGCAAAAGCAACAGGTGCACGTATTACTTCAAACATTGAAGATATTTCTGAAAAAGATCTAGGAGCAGCTAACCTGGTTCAGCAAAAGAAAGTTGAATCCGATAAATGGGTTTTCATTGAAGGTTGTAAAAACCCACAATCTGTAACATTATTGATACGTGGTGGTTCTCAACGTGTAGTTGATGAAGTTGACCGTTCCATACATGATGCATTAATGGTTGTAAAAGATGTAATTGAAAAACCAGAAATTGTTGCTGGTGGTGGTGCACCTGAAGCAGTACTAGCATCATTTTTGAAAGATTGGTCTGAACGTTTTGAAGGTAGACAACAATTAGCTATTAACAAATTTGCTGAAGCACTAGAAATAATTCCATTAACAATTGCTGAAAATGCAGGAATGGATCCTATTGATACTATGGTTAAATTACGTGCAAAACAAAGCGAAGGTAAAAAATGGACAGGAATTAATGCAAGAGAAGGAAAAGTAGCTGATATGTTATCTCTAAACATTGTGGAACCAGTTGTAGTAAAAGAACAGATTATCAAATCTGCTACAGAAGCTGCATCAATGATTCTAAGAATCGATGATGTAATTGCAATTTCTGGCGGTTCTGGTGGTGGAATGCCTCCTGGAATGCCTCCAATGGGATAAATTTTCTAAAAAGCGGTTCTTAACAACAAAAGTCCTACACACAAAATGACATTTCTTGTAAGGGTTGGCTATGACGACAAAAATTCTGTAGGTTGTTCTTAGAACCGCTTTTCATGACTAATTTAACTAATTTTTAGATATAAAATCCACTGAGAACTTATCCATGATTCATTTTCTTTGAAAAAACTCAAAAAACATCAGATCCTAAGCATTACATGAATAAAATTGGAATTGATCTAGGTGGAACCAAAATTGAAGGAATACTAACTGATGAAAAATATCAAACTATTCAAAGAAAGCGTATTCCCACAAATCAATATTATGGCTATGATTCTATTTTAGATTCAATCAAAAATCTAATTCTTGAACTTACTCATGAATCCGATGAAAAATTCTCAATTGGAATATGTACTCCTGGGGCATTATCTCTTAATTCTGGTCTGATAAAAAATAGTAATACCCAGTGCCTGATCGGAAAAGATCTTCGAAATGACTTGCAAAATATTCTACATCACGATGTATTAATTGAAAATGATGCTAATTGTTTTGCATTGGCAGAGGCAAGACTTGGTGCAGGCAAAACCTTGAATCTAGTTTTTGGTGTCATAATGGGAACTGGAGTTGGCGGAGGAATAATTATTGATGGAAAAATTCATCATGGACGTACAAATATTGCCGGAGAATGGGGTCATCATTGTCTACATGATGAAGGAAATAGTTGTTACTGTGGAAATAGAGGTTGTGTTGAGACATACATCAGTGGTCCTGCACTAGAAAAAAACTGGTCACGACTATCTAATCTAAATCAAAGTCTTCCTGAAATAATACAAAATAAAGATAATCCAAACTTTGTTAATTGGAAAAAAACATTTCTCCATAATTTTGGATTATCATTAGCAAACGTTATTGACATTTTGGATCCCGACATGATTGTTTTGGGTGGCGGTGTATCAAATATTGATTTTCTATATGATGAAGGAAAAAATTTTGTCTATGAAAAAGTATTCAGTGATACAATTGATACTCCAATTGTAAAAAATAAGCTTGGTGATTCAGCAGGCGTATTTGGTGCTTGTTTGTTATAATTTTACTGAGGCTCAATTGTAGCAGGCGGTTTGCTAGAAATCACATATGAAACCCAAGTCACCTCATCAATCTCATTAGTAATTCTATTGCTAATTTTTTCTAGTACTCCATCTGGAAGTCTTGTCCAGTCTGCAGTCATTGCATCAATTGAATCAACAACTCGAACTGTAACAATTCTTCCATACTTTCGTTCATCTCCTACCACCCCTACGGCTTTATCATCACCTACTGCGGCATATGCTTGCCAAACCTTATCATAAACTCCTGCATCCCATAATTCATCCTCAACAATCTTACTCGCATTTCTACAAATTGATAATTTTGAAGGAGTGATTTCACCAATAATTCTGACTGATAGTCCTGGTCCTGGGAAAGGATGTCTTTTCAGTAGTCTTTCTGGGACTCCTAGAATTCTTGCAACATCTCTTACTTCATCCTTGTACAATTCTCTTAATGGTTCTAAAATTTCTAGATTTAACCAATCTGGTAATCCTCCAACATTGTGATGAGATTTTATTACTGCAGCAGGACCTTTTGACACTCCGCTCTCAATTACATCTGGATAAAGTGTACCTTGTGCTAACCATTTAAACGGACCTTTCTCTTTTGCAAAATCAGTGAATACTTGAATAAATTCTTCTCCAACAATCTTTCTCTTCTGCTCAGGATCAGTGACTCCTTTTAATTTTGAAAGAAATTTTTCTCTTGCATCAATTCTATGAAAATTTAATGAAAAATTCTTCTCAAACATATCTTCAATCTCTTCAGATTCCTTTAATCGCAATAATCCATTGTCTACAAAAACTCCCGTTAATCTATCTCCAATTGCCTTATGTATCAATAATGCAGCAACTGTCGAATCAATTCCTCCACTAACGCCACACAAAACATTTCCTTCAATCTCCGAAATCTCCTTAACAGTCTTCTCTACAAATCCCTCCATTGTCCACTCTTGTTTTGTTTTACAGACATTCAAAACAAAATTTTTCAAAATATCAGTCCCTCGTTCTGTATGAACCACTTCTGGATGAAATTGAATTCCAAACACAGTACGATTAGTATTTGCTATAGCTGCAGCATGTGAATTCTCTGTATGACCAATAACTTCAAAATCTTTTGGAATCTCTTCTGCTTCATCTCCATGACTCATCCATGCACGTATTGACCCGCCAATTCCTTCTAACAGTCCTGAATTCTTATCCATGGTAAGAAGTGACGAGCCATATTCTTTATTTGCACGTTTCACTTTACCTCCAAATTTATTTACAATCAATTGATGACCATAACAAATTCCTAGTAATGGTAAATCAAAATTGAACAATTCTTCGTCTGGCTTTGGTGCATTTTCACTATAAACACTCGATGGCCCTCCTGAAAAAATAATCCCTTTTGGATTTCTCTTCTTTAATTCCTCAGGAGTTATGTCATATGGAACTAATTCTGCATGGACAGAAAATTCTCTAATTCTTCTACAAATTAAATGACTATATTGGGAACCAAAATCTAAAACAATTATTTTTTCCATTTTCTTATTTTGCTGAATTTTCTAGCATTCTTGTTAATGACCATGTTGCGGTATTGATTATTTCATCTAATCTTTCTTTTTGTCTGTAATTTTTAATAATTATTTCTCTTATTGAAGGACCATTTTTGTTTATCACACAATCAATTACTGCACTCTCGTCAATCTTTCCATCTTTGACATCTACACTGTCTGTTTTTTTCATCTCACCGATAATCCTCTCAATAAAAAATGATCTAAGCGGTGGTATTTCATCAGTAAGACCAATCCCTTCGCTTAAGATTATGGAAACCTGTTTAGGAGTGACAAATGCATTAGCAATAATTTCTCCATCTTTATTCTTCTTAATTGGAATTGACTCTGGTTCATCTTTCGTTTCAATCTTGATCTCTTGTTTTGGTTCTTCTTTTCTTGGTAATGAAGAAGCTTTGGTAAAACTAGAATCTTTTAGAACCACATCAAGTATCTCCAAATTTCTTTCTAGAAAGTCTAATTCTTCTTGATGTTTTGTCATCTTGTCGATGATTGAGTCCTTTAATTCTATCATCTTCTGAATTTGTTCATCAGTATACTGCATAATTATTAGAAAACTTATTCAGTATTAAAACACATTCTAAAAGTTTTCAATACACTGTAGGTCAACCAATCTAATCATTTTATAACCCTTGATCTTTTTTGTTGAGTACAAATCTGCTTTTGATTTTGTTGCAAACCACTCCAGAATTCTTTTCCCAAATTTTAATTTCTTAAGCTTTGTCTTACGATTGACTACTTTATGCTTTGAATATTTTCCAATTTCTTGTCCAAAATCCATTCCAATTAAAACAATTTTATCTGCATTGAAAAATTCTGCAAGAAATACACATCGATCTCCATCTGTGAATCCTCCAAAATTCTTCATCTTCCCAAATTCCTCTGTTTGAGTAGTTCCGACTACATTTGCAAAATCCTTGACAATTTCCAATTTATCCTGATTATCGCCATGTGCATGAACTATTATGGGAATATTTGTCCGCCCAATTTTTCTAATACTATTCAGATCTCCATCAAGATCGGTGACTAAAATATCTGGTTTGATATCTTTTTTAGATAATGCTTCTACAGCTCCATCAGCTACAATTTTTGTAACATTTTTACATTTTTTAATATATGTTAGAGATTTTGATAATGATGGTCCTGCTCCAATAATGAAAACTGTCTTGTCAGTAATCTTTTCTTGTAATTGTTTTTTTGAAAATCTTTTTTCTAATAATGAATTTAATTTCTTTGCAGAAAGAAAATCATCTCTTTCTCTATATCCAAATTCTTTCCTAATCTCTTTGAATTTTGTTTTCCATCCATGTATTGTCATATCACTCAAATAGATTACCTTATCATAAATGATATGACCAAATTGGGTAGTCTTGTAGTGGGAAAAAAAAATAAAATTTCCGTTATGGGAATTCTGAATACAAGTCCTGAATCATTTTATAAAAACTCAATAAAATCTACAAAATCTCAAATATCAAAATATGTATCAGAAATGGAAGAAAATGGTGCTGAAATCATTGATGTTGGCGGGATGTCTACAGCTCCATATCTACGAACAATTGTTTCTGAAAAAGTTGAATCTGAGAGAGTGACCAAGGCTATCAAAATAATACAAAATTCATCAAACATTCCAATTTCTGTTGATACCTGTAGAGCAACAGTTGCAAATACTGCACTTGAATTAGGTATCGATGTGATTAATGATATTTCTGGTTTAAAGTACGATAAGAATATGCCAAAAATTATAGAAAAATATAATCCCTCTCTAATTTTATGTCCATATAGTAAAAATATTGTAAAAGGTAATCCTATTTCCGAAACAAAAAAACTTTTGAATGAAAGCATAAAGATTGCACTAAATGCTCACATCTCTAAAGAAAAAATTGTAGTTGATCCTGCTATTGGTTTTTTCCGTCGTTCTTCTGATGTTAAAAATAAACTTCCTTACACAAAAATTATTTCTAACTGGGCTGAGCGGGATATTGAAATCATTAAAAAACTGAAATTATTGAAAACTAATTTCCCTATCTTGATCTCGATATCCAATAAATCATTTTTGGGAAAACTACTTGGAAAAGATGATCCTACTGATCGAAATACCGGAACTGCAATAGCTGAAATGTTATCTATAATTAATGGTGCCTCCATCATTCGAACTCACAATCCAAAAGTAACCTCTGATGTTATCAAATTTACAGAATTACTCACAAAAAAATCCAAGAAAGGCTTATAACAGATTTTTTTTCTCTGGTAGGAGGTTCATTTGACAATAAGAGAAGGATTCACTTTTGATGATGTTCTACTTGTTCCAAAATTTTCAGACATTACTAGTCGTTCACAAACTGATCTCGCCACAAACCTTTCCCGAAATATAAAACTCAACATTCCTCTAGTTAGTGCAAATATGGACACTGTAACTGAGTCTACTATGGCCATAACAATGGCTAGACAAGGTGGAATTGGAATAATTCACAGATTCTTGACAATAGAAGAAGAAGCGAATCAAGTTCTAAAAGTCAAACGTTCTGGAAGTGTGATGATTGATAATCCATATCAAATTTCTGATGATAAATCAATTGAAGATGCTATTGATTTGATGAATGAAAAAGAGGTGTCTGGATTACTAGTAGTTGGTTCAGATTCTAAACTTGTGGGTATCTTAACTGAACGTGATGTACTTTTTGAGTCCATTAATTCCAAAAAACTTGTATCTGAATTAATGACTAAAGATGTAATATATTCAAATGAAAATACAACCCTAGATGATGCAAAAGATATTCTGAAAAGTCACAGAATTGAAAAGTTACCTCTTGTTAATGATAAAAATCAAATTGCTGGCTTGTATACTACACAAGACATACTGAATATAGAAAATTTCCCTAATGCATCAAAAGACAAAAAAGGACGACCTCTTGTTGGTGCTGCGGTTGGAGTAAAAGGGGATTTCTTGGATAGAACCGAGGCATTACTTGCCGCAGGTGTAGATGCAATTGTTGTTGATATTGCACATGGCCATAGCGAAAATGCAATAAACACTGTAAAAAATATTAAAAAAGCATTTCCTGATTGTGAATTAATAGCTGGAAATGTAGCAACCGCTCAGGGCACTGAAGATCTGATTAAGGCAGGAGTTGATGCAGTAAAAGTTGGGGTTGGGTCTGGTTCGATTTGTATTACTAGGGTTATCACAGGCTCAGGTGTTCCACAATTGACTGCAGTAATGGATTGCGCTGAAATTGGAAAACAATATGATATTCCAATCATCTCTGATGGTGGAACAAGAACTTCTGGTGACGCTACTAAGGCTTTGGCTGCAGGCTCTTCATCTGTTATGTTGGGAAGTATGTTGGGTGGTACAGACGAGAGCCCAGGTTCAACAATTACAAAAAATGGAAAACGATTCAAGTTTTACAGTGGTATGGCATCTTTGGGTGCTGCTAGAAGAAGAAAATCAAAAGAAAATACACAAAGTGAGATGGATGATGATCTAAATGACTATGTTGCTGAAGGTGTAGAGGCAATGGTTCCATACAAGGGATCCGTAACTGATATTCTTGTACAAATTACTGGAGGAATACGTTCTGGTTTGAGTTATTGTGGTGGTCATAATATTAAACAAATGCAAAATAATGCTGAATTCATTAAAATGTCACGTGCTGGATTCGCAGAAAGTCAACCTCATGACGTTGATGTCGTATAGCTAATCTTTTATTGATTCAAAATCCAGATTTTTCATGTTAAACAAATTCACTATAATTGGTATTGTAATTGGAGGTATAATCTCGATTCTTGGCGCATCTTCGATGACTGATTCTCTTAGTAATCCAAATGAAATACAAGAAGATTCTGCAACATTTGGAGTTGGTGGTTTGGATAAAATTCAGTTTAATGCACCGGAAAATTCCTCTCAATCATTAACTGTGACTGGTGACTCATTTGATATCAAAATCACAACCCCTGATCCAAGCAATGACATAAACGAAAGTTTCAAAGGCAAAGCAAGTTTCTCATGGATATCATTTACTTCTGGTGAAACAACAATCTTAATACAAAATACTGGTGATTCTGAATTTACTGAAGATTACAAATTTGAATTAGAACATGATCCATTATTCTTTACTTATTCAATTCTAGTAATTATTGCTGGAATCGTAATAATTGGATTTAGTGCTGGATTTAGTGCAAAAAAACCCAAAGGTTTCTAATCTAAATCTGCAATTGGGTATGAACCAATTATCTTAAGAAATAATACATTCTCGGAGATATTCTTCAATACTGATTGAATTTTATCATTTGAAAAATGTCCTAAAAAGTCAACAAAAAAATTGTATTCCCAATTTGCATTTTTATTAGGCCTTGACTCAATTTTTGTCAGATTAATATCATTATCATTAAACTCTTTCAGAATCTGATACAAGGCACCTGGTTCATGTTTTACTGAAAAAATTATTGAAGTTTTGTCATTTTCTCCTGCAACAGAATTATCTTTTGAAAATATCAAAAAACGTGTATAATTATTTGAATTATTTTCAATTCCTTGTTTGATGATGGGTACATCATACAGTACTCCTGCATAATTACTTGCTATTGATGCAGAGTGAATGTCTCCCATCTCTTTTATTATTTTGACACTACCTGCTGTATCATATGTAGGCACAGTTTTCAATTTTTTATTTTGAATAAAATCACTACACTGTCCTAGTGCCTGAGGGTGTGAATACACTGTTTCAAGATCATCAATTTTTCCAGTACCTATTAGGCAATGTTCTACTTTAAAATACACCTCTCCTATTGAATGTAAATCCGTATGTGTAATAACATCAATACTTTGTCCCACGCTACCCTCAATAGAATTTTCTACAGGCAAAATTGAATATTCACTATTATCATTCTCAGTATTTTTTAATGCATCTTCAAATGTCTTAGATGGAACTGCTTCAATTTTTTCTCCAAAAAATTTTCTTGCAGCACTCTCACTATATGCACCATGTTCACCTTGAAAAGATACTTTGTTCATCTTAATCTTGAGTCAAGAATTCACTTTTTCCAAAATCTAAGGATAATTTCCTATCATCAATCCATCCACAATCCTTACACTTTACTGCATCTCGCATTTTCACAACTGTACCATAACATTTTCTACATTTTGTGAATAATACTCCTAATTCTGGTGAATCGATAGTTGAATGAATAGTTCCATTGATATGGCTAATTATCTCTACTTTTACCACATCTTTAGCCAATGCAACATTCTTTTTTCTAAGGTGTCTTGTAACACAAACACATTCTAAATCTGAATTTGCTTTTTTACCATTGACAAATTTTATCATTATAGCAATCATTGATGGTAAATTTGCCTCTACAACGCCTATGATAATATCGCCTACTTTTGGAACTGTAATTTGCTTCTGTCTTTCTATTGATGCTAATCTTTCAGTAGAATCTAGACGAATTTCTCCAATTGCAGTGGCTCTAATTGAATCCTCATCCTCAAATGTATTTTCACCAGGCAAATATTCTTCAATTAATGCAATCTTCTCACCAGGAATCTTTTGTTTTTCATCCATGTGTAATCCAATAAAATTTTATTATTAATTGTTTTTAGGGTTCCACATAATTGATAAATCAGCATATTTTTACCACTATATGAGTGAGTCAAATTCAAGTAGACTAGTCACATACTCTGTTTTTTTGTTTACGCTGGGAATTGTTAGTATCAGTCTTATCTCGATGTCCTTTCCTGCTCTTATAATTACAAGCACATATGATTTTCCTCTAGAAATTGATCCTTTTGAAGCCAGTCCATGGTTATTTCCAATTATAATCTCCACAATTATTTTACTCACAATTGGTTTTCTTTATTTAAGAAAAAAATTACCCACTAGAATTCATGGCGTAATCGATAATATCTTAAGTTTTGAAATATCAAAGAAAACTACTGTAATAATCGGAATTATTATCATATCTATATACATTGGATTATCCATACCTGAACTTCTAATTGATGAGGCTGACCAGTGGTCTGATTATAAAATTTTATCTAGTGCATTGGAAATTTGGCCTTCTACTGATAGTTCGAATGTGTATGTTAAAGAACAAAATACCCGATACGTTAGAATGATTTTACTTGATTTCTCACAAGAATTCTTTCAAAACATAAAGATACTTCCATTTGTTGCAAGTATATTAACTGTAATCTTTACTGCGTTAATTGCAATTCAAATCTCAAAAAAAAGATTGGCTGGAATTATTGCTATGATTGTTTTACTCCAAAGTACCACTTTTACAGATTTTGATACTATTGCAGTATACGAAAACTTTTGGGTTTTATTTTATCTCATATCCATATATTCCATTAATAAAAAATGGTGGCAAGCTTCTCCAATCACATTTCTTCTGTCTATCTTTACAAAAGCGTTCACTGCAACCTATTTCTGGATGAACTTCTTTTTTATTTATCGTGCAGAAATTCCAAAAAAATCAAAACTTATCCTTTTTGGCTTATACAGTATAGTTATTGGAGTCACATATTGGATTTTTGACAGTGGAAGAAATATAATTTATGATGATATAATTCGTTATGACTTTGATGCATTCTTAGACGGATTTACAGGATGGGGAAATTCAATGCAGTTAGATCCGCTAATTGTATTGTGCATTTTACCATTGACTGTTGGCTTGTTTATTAAATCCCTAAAGGGGTTAAAACAAGCAGATTCAGTTTTAATAATCCTTGCAGGTTCTATCCTTGCAGGTCCTTTAATTTCTCTAATAACTGATTTTTATTTTATTCTACCTTATCGATTTATTCCTTTTGTAATATTTACTGCAATTGGAATAGGAATTATTTTCTCAAAAACAACTAATCACGACTAAAAACATCCCAATATGTTGTTAAATCATATCCTGATTTTACTATAAAATTATGATTTAGTCCACGAAAGATTTGATACTCCATTCCTTCATACTGTATCACAAATAAGGTTGAAAATACTGCTTGATACCAATCACATTCGTCATAAAACCCTGGAATCTCAAATAAAGTTTCTGAACAAAGTGGATTCACATAATCTACAACAACTCTGTAATGACTTATTGTGTCTACACCAAGCATTCCTTTTTTTACCAATGACACAGATGGATTCTCAATAATCAAATATTGATCAATAATTGGGTTATCCAGATATCTTGATGCATCTACTCTTACAACACTAATTAATTCTCCTTCAGTATTTCTCATTGTAGTTATTCCTGAAGCTTTGTACTTTGATTCTTCAATATCCTTCAATTCATCTAAATCTACATCCACCTGCAATGTTTGTGCATTAACAGTTGAAACTAAAACTGGAATTATTAGAACTACAAAAATAATGGCATAAATTTTTTTCATTTTAACATGCTACAACCAATGTGGCATCTCCAAATAATTATCTAATTTCTCATTTTTTAACATCTTTAGTAATGCACTAGCCTGTGGTGTTGATAGCATAGGTTTATCGAATTCATTATCGGTGGAAATCCTTGGACATGCAACTTGGATAAATGCATCAATTCCTGTAAAGTTCTTCAATCTATCATTTGTAATATCTGTCAAGGCTAACAACTGTACTTCTTTACCTCTTTCTTCTAGTTCCTTTTTAAATTTTAAGGCTGTAACTTTGGCAAATTGACCTTCTTTAAGACCTACAATTACTCCAAAAACCTTTGCTTCCGTTGCCTTGTAAATCTTCAATGTTGCTCTCTTTTCTAATTTTTTTGCAAAGTCAGTTACATCTCTAACTTCATTAAAATATGGATCTAAAATATACGTTCTAATTCTAGTTGATAGTGCTACTCCTGCAGCATGAAAATTACTCTGACCCAAAAATAAATTTGCATCAACTTGTTCTCTAGTCTCCATTGCGGGATAGAATTCGCATCCAAAAACCTGTCCATCATTAAGCTGTCCTTTTCCCTTTCCAATCTTTACGATAATGTTATGTTTTTCTAATTTTTTCTTTACCGCATCAATTTGGTGAAGATGTTGACTATCTGTAATTAATGAAATTGTTTTTCCCTCCAAAATTTCTATTGCTTTTGGTATTACTTGATCAAAAGATATGTCATCAAATGCATCAATCATAATTACATTATCTTGTGGTCCAGGAAATGTTTCAAGTTTATTTGTATGACCAATATTGAATAAAATTTCTGCACCTAAAACTTTGGCTCCATTTGAATTAAGATCACATGTTCCCCAAGTAGTATCTGCCAAAACAAATGCCGGAATATCGAATTTCTTTGTAATGTTCATAGAAGTTTGTTGAACCTGAGGTAACATACCATCTGGTGCATTTAGTGCTACTGTAACTGGTTTTTTTAGAGATATTACATCAAAAATTGCCTTTTCATCAATTACTATCATTTGTTCTAAAAAGTGTCATTTTGAATTTAAACCAAACTCTTTAGCAAATCACTAAAATTCCTATATTTCATACATGATACATGCCCAAACAAGTACTCCACATTGGTATTGATGATACTGATTCTGCTAAAGGGATGTGTACTACATTTCTTGCCTACAAAATCATCTCTCGATTAAAAAAAGAAAACGTAGATTTTCTTGATTTTCCAAATTTAGTTAGATTTAATCCCAATATACCTTGGAAAACTAGAGGTAATGGAGCAGTTGGATTCAAAATATCTACTTCTAATCCTAAAAAAATTAAAAATCTAGTAAAAAAATTTGTCAAACAATATTCTGATGTAAAAAATGGAGCAAATCCTGGTCTTGTATTCTGTCAAGATGAAAACATTCCTGATGATTTCTCCAAACTTAGTTCAGATGCAATGTGGAAATTAATTAACAGAAATTCTGCTAAAAAAATATTAGCGAAGCACAATCTTGATTTCTTTTATCTTGGGAATGGGCAAGGACTAGTTGGTGCTACTAGTGTTATAGGCTACAATTTTGAGGATCAAACATACGAATTACTATCTTATCGAAAATCATCCCACTTTGGCAAGAAACGATCTTTAGATAAATCTAAGGTAAAACAGATGCAAGAAAAAACATATCCAAACACCTTTAACAGTTTTGATTCAAAGAAAAACAAAATTCTTCTAATGCCACACGGTCCTGATCCTGTCTTTTATGGAGTTCGTGGTGAAAATTCAAAGACATTAATTTCTGCATCAAAAATGCTTCAACCAAAAGAAAAACTCGCTGGTCATCTTATATTCAAAACAAATCAAGGAACTGGTGATCATCTAAAAAATGAAATAGATGTAAATAATTTTCTGCCTTACACCTCTGGTACATTACAAGGAACTGTTGATTCAAAACCAATTGTAACTAAAGGTGGCCATGTTTTCTTTTCAATTATATCAAAGAGTATAACAATTCATTGTGCAGTTTACAAACCAACACGAATTACTGATATTGCCAATGAATTGATTGTAGGAGATATAATCAAAGTAGGTGGTGGTATTAGAAAAGCAACAAAAACACTTCCAAGAATACTAAATCTAGAGTTTATTAAAATTCTAAAACTTGAGAAAAAATCTAAACTAGTAAATCCTTTTTGTCAAAAGTGCAAAAAACATATGAAATCAAAGGGTAAAAATCAAGGTTTTCAATGTGTACATTGCAAAAACACTTCTTCTCATAAAACTCGTCAATTTATTCCCCGTTCACTTAAAAAACAACTTTACATTCCAGATGTTTCTGCTCATCGTCATCTCACAAAACCCATTCAACGAATGAAACATAAGAACAAAATTGAAAAATTTAATCCACATTCCTTATGGATCTCTAATTTTTAGAATCATAATAGCGGGGAGTAGATTTGAACTACTGATTTTCGGGTTATGAGCCCGACGGGATGACCTGACTTCCCCACCCCGCTGAACAAAAATTCCTTATGAGGTATATACGCGTTTCAAATTCGGAAATGAATAAAAGGATTCTAATTGATTTTTTAACATGCTTAGAAAATTTCAAATTATAGGAATTGTTGGTGCCTTAATATTTTCTGCAGTAATTTTAACCTCTCCTTCAAATCCACCTCCACTTCCTGAACCTATCATCAAAAATGTTTCAACAGAATCTGTAGAAATTGTGGCAACAAATTTTGAAAAACCTTGGTCAATTGCTTTTGCTGATGAAAGAATATTTGTGTCAGAAAAATCTGGAAAAATTCGTGTAGTTACTCCATCTGGCTTACTTGATTCTCCCTTAATCACATTACGTACTCCTGAGATTTTTGGTGGAGGGCTACTTGGAATAACAACACATCCTGATTTTTCAAATAATCATTTTCTTTATGCATATTATACATATGAAGAAAATGATAATCTATGGAATAAGATAATCAGAATTACAGAAGAAGATAACAAGGCTACCAAAATCATTACAATCCTGGATAAAATCCCTGGATCTGCATTTAGTAATGGTGGAGTAATAAAATTTGGACCTGATGGAAAATTATATGTTGGAACAGGTTCTGTATCTGACTCTTCAGATGAATCACAAAACCTTAATTCTCTTACAGGAAAAATTCTTCGGCTAAATGATGATGGCACAATACCATTCGATAACCCATTCACAGAATCATACGTATTTTCTTATGGACATCGAAATCCAACTGGGCTTGCATGGAACATGCAAGGTATGATGTATGAAACTGAATCTGGTCCAGCAAAAAATGATGAGATAAACTTGATAATTCCAGGTTCAAACTATGGCTGGCCTGAAGTTCAATGTTATACAGAAAATGATAATTTTGTAAATCCAATAGAGTGCTTTGATCCTGAACTTGAACCAGGTGGAATTATTTTCTATTCTGGAGATAAATTAGATATTGGAAACAACATGATTCTTGCTTCACAAAAGGCTACTAATCTCTTCAACGTTGAAATTACAGACAATAATGCAAATCTTGAAAGGTTATTGAGTGGAGTAGGTAGGATTAGGGATGTAGCACAAGGTCCTGATGGCTACATATACATCATAACAACAAATACTGATGGAAAAGCATTTCCAGCACCAGATGATGATAAATTACTGAGGATATTGAAATAACATGACTGATTCATCAATCCCGAAATTCTTTGAAAAATCACATGAGGAAAAACTAGACATAATTTGTAATTTTTCTGACCTAACTGATGATGAGGTAAACCATCTAAAAAATGCAACAGGTGGAATAGACTTTGAACATGCAGATAAGATGATTGAAAATGCAATTGGAACATTTTCCCTTCCACTCGGAATTGCAACAAATTTTAAAATTAATAATAAAGATTATCTTGTTCCTATGGTTATCGAAGAACCATCTGTAATTGCAGCCGCATCAAAAGCTGCAAAAATTGCCAGAGTTCATGGTGGTTTTACTGCAACTGTAGAAGGAAATATCAGTATTGGGCAAGTTCAGGTCTTAGATGTAAATATACAAAAATCAATTTCTGCTATAAATTCTAATTCAAATGAAATTATTGAATTAGCAAATTCTGCTAGTAAAACATTACCAAAACTGGGAAAAGGTGCAAAACAAATTCATTGTAAAGAGATCAAGACGTCTACATCCTCAATGCTAATTGTAGAATTGATGATTGATGTAGGTGATGCAATGGGTGCAAATGTTACAAATACAATGTGTGAAACTGTAGCCCCATTAATAGAAAAAATCACTGGCGGTAAAACATTATTGAGAATTCTTTCAAACTATTCAACAAAACGAATGGTTTCTGTTTCAGGTATATTTGATAAAGAAGCAGTTGGGGGAGAACAAGTTGTAAATGACATAATTTCTGCGTTTGAATTTGCTGACAATGATGTATATCGTGCTGTAACTCATAACAAAGGCGTAATGAATGGAACAATTTCAGTTGCAAATGCAACTGGACAAGATAGTAGAGCTATAGAAGCAGCAGCTCACGCATATGCATCCAGTACTGGAAAATATCGTTCATTAACTAAATGGAAAAAAGATAATTCAGGAAATCTGGTTGGCAAATTTGAGATTCCGTTATCTGTTGGAATTGTTGGAGGCGTTACAAATAATCATCCTATAGCAAAAATCTGTACTAAAATTCTAAAATTAACAAATGTCCAAGATCTAGCTTGTATAATGGCTGCGACTGGTCTGGCACAGAATTTTGCTGCAATGCGTGCTCTGGTTACTGAAGGAATACAAAAGGGACACATGAAATTACATGCTAGAAAGCAGGCAAGTAATTCCTAACAATATACACAAAGAAAATTTTCTACGTGTTTTAACCACACATTATATTACGTATAGTTGTTCGTATAGAAATGTCCAAAGTAAAATTCGCAATCCCAAAAGGCAGTCTAGAAGAAGCTACTTTCAAGCTTCTTGAAAACTCGTGGACCAAGGTTAGTAGAAAAAGTAGAACTTATCGAGTTTTTCTAGATGATCCTGAAATTATGGTTAAAATGCTTAGACCACAAGAGATCCCTAATTTGGTTGCTGATGGATTGTATGATGTAGGTATTACTGGCAAAGATTGGATTAATGAAACAAAATCAGATGTTGATCCACTACTTGATCTTGAATATGGAAAAATAAAATTGGTAATTGCAATTCCGGACACATTAAGATTCAAAAATTTTGATCAAATGATTGCGGAATATGCCAAAAAGAAAAAAATTCTTCGTTTATCTTCTGAATATTTGACAAATGCTTCAAAATTTATCAAGAGTTGTAAATCATACAAAAAAGCATTTGGAAATAAAGATCCAATGATCATCACTCCTTGGCTGAGAGTTGGAACCAACAAAAATGTCCAAATTCACTTATCATTTGGTGCTACAGAAGCAAAGCCTCCAGAAGATGTAGATGCAATCATGGATGTTACAGAAACAGGAACAACTCTGAAACAAAATGGACTTAAAATTATAGATACTGTAATGAAATCTAGTGCACATTTGATTGCAAACAAACAATCCTTAAAAGATAAGAACAAACGTGAAAAAATCTTTGATATTGTAACTTTGATGAGTGGTGCAGTTCAAGGAAAAAAATACTTACACTTGTATCTTAACATTAAAGAAAATAATTTGAAAAAACTTCTCAAGGAACTCCCTTCACTAAAAAGACCAACTGTTAGTCCATTAAGCGAAAAAGGTTGGCTGGGTGTAAATA
>Ga0233427_10002537_pt1 | contig 17119 bp, 14 predicted proteins | sample SI_118_April2016_5_FD_179885 | JGI IMG/M metagenome (GOLD analysis project Ga0233427, IMG submission 179885) | Seawater microbial communities from Saanich Inlet, British Columbia, Canada - SI_118_April2016_100_MG | ecosystem: Environmental > Aquatic > Marine > Inlet | place: Canada: British...
CTTCAAGTATTCTGCTTACTTCTTTGTCAATTAGTTTTGCTCTTTCTTCAGAATATGGCTTTGTAAAACCTGATTGTTGTCCTGAAGAATCATAGTATGAAATATTTCCAACTTCCTTACTTAAACCATACATGCTTACCATAGCGTAAGCCATCTTTGTTACTTTTTCAAGGTCGGATAAAGCACCAGTAGATATCTTTTCAAAATACACTTCTTCAGCAGCTCTACCTCCCATAGCAGCACAAATTTCATCAAGCATTTGCTCGGTAGTAGTTAATTGTCTTTCTTCTGGTAAATACCAAGCTGCTCCTAATGATTTTCCTCTTGGGACTATAGTTACTTTTACTAGGGGAGAAGCGTACTCTAGCATCCAACTAACTGTTGCATGTCCTGCTTCATGGAAAGCAATAGTTTTCTTTTCAGCTGGAGAAATAATTTTTGATTTCTTTTCTAGGCCACCAATAATTCTATCAACTGCATCTAAAAAGTCTTGCTTTTCAACTTTTTTCTTTAATTTACGAGCAGCAATAAGTGCAGCCTCATTACATACATTTGCAATGTCAGCACCACTAAATCCTGGAGTTTGCCTGGCTAAGAAATTAATGTCCATTGTTTCAGAAAGCTTAATAGGCTTTAAGTGAACTTCAAAGATTGCTTTTCTTTCTAGCAAGTCGGGTAAATCAACAAAAATTTGTCTATCAAATCTTCCTGCCCTAGTAAGTGCTTTGTCAAGTACATCAGCACGGTTAGTTGCTGCCATTACAATAACTCCTGAGTTTGTACCAAAACCATCCATTTCAGTTAGTAATTGATTCAAAGTATTTTCCCTTTCATCATTACTTCCAGTCATTGCATTTTTCCCTCTTGCTCTACCAATTGCATCAATTTCATCAATAAAAATAATTGCTGGAGATTTTTCTTTTGCTTGTTTGAATAAATCACGAACTCTACTAGCACCAACTCCTACAAACATTTCTACAAAATCAGACCCTGACAAAGAGAAGAAAGGAACTTTAGCTTCACCCGCCACTGCTTTTGCTAATAAAGTTTTCCCTGTTCCAGGAGGACCAATAAGCATTGCTCCTCTAGGTATTTTTCCTCCTAGATTAGTGTATTTTTCAGGTGATTTAAGGAAGTCAACTATTTCAGTAATTTCTTCTTTAGCACCTTCTAATCCTGCAACATCTTTAAAAGTTACTTTTATATCTTTTTTATCGACTAATTTTCCTTGAGTTTTCCCAATATTAAATATTTGTCCTCCAGCACCACCTCCGGCACCACCTCCCATTCTTTTCATAATAAAAAGCCAAATAAAGATAAAGAAAGCAAGAGGTAAAATCCAACCTAAGATATCACCAAATACATCTTTTCTTGTTTCGTAAAATGGAGAAATTAACTCATCACTTTCAAATGAAGATTGAGCATCTTTTAAGTCACCTGCAAAAGTTTCAACTGATCCTATTTCAAAAAAGTAATGCGGGCCATAATTTGGAGTGTCACCAAATGTTTTTTTGCTTACATCTTTAAATTGTTCTTCTGATAAAAATTCTTTTTTAATGTAAATGTATGCCTTCTCCTTGTTTACAATTACAACTTTTTCAACCTTTTGTTGTTGCAACATTCTTTGGTTGAATTCTTGCCAATTTGTTGGTTTTGTAACTTCAGTTCCTATAAAGTTTAACCCTATGAAAAACACAAAAATTAATGCGTAAATCCAATATATTTTGAATTTAAATCCTTTAAAACTTCCTGGGAAGTTTGGTTTATTTTTATCACTCATATCTTATTTTTCCTCTTTATAATTTATAAACTTGGCATCACCCCAAAACTCTTCAATTTTATAAAACTCTCTAGTTTTTTCTTGAAATACATGTACCATAATATCAGAGTAATCCATTAATACCCATTCACCAACATTGTTACCTTCAATGTGCCATGGTTTCTCTCCCAAATCCTGAGAAATAGTTTTTTTAATATTTCCTTCAATAGAATTTACATGCGTACTGGAAGTGCCAGTGCAAATTACAAAGTATTTGCAAATTGCAGAATCAATTTTTCTTAAATCTAGGGAAATAATTTCCTTTCCTTTTACATCTTGTATTGCCGTTATAATATTCTCCAATAGAATATTTGTTTCATCAAGTTCTTTAGCCATATTTATTTTTAGATTTGCGATTGCAAAAATACATTTTTTAAAACAATAAATTCTGTTTAATTTTTACTGATTTGTTTACTAAAAAAAACATACACTTAAAGGAAGTAGAATCCACAAATACCTTTGCAATAGGCACTAAAGGTACTGCTGTATTTAAAGATGGTTTGGTTGTTAGTGCCGATTTTCAAACTGCAGGTAAGGGACAAAGAGGGAGTTACTGGGAGAGTGAGAATGGTAAAAATATTCTTTTGTCAGCAGTTTTTGAACCTGATTTAAAACTTCATAATCAATTTAAAATAAGTAAAATAGTTGCAGTATCTATAGTTGAGTTTTTAGAAGGTTTCGGTTTAAAAGCATTAATTAAATGGCCAAATGATATTTTAATAGATAAGCAAAAAGTTGCAGGAGTTCTGATTCAAAATATGATAACTAAAGATACAATTAGACACTCAGTAATAGGTATTGGTTTAAATGTAAATCAGCTTAAATTTTTAGATTACAATCCTACTGCAACATCCTTAAAATTAAAATTAGACTCTGAGTTTGTTATCTCTGACTTAAGAAAAGAATTGCTTAAAATATTAGGAGTTAATCTAGTTGATTTTAAGAATGGAAAAATGTTTGATGAATTATATCATAATCATTTATTTATGAAAGATAAAATTGCTGTGTTTGAAACCTCTAACCAAAAATTTAATGGAATTATTAAAGAAGTTTCAGCTAATGGTTTGCTTCAAATTGAAACAGAAGATAGTTTAAAGCAATTTGATTTGAAACAGGTGAAAATGCTTTTTTAGAAGTTTTGCATTTTACTGGCTAAAACATCTAAAAACTGAGTTAATGGTTTTTCAACCATCATTTTCATCATCATATTTAGTTCTGCATATATCTCTAGTCTTACTTGGCATTGTTCACCTTTTTCTGTAATAAAACAGTCTAATGAAAATGGAACTTGACTACCTGCAGCAGTTAATGAAATTTTTGAAAACTCAATTTTATTACCAAGTTCTAATTTTAATTTTGGCATTCCCTTCATTTTAAAAGAACAAGTTGTTTCTGTACTTTCAAAATCCTTAATAGATGAAGGCATGATGTCTTTTAAATTGTTAAGGTCTCCAATTTTATTAAAAAAATCTTCTGCACTTCTATTTACAATTACCTCAGGTGATGTGAATGTTGCCATAGTTCTATTTTTTCCAGATTGATGGATTTTCTCTCCATTGTTTTAAAATTTCTAAATCAGATTTTTCAATATATTGTTGCTCTATTGCTTGAGGCAATAAAGTGTCATAATCACATAAAGCTACATACTCACAATCGGCATTTCTAAAGTTTTCAGCAGCAGCATCAAATCCATAAGTAAATATAGAAACCATACCTTTTACATTCATTCCGGCCTCTTTAAGAGTTTGGGCAGCATCTAAGCTACTTTTCCCGCTACTAATTAAATCTTCAATTAAAACAACTGATTGTCCTTCTTCAAAATATCCTTCAATTTGGTTTTGTTTTCCGTGTTCTTTTGCTTTTGATCGTACATAGATAAATGGCAGGCCAAGTTCCTCAGCCACTAATGCTCCATGAGGAATTCCGGCAGTAGCAACTCCAGCAATTACATTTGTCCCTTTATAATGGTTTTTGACTATTGCAGCTAATCCTTGTTTTATAAAAGTTCTAATTTCAGGGTAAGAAAGCGTTTTTCTGTTATCACAATAGATTGGAGAGTTCCAACCTGCAGCCCATTTAAAAGGATTGTTAGGTTGTAAAATAATTGCGTTTATTTGCAGTAACGATTTTGCTACTTGTTTAGCAATGTCAATATCATATATCATAATGCAAAAATATAAAGTTTACATAAATAACGAACCTAAAATTATAACAGATAATTGGAAAGAATTTTGTTCTGATTACACCTTAATTGAGGCAGCAGGTGGTTTGGTGTATGATTCTGATAATCAGTTGCTTATGATTTTTAGAAACGATAAGTGGGATTTGCCAAAAGGTAAATTAGAAGTTGATGAAAACATAGAGGAGTGTGCAATTCGTGAAGTAAAAGAGGAGTGTGGAGTGGAAGAATTGAGCATTGTTAAAAAGTTGAAAAGCACTTATCATACTTATAAATTAAACGGAAGAGCAATTTTAAAACGCACTTATTGGTTTATAATGAACTCCAACAATAAATCAAAATTAACACCTCAACTGGAAGAAGGAATTACAAAAGTAGAGTGGGTGAGTTTATCAGAAGTTCCTTCAAAATTAGAAAACTCTTATGGCAATATTAAAGAACTATTTTTAGATGAGTAATTTAAAGTATTTTATAAAACTATTTGTTTTTTGGCTGTTTTATTTTTTTATAAATCGTTTGTTTTTTATTGCAAATTATTTTGAGGAGTTTTCGCAAGTTACTACTAATGAGTTATTGCAGATAGTGCCAAAATCAATTGGTTTGGATATTTCGTTTGTAGCTTATCTATCAGCTGTTATTACTCTTGTTTTGTTTTTTAATACTCATATTGTGAGTGCTAAATTTAATTCGTTTATTAGTAAATTGATTTACTGGATAAATGCTTTTTTTATAGTTGTTTCTGCTTTGATAATTGGTGGAGAAATATCACTTTATACAGAGTGGAGAACTAAACTTAATTTTGCTGCACTTAGTCATTTTGCAAACCCATCTGAAGTATTTTCAACTGCAACTTATGCTAACTATTTTACTATGGTTTTAGCTATTTTAATTTCAGTTGTTTTTGTTAAAATGTATGAAGTGTTTGTGCATCAGACTTTTGTTTCAGTAAAATATAGTGTAAAGCAGTTTTTTATAAATTTAATTAAACTTCCACTTGTATTGGGTGTGTTGCTTTTAATCTTGAGGGGTGGTTGGCAGGAAATTCCTATAAATTTAAGTGATGCATATTTTTCAAAAAATATTATTGTAAATGATGTAGCTGTTAATCCTAATTGGAATTTGATACAGAATTTATTGAAAAATAAAAGTAATTTTAAGGGTAACCCTTATGAGAAACACTCTAAAGAAGAAGTTGAAAGATTTATGAATGAACTTCAAAAATCGGATGATTCTACTACTTATGTTTTAAGTACTAAAACACCAAATATTGTTTTTGTTCTTTTGGAAAGTTGGTCGGCTGATAATGTTGAAAGTTTAGGAGGATTGCAAGGGATTACACCAAATTTTAAATCCTTAGAAAAAGAAGGTTTATTATTCACTGAATTTTATTCTAATGGGTGGAAATCTGATCAGGGAATGGCAGCAATTTTTTCATCTTTCCCAGTGTTTCCTTATGTTTCAATTATAAACCAAACTGATAAAGCAAGGAAACTACCTTCCTTAAATAAATCTTTAAAGGACTATCATTCTTCTTACTTTTTTGGTGGGCAGTTAACTTACGGGAATATTAAAGGTTATCTGCTATCTCAAGGATTTGATTTAGTAAAAGATGGAGATTTATTTTCTCATTTACCTTCAGGGGCTTTAGGGGTGCATGATGAATATATGTTCTCAGAATTTAAAAATGAATTGGATAAATTGCCACAACCTTTTATGAGTGCTCTTTTTACAATTAGTTCTCATTCACCTTATGATTTTCCGGCAGAACATAAATTGAGTTTTGATAGCAAGGAGGATAAATATGTAAATTCTGTAGCTTATACTGATAGGTGTTTGGGTGATTTTATGCAAAGTGTAAAAGATGAAGAGTGGTACGCTAATACACTATTTGTAATTGTTGCGGATCATAGCCATAACTCTCCTGTAAGAAGAAGATTAGCAGAGAAAGAGCGATTTAAAATACCAATGATTTGGTATGGTGATGTTTTAAAAACTGAATACAGAGGAGAAAGTTGGAACAAATTAGGTTCTCATATTGATATTACTCCAACTATTCTTAATCAATTAGATATTGATAATACCTCTTATAAGTTTGGAAAAGATGCTTTAAATTTAAGGAATAAAGTTGTAGTACCCTATGCTTTTCCTAAGGGGCATGGTATAATTGTTGAAAATGGAAATTATGCTATTTCTGAAGCATATAATAAGGTAATTGAAAATCATGCTACTGATAGTTTAGCAATGCAGGATATTAAAAAGCAAACAGAACTTTTTTTCCAAGGTGCATTTGAGGATTATCTTACTTATTAAAACTCTGTATAATCCCTCCAGTAATTTTTAAAAGAGCAATTTTACTTTCCATTAAATTGTAAGCCGATTGCTGAGCATTAATCCCTGAAGTAATATAAGCGATTTCAATATCTCTAAACATAAAAGAATTGATTACTCCTCTGGTGTTTTTATCATTTGCCAAATTGTAATTTGTTTCAGCAATACCAAATGCTTTCTCATTTAAGGCATAAGCAGTTATCCTACTGTTGTACTTGTCATTTGTTAATGAAAGTTGATGCAATACTTCTTCCTGAATTTTCTCGTACTGTAGTGTATTTCTTTCCTTTTGTACTTTTACTTTTCTAAGAGTAGTGTAGAGTTTTCCTCCGTCAAATAGTCTTAGGTTTACCGAGAAATTAGCAAAGTAATTTAAGCTTTCTCCTGTGTTTTGCATTTGAGAACTCATTTCTCCAATATCATAAGTACTCTCATTATAGGCAGCACCCGAGTTTACTGATATAACTGGGTAGAAAGCAGCTTTTGAAAGGCGGATATCTTGCTTTGAAAGTTGTATGTTATAATACTGATTCTTGATATTTGTATTATTAGCTAGCGTGCTTTCTTTCAATATTTCATAATTAAAAAGTTGTATCTCAGTATCAATATCATCAGTAAAGTTCCATAGGGATTCAATATTATTGCCTAACGTAAGGTTAAGGTTTTTTACAGCATTATTAAAGTTGAGTTTTTGCAAGATAAGGTTAGAGCTATCAGTAAGCATTGCATTTTCAATTTGCAATAAATCCATTTTAGTACTTACTCCAATATCATATTTTGTTTGCTGATATTCTAATCTATTTTTTGCAAGGGAGACTACTTTTTGTAAAAGATCTAACCTTTGTTTTTGTAGCACACAATTGTAGTATTGCAAAATAACTCCTTGTATGGTATTTTCAATAGTTAAAGTAGCATTATTATTGCTGATTTCTTCTAAGTTTTTAAGTTTAGCTTTGTTTGCTCTAATTGCAAAACCGTTAAAGAGAGTCCAGCTAACATTTGCATTCCCATTTAAACCTGAGGATCTTAGCTCGTAAGGTAAAAAAGAAGCAGGGTTGTTCGTTTGGTCGGATAGAGCTTCCTCTTTTTTAGCTGATAAGTTAATAGTAGGCAATGCTCCAGCATTTGCCCAATTGTTATTTATATCGCTAATCTTTTGGTTTTTTGCACTTATTTGTATGTCATAATTCTGATGCAAAGCAGTTTGTATGGCTTGCATAATGTTTAAATCCTCTTGTGCAAAAAGTAGGTTCGGAAAAAGTAGTAATAGGATGTATTTTTTCATTAGTCTTCTATTTGAAGTTGTCTTTTTTGTAATTTAGTAAATGGTTCTACCTCCATTTTAGTTGGGGGTTTTTCGCCACCATTCCATAGCCACCATCTTGCTCTTCTCATATCATTAAAATAAAGTATTAATGATGGGAAATAGAGTAGGAGTATTATAGTACCAAATAGAACTCCAAATGCTACTGATATTGCCATAGGGACTAGAAATTGTGCTTGGAAACTCTTTTCAAGCATTAAAGGGAAAAGCCCTACAAAAGTAGTGATTGTTGTAAGGATTATTGCTCTAAATCTGCTTGTTCCAGCTCCAATTACTGCATCATTCATATTCATGCCTTCAGCAAGGTTTCTGTTGTATTTATCAAGCATTACCACTGCATCATTTACAAGTATTCCGATAAGTGCAATTACACCCCAAACACTCATTATTGAAAATGGTTTTCCTATAATGCCGTGTCCTAAAATAGCTGAGAATATTCCAATTGGAACAACCATTAGGATAAGCCTTGCTTGGTAAAATGATTTAAAATTAAGGGCAATAGTTATTACAATTAAAATTATGCTAATTAGGAATGCAATCCCTAATCTTTTACCGCTATCAGCAGCTTCTTCAGCTTGCCCCATTACTTTGTAACTTACTTTTGGAAATTCATTTCTCATTAATCCTAAGTATTCCCTTTCAATAGTAGCATTTACATCTCCTGAAAATTCAGCATTATAAAGATTAGCATCAACTCTAATTTCTTTAGTTCCGTTAATGTGGTTAATTTTAACTCTCCCTCTTTTATACTCATAGTTTGCAACTTCTTCAAGAGGGTACATCTCGCCTTTAAGTGTTTTAATTTTTACTTTATTAAGGTCCTCTATACTGTTTCGGTTGCTCTCTGGATATCTGAGCCAAATTTTAACCTCATCTCTACCAATAATTAGTCTTTGAACTTCTTCTCCAAAAAATCCTTGCCTAATTTGTTTCATTATTGTGGCTTCATTAAGTCCAAGTGCATATGCTTTTTCTTTAAGGCTGATGTGTATTTCTCTGTTTCCAACGCCACCATTATCCATAACTTCTTTTACCATATTTATGGAAGCAATTCGATCTTTTAGCCAGTTTGTAGCATTCTTTAGTTCCTTATCATCTTCTGATTGTAATGAAATAGAAACTGCTTTTCCAAACTGCTGAAATCCACCTACTGATATTTTCTCCATCATAGCAATGGAATCAGGATGTAGCCTTCTTTGTAACTCGTTTGAAATATCAATAGTTGAGATATGTTCGTTTTCTTTAATTGCTAACCTTAAACTACCAGCATGTGATCCTGAAACCCCTAGGTTTTCAGTAAATCCTACTGTTAAAGAAACATCTGTAAAGAGAGTGTCATTAAACTCTTCAATTAACTCTTGATGATAATCATTAATGATAGAATCAACATACCATAAAAAGTTTTCTGTTCTGAGTTCTCGTTCTCCGGGTTTGTAGGCAAATTCAATCTTTACTTCATTAAAAGGTACAGAAGGGAAGAAAGTCCACCTAATAACTCCTGTTGCAAGCATAATTACAACAATTATAATAATTGCAACTGGCGTCCAAACATGCTTGCGGTAGTTCTTTACAAAACTTATATTTACTCTAGTGTACCAATCTCTAAGTTGTATTACTTTTTGTTCTACTTTTTGTTTAAATCCACTAAAAAATGAAGAAGAATCTTCTTTTAATACTGCTTTTGATGCAAGGTGAGAAGGCAGAATTAAAAAGGCCTCAACTAATGAAAAGAGTAGGGCAGCAATAACACTAAAAGCCATTTCTTGCATCATTTCCATTTGCCCCCCAACAAATAGAAGGGTCGAGAATGCAAAAACTGTTGTAAGCACAGATGTTAAAACAGGAGTTACAACCTCCATAGTTCCATCTAATGCGGCTTTCATGGGAGTTTTTCCTCTTTCAAAATGGCTGTAAATATTTTCTGCAATTACAATTCCATCATCAACTAATATACCTACTACTAGTATCATTCCAAATAATGAAATCATGTTTATTGTCATTCCATAGAAAAGCCCAATTGCAATCATTCCAATAAATGAAAATGGAATACCAAAAGCAACCCAAAGCGATAGTCTGAATGAAAGAAATAATCCTAGAATAATAGCAACTAAAAGCAATCCGATTAATAGATTGTTACTTAAAGTTTCTATTCTCTGATCTAACATATCAGCAAATTGAAATAAAGTTATAATTTCATATTCAGGGTTTTCATTATTAAATTTCGTAACATAGGCTTGTATGGAATTTGCAATCTTTTTTATATCCTCTTCAGGTGTTTTCTTTATAAGGAAACTTATTGATCTTTCTCCATTTACGTATGATTTCATTGGAATATCAGAGAATTCTAATGCAATTTTTGCAATGTCCTTTAATCTGACAATATCACCATTTCTAGCAGAAAAAACTACAATATTCTCTATTCCATTAGTAGTAGTCTTCCTATTGTTAGATCTTATAATTATTTCATCTTTATGTGTTTTTATACTCCCTCCAGAAATATCAATATTACTTAGTTTAATAGCAGTACTAATGGCATCAAAATTGATGTTGTGTCTAAGTAGAGTAGTTTCATCAATCTCAACAGAAATGATAATAGGGGCGTAACCAATTACTTGTACTTGGCTGATCTCATCATCATTCAATAGGTCTTGTTCAATTTTATCTGATTTTTCCTTTAAAAGCCAAAGATCATTAGGTCCTGTAAGGGCATAGTACCCAACCATATTCCCCATACCACCCATTCCTCTACTTTTTTGTTTCTGCACGGTAGGTTTTTCAGCTCCAGCAGGGAAAGAATAAATAGCATCAACTGAATTTTTTACATCTTGTAGAACTTCATCAATATCAAATCCTTCATAAATTTCAACAGTTACATTTGATATGTTTTCTGATGAAGTAGAAGTGATTTCTTCAACTCCTTCAATTCCGTTTAATGATTCTTCAATTCTGGTAGTAATTCCCTCTTCAATTTCTTGTGGAGATGCTCCGGGGTAGGATACATTTACATAAACTCTATTTGGAGGTAATTCAGGGAAGAATGATTGAGGCATCATTGCTAAACTTAAAAAACCAGCAATTGCAGTAACAATTATTACAGCATTTGAATAGATTGGGTACTTTATAAAATATGCAATTAACTTCTTCATATTACTTAGTTATTGGCTTTACCATTGATCCGATAACAGGATTCACTAAGGGTTCGCTTACAATTAAAGTATTGTTTTTTAAGTTGTCAATCATAACTTTCTCACCCTGAAAAGCAATGATATTTACTTTTTGTGAGTGTAGTTTGTTCTCAGAATCAACAATGTAAACTTTGTTTTTATCAAAAATTGCCCTCCTTGAAATTTCGAATACATTTTCAGTTCCTTTAGTAGTAATAATTGCATTTACATACATTCCATTATAAAGGTTATTAATGTCAGTATTTATAGATGTGAATACTGAGATGTTTTGAGTTTTCTCATTTACGAATTTTCCTTTTCTAATAATTTTTCCATTAAATGAAATCCCATTTTCTTTGAAACTAACATCATCACCAATATTGATAAATCCTATTTCTGATGTGTTTACAGTTAGTTCTATTTCCATTCCACCTTTTCGTATAAAATCAATAACAGGATTTCCAGGATTTACATTCCCGCCAACATCAGTATATGATTTTGTGATAATCCCATTAAAAGGAGCAACTACAGTGTACTTACTTAATTTTTCTTCATCTGATTTTATTGATAAATATTCTGAAAGTATAGAACGAGAAATAATAAAATTCTTCTCTTTAGAATTATCCATTTCTGGAAATTCGGGAAGATTCCTTTCTAAAGTAATATCACTGAAAAAAGATTCCCACTTTCCGTATTCACTGTTGTAATCTAACTTAATATCTGCTAAGTTTGAGGAGATTAGATGCATAAATCTACTCTTTCTAGAGTCAATCAAAAGTTTAAGGTCAGTGTTCTTAACTGAAAATATTATAGCACCTTTTTTAATTTCAGTGCCTTTTTTAAAAGTATTTTTCCCAATTAATCTACCTTGAACCTCAGAGGAAATTGTGATGTTATTTAAAGAAACCACTCTCCCTGAACTACTAATAATATTCTGTATTTCAGAGTTAACAACCTTAGCTACAATTACGGATTTAATATGCTTTTTGTGAGTTTCTCCTGTTTTTGCTTTGGAGGTTCTAATGCCCTCTGCATTTTGTTCTCCATAATTCATTCCCGCATTATAGCTGATTGAAGAAACCAATCCGAATAAGAGTAAGATTATGCTGCTTACTACTATAATTAGTGTTTTTCTAATGTTCTTATTTTTCATTTTTGAAATAGTTTTTATATTCGTTTAAATGTATTTTCAACTCCTCTAAGCCATTTTTTGAGCTTTCAATATTTTTAGAATTTATCTTTTTAAAATAGTCTAATAATATTGGTTTTATATAATGATGCAATTGATCATGAGCTTCACCTTCCATATTACAAGCTCTAATGATTTTATTAAACTCTCTTTTTAATTCTGAATTCAGATTATGATGATCTTCAAGAGATTGTCCATTAAACCCAGAAATAAGGGTTTGCATTTCGCTTATACCGTTAGTTGTTTCAATATTTGTTTCCCATTTTTCTCCATTGTTCAGAGTAAGGTTTCCAATTTCTGTTTTACTTTCTGTGCAGGAAAATAATAACAGACTTAGTAGTAATGTTGTGATTTTGTTCATGTGTTTATTTTTTAAAAATTAGCTCTAATGTTTCCCAAAGTTTTTTTCCTTCTAATTTTAAATCTGCTTCAAATCCTGATAGTTTCCAATCCAAAATAGTTTTTCTAATTCCACCCATCATAATAGTTGCTAATTGTTCTGATGAAATATCGCTTCTAATTTCTTTTTTTTCTTGTCCTTCTTTTATTAGCAGAATAATACTTAAACTCCTTTGTTCCATAATTTTTGCAACTACTTTTGATAATACTGAACAATATTGGAAAGAGGTTTCCGAAAAAATAATCATTACAAGTGCAGGGTTTTTCTCAATATGAGAAAATTTATATTCTAATATTTTTTCAAATTTCTCTAGAGTTGAAATATCTGAGTCAAGTATATTCTTGATTTTAAAAACTACTTTTTCTCTATGAAAAAGTAATAAGGCTTTTAGTATTTGCGTTTTGTCTTGAAAGTGTCGGTAAAGAGCTGGTTCGGAAAAAGACATTTTTTTTGCCAAATTTTTTATGGTAAGGTTTTGCAGACCTTTTTCACCAATTAAATCTTTTGATGCATTAATAATTTCTATTTGCCTTTCAGTGAAAATCATTTTGCAATAATATGAAAAGTTAGTAAGCGCTAACTAACTTTTTGATAATTTTCTGAAAAGTAAGTTTTGCTAGATAAGTTTTTTATTTATATCTTTGTTTTATGGGAAATATCTCTCCTTTTAATCTTGGTACAGTAAAAAATAATGGTGTTTTTATTGTTGGTGCTGCTCGTTCTGGAACTACTTTATTGCGCTTACTAATTAATAATCATCCTGAAATTGCGTGTTTAGGGGAGACTCAATTTTTTCATCATAACTATCTTCAGTTATCTAGTAACTCAGAAAAAAATATTTCTATATTTTCTAACATTTTCAGAACTGAATCTGAGCTTCCTCGTTTTTTAGATGATAAGGAACTTTTAAAAGGTTTAACTGAAAATAAAACAATCGCTTCTTATTTTAATGTTTTACTATCTGCTTATGCTAAGAAGTTAGGAAAAAAGAAATGGGCTGAAAAATCTCCAAGTCATATTTTAAGAATAGAATTGATTAAAAGACTTTTTCCTGATGCTAAAATTATCAACATTAAACGAAATCCATATTCATCTGCAATATCAAGGTTTCAGAAATTGAAAAAGAAAGAGTTTAATAATTTATCTCTTTTTTTTTATATTAAATATTTAAAAAAAGTTGATAAGATTGCAAGTGATTTTGAGAGAGAAAATAAAGATTCAATTTTAACTGTAAAATATGAAGATTTATCTGAGAATCCTAAGTTTGTTTTAGAGAAAATATTCTCTTTCCTAGATGTTTCAGATATTAATATTGATGATGAGTTTTTATCTATTCAATCAATTAATATTCCAAAGGATAAGCAAGGATTGTCTCAAACTCATCATAAAAATGTAAGCAATAAAATTGAACTTAAAACATATAATAAATCATACTATTTTTCTGATTTTCAAATGTATTTATTTCAAAATGAATTAGCTGAAACAAAACACTATTCGGAATATATTGATGTGAATGCTATTCCTAGATATTTTTTCTTGAAATTAATCTTAAACCTTTCGTATTTTTTCTTTGAAATCCCTAGGTTAAAAATAAGAAGAATTGTGAAGCAATTTAAATCAACTGTAAAGAGAATTACTTTTTAGTAATTACTTTCCGATACAAAAGCGAGAAAAGATATTACCTAAGAGTGTATCGGTAGTTACTTCACCGGTAATACTCCCTAAATGGAAAAGCGCCTGACGAGTATTTACAGCTAAAAAGTCTCCAGTTAAGCCATTATTTAAACCTTCAATAATTGTATTAATCTCATGTAATGTTAGTTGCAATTCATCAAAATGACGCAAGTTAGTAACTATAGTGTCATTATTTGAAATTGCTGAAGTATTTACAAAATCTAATAGAAGATTCTTTAGTTCGTTAATACCCGTATTGTTTTTAGCAGAAATAGAAATTGACTTTTCAAAATTAGTTACTAAGTTTGATTTTAAATCTGTTTTATTAAGTACAATTAATATGTCTTTTATATCTGAAGATTTAATCTTTTCTAGCTCTTGTAGTTGCTCATCTATATTTGCAGTTGTATCAATCAAAAACAGAACAATACTTGCTTGTTCAGCTTTTTCAATTGACTTCTTTATTCCAAGTTTTTCAATAGTATCAGTTGTTGCTCTTATCCCAGCTGTATCTATAAATCGGAATTTAAAACCTTCAATATTTAAGGTGTCTTCTATAGCATCACGAGTAGTCCCTGCAATATCAGATACAATAGCTTTTTTCTCATTTAAAAGCGTGTTTAATAAAGTAGATTTACCAACATTTGGAGCTCCTAATATAGCAACAGGAATTCCATTTTTAATTACATTTCCTAACTTAAATGATTGAATCAGTTTTGTTAATTCTATTTTAATTTCTTCTAATAAACTTTCAAATTGTTTACGGTCAGCAAATTCAACTTCCTCCTCCGAAAAGTCTAATTCAAGCTCAATCAAACTTGCAAAATCAATAAGTTTTGTTCTTAAAATTTGAAGTTGAGAAGAGAAGCCACCTCTAAGTTGATTTAATGCAGTTTTGTGTCCAGCTTTACTCTCTGATGCAATCAAATCAGCAACTGATTCTGCTTGAGATAAATCTAGTTTTCCATTTTTAAAAGCACGCATAGTAAACTCACCAGCAGTTGCCATTCTACAACCTTTTTGTATAAATAATTGCAACAATCTATCTTGAATGTAAGTAGATCCATGGCAAGAGATTTCTACAGTTTCTTCACCTGTATATGATTTTCCATCTTTTAAAATACTCACTAATACTTCATCAACAATTCCCTCTTCATCATTAATCGTTCCAAAATGAATAGTATGTGATTTTGCTTCTTTAATATTTTTATTAAAAACTGAATTAGTTATTTCAATTGCTTTGTTACCTGATAAACGAATTACAGCAATAGCACTTAATCCACCTCCAGTTGCTAGAGCACAAATAGTATCATTATAAGTTGAATAATTCATTTGGCAAAAGTATTCAAAATACTTTGTCAATAGCTATATTGTTCTAATTTTGCAGTCCAAATTAAAAAACAAACAAATGAGCGTGTTAGTAAATAAAGATTCAAAAGTAATTGTTCAAGGATTTACAGGTACTGAAGGTACTTTTCATTCAGGGCAAATGATTGAGTACGGAACCAATGTAGTAGGTGGAGTTACTCCAGGAAAAGGAGGTCAGACTCACTTAGATAGACCAGTTTTTAATACTGTAAGTGAAGCAGTTGAAAAAGCAGGAGCTAATACAACTATGATTTTTGTGCCACCTGCATTTGCTGCAGATGCCGTAATGGAAGCAGCTGAGGCTGGAATTAAAGTAATTATTTGCATTACTGAAGGTATTCCTACTAGAGATATGATTACTGTAAAGGAATATTTATCTGATAAAGATTGTACATTGGTTGGACCTAATTGCCCTGGTGTAATTACTCCTGAAGAAGCTAAGTGTGGTATTATGCCAGGTTTTGTTTTCAAAAAGGGTAGAATTGGTGTAGTTTCTAAATCAGGTACTTTAACTTATGAAGCAGCTGATCAGGTTGTAAAAGCAGGAATGGGAATTTCTACTGCAATTGGTATTGGAGGTGATCCTATCATTGGCACTACTACTAAAGAAGCTGTTGAACTTTTTATGAATGATCCAGAAACTGATGGAATTATTATGATTGGTGAAATTGGTGGACAATTAGAAGCGGATGCGGCTCATTGGATAAAAGAAAACGGAACTAAGCCAGTTGTTGGTTTTATTGCTGGACAAACAGCTCCTGCTGGTAGAACTATGGGGCATGCTGGTGCTATTGTTGGTGGAGCTGAAGATACAGCAGAAGCTAAAATGGCAATTATGAGAGATTGTGGTATTACTGTTGCTGATTCTCCTGCTGAGATTGGAAAATTAATGGCAGAGAAAATGGGAGTTACTGCTTAAAAGATAGATATTAGATAATAGAAATCCTGCCTTTTGAATGCAGGATTTTTTCTGCCCAAGTTATTTTTGTAGGTTCGCATATCATAAAATTTTAAGGTGATAGTTTACAACAACTCAGAATATATTCAGCTTCAGGATTTATCTATTGAATTAGATAACAGAGCATTTAATTATGGTGATGGATTTTTTGAAACTGTTAAGATTATAAATTCTAATGCTTTTAATTTCTCTGTTCATTATTTAAGGATAATAGAATCTTGTTCTATTTTATCATTAGATTTTAATTATACCGAGAAGGAACTCAGTAAGGTTATAGAAACACTCCTTATACAAAACAATATTATTAATGGTACGGTCAAATTACATTTTAGTAGAGATTCTAGAGGTAAGTATTTACCAGTTTCATCTAAGGTAAATCTTTTAATTGTTAGCGCTAAAGGGTTAGGCTTTCAGTTAAATAAAGCAATCTCCTTGTGTTTCTATAAAGAAGAGATTAGAACTAAAAGTAAGATTTCAACTATTAAGTCATGTAATGCTTTAGTTTCTGTATTGTCATCAATTTATGCAAGATGGAATAATTTTGACAATGCTATTTTATTTAACACGGATGCTAATGTAATTGAATGTTCCAACTCTAATATTTTTATAGTTAAAGAAGATATTATTTATACTCCTCCTGTAAGTGATGGGTGTGTAAGTGGTACTATGAGGGGATGGGTTTTGAATAATGAGATTGTAATTGAAAAGTCCTTATC